>Ga0126309_10000359_pt1 | contig 15282 bp, 15 predicted proteins | sample Plot56_FD_92541 | JGI IMG/M metagenome (GOLD analysis project Ga0126309, IMG submission 92541) | Serpentine soil microbial communities from UC McLaughlin Reserve, CA, USA - Plot56 | ecosystem: Environmental > Terrestrial > Soil > Grasslands | place: USA: UC McLaughlin Reserve, Lake County...
AGCGCGTTGTTCCGCACCGACTCGAGTGGGTTGGCCTCCATCAGCGGCACGTGCTTGTACGCCGCGGCGTGGAAGACGACCGTGGGCCGGTAGCGCTCGAAGACCTGACGCATCTTGGAGCGGTTGCAGACATCGGCGAGGACGGGGATCGCAGCCGAGAAGCCGCGCTCGTCGAGCAGCTCGCGCTCGATCTCGAAGAGCGGCGTCTCGCCGTTCTCCACGAGCACGAGCCGCGCGGGACGGGCACGCGCGATCTGGCGGCAGAGCTCGGAGCCGATCGAACCGCCCGCGCCGGTCACGAGCACCGTCTGTCCGCCGAGATAGGCAGCAACCTCTTCGAGGTCGACCTCGACCTGTGCGCGCCCGAGCACGTCCTCGACCTGGACGGGCCTGATCTGTGCGGCGAGGTTGGAGTCACCCGAGATCAGCTCGTACAGGCCCGGAAGGGTCTTGACGGGAACGCCTTCGTCGCGCGCGATCTCGACGACGCGCCGACGCACCTCGCCGTCGGCAGACGGGATCGCGATCAGCAGCTCGTCGGGCCGGTTGTCACGGAGGACGTGTGCGAGCTCGGCCGTCGTCCCCAGGACGCGCACGCCGTGCACGCGGAGATTCCGCTTGCGGCTGTCGTCGTCGACGATCCCGATCGGCGTGTAACCGAGCGCGCGGTTCCGCTGCAGCTCGCGGATGACCAGCTGGCCGGCGTCGCCCGCACCGACGATGACGACCTCCTTGCCGCGCGCCACCAAGCCGCCCATCGACGGGCGCTCGAAGATCGTCCGCGCCGCGAGCCGCGCGCCGCCGACGAGCGCCAGCGTGAGCAGGAAGTCGAGCACGAACACCGAGCGCGGCAGACGGATTCCCTGCACGGGCGAGGCGAAGTAGAGAGTCAGCCCGGCGACGACGGACGCCAGCGCCGCACCGAGCACGACCCGCCACATGTCGCGGGTCGACACGTATCGCCACCACCGGTTGTAGAACCCGAGCACGACGAAGACGGCGAGCTTGATCCCGACGACGAGCAGGATCGCGCGCTCGAGCAGCAAGTCGTAGTACGGCGGGAGCCCGTTGTCGAAGCGGAGCTGGAACGCGAGCCACCACGCCGCGGCGACGAGCGCGGCGTCGGCCGCGAGCTGCCACAGACGATGGCGGTTGATCGGAAAGGTCACGAGCGACTCATGAAACGCCGACGCCGACAGCTTCGCGGACGATGCTGACGACGCGCTCCTGCACGTCTGCGGCGATCCCCGCCCACAGCGGCAGCGCGAGATTCTCGCGCGCGGCGTGCTCGGTCGCGGGCAGGTCGCCCTCGCGATAGCCCAGGAACCGCAGCGCCGGCTGCAGGTGGAGAGGCGTCACGTAGTACGAGGCGCAGGCGATCTCGGCCGCCTTCAGCGCCTCCGCGATCCGCTCGCGCTCGGGCGAGCGCACGACGAACATGTGGTAGACGTGCGCCGGATCGTCGGCCGGGAGCTCGCAAACGTCGCCGAGCCCGAGGTCGGCATAGCGCGCAGCTGCGTCGCGACGCGCCTCGTTCCAGGCGTTCAGGCGACCGAGGAAGAGTCGGAGCACGGCGGCCTGGATCTCGTCGAGGCGTGAGTTGTAGCCCACGTAGTGGAAGTCTTTCTTCGCCTTCGAGCCGTGGAAGCGAAGCATCCGGATCCGCTCGCCGAGCTCGGCGTCGCGGACCGCGATCAGCCCGCCGTCGCCCAGGCCGAAGAGGTTCTTGGTCGGGAAGAAGCTGAACGTCGACACGATGCCGGTCTGCGCGACGCCCGCCGCCCCGAACGCCTGCGCGGCGTCCTCGACGATCGGCACGCCGAGCTCTGCCAGCTCGGCGAGCGGTGCCGGGCGGCCGAACAGGTGGACGGGCATCAACGCCTTCGTCCGCGCGGTGATCCGAGCTGCGACGTCCTCGGGGTCGATGTTGAGCGTCGCCCGGTCGATGTCCGCGAACACGGGTGTGGCGCCGCGGCGCGCGATCGCCTCCGCCGTCGCGTAGAACGTGAACGCCGGGCAGATCACCTCGTCGCCGGGGCCGATCTCCATCGCGTCGAGCGCGAGCACCAGCGCATCGGTCCCGTTCGCGACGCCGATCGTCGCCGGGACGCCGAGGTAGGCCGCCGCCTCCTCCTCGAAGGCGAGCACGTTGGGCCCGAGGATGAAGACGCCCGAGTCGAGCACTTCGGCGATCCGGCTCTTCATCTCGTCGAGCAGGGGCGCGTACTGCGCCCGCACGTCAACCAGCGGGGTCTGCGGCACGGCGAGCCAGTCTACTCGACCTCCTACGCCTGATCAGAAGCCAGATCCCGCCCGCCACGAGCAGACCGAGAACGGCGTAATCGACGTAGTGGAAGTTGTCGTGGAAGGTCTCCCAGTTGCTCCCGACGGCCCAGCCGATGCCCGCGAACACGAGGCACCAGACGGTCGAGCCGATGAAGGTGAGGACCGTGTAGCGGCCGAACGCCATGCGAAAGACACCGGCCGGGATGGAGACGAACGAACGCGCCAACGGCGTGATCCGGCCGACAAGCGCGGTGGCGTCGCCCCAGCGGTCGAACCAGCGCTCTGCCTTCTCGAGCCGCTCCGGCCCGAGGTGCAGCCAGCGCCCGTGTCGGTCGAGGTACGGCCGGCCGCCGTACACGCCGACCGCCCAGCCGCCGATCGCGCCGAGCGTGTAGCCGATCGTCCCGGCGGCGACCATCGTCGCGAACGCCCAGGGCTCGGATTCGATCCGCGCGCCGAAGAGGATCACGTGCTCGTCGGCGAACGCGCCTGCGGCCAGCGCGCCCGCGTAGACCATCACGAGCTCGCTCGCGGCGGGGAGGACGGCGTCGATCATCATGAGCAGGAAGACCGCGTAAACGCCGTGGTCGCCGATCGCGGCCGTGATCGCGTCCGTGACGTGGCCGAGGATCGAAGCGGTGACCACCTAACGAACGTTCGCGGTCAACTCGACGCGTCCTAGCTGGTTCGCCGCGACCACGCGCACGACATAGCGGCCGCGCGGCAGGCGGCGGCCCGACCACCGCGCCGAGGCGGCGCCCGCCCCGAGCTGGCGGGAGAGGAGCGTCCCGACGACGGCGCCGTTGCGCGTCTCGAGCGTCACCTTCACGTGCGCGGGACGGGCAAGACGGAAGCGCGCGCCTGCGCGCGAGCCGCGCAGGAAGCCGAGTGTCGTGTTGAGCGTGAAGCGTCGCTCTACGGTCGAGCTCTGACCTTGCTCGTCGAGCGCCGTGACGACCCAGCGCCAGCTGCCCTCGGCCTCGACCGAGTTGTCGACGCGCGTCCCCGGCCAGGAGAGCTGGTACCAGCCGCGGCCCTTCGTGGAGTTCTCGGAGTAGCGAACGCCGCCGTCGGGGCCGATCAGGCGCACGGCGACGGCCGCGGCGCGCGGCAGCTTGTAGCGGAAGACCTGCCGCTCGTCGATCCCGTCGCGGTTCGGCGAGAGGACGACCGGTTGCGGATCGGGCGCCTGGACGCCGTCGTAGAGGACGAAGAGGCCCTCGGAGACCGGTCGCTCGGGCCCTGCCGAGGGGCGGCTGAGCAGTTCGCCGTCGAACGCCATCGCCGTCGCAGGCCCACCCTCCAGGGCGCCGCCCGTGAAGCACCCCAGGCGGACGAGCGCCTGGGCGAGCTCGAAGTTCGTCATGCCCACGCTGTAGCCGCCGAGACTGCCGTCGACGGCGACCATGACGATCGTCCCGTCCCTCCGCTGGCCGACCGCGGCACGCGCCTCCCGAAACGACAGCACGTCGCTCGAGAACTCCTCTCCGGCGCGGAACAGCGGGCGGCCGTTGCGGACGAGCTGCGGGCCGCCACCGATCGCGTTCTCGACCGGCGCGATCCAGGGCGGATGCGGCACGAGGCGAACGTTCACGTTGACCCCGGGCCCGGCCTCCTGCGCGAGCCGCGAGCCCTGCCCGCCGCGGCCCACGAGCACCGCGCCGTTCGGTGGGATCGGCGTGCCGCCGCCGCTCGCGTTCACCTGCACGACCTGCCCGCGCAGCTCACCGCCCGCGGTCAGGGCGGGGAAGGGAATCACGATCGACTCGATCGTCCCGGTCGCCGGCGGCGTGACGGCCCCCCAGGAAGGCGTGTAGATCGTGACGCCGTTCGGACCCGGCGTGCGGTTGATCCCGACGAGGGGTCGCCGCTGGTTCGAGCCCTGCCACGTCGAGAGCAGGCCGAAGCGCTGGACGACGAGGTTGCCCTGGTTGTCGATCCCGATCGACGAGCGGCCCTCGTTCGGCCTGCTCTTGTAGACGCCGTTCTCGAGGAAGGTCCCGTTCGGGCTCCCGGCGGCATCCGCGAAGTCGCCGTTGATCCCTACCGCCGTGGTCGTCGGAGAGAGGCGCCGCTGCATCTGGCTGACCGTCTCGCGGCCCGGGATGACGCCGTTCGAGAGGACCGGCTCGAGCGAGTAGAGACCGCCGGGCTTCGGCGCCGTCAGCACGTGGATCACAACCGGGCCGTGGCGCGTGAACTCGAGGCGCTTCGCGTATGCGATTCCAGGCGCGAGCACCTGACCACGCGCGGCTGACGCCGCAGGCGCGATCACGAGGGCGAGCAGGCAGATGCACACGCTCCGGCGCACGACGCGGGCCAGGGTACCCGGAGCGCTGGAAGACAGGGGCGAAAACGGTACGTTGAGGCGATGGACGAGCGCGGACAGAACGGAATCGAGGCCGAGCAGCTCGTCCGCGTCTTCAAAGGGGACATCCGCGCCGTCGACGGCATCGACCTCGAGGTGGCGCCGGGCGAGATCTACGGCTTCCTCGGGCCGAACGGCGCGGGGAAGTCGACCACGGTGCACATGCTGACGACGCTGCTGCCGCCCACGAGCGGCCGGGCGACGGTGGCCGGCTTCGACGTCGTCCGAGAGGGGTCGAAGGTTCGCGAAGCGATCGGCGCCGCGTTGCAGGAGGCCGCGCTCGACCCCCTCCTGACGGGACGGGAGCACCTTCGCCTGCAGACGGCGCTCCACGACCTCCCGCGCGCCGAGCGGCGCGCGCGCTCGCAGGAGCTGCTCGAGCGCGTCGGCCTCACCCGGGCGGCCGACCGCAAGGTCAAGGGCTATTCGGGCGGGATGAAGCGCCGGCTCGACCTCGCTCTCGCTCTCGTCCACGGGCCGCGGATCCTCTTCCTCGACGAGCCGACCACGGGGCTCGACCCGCAAAGCCGGACGGCGCTCTGGGACGAAGTCGCGCGGCTCGCGCGCAGCGACGGCGTCACCGTCTTCCTGACCACGCAGTACCTCGAGGAGGCCGACGTCCTCGCCGACCGCGTCGGGATCATCGACCACGGCCGGATCGTCGCCGAGGGAACGCCGGCCGAGCTGAAAGCGCAGATCGCCCGACCGACCGTCGAGGCCGCGCCTCACGACCCAGGCGAAAAGGGCGCGGTGGCCGCCGTTTTGGAGCGGTTCGGCGATCCCACTCCGTGCGCGGACGGTGCCGTCGCCGTCAGGCTCGAGCGAGGCGAGGAGGAGCTCGCCGACATCGTCCGCGCCCTCGACGCCGAGAACATCCGGCTCGCACGGATCCACCTGCACGAGCCGACGCTCGACGACGTCTTCCTCGCCAAGACCGGGCGCTCGCTCGAGGGCTCGGCGGAGGAGGAGGAAGAGACCGAGCAGGAGCCGGTCCCAGCGGTGTCGTGACGACCGCCGCGCAGACCGCCGAGCTCGCGAGACGGTCGGTCATCCGCACGCTGCGCCAGCCGGCCAACGTGATCGCACCGCTGATCTTTCCGATGATGCTGCTGGCGGTGAACGCCGGCGGGCTGCAGTCGGCCGAGCAGCTGCCCGGCTTCCCGGCCGACACATTTCTTGCCTTCGCGCTGGCCGTCCCGTTCATCCAGGGCGCCCTCTTCGCGACGATGAACGCGGGCACCGACCTCGCCCGGGACATCCAGACGGGGTTTCTGAACCGGCTCTCGCTCAGCCCGATGCGTTCCGTCGCGCTCCTCACGGGCCAGCTCGGCGGCGCGGTGGTGATCGGCCTCGTCCAGGCCCTCTTCTACCTCGGCGTCGGCCTCGCGGTGGGCGTTCGCCTGGAGAGCGGAGTCGCAGGGGCGCTGGTGCTGCTGGCGCTTGCCACGCTGATCGTGCTCGCGTTCGGCTCGCTGGGCGCCTTTGCGGCTCTGCGCACCGGCTCGGGCGAGGCCGTCCAGGGCCTCTTCCCCGCGCTCTTCGTCTTCCTGTTCATCTCCTCGATGAACATGCCGCGGAACCTGATCGAGATCGACTGGTTCCGGACCGCGGCGACCGTCAACCCGGTCTCGTACCTGATCGAGGGCGTACGGAGCCTGATCATCGTCGGCTGGGACACGCAGGCCCTCGTCCTCGCGTTCGGGATCGCCTCGGCGATCGCGATCATCGGTTTGACCGCCGCGTCGTGGGCCCTCGGAGAGAGGCTGACTCGGACGTGAGGGGCGTCCTTGCCGTCGCGCTCGGGGTTGCCTGGCGGGTGCTCCACAACGTCTTCAGCAACCCGTCGCTGCTGATCCCGAGCATCGTCTTCCCGCTCTTCTTCTTCACGGCGTTCGCCGGCGGCCTCTCGCGCGTGAGCGACGTTCCCGGATTCGACTACGAGCCGGGCTACACCAGCTTCCAGTTCGTGTTCGTGTTGCTGCAGTCGGCGGCGTTCGGCGGCGTCTTCACGGGCTTCGGCATCGCCCGCGACTTCGAGAGCGGCTTCGCGCGACGGCTGCTGCTCGCCTCGCCGCGGCGAGGCGGGATCGTGCTCGGATACTCGTTCGCCGCCCTCGTCCGCTGGTTGACCACGGCCTCCGTCCTGACGGTGGTCGCGATCGTCGCCGGGATGAACGTCGGCGGCGGCCCGATCGACATCTTCGGCCTGTACGGGCTCGCGCTGATCGTCAACGTCACCGCGACCCTCTGGGCGGCGGGCGTGGCGATGCGGCTGCGCACGATGCAGGCGGGGCCGGTGATGCAGATGCCCGTCTTCCTGATCCTGTTCTTCGCGCCGGTGTACGTGCCGATCGACCTGCTCCAGGGCTGGATCGAGACGGTCGCCTCGGTCAATCCCGTGACCGCGCTGCTGGAGGCCGGACGGTCGCTCCTCGCGGGCCAACCGAAGGATGTGGCGCTTGCGTTCGCCGTCGCGTTGGGCCTCGGCGTGGCGTTCGCCGTCTGGGCGCTGCGCGGGCTCCGGCGTGCCGAGGCCGCCGGCGCCTAGAAGTCGAAGCGGGTCGCGGACTTCGCGTAGTCGGGGCTCAAGGGGGTGAACGCGCGCCTACGTGGCGACGCGGGGCTCTGCCGCGGCCTTGGCGGCCGCCACCCTCGTGCGCCGCTCCTTCGTCAACTCCTGGACGAAGATCTGGATCATTGCGGCGAGCGGGACCGCCGTCAGCGCGCCGAGCACGCCGAGCAGGGCGCCGAACAGCGTGACCGCCACGATGATGAAGAAGCCGGAGAGGTTGACGGCCTTGCCCTGGATCTTCGGCGTGAGGACGTTGTTCTCGACCTGCTGGTAAACGAGCACGACGGCCAGCATGATCAGCGCCGGCACGATCCCCTCCTCTGCCCAGATCGTGGGCACGAGGATGAAGCCCGCGATCGTCGCGCCGAGGTTGGGAATCATGTCGAGCAGCCCCGCGATGACGCCGAGCCCGACCGCGAAGCTCGAGCCGAGGAGCCAGGCGGTCACGCCCTGGGTGGTGCCCGCGATCGTCGCGATCACGACGACGCCGATCGCCCAGCGGGAGACGGACTCGGTCACGCGCTCCCAGACGTTGAGCCAGCGCTCGTCCTCACCGGGCATCAAGACGCTCGCCAGCGCCCGCTTGAGGTTGCCGACGTCGGTGAGCAGGAAGAGGCAGACGAACAGGATGGTGAACGACGCGACGAAGACCGAGAAGAAGCTGCCGGCGATCCCGAGCACCTCGGAGATGGCGTCGGGCACGGACGCCGAAACCTTCTCGGCGCCGGACTGAACGTTTTCGCCCGCTCCAGTGTCGAGCCACGACAGCTCGTCGGACGCCCTCAGCTGCTCGACCGTCGCGGGCAAGCCGTGGAGGAAGTCGCGGACGCCGCCCACGATCGGCGCCAGCAGCAGCAGCGCCAGCGCGACGACGATCAGCGCCGCGCCGAGGACGGTGATCGTCGCCGCGAGGCCGCGCGACAACCCCGTCTTCCTGATCACGAGACGCACCGGGAACTCGAACACGAGCGCCAGGAAGATGCCCACGAAGACCACGAGGAACGTGGATCCGATCGCGACGAACGCGGCGAGGACGCCGATCGCGGCCGCCACCATCAGCACCGTGCGCATCGGGAGCAGCAGCTCCACGCGCTTCGGCCCGGCAGTTTCCATCGCGGTCAGCCTAAGGGCCGCGTCGGCCAGTCAGTTCCAGACCTTGATCTCGCGGTAGAGCGTGTCCCGCTGGACGGGGACCTTGCCGAGCGCCTTGATCGCGCGCACGAAGTCGTCTGTCGTCGCCCGGTGCGTCGTCCCGGCCGCCGAGACGACGTTCTCCTCGATCATCACCGAGCCGAGGTCGTCGGCGCCGAACTCGAGCGCGACCTGGCCGACCTTCATTCCCTGAGTGACCCACGACGACTGGATGTGCTCGACGTTGTCGAGATAGATGCGGGACACGGCCTGCGTAAGGAGGTAGTCGAAGGAGGTCGGCATCCGTTCCTTCGGAACCTTCGCGGCCAGGCGGTTGCCGTCGGACTGGAACGTCCACGAGATGAAGGCCCGGAAGCCGTGCATCTCGTCCTGGAGCGCACGGATCCGGCGCATGTGCTCGACGCGGTCCTCGAGCTCCTCGACGTGGCCGTACATCATCGTCGCCGTCGTCGAGATCCCGAGCCGGTGCGCCTCGCGCATTACGTGGAGCCACTCCGCGGTGCGGGTCTTCTTCGGGGCGATCACGTCGCGGACACGGTCGACGAGGATCTCGGCGCCGCCGCCGGGGATGGAGTCGAGGCCGGCGTCGCGGAGGCGCGTGAGGGTCTGTTGCACCGTCAGCTTCGACCGTCGCGCGACGTGCTGGATCTCGGGCGGCGACAGCACGTGCAGGTGGATGGGGTAGCGGGCTTTGATCGAGCGAAAAAGGTCCTCGTAGTAGTCGATCCCGAGGTCCGGGTGGTGGCCGCCCTGCATGAGGACGCCGGTGCCGCCGATCGCGAGCGTCTCCTCGATCTTCTTGAAGATGACCGGCTTCGGCAGCAGGTAGGCCTCGTTTCGGTCACCCGGCCGGCGGTAGAAGGCGCAGAAGTCGCAGTCGGTGACGCAGACGTTCGTGTAGTTGACGTTCCGGTCGACGATGAACGTGATGTGCTCGGCATTCGTGCGGCGTTCGCGGAGCTGGTTCGCGACGCGCCCCACGGAGACGAGGTCACGCGAGCGCAGGAGGGTGAGCGCGTCCTCGTCGGTGATCCGCTCGCCGTCGAGCGCCTTGGCGAGGACGTCCGCGGCCGCGGTCACGCCGTGACCTCCTCGCGCTCGACGAAGCGGAGCTGCGGGATTTCGTCGAGCTCGCCGACCTCGCGTGCGAGCTCGAAGAACATGTGCAGGCCGGCTCGCTCGCGGGGGCCGAAGCTGTAGCGAAGCTTGTCGAAGTAGCGCGCCAGGAAGCCGGCTGGGTAGCCGTAGCGGTCAGCGGCCTCGTGGGCGAGCTGCTCGGGATCGGCGCGCGCGAGGCGGACCGAAGCGATCAGCTCGTCCTCGAGCTCGGCGATACCGGAGACGACCGGATCCGGGCACGCCCAGACGGCGAAGACCATCGGGAGCGCCGTGCGTTCCGTCCACAGCTGGCCGAGGTCGTGGTGCGGAGCGGGGTTCTCGTACGCGCTGCGGAGGGCCGCGTCTCCGATCAGCAGCGTCGCCTCGGCTTCCTCGTCGAGCGGAACTTGCTCGGCATCGGGGAAGAGGATGCGCGCCAGAACGACCGAGGTCGCGCTCTCCGGCGTCACCGCGATCGTCGCAACGCGCTCCGGCGGCGTGCGGGAGACGAGCTGAATCGAGTCCACGGCGCCCTCCGACGAGACGCAGAGGTGCGGAAGGACGCGCAGCCGCTCGGCGTTCCGGGCGTAGGCGATCGACGAGATCGGGGCGAGGTCGACGCCGCCTTCGAGCAGCAGGTGGTTGAGCTCGGTCGGAACCCCGACGACCTCCTCCACGTCCGCGTCGAGGCGGAAGAAGACCGGCGCCATGTTGGCGTAGCCGATGCGGCCGAGACGGATCATCGCTCGACCCACTGGAAGAAGCTGATCAGGTTGCCGTCGCGATCCAGCGTCGCGAACTCGCGCGTGCCGAAGTCGGTGTCCGTGACGCCGGTCTGCGAGACGCGGTGCAGGACGTTGCGCGGCTCGAGCTCGGTGTAGAGGCCGTCCACGCCCTCCACGGAAATACGACAGCTCGCGGTGCCCGCGATGAACGACTCCGCGCCCGAGTCGATCGGCCGTTCGAGGTCGACGCCCTTCCGCCAACTCTCGTCGCTCGCCTCCCAGAGGTGGACGACCGCCTCGTCGCGCCTGAGGACGGCGAAGCCGCCGTCGTGGTGGAGCACGTCGAATCCGAGGCGGTCGCGGTAGAAGTCGACCGAAGCAGCCGCGTCGCGCACAGGCAGGGCCGGAATCGCCTGGCCGAGGCGGCTCATCGAGCGCCAACCCAGATAGATGTTGACGCGCGCGCGTCATACCCCGGGTCCCGACCCGCCCCCCTGCTCGGAGTCAGCGTAGCCCCGAAAAGCGCACGCGCCTGTGCCGACATGTGCCGAGAGTGTGCCGGGAGGCCGGCGGCGTACATGCGGTTCACTCCCACCGGCGTAGCTCGTTGTAGAGCGTGTCCCGCTGCACGGGAATCCGCCCCGCGTCGCTGACGTGGCGCACCAGCTCGTCGATCTTCTGCTCCGTCTCGGTGCGCGCGCCGGCCGCGTGGAAGATCTGCTCGCGCACGACCGTCCCCTGGACGTCGTCGGCACCGAAGTGCAGCGCCACGGCCGCGAGCGGCATGCCCATCATGATCCAGTAGGCCTTCACGTGGGCGATGTTGTCCAGGAGCAACCGCGACACGGCGATCAGCTTGAGGTCATCCGAGCCGGCCGTGTGCTTCCACCCTCGCCGCTCGAACACCGTGTTCTCCGGGTGGAACGCGAGCGGGATGAACGCCAGGAAGCCGCCGGTCTCGTCCTGCAGGGCGCGCAGCCGCAGCAGGTGGTCGACGCGCTCCTCGTAGGTCTCGACGTGTCCGTACAGCATCGTGCAATGCGTCGGGATCCCGAGGGCATGGGCCGTGCGGTGCGTCTCCAGCCAGATCTCCGGCGCCTCCTTGCCCGGCGCCACCAGCCGTCGCACACGAGCGGAGAAGACCTCGGCGCCGCCGCCGGGGAGCGAGCCGAGCCCGACGTCCCGCAGCGCCCGCAACACATCCTCGTGCGCGAGCCCTGACAGCTTCGTCATGTGATGGATCTCGCTCGCGGTGAAGAGCTTGAGGTGCACGTCCGGAAGCGCCTCGTGCAACCGGCGCACGATCTCGACGTAGTAGTCGAAGTCGACATGCGGCGACTCGCCACCGACCATGTGGATCTCGGTGAAGCCGGTCAGCTCCCGCTGCCGCAGCGCGTCCTCGACGAGCTCCTCGCCGGTGTACGTATAGGCGTCGGACTGCTTCTGCGTGACGGCGAAGGCGCAGAACTTGCACTTCACCCGGCAGACGTTCGTCTGGTTCAAGTAGAGGTTCTGGACGAAGTAGGCCTCGTCGGCGCCGCCGCGCAGCCGCCTCGCGCGATCGGCCAGCTCGCCGAGTGCGAGCAGGTCGTCGGACTCGAACAGCGCCAGCCCGTCCTCGAAGTCGAGGCGCTCGCCCGCCTCGACCTTCTCGCGGATGGGCTCGAGGGTGTCGACAGCGACAACCATTAGCGCGTCCTGTCCACTGCCGCGAACGTCAGGGCCTCGAGCTCATCGCGCCAGAGCGCGCCGTTCAGCGCCGCGCGCGCGCTGGCCGCGTAGTCGCGTGCGGCAGCGCGCGACTCCTCGAGCGCGCCCGACGCCGCTACACGGACGAGCGCACCTTCGAGCGAGCCGCCCGCGAGTGCGTCGCGAACGACGGGATCGACGCTCGCCGCCAGCAGGAGTGGCAGCGTCGGCGTTCCCTCGCGGAGGTCGGTGCCGGGCACCTTGCCGGTGTCAGCCGCGTCGCCCGTGCAGTCGAGGACGTCGTCCGCGATCTGGTAGGCGATCCCCAGCGCGAGACCGAAGGGCCCGGAGCCGCCGGCAAGCCGGCATGCCGCCTCGAACAACTTGCCGGTCTTGAGGCCACAGCGCTCGATGTAGCTCTCGACCGTCGTATCGGGATCATGCGTCTGGCGGTTCTGCAGCGCCTCGCCGCGGGAGAGCGAGACCGCCGCCTCCGCGAGGATCTCGACGCCGCGAACGTCACCCGTGTCCGCGAGCTCGCCGAATGCTCGGGCGAACAGGTAGTCGCCCGTCGCCACCGCCACGTCGTCGCCGTGAACGCTCCAGACGGCCGGACGGCCGTGTCGGAGCGCCGCCCGGTCGATCAGGTCGTCGTGCAGGAGCGTGGCCATGTGAACGAGCTCGACGGCGACGCCGGCCTCGACCGGCGGGACGACTCCCACCGGGGCCGCCAGGAACACGAGCAGCGGGCGGAGCCGCTTGCCGCCGCCCAGCGCGTCCGACCCTGCGCGCGCCGCCAGCCCGGGGTACCGCGCCACGGCGACCTCGAGCCGCGCCTCGACCTCGTCGAGGTACGCGTCGAGCCCCTGAGCAGCGCGTGCCGTCGCGAGCGCCGTCACCGAGCGTCCGCCGTGTGCAGTGCCACGATCCCGGCGGCGAAGGTGCGATAGCGCACGTCCGCGAAGCCGGCGCGCTCGAGCATCCCCGACAGCTCGTCGGGGCCTGGGAACCGCCTGACGCTGGCGGGCAGGTACGTGTACGCCGAGCCACCGGGGAGCACGCGACCAAGCAGCGGCACGATCCGGTCGAACCACAGCCGGTAGAACGGCCTGAGCGCCCCTCGCGGCTGCGTGATCTCGAGCACGCCGACCCGCCCACCCGGACGGAGGACGCGACGCAGCTCGGCGAGCCCGCGCTCGAGGTCGTCGACGTTGCGGACGCCGAAGCCCACCGTCGCCGCGTCGAAGCTCCCGTCGGCGAAGGGCAGCGCCAGGAGGTCGCCCTCGACCCACTCGAGCTGCGGCGCCTTCCGCCGCGCGCGCTCGAGCATCTGCCCGGAGAAGTCGAGGCCGGTCACGCGGCCGCCTTCCCGCGCAGCCGCAACCGCGAGGTCACCGGTGCCGCAGCACGCGTCCAGCACGGCGTCGCCGGGACGAACGACGGCACGGGCGGTCGCACCTCGCCAGCGCTGGTCGAGCCCGGCTGTCATCACGCGGTTCATCGCGTCGTAGACCGGCGCGATCCGATCGAACATCGCGCGCACGCCGTCGGCGGGCAAGCGCCCCGAATGAGCGGTCATCGACCCCACCGCCGGGCGAGCACGTTCTCGAGCCCGAGCTGGTCGAGGCAGCGGGAGACCATGAAGTCCACGAGGTCGCCGACGCTCTCCGCGCCGCCGTAGAAACCGGGAGCCAGAAAGAGCAGCGTCGCGCCGGCGCGCTTGACGGTGGCCATGGTCTCGAGGTGGATCAGCGAGAGCGGCGTCTCGCGAGGCATCAGGATCAGCCGCCGCTCCTCCTTGAGCGCGACCGACGCCGCCCGGTGAATCAGGTTCTGCATCGCGCCGGAGGCAATCGTTCCGACGGTCGACATCGAGCATGGGCAGATCACGTACGCGTCGACCCGGGCCGAGCCACTCGCGTAGGGCGAGCGCCAGTCGCGCTCGTCGTACAGCGTCACCGACGGGGCCACGCCCTCCGTGAAGCGCGCGAGCACCTCGTCGCGCGAGAGCCGGGCGTCGCCGTACAGCTCGGTCGCGAGCACCTCGACTCCCGAGCCGGACGCGCAGATCCCCACCTCGCACCCCGCGCCCACCAGCGCATGGAGGAGGCGTGCGGCATACGGCGCACCAGACGCGCCGGTGATCCCGAGGAAGAGACGCATCTATCCCCCCTTGGAGGCCGCGAGGAACTCGGCGATCTGCCTGACCCGCTCTTCGCCGAGCGACGCGAACTTCGGCATCACGTTGTTGCCGAACTTGCTCGGGTCGCTGATGTACCGCGTCAGGTAGGCGGCGTCCTTACCGGACTGCGAGCCGATGTTCGTCAGGTCCGGCGCGCCGAGGTTCGAGGCGCCGTCGCCGTCGTAGGTATGGCAGTTCAGGCAACCCGACTCCGAGAAGAGCTCGGCGCCGGGGCGCACCTCCTCGGGAAGGTTGTTGTCCTCCATCCACCTGCCGGCGAGGTTGGCGCCGCCCGTGGCCTCCTTGGCCGTCGCGCCCTTGTAGGTCAGGATCCCCATCGCCGCCACGGTCAAGAGGAAGGCGACCACGGCCAGCGGCCGCCGCGACAGCCGCCGCTCTCTGCGCCGGTCGTAGAACGGCAGCGCGAGCAGGAGCACCAGGGCGATCGTCGGAATGCCGACGGTCCCGAGAATGACCGAGTCCGGCCACTTGAAGATCCGCAGCAGGTAGAAGAGGAAGTAGAAGTACCAGTCGGGGCGCGGCGTGAAGCTCGTGGTGCCCGGGTCGGCCTTGTGCTCGTAGACGACGCCGAGCCAGCCGGTCCCCTCTTCGCCGGGCGTGTCCGGATCGGCGGTGAAGTACCAGATGCAGGCGAGGGCGACCATCGTGCACACGACGACGAGGCTCATGACCGTGTCGTGGAACATGGCGTAGGGGTAGAACGGCTTCCCCTCGTCCTCGACGTCGTGCTTGTAGCGCGTGAACTGCGCGCGCCGCTCGTCGGCGACGCGACTCACTTGCGCCGCCCCGCCCTGGGCGCCGGCTTGACGAGGCCCGCGCGTCCGTTCGTGGTCACCACGTAGCGCTCGCGGCCCGCGCCCTCCTGAGACCACGGGGGCGAGGAAACGCCGAGGCGCACGACGAGGTACAGGTGGAGCAGGATCAGCCCGGCTATCGCGCCGGGTAACAACAACATGTGCATCGCGTAGAAGCGCGTCAGCGTGTCGCCGCCGATGTCGGCCCCACTCTGCAGGAACCAGGCGAGGAACGGCCCGACGAACGGCCCCGTGCCGTTGAGGTTGATCCCGACGACCGAGGCCCAGTACGCGGTCTGGTCCCACGGCAGCAGGTAGCCGGTGAAGCCCTCGAGCATGCCCGAGACGAGCAGGAGGACGCCGACGATCCAGTTCAGCTCGCGCGGGTACTTGTA
>Ga0126309_10000360_pt1 | contig 15282 bp, 14 predicted proteins | sample Plot56_FD_92541 | JGI IMG/M metagenome (GOLD analysis project Ga0126309, IMG submission 92541) | Serpentine soil microbial communities from UC McLaughlin Reserve, CA, USA - Plot56 | ecosystem: Environmental > Terrestrial > Soil > Grasslands | place: USA: UC McLaughlin Reserve, Lake County...
CCCGCCGAACGCCTCCTCAGCCTGCTCCCGCGCCCACTCGTGGTCGAGCTCGTCCGAGATGTGCGTGAGGACGACCCGGTTCGCGCCCGCGCGGCGGGCATGGTCGCCCGCCTCCCCGGGGGTGAGGTGACCGCGGATCCCGGTCCGCTCGGGTCGCGGCAGCGTCGCCTCGACGATCAGGAGGTCGGTACCGCGGGCGATGTCGACCAGTTCCTCGGCGGGGCGGCTGTCCGCCCCGTAGGTGATCCGGCCTCCGTCGGCCGAGCTGATGTCGATCGCGAAGGTCTCGGTGAAGTGCGGCACTTCATGGAAGCGGAAGCTCAGGTCGCCGACCTTCACGGTGGAGTCGGGTTGGTATTCCTCGATCGCGAACGCGTTCTCGATCAGATCGTCGTTTCCCCAGGCGCCGACCACGCGGCGGAAGAGCCGGGTCGCGCCCCGAGGGCCGACGAGCCGCGGGCGGGCCGGAGCGTCCGTGCCCGGGTACTGCGCGACCGGAACGGGCTGTTGCCGCGGCGCGTAGGTGAGCGCGTAGCTGTAGGGGACGAGGTCGAGGAAGTGGTCGGCGTGAAGATGGGAGAGCACGACCGCGTCGATGTCGACGTAGTCGGCGAACTGGCGCAGCTTCGCGAACACGCCGTTGCCGCAATCCATCAGGACGAGCGCCTCACGTCCCTCGACGAGGTAACCGCTGCACGCCCCGCCGGCGTCCTGCCAGGAGGGCGACTTGCCCAGTACGGTGATCTTCAACGGCCCCTCGAGTCCCTTCCTTCCGGCAGAGACCTTAGCCGCGTGCGCCGGAGCCCTTCTCTAGACGCCGGCCGGCTGGCGCCCCGCCCAGCGCGGTGCGCGCATCAGTAGGACCGGCTGCCGGGGCGGCACGAGGCCCTCGGGGCGGTCCGGCCGGAAGGTGGCACAAGGCCCGTCGCTCTCGAGGGCGCAGAGCATGTTGCGCCGGAAGTAGCAGTCCTCGCACTTCGGCTGTCCGGCCTTCCTCGATTCACCGTTTTTCGCCACGCCAGCTCCTCTCCCGGCCCACGGGGTTCTCGCCCGATCAGTGGTTCTCTCTCGGTTCCCTGGCGTCTCGCTGGGACCGCCGGAACCGGTGGCGATCATGTCACCGCGACGACCGCTCCGCGGGCGCGAAACCGCAAATCGGGGGGTTCTTCTCCACCGCGCCCGCCGGTGTTTTCGCGCTTTGCGGACTCGCGAGAGCCGGCGCTACCATGGCGCCCATGTCCCATCAGCGAACCGAGAACCTCGCGGCGTCGCCGCAGCTCTTCCAGAGCGACTTCCTGAACTTCTTCTCGCGGGTCCATCCCGCGATCCCGGCGGGAATCTTCCTGCCGGTGGTGATCGCGATGGAGTGGCTCGGCGCCGGCCGCGGCCAGGCCGCGTGGGAGCTCGGCCTCCTGACCCTCGGCGGCCTCGCGATCTGGACGCTGACCGAGTACTGGCTCCACCGGCTCGTCTTTCACTGGGAACCGGACCACGCCTTCGGCCGCCGCATGCACTTCATCATCCACGGCGTCCACCACGACCACCCGAACGACAAGCTGCGGCTGGTCATGCCCCCCGCGGTCAGCATCCCGTTGGCGGTGCTCTTCTTCCTCGGGTTCGCGGCGCTGTTCGGTACGCCGGCTGCCTATCCGTTGTTCGCCGGCTTCATCGCGGGCTACCTCTCCTACGACTACACGCACTACTACGTGCATCACTTCGTCCCGAAATCGCAGCTCGGCAAGCGGCTGCGCGAGCAGCACATGCGCCACCACTTCCAGGATCACCGCTTCGGCTACGGCGTCTCCTCGCCGGTCTGGGACGTGGTCTTCCGCACCCTTCCGCGCAAGCGCCGCTGACCGGGGTCGGGGGCGTCTGCCCCGTCAGGCGATGCGGTTCGGCGGGTCACGCCCCTCGAGGACGGCGATCGCGTTCTCGGCCACGGTCCGGGCCATCGCGTCGCGGGCTTTCACTGTCGCCGACCCGATGTGGGGCGTGATCACAGCCTTCGGAGCGGCGGCAAGCGCCGGCGGCAGCTCCGGCTCACCCTCGAAGACGTCGAGGCCAGCGGCGCCGATGCGCCCTTCCCGCAGGGCATCCGCCAGCGCCTCGGAGTCGACCAGGACCCCGCGTGAGGTGTTGACGAGTACGGCTGACTCCTTCATGAGGTCGAGCGCTCGGGCGTCGATCATGTGACGGTTGCCCGGCGTACCCGGTGCGTGAAGGCTGACCACGTCACTGGACCTCAGCAGGTCCTCCAACTCGACCCACCGCGCGCCGAGGCGCTCGGCTCGCTGCGGCCTCGGCCGCGGTGACGCATATACGAGGTCGACACCGAACCCCGCCAGCAGCGTCCCGTACCTGCCGCCGATCCTGCCCAGACCGACGATCCCGAAGGTGGCGCCGCTCAGCTCGAGGCCGCGGTAGGCCGCTGGGTCCCAACCGCGCCAGTGGCCTGCGCGGAGGTCGCGCTCGGCGCCGGAGACGAAGCGGGCGGCGGCCAGCGTCAGGGCCAACGCCAGCTCGGCGGTCGCGTTGGTGAGGACGTCCGGCGTGTTGGTCACGACCACGGCACGGCCCCGACAGGCCTCGAGGTCGATGTTGTCGTATCCGACGGCGAAGTTGGCGACTGCGCGGAGTCCGGGTCCGGCGGCAGCGAGCAGCTCCTCGTCGACCGCGATGGTGGGGTCGGCGACGATTACGGCGGCGCCGCGCACCAGCGTGAGGATCTCCTCACGGGTGGGATCCGCTCCACCCGACCTGACTTCGCAGCGGCCAGTGAGCATCTCCATCCCCGCCGGGAGCAAGAGACGCCCCACCACCACGGTCGGCAGGTCAGACACCCTTACTCCGTGCAATGGAAGATTTCATCAAAGTACTACGTTCTATGACTCTTACTTGTCCATTCAATAGTCTGTGTGTGTAACTAACCCACGAAAGGGATGAATGCCAGAGAGAGGCAACGTACTCGAGGAGACCAGGGCCTACATCGAGGAGCGGCTGAACGCGATCGAAGGGGAGCGCCGCAAGCTCGAACGGGCCCTCGCCGCGGTCACCGACGGCAGGTCGGGACGACGCGGCCCCGGACGGCCGCGCGGCCGCAGCGCGGGTTCTGGCTCCGGTTCCTCGGGGACACGGCGCCGGCGCCGGCGGCGTGGTGGCACCCGGGCGGATCAGGCGGTCAAGCTCGTCGATCAAAACCCCGGGATCTCGGCGTCGGACATCGCCCGCAGGATGAGCATCAAGCCCAACTACCTGTACCGGGTGATGAGCGACCTCGAGAAGGAGGGGCGGGTCACGAAGCGAGGCCGGGAGTACCACCCGGCGGGCTGAGCGCTAGATGAGGCCGAGCTGCTGGACGGCGTCACGCTCGTCCTGCAGCTCCATGACGCTGGCGTCGATCCGTTCCCGCGAGAACCCTGGGACCTCGAGGCCCTGCACGATCGTCCACTCGCCGCCCGTGCAGGTGCACGGGAAGCTGGAGATGATCCCCTCGCCGATCCCGTAGGAGCCGTCGGCCGGCACCGACATCGAGACCCAGTCGCCCTCGGCCGTGCCCAGCACCCAGTCGTGGACGTGGTCGATCGCCGCGTTCGCGGCCGAGGCGGCGCTCGAGGCGCCGCGCGCGTCGATGATCGCGGCGCCGCGCTTGGCCACGGTCGGGATGAAGTCCTCGGCGATCCAGCTCTCGTCCCCCACCGCCTCCCAGGCGCTGCGCCCGTCCACCGTGGCGTTGACCAGGTCGGGGTACTGCGTCGTCGAGTGGTTGCCCCACACCGTCATGTTCGATATCGACGTGACCTGCGCGTCGAGTCGCTTGGCGAGCTGGGCGATCGCCCGATTGTGGTCGAGCCGGGTCATCGCGGTGAATCGTTCGCGCGGCACGTCGGGTGCGTTGGACATCGCGATCAGGGCGTTGGTGTTCGCGGGGTTCCCGACCACCAGGACCTTGACGTCGTCGGCTGCGCCGGCGTTGATCGCCTCCCCCTGCGGCTTGAAGATCGCCCCGTTCGCCTCGAGGAGGTCGGAGCGCTCCATCCCGGGGCCGCGCGGGCGCGCGCCGACCAGCAGCGCGATGTTGCATCCCTCGAAGGCGGCGTTGGGGTCGTCGGAGATGTCGATCCCCGCGAGCAGCGGGAAGGCGGAGTCGTCGAGCTCCATCGCCGTGCCCTCGGCGGCCTTCACGGCGTCGGGGATCTCGAGCAGGTTCAGGTGGACGCGCGTGTCGTCGCCCAGCATCTCGCCGCTCGCGATCCTGAACAGAAGCGCGTAGCCGATCTGGCCGGCGGCGCCGGTGACGGTGACTTTCACTGGACTGTCAGCCAAGTTCGGATCTCCTCAGTTCATCGCCGTCCGGAGTCCCTCGTCGATCGCGTCGAGGAACTCCTGCGTGTTCAGGTAGTCCTGGTCCTCGCCGACCAGGAGGGCGAGGTCCTTGGTCATCTTCCCGGCCTCGACCGTATCGACGCATACCCGCTCCAGAGTCTCGGCGAACTCGCAGACCTCCGGTGTCTCGTCCATCCGCCCGCGGGCGCCGATCGCCCGCGTCCAGGCGAAGATCGAGGCGATCGGGTTGGTCGAGGTCTCCTCTCCCTGCTGGTGGCGACGGAAATGGCGGGTCACGGTTCCGTGGGCCGCCTCGGCCTCCACGGTCTGCCCGTCGGGCGTCATCAGGACGCTGGTCATCAATCCGAGGGAGCCGAAGCCCTGGGCCACCGTGTCGGACTGGACGTCTCCGTCGTAGTTCTTGCAGGCCCAGACGTAGCCACCCTCCCACTTCAGCGCCGCCGCGACCATGTCGTCGATCAGACGGTGCTCGTAGGTCAGGCCCTTCTCCTCGAAGTCGCTCTTGAACTCGTCCTCGTAGACCTCCTGGAACAGGTCCTTGAAGCGCCCGTCGTATCGCTTGAGGATCGTGTTCTTGGTCGACATGTAGACGGGGTACTCGCGCTCGAGGCCGTAGCGGAAGGAGGCTCTGGCGAAGTCGCGGATCGAGGCGTCGAGGTTGTACATCGCCAGCGCCACCCCGCCGCCGGGAAAGTCGAAGACGTTGACCTCGATCGGGTCGCCGCCGTTCTTCGGGGTGTAGGTGAGCGTCAGCCTGCCTTCATCGGGCACGACGATGTCCTCGGCCCTGTACTGGTCGCCGAACGCGTGGCGCCCGATCACGATCGGCTTAGTCCAGTTCGGCACCAGCCGCGGGATGTTCGAGATCACGATCGGCTCGCGGAAGATGACGCCGCCGAGGATGTTGCGGATCGTCCCGTTCGGCGACCGGTACATCTCCTTCAGGCCGAACTCCTCCACCCGGGCCTCGTCGGGCGTGATCGTCGCGCACTTCACCCCCACCCCGTGCTCCTTGATCGCGTTGGCGGCGTCGACCGTGACCTGGTCCTCCGTGGCGTCGCGGCTCTCGATCCCGAGGTCGAAGTAGATCAGCTCGACGTCGAGGTACGGCAGGATCAGCTTGTCCTTGATGAAGGCCCAGATGATCCGGGTCATCTCGTCGCCGTCGAGCTCGACGACCGGCTTCTTGACCTCGATCTTCTCCACCGCGGCCGCGCACCCTACCGCTACTTGACCGGCCGAATTGCCCGTGAGAGCGTCCGTCGACCGATCAATCCGCGCCCGAGGAGGAGTAAATGGAGACCTACATGATCCGCCGCCGCAAGGCCTGGCAGTCGCCGGAGGAGCTCGAGGCGACCGCAAAACGCTCGGGCGAGGTGGCCGGGGACGAGTTTCCGGATGACATCGCCTGGATCCGCAGCTACGTGGTTCAGGAGGACGACGGCAGCCTGGGGACCTTCTGCGTGTACCAGGCGAGCAGCGAGGACAAGGTCCGGGAGCACGCCTCTCGGGTCGGCATGCCTGCCGAGCACATCGAGAAGATCGTCGACACGGTCGTGATCCGGCCGGACCCGGAGCCCGCAGCGGCGTAGCCCTCGGTCAGCGCCCACCGGGGGCCGCGCCGTACCATTCCGGCATGGCCACCGTCGAGCGTCGCCCCTCCGAGGCGGGTCCCACCCACGAGGTCTTCAACCAGTCGGTCCCGCTCGAGGACTACAACCCGTTCGAGCAGGACCGGCCGCTGGCCGAGGCGCTGCGCCGCGACGGCGCCGAATGGGCCGAGGACCGCTGCCGTGAGTTCGGCGCGGTCGCCGGCTCGGCCGAGGTGATCCGGCTCGGCTTCGAGGCGAACGAGAAGACCCCGGAGCTGCGGACCCACGACCGCTTCGGGCACCGTGTCGACGAAGTCGAGTTCGACGAATCCTGGCACCGCCTGATGGCGCTGGGCGTCGGCAACGGCCTTCATGCCTCCCCCTGGCGTGACCCAGGACCGGGTGCCCACGTCGCCCGGGCGGCGATGTTCATGCTGCTCACGCAGGCCGAGGCCGGCGTCGGATGCCCGCTGTCGATGACCTACTCGGTGGTGCCGGCGCTGCGCGCCCAGCCCGAGATCGCCGCCGAGTGGGAGCCGCGCTTCCTCTCGCTGGAGTACGACGGCCGTCCGATGCCCGCCAACCGCAAGGCCGGCGCGCTCTCCGGCATGGCGATGACCGAGAAGCAGGGCGGCTCCGACGTCCGCGCGAACACCACCGCGGCGGTGCCCGTGAACGGTGGCGGTCCCGGCGCCGAGTACGAGATCACCGGCCACAAGTGGTTCTGCTCGGCGCCGATGTGCGACGCCTTCCTGGTGCTCGCGCAGACGGACGCCGGCATCTCCTGCTTCTTCATGCCGCGCTTCATGCCCGACGGCGAGCGCAACCGCTTCCACATCCAGCGCCTCAAGGACAAGCTGGGGAACCGCTCGAACGCCTCGAGCGAGGTGGAGTTCCACGGGGCCTGGGCCCGGATGGTCGGCGAGGAGGGGCGCGGCGTGCCGACGATCATCTCGATGGTCAACCACACCCGTCTGGACTGCGTGATCGGCTGCACCGCGGGTCTTCGGGCGGGTGTCGCGCAGGCGACCCACCACGCCGCGCACCGCTCGGCGTTCGGCAAGCGGCTGATCGACCAGCCGCTGATGCAGAACGTCCTCGCCGACCTCTGCGTCGAGTCCGAAGCGGCGACGGTTTCGGCGATGCGCCTGGCTCGCTCCTACGACGAGGCGGCCGCCGGCGACGCGGGCGCGGTTGACTTCCGCCGCATCGCCAACGCGGTCCTCAAGTACTGGATCTGCAAGCGGGCTCCGGCTCACGCGGTCGAGTGCCTCGAGTGCCTCGGCGGCAACGGCTACGTCGAGGAGTCAGGCATGCCGAGGCTGTTCCGGGAGAGCCCGCTGGCCTCGATCTGGGAGGGGTCGGGCAACGTCCAGTGCCTCGACGTTCTGCGGACCATGGTCCGCAGCCCGGCCGCGGCCGAGGCGTTCTTCGCCGAGGTCGCCGAGGGCGCCGCCGCCGAACCGCGGCTGGAGAGCTTCGTCGCGGCCCTCCGCGAGGAGATCGCCTCAGACCCGGAGACGCTCGAGTCGCGGGCCCGCCGGGTGGTCGAGCGGCTGGCGCTGGCCCTGCAGGGCTCGCTCCTGCTGCGCTACGGGGACGAGGCCGTCGCCGACGCCTTCTGCGCGTCCCGCCTCTCAGGCGACTGGGGCCAGGCGTTCGGCACCCTGCCGGCGGGCGCCGATCTCGAGCGGATCGTCGCCCGGCACGCGGTTCAGGTCTGAGCCGGCCGACACCGCCCCGCGCTGGGCGGAATCGGCCCCCACCTACCATGTGACCGTGCTCGGCGGCTCGATCACCCTGTTCCACGTCCGCGGGATCCGCATCGCGGTCGACTGGTCGTGGTTCGTCGTCCTCTTCCTGGTGATCGTCTGGCTCTCGGACTTCTACTCCGACATCCTCGGTAACCCGGGGTCCGACCTCGGCCCCTACGCGCTGGCGGTCGCCAGCGCGATCGGGTTCTTCGGCTCGATCCTCCTGCACGAGCTGGGGCATGCCCTGGTCGCGCTCCGCGAGGGGGTCGGCATCTCCAGCATCCAGCTTTGGATCTTCGGCGGGGTGGCGCGGCTCGAACGGGACTCCGACAACCCGGGCACCGAGTTCCGGATCGCGATCGCCGGCCCGCTCGTCACGCTGGCGATCGTCTTGGCGCTCACCGCGGTCGGCATCCTCGCCGCCGGCTGGAAGGACTTCACCGAGGCGATGGTGGTCGACGGAGGCGCCGACACCTCTGGGGTCCTGGCGATGATGGCCTGGCTCGCGTCGATCAACGCGCTGGTCCTGGTCTTCAACCTGCTGCCGGCGTTCCCGATGGACGGGGGCCGCGTCGTCCGGGCACTGGCCTGGAAGCGCAGCGGGGACCGCGCCAGAGCCACCCGCTTCGCCGCCACCCTCGGGCGCGGCTTCGCCTACCTCTTCATCGGCGCCGGTCTGTTCCTGATCGTCCAGGGCTACGTCTTCAACGGCGTCTGGCTGGCGCTGATCGGGATGATCATCAACGGCTCGGCCCGGGCGGCGACGGTGCAGACCGCGATCACGAGCCGGATCGAGGGCGTCCGCGTGGCCGACGTGATGGACACCGAGCCGGTGGCGATCCCGGCCGAGCTCAGCGTCGAGCGCGCCCTCGACGAGTACTTCCTCCGCTATCGCTGGCCGTGGTTCCCGGTCGTCGACGCCGCCGAGCAGTTCCGCGGGCTCCTCGAGCGCGACCGAGCGGACGACGTGCCCGAGGTCAGCCGCGGAAGCTCGAGTGTCGGCGACCTGCTCGACTCCGAGCAGGCGGCGATGCACGTCAGCGTCGACGCACCGCTCGACTCCCTGCTCGGCAACGCCAACCTGCGCCACTTCGGCGCCCTCATGGCCGTCGACGGCGAGGGCCGGCTGCGCGGGGTCGTCACTGCCGAGCAGGTCGGCCGCGCCCTCCGCGACGCCACCGCGCAGGCGCAGGGTTGACACCGGGCTCGCACCGGGTAGCGCATCTCGACGAGCTCGAGTCGATTCCCGGCCCAGGCACCCTCACCTGGCGGCCCGTACGCGCGCATTTCGACATCCGCGCCTTCGGCTGCAACGCCTACAGGGCCGAGGGCGCCGGCGAGGACGTCGTCGAGCCCCATGACGAGGCCGACCCCAACGACCCGCCCGGCCACCAGGAGCTCTACTTCGTCCACGAGGGCAGCGCCCGGTTCACGATCGACGGCGAGACGTTCGACGCCCCCCAGGGGACCTACGTCTGGCTGCCAGACCCCGCGTCCCACCGTCACGCCGTCGCGAACGAACCCGGCACCACCGTGCTCAGCTTCGGCGGCCCTCCCCGCTTCGAGCCCTCCGGCTGGGAATGGAGCTTCCGCGCCGCGCCGCTGATCCCGACCGAGCCCGTACGGGCGCGGGAGATCCTCGAGGACGGTCTCGCCCAGCGGCCCGAGAACGCCGGCATCCGGTTCCGTCTCGCCTGCCTGGAGGCGGTGGAGGGCAACACCGATGCTGCACTTGCGCGCCTGCGCGAGTCGATCGAGCGCAACCGAGAGGCCGCGGACGCAGCACGGGAGGAGCCGCTGCTTGAGCCGCTCCGGGATAGCCCGGAGTTCAGGTCTCTCGTGGCGCCCGGTTAGCCGCATCCATCGACATCGCTGTCGTCGGCGTATAAGCTGGCCCCAGTCCCGGATGAAGCGAGTCCTCCCTACCGCCCTGGTCGTCATTGCCTGCCTCGCGCTGCCGGCGACTGCGCCCGCTCCCGCTGGGCCCACGATCAGCGGAGTCGTGACGATCACCGGAACCGAGGGCAAGGACGACTTCAGGGTGCGGATCAACCCGACCAGTTCGTCGCCGGAGATGATCGTCGAGCCGGCCATGACCGTCACGTCCACAGGCGGCAACGGCACGTGCACGATCGAGAACGACCCGCAGACCGGCCGGCCGGTCAGGAACTACTGCTTCACCGGCACGATCACCAGCCTCGTGGTGAACCTGCGGGGTGGTGACGACGCCGTCCAGATCGACGACAATGTCGGCGCCGTGCAGACCTCGACCCTCAGCGCCGGTCCCGGCAACGACGTCGCCGCCATGGCCATCCGGGGGCAGCTAACGCTGAACGGCGAGGCGGGCGACGACCAGCTGCGGATCTTCGGCCTCCAGGGGGCCGCGACGACGACGTTTGACGGTGGCGTGGGTACCGATCTGGCCGGCTTCTCCTCGATGCGGACGCTGAGCGGGGGCGACCCGATCTCGATCTCCGGCTCGCTGGCGACCAACCAGGTCGTCCTGAAGCGCAACGAGCTGAACGGGACCGTGTCGAACCACCGCACCGACACCCTGGTCGGCATCGAGCGCCTCGAGGGAACACCCTACGGCGACGTCCTGGCCGGAGGCCCCAACCCGTCTGAGCTGATCGGCGGGGAGGGCCCGGACAATCTGATCGGGGGCACAGGGGACGCCCAGATGAGCGGCGGGCCGGGCCTCGACGACCTGCTCGGCGGCGGAGGCACCGATGTGCTCGACGGCGGGACCGGCGTCGACACCTACAGGGGCAGCACCAGCGACACCTTCCTGATGCGCGACGGCTACCAGGAGACCGTCGCCTGCCGGCTGTCGAACGTCGTCGTCAACGACCTGACCGACTCGGTCACGAACACCGCCGGCTGCTCCAGCGTCTCGACCGCCGCCGCCAAGCACAGGCTCGACACCACGCTGCCCCAGCGCCGCCTGCGGCTGAGCAAGGAGGGCAGGACCGCCGCCCGGGTCGTCTGCCCGGCGGCGAAGGCGGAGCTCTGCGAGGGCCTGCTGCGGCTGATGCTCGGCGCCCGCAGGCTGGGGGCCCGCAGCTATCGCCTGCTGCCGGGCAAGGCGACGCTGCTCCGCTTCGACCTCACCAAGCGACAGACGGCCCGCGCGCTGGGCAGGAAGGTCGACCTCGTGGCCGAGGAGACCGACTCCGACAACCGCCCGCGTCAGGTCCTCCACCGGGTCCCGGCCCGCCGGCTGGCGCGCTGAATTCCTAGCCCAGAGCTGGTTTCTTCCGTCTCCGGAGCGGTGCGACCGGCCCTATAGGATGCGGCGCGGTTCATGCCTGAGCACGACGTACTCGTCATCGGAGCGGGGCTGGCGGGCCAGCGTGCCGCGCTGGCCGCGGCCGAGGAGGGGGTCTCGGTCGGGATCATCAGCAAGGTCCACCCGGTCCGTTCGCACTCAAACGCCGCGCAGGGCGGCATCAACGCCGCGTTGAACCCGGACGACTCCTGGGAATCCCACGCGTTCGACACGGTCAAGGGGTCGGACTACCTCGGCGACCAGGACGCGATCGAGGTGATGACCCGCGAGGCACCGGACGAGATCCTCCACCTGGAGCACCTCGGCGTGCCCTTCCACCGCGACGAGGAGGGAAAGCTCGGCACCCGGGCCTTCGGCGGCGCCTCGGCGGCGCGGACCTACTACGTCGCCGACATCACCGGCCAGGCGATCATGCACGTCCTCTACGAGCAGCTGATGAAGTACTCCGAGGCGGTCGCCCGGTACGAGGAGTGGTTCTGCACCGCCCTGGCCCTCGACGAGGACGGCGAGTGCTGCGGGGTGGTCACTCGCAACGTGTCCGACGGCTCGATGGAGCTTTTCAGCGCCAAGGCGGTGATCCTCGCCACCGGCGGCAACGGGCAGGTCTGGCAGCCGACGACGAACGCGCTGATCTGCACCGGCGACGGCATCGCGATGGCCTACCGCGCCGGGGCGAGGCTGATGGACATGGAGATGATCCAGTACCACCCCACGACCCTCGCCGGGAAGGGGTTCCTGATCACCGAGGGAGCCCGGGGCGAGGGGGCCCACCTGCTGAACGCCGAAGGCGAGCGCTTCATGGAGAAGTACGCGCCGAACAAGATGGAGCTCGCCTCCCGCGACGTTGTCTCCCGCGCCGAGCAGACCGAGATCGACGAGGGGCGCGGATTTCCCGACGGCACCGTCGCGCTCGACATCACGGTCGTGCCCAGGAAGCGGATCCACGAAGCGCTCCGCGAGATCGTCCTGGTCGGGCGCGATTTCGCCGGAGTCGACATCACCCGCGAGCCGATCCACATCAAGCCCGGCAACCACTACACGATGGGCGGCGTCAAGACAGACATCGAGGGGCGCACGAGCATCGCCGGCCTCTACGCGGCCGGCGAGGTCGCCTGCGTTTCGGTCCACGGCGGCAACCGCCTCGGCGCGAACTCGCTGCTCGACACGCTGATCTTCGGCCGCCGCTCGGGCCAGCACGCCGCCGTCCGCGCCAAGCGGATCGACCTCTCGCGGCCCTCGCGCGCGGTCCTCGACGACGAGGAGGCGAAGATCGACGACCTGGTGAGCCGCGAGAAGGGGTCCGGCCGCCGCGTCTCGGAGATCCGCAAGGAGCTCGGGGCGACGATGGACAAGTACGTCGCCGTGTTCCGCGACGAGGAGGGCATCAAGACCGCCCTCGAGGCGGTTCGCCGGCTGAAGGAGGAAGCGCAGTCGGTCTACGTCGACGACCGCGGCTCGGTCTTCAATCAGGACGTGTTGGGCGCGATCGAGCTCGGGTACATGCTCGACAACGCCGAGTGCACCTGCGTCGCCGCCCTCGAGCGCAAGGAGAGCCGCGGCGCCCAGTACCGCACCGACTACCCGGAGCGAAACGACGACGAGTGGCTCAAGCACATCGACATCTCGCGCGACGGCGGTGCCCCGGAGATCAGCTATTCGGATGTCACGATGACCCAGTGGGAGCCGCAGGAGAGGACGTACTGACGGGCCGCCGGTTGCCGGTCACCGGTCGCCAGAACTGACGTCATGCCGGAATACACACTCAAGATCAGGCGCTATCAGCCGGAGTCGGGCGAGGGGCCCTACTGGGAGACCTTCGACGTGGAGCTCGACGAGTCGCTGTCGGTCCTCGACGGGATCCTCCAGGCCCGCGACCGCGACGACGGCACGCTCTCGGTGCGCTGCTCCTGCCGGGCGGCGATCTGCGGCTCCTGCGGGATGAAGGTCAACGGCTCCTCCACCCTCGCCTGCAAGACCCAGATCGGCGAGGCCCACGAGGCAGCGAACCGGCGGTCGGGCAACGGCGCCACCCCGCCGCCGCGCGGCGCCACCGAGGAGCCGCCGCCGGATTCGGGCGGCGGCGGGCCCAATCCGATCGTGGTGGAGCCCATGGGGAACATGCCGGTGATCAAGGACTTGGTGACCGACATGGAGTCGACGCACTGGGCGAAGATCAGGCGGGTCACCCCCTGGCTGCTGCCGGCCGGCGAGCCGCCGGAGCGCGAGTACGTCGTCGACCCCGAATCGATGGTCGACGTGACCCAGGAGATCGCCTGCATCCAGTGCGGTGCCTGCGTGTCTTCGTGCCTGTCGATGGAGGTCGACCCGGACTTCATCGGCCCGGCGGCGCTGGCCAAGGCCTACCGGTTCGTCGGCGACCCGCGCGACGCCGAGACCCAGGAGCGGCTCTATGACCTGGCGCAGGACCCGCACGGGATCTATGACTGCACCCACTGCTTCAGCTGCATCGACGCCTGCCCCAAGGGGGTCGCGCCGATGGACCAGATCATGCGGCTGCGGCGGCTCGCCGGGGAGGCCGGAATCGACGACGTCAACAACGGCCACCGCCACGAGGTCGCCTTCACGAAGATCATCGAGAAGAAGGGGACGCTCGACGAGTCGCTGCTGCTCCAGGAGTCCTACGCGGCGGGGGTCAAGGGCAAGCTGATGCCGAGAGCCGACGCGATCAAGGGACTGCTGGGGTCGATCCCGACTGCCGTCCGCGGCGTCAGGACCGGGAAGATGCGCTCGCTGCCGAAGTTGATCCCCGGCGTCCACCCCAAGCTGCCCGGTGAAGCCCAGGCCGAGGTCAAGGCGCTCTACGAGCACGCCGAGGAGCACCGAACCGAGCTCAACCTCTACATCAAGGGCGAGGAGGGCGACGACGTCGACGCGGGCGAGGAGCAGGACGCGGCCGAGGGCGTCGAGCCCGAGCGCGGCGACGGCTCCGGCGCCGCCCAGGCCCACGGCGGCAGCGGTCAGATAGGAGCCGGCGAGGAGACCCAGGAGGAGAAGCCAGAGTGATCAATGGGAACGGCTCCGGCAACGGCCGCATCAAGGTCGCCTACTGGCCGGGCTGCGTCTCGCGCGGCTTCACCCCCGAGCTGCACGGCTCGATGGCCTGGATCGCGGACCGCCTCGGGATCGAGCTTGTCGAGCTCGACCGCGCCAACTGCTGCGGCGCCGGCGTGATCGCCGAACACAACCAGGAGCTCGCGGACTCGCTCAACGCGCGGACCTTCGCGCTCGCCCAGCAGACCGGTCTGGCGATGATGAACATCTGCTCGACCTGCCAGGGCGCCCAGTCCGAGTGCCAGCAGCGGCTCGACGCCGATGCCGCCTACCGCGAGCACATCAACGAGATGCTCGCCGACGGGCTCGAGTACCGGCGCGACCCCGACGGATGGACCAACAAGAACTTCCTCTGGCTGCTGGTCGAGGACTACGGGCTCGACCGGCTGAAGGGGCTGGTGCAGCGGCCGCTGTCGGGACTGCGGGTAGGCCCGTTCTACGGCTGCTACGTAGTCCGCCCCAAGCCCAGGCTCGGCTATGCCGAGCACCCCGACCGCGACCTCTACCTCGAGATGGTCATCGAAGCGCTCGGGGGCCAGGTCGTCGAGTACGACGGCGCCCGCAAGTGCTGCGGCTTCCCGGTGATCACCATGAACCGCGAGACCTCGCTTCGCCAGGCCGGCACCCACATCGGCGACGCCCTCGACGCCGGCGCCGACTGCCTCGTGACGCCCTGCCCCCTGTGCCACCTGAACCTGGACATGCAACAGCCCGAGGCGGCGAAGATCGTCGATCGCGACCTCGGCCTGGCCGTGCTCCACCTCCCCCAGCTCGTCGGTCTGGCGCTCGGGGCCTCGCCGAAGGAGCTCGGCATGGGCAAGCACATCGCCCCGACCCGCTGGGTCGAGCAGCGCCTCGAAGAGGGCGCGACGGCAACCGCCTAGCCGGGCCCGGCGTTCTCGCGGCGCCCGATCCAGCCGGCGCCGACGGTGTCGGTCAGCCCGTGGGCGGCGATCGACGAGAGGATCACGAACGCGGCGATGTCGAAGATCTCCTCGTTGCTGCCCACGCCCGACTTGAGGACGAATAGGGCGAACAGCATCGACGCGACGCCCTTCGGCCCGAACCACGCGATGAAGAGCTGCTGTGAGCGCGGCAGCCCGGTTCTCAGGAAGGAGAGCAGGACCGCGACCGGCCTGGCGAGGACGAGAGCGAAGAGGACGAACGCGGCCAGGGCGGGGATGCTCCCGTCGTAGCCGGTGCCGACGATCAGGGCGCCGAAGACGAAGAA
>Ga0126309_10000361_pt1 | contig 15278 bp, 20 predicted proteins | sample Plot56_FD_92541 | JGI IMG/M metagenome (GOLD analysis project Ga0126309, IMG submission 92541) | Serpentine soil microbial communities from UC McLaughlin Reserve, CA, USA - Plot56 | ecosystem: Environmental > Terrestrial > Soil > Grasslands | place: USA: UC McLaughlin Reserve, Lake County...
CAGAGGACTTATCCACAGAATCTGTGGATAACCGGTGTAACCTGTGGAAACTTTCGGACGACTTATCCACAGTATGACGACGCCCTGTGGATAGGTTGTGGATAGAATACACATTCAATGCATATTTCGTGTTACAATCTCCTGTCCCTGGGGGAGGGGGTTCGGGGGTATGTAATCACCTCTTACTTTTGACCTGCTGGGTGATCTCGTGTATCTGGGAGAAGACGTCGCGGTCGCTGTTTATGAGGTTGGATATCTTTGCCGTGGCGTGCATAACGGTGGAGTGGTCGCGTCCGCCGAAGGCCTTCCCTATCTTGGGGAGTGACTCGTCCGTCAGCTCGCGGGAGAGGTACATGGCGACCTGCCTCGGGTAGGCGAAACCTTTGGAGCGGCTCTGGCCTATGAGGTCGGCCTTGGCGATACCGAAGTAGCGGCAGACTTCGTGTTGGATGAGTTCTATAGGGATCTCCCGGTAGGCCTGGTCGGGCAGGATGTCCCTCAGGACCTCTTCGGCGAGATCGGCGCTGACCTGCCGGCCATAGAGTGAGGCGTAGGCCAGGATACGCACCAGGGCCCCTTCGAGCTCCCTGATGTTGGTCGAGACGTTCGAGGCGATAAAGGTCAGTACGTCGTCGTCGACCTCGAGCTGGTCCATGAGGGCCTTTTTGCGCAGGATGGCGATCCTGGTCTCTAGGTCGGGCGGTTGGATGTCCGTCACCAGGCCCCACTCGAAGCGGCTGACCAGGCGGTTCTCGAGGGTCTGGATGTACCTGGGGTGCCTGTCTGAGGCTATGACGATCTGCTTGTTCTCCTCATAGAGCGCGTTGAAGGTGTGGAAGAAAGCCTCCTGGGTCTCGACCTTGTTCTCCAGGAACTGGATGTCGTCGATCAGGAGCACGTCGTTCTCCCGGTAGCGCTTCTGGAACTCGAGCGGCGCGTTGTCCCTCATCGAGTTAATGAAGTCGTTCGTAAACTGCTCGCACGTAACGTAGCGGATCCTCATGCTCGGATCCTGGTCCTCCACGTAGTGCCCCACGGCGCGCAACAGATGGGTCTTCCCCAGGCCCACACCGCCGTAGATGAAGAGCGGGTTGTAGACCAGCCCCGGCGTCTCGGCGACGGCAAGGGTCGCAGCGTGGGCGAACCTGTTGCCGGCCCCGATGACGAACGTGTCGAAAGTGTACTTGGCCCGGAAAGATCTCGGCGTGCGCGCGTTCAAAACCGACTCGGCACCCTCCGCGGACGCGCCGTTCCCGGTATGGTTACCAGGGCCTCCGACGCTGACCACCAGGGAGGTCTCCTGGCCCACCACGTCGCCGAGCACCTCCTCCAGGAGCGGCCTGAAGCGGCTCTCGATGTACTCCTTGGCGAACGTGTTCGGGACCGAGATCTCCAACTGATCCTCATGCAGGGCTACGGGACGTATGCCCTCGAACCAGACCCGCAAGGACGAGACATCTATGTGCTCGGAGGCCCGATCCAAGACCTCGGTCCAGACCTGCTCTGCCTTACCGACCACGCTTACTTGACCCAGGCGTTGATTATGGCCTCGACCAGATCCCTGCCGAGCGGGGAGATGAGCCGCTTGCCAGACTCGTCGGCCATAACGAGGCCGTGCTCTTCCAGAACCGAGAGATCCCTGTACGCGGTGCTCACGCTAATCTCCAGCCTGTCAGCCACGGTCGAGGGGCCCACCTCACCGCACTCGAGGACCGTGATGAGCGCCTTCTGTTGCCTCTCGGAGATGTTCATCCGCGGCACACCGTCGGGATATCTCCTCTGCGGGGGCGGATTCTCCGCCTCCTGTTCCTCGGAGACCGGTCCGTCGCCGACCACGGAGATGGTGGCCACGGTGCCGCCGCCGATGTTGTCCTCGATGGTGACCGTTCCGCCGACCTTCTCGGCCGCCGCGCGCGCGATGCCAAGCCCGGCCCCGACGCCCCGGATCTCACCGAGGGCCTCGGGCGCGGCGCCGCTGAAACCGAACTCCATCGCCCTGCTCTTGTTCTCCACCCCAGGTCCCTTGTCCGAGACGCGCACCACGTTACCGTCGTCGAGAACAGAGACAACCACCCCACGGTAGCCAGCGTGTATGAGGTTCTCCACCACCTCCCGAATAGACTCCTCGGGAACCTTACCCCCCACCTCACGCACCTTCTCCGACACGAACCTGGTGAACTTCCGCGTGGCGGAAGCAGGGTCGGCCGCCGAGATCTCGGTTATCTCCGGCGGGCCGCCGCTGGGATAGACCGCCATGCGAACGCCTATGCCCGCCTGATCCGTCTCCCCTGGTGTCCGCTGCGCGTGCATCATCCCCAGAGGGGAATTTAACGCACCCCTCATCACAGCGCTATAGCCTAAGGATACAAAATCTATGTTTGCAGGCAATTAACGCGGTTATCCACAGGGTTATCCACAGGCTGTGGATAACCGTAAAGAAACTCACGCCGCGCCGTGGCCATGAGGCACCAAGTAGGCGCGATTCGGACCCTGTAACGAGGTGGGTGACTCGGACATGCGCGCATCCTAAACGCTGTTTTGCAGCATTTTTCTACGGAATGGGTCGGAAAGCCTCGTGTCCGCGAAAGCGGGCTGGCCTCCTGTACTGCTGGATGGCGTTGCCGGCTTCGGATATACTCTTTTGGTTGTCTGGATACTTCGGAGTGCCTGTAGAGGAGTTCGATGAAGCGTACTTATCAGCCTAATCGTCGCAAGAGAGCCAAGACTCACGGCTTCCGCAAACGCATGAGTACGGTGGGCGGACGCAGGATCGTCGCGGACCGCCGGCGTCGGGGCCGCAAGCGCCTGGCAGCCTAACCGTTGCCACGCAGTAAACGCATGCGTCTGAGTGACTCGCCCGAGTTCGAGAGGGTCTATCGCCAGGGCACCGCTTACAGAGGCAGGCACTTCTCGGTGCACGCCTTCCCCAACGAGCATGGCACCCCGCGGCTGGGTCTCTCCGTATCCCGAAAAGTCGGCAACGCGGTAACACGAAACGCCGTGCGGCGGAGGCTCAGGGAGATGTTCCACTCGTGCATCTCTGAAACCTCCGGGAACCTGGACCTCGTGGTGTCGGCGAGGCCGGCTGCAGCCGAGGCCACTTTCGAGGAGCTGCGGGAAGAGTTCGGCAAGGCGTTGGGCAGGGTCGGCGGGCCGGCCGGACGCGGACCGGTTTGACGGCGGCGGAGCATGTCTTTGAGAAAGGCGAGCATAGGGCTGATCCAACTCTACCGCACCTACCTCTCCCCCCTGCTGCCGGCGTCCTGCAGATACACACCGAGCTGTTCCCTGTACACGCTGCAGGCCATAGAAAAATACGGGGTGCCGAAAGGCATTTTCATGGGCGTCCTCAGGGTGCTCCGTTGTCACCCGTTTTCCAGGGGAGGATTCGACCCGGTAAGATGAGTAGGATCCGATGATCAATTCTATAGCAGACTTCTTCCAGACCCTTTTCGGTCCGATAGTCGATATCCTCGGCGGAGTACTGCTGTACTTCCATCAGACGCTCGGCGTAGCGTGGTGGCTCTCGATCGTGATGCTGACGGTGATCGTGCGCAGCCTCCTCTTCCCGCTGACTGTAAAGCAGGTCAAGAGCATGCGCGCGATGCAGGATCTCAAACCGCACCTGGATAGGATCCGCGCGCAGTTCAAGGACAACCGTCAGCGCCAGCAAGAGGAGATGGCCAAGCTCTATCAGGAGCAGGGAGTCAATCCCCTCGGCGGATGCCTCCCGATCCTGGTCCAGATGCCCATATTTATCGGCATCTTCTACGTTATACGAAAGTTCGGCGGCACCCCTGGCAGGACGGCGCCGGAATACGAGAGCTTTACTCACGGCGGGATTTTGTGGTTCCAGGACCTCGCCCACGCTGATCCCTACTACATCCTGCCGATCATCTCGGCGGTGACCATGCTCGCTTCGACCGAGATCACAGCGAAGAACGTAGACCCTCAGCAGCGCTGGCTTATGCGGCTGCTTCCCGTGGGCTTTACCGTGTTCCTCCTCAACTTCCCGGCCGGACTGTTCATGTACTGGATCACCTCGAACCTCGTAACCTTAGTGCAGAACTACGTGATCTATAACTACGGCCCAGGCAAGAAGACCTCTGATACTGCGAAGGGCACCGACAGCGGAAAGTCGAAAGCTACAAACCAGCCTGCTCGGAATGGCGGAGCACAACCCTCCGAAAACAGTCAAGAGGACGGCGCCAAACAGGCCGCCAAGATCGCGAAGCGGAAGCGTAGAAAGAAGAAGAAATGACGGAAGGTCGAGAGTTTTACGCCGCTACGGTGGAAGAGGCTGTAGAGAAAGCCGCCGGTGAACTCGGGCTGGCCTCGGGAGAAGTAACCTACCGTGTGCTCGATGAGGGCAACTCTGGTTTCCTCGGTATAGGGGCCCGGGACGCCCGTATCATCGTCGATACGGTGGCCGAGCATTCCGCAGTCCAAGAGGACGAACCACCTGAGGCCACCTCAGCCGAGAACGCTGTGGTCATCCCGCCCGAGCCGGAACTTCCCGAAGGTGCCGGAACTGCAAGCGCGTCAACCCTGTCCGAGGTCTACGGGGATTCCTCGGAATCCGAAGAAGTCCAAGCCCCTGAGGAGTTGCTGGATGAGATTAGGGAGCTCGTGTCTACGGTCCTCGTGGCCATGGGCTTTGAAGCCCGGGTGGAGGTCTACGATGCGGGAGGCTTTATCGCCGCCGACGTCGCCCCTGATAACACGGCGCTGTTCATAGGACATAAGGGCGAGACCATCGATGCCCTCCAGTACCTGGTCAACGTCTCCGCGTTTCGAGAGCGTCCTTTCTTCAAGAGGGTCGTGCTCGACGCAGAGGGATACCGACAACGCCGCGTCGAGGCGATCCAGGGCATGGCCCATAGAACCGCCCGCCGCGCCGTCCGCGAGCGGAGGACCGTGGAGATGCCGCCCATGAACTCTTCGGAACGGCGCGTTGTCCATATCTATCTGTCGGATAACCCGGGAGTCACGACCGAGAGCGAAGGCAGCGGCGACAACCGCCGCGTGAAGGTCTCCCCCACTTCGTAGAGACGGAGACCTCGTTTCACGTGAAACTCAGACCACCACCGCAACAGAACATGCCATACGACAGAAGTTTGTTCGAACAAACTCTTGTCGCTCGTTTATGTTTCACGTGAAACGCGCTTATGGATTCTCTTAGCCTCTTAGGGGCGCAGGTGGCCGCCTGGGGGTTGCGTCTCGACCGCAGTCGGTATGAGCAGTTGGTGGAGTACGCCAGCCTTCTAGCTGCGTATAACCGTGCGAACGTTATCGGCACCAGGGACATAGATGGAATTTTGCTTGACCATATTCTCGATGCGTTGAGTTGCTTCCTGCATGGACCACTGTCACACGCCTGGCGACTGGCCGATGTGGGGAGCGGTGGCGGGCTTCCTGGCATTCCGATAAAGATTATGAAGCCTAATCTTGCGGCTACCCTAGTAGAATCGACCGGCAAGAAGGCGGTGTTCTTGCAGCACGCGGTCGACAGCCTCTCCCTCGATAACGTAGAAGTCGCGAATACCAGGGTGGAGGAACTCGGCCGGAGACAGGCGCATCGGGACGCTTACGATGTTGTGACGTCGAGGGCGGTCGCTCGATTATCGGTCGTCGCAGAGTATTGTGTGCCGCTCCTCGAGATCGGTGGTCGTGCCATCGCCATGAAAGGCTGGTTGGAAGCAGAGGAGCTTGCAGAGGGCGAGCGGGCCGTCGGTACGCTCGGGGCGGAGGTGGCGGAGATCATAAAGGTGCCCATGCTCCCCAAGATCGGTGAGAAGGAGAGGAACCTGGTGATCCTCGAGAAGATCCGGGATACTCCCGTGGAGTATCCCCGGCGGGCGGGCGCGGTAGCCAAGCGACCGCTGGGCGTTAGCCGAGCAACGCCGACAAATGACGTGCTAAGATGCCCGCGGTGAAGAGCATCGTAGCCATAGTTAACCAGAAAGGCGGCGTAGGCAAGAGCACCACCGCCATCAACCTGGCTGCCTATCTCGCCGGAAAAGGCGAAAGAATACTCGTGGTCGACATGGACCCCCAGGGAAATGCCACCAGTGGTCTCGGCGTGACGCCCGGCCCGGGCGGATGCATGTACGATGTTCTGCTGGAGGGCAAACCCTTGCAGGACGTGGCCGTGAAGACAGAGATCGAAGGTCTCGACGTGGCGCCAGCCACCATCAACCTCGTCGGGGCCGAGGTCGAACTGGTCTCGAGCCTGGCACGCGAGTTCAAGCTAAAGCGGGCATTGGAGAAACTGTCGTCGTATGACAGGGTGTTGCTCGACTGTCCGCCGTCCCTGGATCTCCTGACCCTCAACGCGCTGGCCGCCGCGGATGAGGTCCTTATCCCCATACAATGCGAGTACTACGCGCTGGAGGGGCTCACCCAGCTCATGCAAAGCATCAGGATGGTCAGGGAGGAGTTGAATCCGGGTCTCGAGATCGGCGGGGTGCTCCTTACTATGTTCGATCCACGAACCAACCTGGCCCATCAGGTGGCCCAGGAAGTACGTTCCTTCTTTGGGAACCAGGTCTTCCACACCATCGTCCCGCGGAACGTAAGGTTGAGTGAAGCGCCCAGCTTCGGAATGCCCATAGCCCTCTACGCGCCGAAGAGCACAGGAGCCGAGGCGTATTCGGCCGTTGCCGACGAGGTGGTGGGCCGTGGGTAAGCGAGGTCTGGGACGAGGGCTCTCCGCCCTCATCGCGACCGGGGAGAGCGTAGGGGGTCTGAAATTCGAGGAGCTGCCCGTAGCGGCGATCCGCCCGAACTCCCGCCAGCCGAGAAGTAGCTTCCCCGAGGCAGGTATAAGAGAGCTTGCCGCATCCATACGGGAGGTCGGTATATTGCAGCCCCTGGTCGTGCGCCCGACGCCGGGTGGCTTCGAGCTCATAGCAGGGGAGAGAAGGCTTAGGGCGGCGAAGGAAGCCGACCTGGAGAGGGTGCCCGTACTCATTAGGCAGGCGGGCGAGGACGAGTCCATGGAGCTGGCACTCGTGGAGAACCTGCAGAGGGAGAACCTGAGCCCTCTGGAGACCGCGGCGGCCTACCAGGCTCTCATGGATGGGTTCGGGCTTACCAAAGAGCGGCTCGCGCGCAGGGTGGGCAAGAGCAGGGCCGCGGTCACCAACACCCTGCGGCTCGTGCATCTGCCGGAGAAGATCCAGGCCCTCCTGGGCGAAGGAAAGCTCTCAGAAGGACACGCCCGCGCCCTGCTGGGTCTCGAGACCGAGGAGCAAATGACCCGGCTGGCACATAAGGTAGTGGCCGAGAAGCTCTCCGTCAGGAAGACCGAGGAACTCGTCCGCGAACAGCCAGACAGCCCTCCCGAGACTTCCCGGGCCATGACCCAGGGAGGTAGCACGACTCCAGAGGAATTCCACGAAGCCTCGCGCCTCATGCGTGAAGCTATAGAACTGCCGGTCAGGGTGAAGAGCCTGAAGAGCGGCGGGAAGGTCGAGATCCGCTTCCGCCAGACAGAAGAACTCGAAGCCCTCGTCTCCCTCCTGACGTCACGGGATAAGAACTAACGCAAGGCACCAAAACTACAATTAATCTTGCAGGCATAAAAGAATATACCATCCAAGATGACCGACAGAGGCAGTGACCAACCGCGAATCGCGCATACGACTACGAGCGAAAACAAGAGCTGACAAGCTGAGATGCTGACCGGCTGAAATGCTGACGTGCTTACAAACAGACCTACCGCAACACGTGACGGTAGTATAGACTTAGCTGTCTGCGCTTTCGCGAGGTCTCTGGCGCGGGGGGAGGAAAGGGCATGTCGCGAGGACGGCCGAGGGTTTGGGCGATTCTGGGTGTGTTGTCTCTGGTGTTTGTCTACGCGGGAGCGGCGGGGGCCCAGGGACCGGCGCGGGGGCAGGATACGTCTGGCTCCAGGTCCACGCGGGTGCCAATGCTCGAAGCAAAGATCAATGACCAGGATGCCGCATTGCGAGAGAGCATTCGGGAGATCTCCACCGTAGGCGCCCAGTTGGACGAGGCCCAGTCGCGGGTGGACGATGCAGAGGCGCGCGTCGAGGATCTCAGACGACAGACCAGGCAGTTGAAACGACTGGTAGCCGAGCAGGATGCATCCTTCCGCGAGGCACAAGCCAGCTACAGGGCCCAGGCCCGGGCCGCTTACAAAGGTGGAAGCCTCGAAGGATTGGCCGCCTTGCTAGACGGGTGGTTCTTCGGTTCCTGGGAGGGTGTCGCCGGGACCGATGATCCCGTAGTGGCCCGCATCCTCCTCGATAGTCGACAGGATCTGGAGGCATTTCAAGAGGCCAGGCGAACATTCAGGAACACCCGACGTCAGATCGCCCAGAAGCGACGCGACTACAACGCTGCCATAGAGGAGGAGCAGGCGACGACCATGGAACTCCGCCGGAGCGAGCAGGCGCTCGACCAGACCATAGACCGCCTGGGCACCAACAACGCGCGGACGGAAGCCCGCCTGCACAGGTTGAAAGCGGCGGAGAAGGCGCGCATTCAGAGGAGCCAGGCGGCTACCGGCGGGGGAGAGGTGGGTAGCAGGTACGAGCGCAGGGTCGCGCGTAATGACATAGTTGTCAGGGACGCAGGTCCTATCTCCAAGCAGGAGTACATGGAACTCTACAGGGAGTCGGCCAGGAACTACGGGTTCGGGCCGGACTGGTACATACTCGCGGCCGTCGGGAAGGTCGAGTCGAACCACGGCGCGAGCATGGGAACGTCCAGCGCCGGCGCGATGGGCCCGATGCAGTTCATGCCAACGACGTGGGAGACCTCGGGCGTGGACGGCAACGGCGACGGGGTCGCCAACGTCATGGACCCGGAAGACGCCATACCCGCCGCCGCGCGCTACCTCGCAGCCGGCGGGGCGCCGCAGGACTGGTACAGAGCGCTGTACTCCTACAACCACGCTGACTGGTACGTGAAGAAGGTCCTCGCCGTGGCGGAGGCCTACAGGCGCCTTGCCAACGACGAAAGGGTCGGGCCGTATATCTAAGCTGTTACTAAGGAGGTTGAACCTCCTTGGTAGCCTTCAGCACGTCAGCATTTCAGCCAGTCAGCTCTTTGTTTGGCTGACTTGCTGACCAGCGCGGTTTCCGGAAGCGTCAAGCCTTCCGGAAACCGCTTTTGGGTTTCGTGCACTTTGTATAAAGACCGGGCGACGGCCTTCCACTAGCATGGACGGGCTGTGGGTTCGATCGCTACAGAGATCGGGAGCGTATATGGCCGGGTCTATCTGTACCTTCTGGTTGCGGCGTTGATCCCGGGACTCGCGTTGGCCGGGCTCACGGGTTGCGGGCAGGGTTCGAGCGGGGGAGCAGAAGGCAAGGAGGGAGGAGAGACGCTGACGATACTCGCAGCCTCCTCGCTCACGTATGGCTTCGGGGAGCTTGCCGGGACCTTCGAGGAGCAGAACGAGGGCGTGGAGGTGAAGCAGAGCTTCGGAGCCAGTTCGGACATGCTGGCCCAGATCCAGCAGGGCGCCCCTGCGGACGTCTTCGCCTCCGCCGCCCAGGAGGAGATGAATACCGCCGTCAAGGACGACCTCGTGGCCGGCAAACCAGAGGTCTTCGTCAAGAACCGGGAGATCGTCATGGTCCCCAAAGGCAACCCTGCTGGCATAAAGGAGTTTCGTGACGTAGCCGACCATGGCGTGAAACTCGTGCTGGCGCAGAAAGACGTGCCTGCAGCGGACTACGCTATCGAGATACTTGGCAAAGCAAACGCCGAGTACGGATCTACTTTCAAGCAGGACGTCCTCTCGAACGTGGTCTCCAGGGAGGCTGATGTGCGGGCATCCGTCAACCGAGTCGTCGTTGGGGACGCTGACGCCACCTTCGGCTATGCAAGCGACTACACCCCGGACATAAGGAACAAGGTAAAGATCGTCCCGATACCCCCCGAGCTGAACATCATCGCCACCTACCCGATCGCCGCCCTCGAGGATGCGAAGTACCCCGGGCTCGCGAAGAAGTGGGTGGAACTGGTGACGAGCAAAGAGGGCCAGCGCGTGCTCGAGAAGTGGAACTTCGAGCCGGCGGCGTGAAAAGACGCGACAAAGACGGCCTCTCTCCGCGATTTCCCCACGGCAGCGACACGCTCGCTTCAGGCCTGGCCGTGGCGGCCCTCGCGCTGCTCGTCGGCTTCGTAAGCCTGCCGCTGCTTAGCCTTGTGGTCTGGACGGTGGACAAAGGAGCCTGGCGGGCGATGGCCTCTCCCGTGGCGGTGGACGCCCTGCTTCTGAGCGTCAGGACTACCGCCATAACCATGGCCATGCTGCTCCTGGTGGGGACACCTGCGGCTTACGTGTTGGCGCGGGCCGACTTCAGGGGGAGCCGTGTGATCAACGCCCTGATAGACATCCCCGTGGTGCTACCGCCGAGCGCGGCCGGCATCGCGCTGCTGCTCGCGTTCGGGAGGCTAGGCCTGGTGGGACAGTACCTGAACGTCTTCGGGGTCACCTTGAGTTTCACGACCGCGGCCGTCGTGATGGCCGAGGTCTTCGTGGCCGCCCCCTTCTACATAAGGCAAGCCGCGACAGGATTCAGTGCGGTAGATCGGACGGTGGAGGAGGCCGCCCTCGTGGACGGGGCGAGCCGGTCTACCGTGTTCTTCAAGGTCACGGTGCCCCTGGCCTTCCCTGCGCTCGTCGCCGGCGCGCTCACGGCGTGGGCCAGGGCCCTAGGAGAGTTCGGCGCAACGGTCATCTTCGCCGGCAGCTTCAGGGGCGTCACCCAAACCATCCCGCTGGCTATCTTCGCCGAGTTCCAGAGAGACCTCGACGCCGCCGTGGCACTCTCCGTGCTCGTCTTAGGCTTTGCCTTCACCGTGATCCTGGCCGTCAGGCACCTGACCGCCAGGACGACCGGACACCGGGCATAGGACCTCAAAGCGATTCGCAGTAGGTCGATACCTCTGCGGATAGCACATTCGGCTACGAGCGAAAACAACAAGCTGAGAAGCTGAAGTGCTGACAAGCGCCCGACAGGGCGCGTGCTGAAGTGCTGACTAGTTGAAATGCTTTATTTCAGATTACATCTCCGCCTTCGGTCAGGATCATGACGTCCGTCGCCTTGACGAGGGCGGTGGCTTGCTTGCCCGCTTCGAGGCCGAGTTCGTCGGCGCTCTCCCTGGTAATGAGGGCCACCAGGTGATTGTCCCCGACCTGGAGGGTTACTTTGGCCGCCGCCTCTCCTTTTACCACCTCCGTGATGGTGCCCGGCAGTCGGTTACGGGTGCTCAGTTGCATCTTGCTCTCCTCTCTCGGTAGCCAGCAGTCCCAGTCGTAGCGCGAGTGCTACCCTGTCGTCCTTCAAGTCTAAACCGATCAGCTTCTGTATGCGCTCCAGGCGGTAGAGCATACTGTTGCGATGCAAGAACAGGCGGTCCGCGGCCTCGCTCGCGTTGCCGCCGGCCGCGAAGTACGTCTTCAGGGTCAACACCAGGTCGCTGCGACGCGTTCTGTCATGCTCTTGTAGAGGTTCTATCAGCGCCCGAAAAGGCTCGAGCGCTGAACCCTTAGCGAGCTCCCGCAGGAGCGGCTCTATGTCCATTACCGCCTTTCCGGACGATTGGAAGGTACGGTGGCCGAATCTAACAGATCCCTCTCCCGCGTGCTAAAAAAGGCGTATGAACGCTTCCCGCTCGGAGATGTTTCGCAAGCTCCTCCAGAGGGACCCGACAAACCCCATGGTCCTCTACTCGCTCGGCAACGAGCTCTTCAAAGAGGGACGCTACGGGGAGGCCCGCGATCACCTCCAGCGCGCGGTCGAGAACAAGCCGGATTACTCCGTCGCCTACAGGATGCTGGGCCGCGCCCACTACGAACTCCACGAAGACGCCGAGGCGAGGAACATCTTCCTGAAGGGCAAAGAGGTAGCCCTGGAGAACGGCGACCTCCAGACCGTAAAAGAGATGGACGTCTTCTTGCGCCGCTTGCAGAAGCGCGAGGTGGGGGAGAGGTAGTCCCCGATTCTGCTAACATCCTGTCGTGTCGGAAGCCACGGTAGGCATCCTCGTGGACTACGAGAGTCCGCTCGCCCGTAGGGTGGCCGGCGACGTCTGGTTAGGGCTCTCCAGGGCCGCGTTGGAAGCGGGATTCACGAAGACCACGGCGCACTGGGAGAGTCTCAGGGAGGCCCCCATTCCCACGGAAGGTCCGTCCGTGCACGTCTTCGCCATCGGCCAGGACCGCCCAGACGCAGTCGACGCCGTCGACGCGGTCGGCGACCCGGGCGCGCCGCACCTCTACGGTGTGATCGTCGCCGTTCCAGGCAAACCGAGTCCCTTAGCAGGATCTCTCCTCTACCAGGGCGTCGAACGCCTGACCGGGACCGGCGTGAAGGCCGGCATGGTCGAACCAGCCTTACTGCACGCCATCCCTGCGGAGTGCGAGCGCTACGCCCGTCGTCTTCTCGAACGGCTCGGGAGCACGTAGGGATCGCTTGGCTTCCCAGTTCCTGATCGCCCTCCTGGTAACCGCGGCCTTCGCCGCCCTCGCCTACGCGCTGGGCATGATCAGCCGCAGCGGCGCCCTGGGCGGGTTCCTGGTCGGGACCGCGATCTACGCCTCCCTCGGACCCCGCGGCTTCGCGGTCCTCGCCCTGTTCGTGATCGGGGGCTCCCTCCTGACTCGGCTCGGCTACGGGACCAAGCAACGCACCGGCACCGCCCAGGAACACGGCGGACGCCGCAGTGCCCGCAACGCCCTGGCCAACTGCGCCGTCGCCACCTTCTGCGCCATCCTCGCCACTACGACCGGCTCCGAGTCCTTTACCGCCGCCTTCGTTGCCTCCCTCGGCGCAGCCTTCGCAGACACGGCAGAGTCCGAGATAGGCCAGCTCTTCAGCCGTACGCCGCGCCTGATCACAACCCTCCAAAAAGTCCCTCCAGGCACCGACGGGGCTATCTCGCTGCCAGGCACTATCGCAGGCATGGGGGCTGTTGGCCTCACCGCGGCGCTCGGATTCGCCCTCGGAATGCTAGAGACACCGGGATCCGCCCTCCTCGTAGCGACTGCGGCGTTCCTGGGCACGTTCGCGGACAGCCTGATCGGGGGTCTCTCACCCCGCCCCGGTAACGAACTCACGAACGTACTCTGCACCCTCGTCGCCGCCCTGCTCGCCCTCATCTTCGCCTGATCACCACCCAACTCAAAAAATGTCGCCGTAAACTCCGGGCTCTGTCGTGCTTTTGGTGAGACGGAGGAAATCGACGGGCCGATGCTCTGCTCGGACGGCTCTACGGCGTCGTGAAACAGTAGCGAAGTGTCACCAACTCGTGCCAAGCGGGCGCGGGTTGGGGCGTCCCGTCTTGCCGAGATCCATCTTCACCAAGAACAAGCCAGAGCCAAACCCCGCGTAGGTAGAGGGAATTAGCCCGGCAGAAGTCTGCTTGTAGTTGGGTTCTCACTAGCGCGGGACCTCGCCGGATCTCATGCACGATTTCGCATTTTTATCCGACACCAAAACATATAGTATTTAGCGCATTGAGCCCCGGAGGCGGATACCGCGCCCCGAATGGCACTCGGGCGTCGATCTATGTAAGATCCCGAATGCCAACTTCCCAGACCCTCCTACGCACTCCGGGGAATAACGGTGAGAAGACTGGAGCTGAGACACTTCCGTTCGCGGGGCACCAGCGAAGGCCCCTTTATGGGCCACCCCCTACGGGAAAGACGATGGAGATCGACGTGATCGACATCGCGCGCTTCGAAGACGGGAAGATGGTAGAACACCGGGGCGTGCCCGACCGTCTGGGGCTCCTTCTGCAGTTTGGGCTCTTCCACGCACTCGAGTGAGTAGGTAGGATGATCGGAGGGTGTCCAGGGAGAGAGGAGATCGCATGACCGATAACCGAGACAACCCGGGCATCAGCATACCCCCGCCCCTGATCTACGTGTTGCCTCTCGCCTTGGGGTTGTTCCTAGACGGGAGGGCGCGCCTCCCCTTCTTGCCGGGCGCCGTGTCACGGGGCATGGGGTGGCCGCTCTTAGGCGGCGGGGTGGTGCTAAACGGCTGGTTCTTGAAAACGATACGCAACACAGAGGTGCCCATACGCACCGACAGGCCGGTGCCCACGCTGACCACCGAAGGTCCGTTCCGCTACACCCGAAACCCCAGCTATCTCGCCCTGGCGATGATCTACGCCGGGATCGCCCTTCTTCGTAACTCGCTATGGGCAATGCTCCTTTTGCCGCTGGTGGTCATGGTGATGCAGCGCGAGGTGATCGGGCGTGAGGAGCGCTACCTCGAACGCACCTTCGGAGAGGAGTACCTCACCTACAAGGGGAAGGTGCGACGCTGGATCTAGATCAGGGAAGCCCCCGACGCCCGCAACGGGTGCCCGCAGCAAGCTCTAGGGGTGAGGCGCTTCGTCGAAGCGTCTTGGTCTGCCATCCTCTCCAGACGGAAGATGGCTATCCACGAAGCGCTGGATGCGGTGCCTCACCGGAGGAAGAGGGCGCCGACCACCAAGGCGGAGAACAGCAAAGGCAACCCTATCTTCCAGGATGTGACGGCAACGTCGGGATTGCCTTCGGTGGCCTCTAGAAACGGAGACGTCAACATCAACGATTACAACAACGACGGATGGCCGGACATCGCTGCCGGTGTGGCGGTGTCGAGGACGCGTCCAGCCCTTTTCCGCAGTCTCGGGTTGACCAATGGCGTGCCGCACTTCGCGGTTCCTGCAGGGGTAGGAGAATTGAAGGATGCCGCCGACGCTCAGGGTCAATCCCATCATGGGCTGCCGGTGGCGGCGGCCGACTACAACAAGGACGGACGCCTCGACATATTCTTCGACTACTTCTTCAACAACGTGGACGGCCAACTGCTGCTGCGCAACGAGACAGAATCTGGGCACTGGCTCTCGCTCGGGCGGGCCCTGGGCGGCGGCATCGGGGCCAAGGTCAGCGTCTACCGGGCCGGCGGCCTGGGTGACCCCAACGCCCTCATCGGCCAGCGGGAGATCGCTGCGACCGACGGCTACACGGCCGGGGTTCCAGACGATGCGCACTTCGGGCTGGGGGCGAACACGGCGGTGGACGTGAGGGTGACGCTGCCTCCGGAGGCTCGCGGGCTTGCCACCAACGGTGTCATCGAACTCAGGAACGTGCCGGTAGACCAATACCTGCGCCTGCCAAGCGGTTGCGGAGGCTCTTAAACGCTTGGTGTGAGTTGAGATCACCACCCTAACAAGTCTGCGAAAGCTAGCCGGGGACGGCCGAGTTGATCGTTGAGCCAGATGCAGAAGTTGTGCAAAGC
>Ga0126309_10000362_pt1 | contig 15248 bp, 13 predicted proteins | sample Plot56_FD_92541 | JGI IMG/M metagenome (GOLD analysis project Ga0126309, IMG submission 92541) | Serpentine soil microbial communities from UC McLaughlin Reserve, CA, USA - Plot56 | ecosystem: Environmental > Terrestrial > Soil > Grasslands | place: USA: UC McLaughlin Reserve, Lake County...
ATGAGTTGGGGGTTCTCCACCCTGCCTTCGACCAGGACGGTGAGGAAGCGGGTGCTGATCTTCCTGGAGTTCAGCGCGAGTTCCCAGGAAAGGTCGGCGGCCGGAGCGGCCTCCGCCGCGTGCTTCGGTTTGAGCGAGAGGACGGGTATAGCCATCTCCTGCGGGGACATACCGCCGTGGAAGTAGGCGTTCGCCCCGCCGGGCGCCTTGAAGGCGCCAAATCCCCACGGGACAGCCACCTCCAGATCCTCCGCGAGGCCCATACGCGAGAGCGGCACGCGCAGGAAGGTGTCCTCCCTGGAACCGTCGACGCCGACCCACACCCGGCGGTGCAGATCACTGGTCTGTCCACCGGGCGGATCTATCTTCATGTCCGTGTCCAGCTCCTCGCCGAAGACGTAGCCGTGGTCCGAGACCAGTACGATGGTCTCGCAGCCGAGGTCGGCGAGCAGCTTTGTCGCGCGTGGGAGCCACGAGAGCACCTGGTTCATGAACTGGCGGGCGGTGGGAATGTTACCGAGCTCGCCCTGCTCGTCAATCTCCTGGGAGGTGACGAACACCAGGTCCGCCTCGTTCACCGCTGACTTCAGCTTCCTGGTAGGGGAGAAGAGAAGGAGATCCCTCAGCTTGATCTCGTAGACGGTCTTAGACGCCAGTTCGCCCCAGTGCTGGAGGCGGGCGACGCGGTCCTTGCGCTCGCGGAGCACGGTGCCCCCCACCTCTAGGCCCAACTTGCCGTCGGAGACCTCCACCACCTTTGCGCCGGACTCCGCCCCCGGCATAAGGGCGGCCATACCGATCTCGGTGATGGTCGGGACGGTGCCGAGGGCCGGGGAGATGACGACTTCGTAGTCGCCCTCCAGCGCTCGTGCCAGGTCTCTGGCCATCTCGTAGCGGAGCGCGTCCACCAGCACGTAGGCGACCTTGCCCTTCTCCAGGGCCGGGGCGACGTGTCGGGCGAAGGTCTCGGTCTGCCGGGGGATGCCAGGAACCTCGAACCTGGCCTTCTGCAGGGATCTCAGGTAGTGCTTCGAGAGGGTCTCGGCCGCCTCCCTGTAGCGCCGGCGGGCGCGGCTTACCAGCTTATCCAGGGCTCCGTACTCTTCTAGGATGCCGCGCGTGAAGTCCAGGTCGCGGCGTTCCAGGCGGCGGTGGTGGGTGTCGAGCTCGCACCACGGCTCCTCAGCCGAGAGGTCGCCGGCGTAACGCCGGAGGATCTCCTCCGGTTGGCCGTCAAGATGCTTGAGCTCTGCCTCGATCCGCGCTGCAGTGTGCATCACCTCGACCGCCGACTCGATGAGCAACCAGCGGGGATGTATTTGGGGATAGCGTTCGGGCCACGACGCCCAGAAGCCCTGGAGGCGGAGAGAGATCAGGACCCGCAGATCCTGGTGCTGCTCTACGGTCCACCCCACCGTCTCCAATGCCCACTCCCCGATGGCGGTCTGCAGCGCGAGCTCCACGGCGGCGAAGGTCTCACAGTCTTTGACCTGCTCCATACCGAGCTTCAGCCGGCCTACGCCGAGCTCGTCTTCGACCCGGTCGGCGTGCTCTGCGTAGCTCTCTCGCAGGTCCCGGCGGTTGCGCCATTCGTGGGCCAGGGCCACGCACGTCTCGCTGGCGGGCTCCTCTTCGGCTACGTTGACTGAGGAGAGCTCCGGTGGCAGGGGTTGGGTGATAGTGCGGACGAACTCCGTGCTCAAGACGTGGCGAGCCAGCGAGATCCGCAGCTCCTCGCATGAGGTGTCCTCGGGTAACGAGATGCCGAACGCGACGCCGAGCAGGATGGCCAGGTCGCCCGTGGCGCTTCTGGTCGCCAGCTCGGCGTCGTATCGGTCGCTACCGAGGAACTTGAGCGCCACGTCCTGCGGGTACGCTGTACCGAAGATGAGGGCCACCACCTCCGAGCGATCCGTGGTGAGCCGGTCGAGGTCTGTAAGGGTCAGCTTGCCGGCAGCAACATCCTTCTCGATCCTGGCCGTCTGCTGGTCGCCGAGCACCGGCCGCAGCGCCCGTTTCGCCACTACCGCCAGGCGGGTGTTCAGGTTTACCGAGTGCTGGCCCGGTTTCATGACCACACCCGGCTCCGTGAGCTCCACCAGGGCGTTGTGCGTGTCCTCTTCCGCCTCGGGCACGTAGAGCACCAGACGCGGCGGGCTGTCCCTGTCCGCGCCGAGGTGCGACTCAACTCGGTGGCGCAGCTCGAAGAAGCTGCCTTCGCACCTTTCGACGGCGGTCTCCGACAGGGAGAGGTCCTCCGTGAACTCCTGGTAGTCTCCCTCCGGGTCGAACCAGACGACGAGCCCCCGCTCCTTCACCTGCCTCTCCACGAGGCCCCGGAGATGGTCTGAGACGACGCCCAAGCTAGACCATTCCTGTTTCCCTGAGCTGCTTGCCGATGGAGGACCACTCGTACTTGCCTGAGAGCAACTCGTTCCACTTGCTCTTCGCCTCTTTCCAGGGCACCAGCTCGTGTAGCGGGGCGATGTTGAGTACCACGCCGTCGTTCAGGTCCGGGCGCAGATGGAGCTTGGCGGCGCGGTCCAGGCGGTCGCGGAACTCGCGCAGGTCGGCGAGCAGCTCTTCCTGCTTCTCGACAGCCTTCTCTGCCTGCCTGGCCTCGCGGCCTGCGGTGCCCGCGCTCCGGCGGCGCCCGCGCTCCGGCGGCGGGCCTCGTACTCTTCCAGGCGGTTCTCCTCCAACCGGACCTTCGGCTCGACATAGTTCTTGAGCGCCTTGAAGAGGATGTCCGGGTCGAGGCGGTGGTAGTAGAGCCAGAGGCCGTAGTTCCTCTTCGGGGACTGGAGCAGCCAGTAGATCGGGGCCTTGCGCCGGCTCTTTGAGTAGCGCTTTATGTGGTGGTCGAAGAACTGCCTCGGGTTGCGGAAGTAGGTTCGCAGATCCTTGACGCCCAGGAGCCCGCACGCCTCACCTTCGATCTCGTCAGCTCGCTCGTCCCATAGGAGATCGAGCACCTCGCGCACACGACGCAAAATATCGTCCTCATGCCCCGGATCGTCAACGAGGATGCCGTCCCAGTCCACGTCGAGTGGGTACTCGGAGTCCGGGATGGTGCGTGACTGCACGGAGCCCTCCGGCGGAGGTGTAATCGCGTCAGGTCGAGCTCGCATCCACTCCTCGCTCACGAGGCTGTCCCTCTGCGCAAGCAGTCCGTCCGGCCCGACCAGCATCCCCGGCGAGCAGACCGGCAGCGGTGCGAATGGATCGGCGAGCTTCGGGACCAGCGAGGGGTCCAGGGCGAGACGTGCGTCCCAACGTCCGACGACACAGCCGACGGCGTAGGAGAGCAGGTCAGCGACCAGCGTGCCACCGTCGAGGACCACAATTGCCTCTTCCCCATCTTCAGTTTCCGCCGAATCGCCTTCGTCGGCAGAGATCGTCTCGCCGCCTCCGCCGCTCAATGATTCCTTGATAGCTCGCCGATCATTGCCTTCTATGCCGTAGAGGTGAAAGGCGATATCATCGATCTCCCTCTGTAACTCTGTAAGTTGCTGCTCTTCACCAAGAACTTGGTCCCGCCAACTGTCAAGCCGCTCTTCAAGCGCCGACGCCTTTGTCTGGAGTAAAGCGGGCAAGATGAACATGTGGCTTGTCTCGTTAGCACGATCAGCGTTGCGTTTAATGTTGAGTGACTTCAAGGCGCATTCGGCGATTTGCTCTCCTTAATGGACCAGAAAGGCTTGGAACTGGAGTTTGTTGAACAAAACCTACCTCCCACGCCCTGCTGCCTGTCTGCAATAGCACCAGAGTCTCAAACACAGTGCTGTTCATCAAACCTACGAGTTTCAAAAGGTACTCTGGATCATCTGTCTTCTCAAACGCCGAAGGGCCTTTGTGCGCGAATATGCATCCCTCCGGCAGTACACGGACGTTCAACCCTTTGACGGTTGATCCCGGCCAAGTTAGGCCAGGGCGAAAGAAGTATTCTAGTGCCTCTGGGCGTTCGGTCATTCTGCCCGGTCTTCCGTAGAAATCTAAGAAAGTACGGCGGGATTTGTCCCACGCTACCAACAGATGAATGTCGGCGTAGTACGGTGAATATGCACCTCCCTTCGAGAAGGGCAGCCATCTAGCATCGGTCACTTCTTGGTCAGCTGCAGTCTCCCACCATACTCGAACCCGTCTGAAGTCATCGCCGCTAGAAGGGCCACGCTTAGCTGTACGTCCCGCATTCTCAAACGCCGGTAGCTCGATGAACTTAGAGCGGACTTTTTCACTCATCCAGTAGGCGAGTGGGCTACCGGGTACTTGTTGAAGAGAAGCTGACTCCGCCGAGTAAGCGTCGGTCGTCTCCTCACCTTCGCGCAACTCCTCGATAGCCTGAGACAGGCGAGAGGGTCTGTTCGCCCCGTCGAGCAGGCGGAAGAATATGGTGTCTGTCACAGATCCTCCAGCAGCTTGGATACTAGATCCGGGGCGGGTAGCTGCCCCCGCAACTCTTTGGGCAGCGTCGAGACGACCCGATAGGAGGCGACGCCGATGGGCTTGGTGGACTCTCTCAGAGCGTACTCCACGACGGTCTTGTTCTCGATCTGGTGGGTCACCAGGTTATGCATCCAGCCGATTTCTGCCACCAATGGTGGCAGTTTTTCGTCCTCGCGATGAATGAGGTACAACTCGCGCTCCAGGTCGTCCCTGCCTATGTTTATGGTGAGGAGCTTGTGTGTCCAGCCTATTTCTCGCACTAATTGTGCGAGTTTCTCGTTGCCGGCGTAAGTATCATAGAAAACGGCCTGTAGGTGGTAAGTCAGGGGCTCGACCACAGGTTTCCCCAGCCCGCGTCCCGGTGTCGCTCGGAGATCAGGCGCCCGTAATCTTGCGGTATCGGTTGCATCAGTAGATCCCCTGCCCCCTGCTGGTGTCCGGCCCCCAGGATCAGGACCTCCCGGGCTTCGTCGTCTATGCGGTAGATAGCCCGGTAATCCCTGCCGACCCGGATACGCCACTCTTCGAGGTTCCCCGTTCCCCTCATCTTCCTGGCTCCGGTGGGCTTTGGGTCCTCGGCAAGCTCCTCGATAGCCCGGAGCACCCGCTCATACTCCCGGCGAGGAAAGCGACTCATGGCCTTGCGGGCTCGCCGGGTAAAGATCACCTCGTACAAGGCGGGGCCACCTTACCCTTTTTCGCCGGGTAGCTCTCCCGCTTCCCGTAGCCTGCTCCGCTCCTGCTCCATCTCCCTGATGGCTTCGTCGAGAGGCAGAAGTTCTTCCTCACCACGCGCTATGGCTTCGAGAGCTTCGTCCGCGGCTCGCAGGTCGGCAAGGTCTTCCAGGGCCTCTATGAGACGCTCGTACTCCTGCACGTCCAGAATAACCCCGACGCGCTCGCCTTTTTCGTCTGTTACGTAACGGGTCTCCATCTCCTGCTCCTGACCTCTATTCCACGTGTGCGTTACTGGATGAGTCTAGCGTACACGTCTCGCGCCGGACAAACTGATGGCGCCGGTTACAGGTAGCCCAGTGCATCACAGGTCCTCAAGCAGCTTTGCCAACGCGAACCGGGTCGCGGCGGGCCGAACGCTCGGGAGCAAGTGGATTCCCGCTCGCGCGGGAATGACGGTAGGGGCAGCAAGAGGCAACGGTGTCAAATCAGCCCTGGTCTGAGTGCTCAGTACGAGATCGGCTTCTCCATCTAGCGTGCCTTCTCCAGCGCGTAGGCGGCGGTCTCGACCATGGCGGTGTCGAGCACGCCCTGGCCGAGGTCCGCGACGACGGTCGGGCGCGCCTCTCCCAGCACTATCTCCTCGCGCCACTTTCGGAAGGAGGAGAGGAAGAAGCCGGTGCGGGAGGTAATGGCCCCGAGCAGACCGCCGGGGTGCAGCCAGTCCAGGCCGCGCTCGACGAAGGCGGCGTAGACGTCGTTCTTGGTGCGGGGGTAGTTCTTCGCGATGTACGCCTTGGAGGGTTGCCTCGCGTCACCGAAAGGTGGATTCATCAGCACTATGTCGAAGCGCTTGCGGCAGATGTCGACGAACGCGAAGCCCTGGGCGGCGTCGTCGGCGAATAATCTGCTCTGGTAGCTCTTGCCGTTGGTCACTCCGGTCGAATACGAGCGGAGGGCTTCGATAAGCCGTCCTGCGGCTTGCACCCAAAACTCCTCGTCGGTGACCTGCGACACGTCAAAGAGATCCATCTGGATGTTCGCACGCTCCGATAGCTCTTCCATCTCGGAACGCGTAAGTAGCAGCTCGTTGCCGCTGCGGTCCGTGGCCTGCTCGACCTCGCGTTGCCATTGGGCTCGGGCCTGTGCGACGGTGCTTGCGATCTCTTCCTCTATCTTCAGGAGCGAACCCGCTTCGCCGGCGAGGTTCATCTTGTCGAAGACTATGTTTACGAGCTGTCCGAGTACCGTGGGCTGCAGGGATCGAGCAAAATCTTCCAGCATCTCTTGCTCGCCGGGCATGGGCTCGGCGCAGACGATGTTCGAGCGGGTGATCCTGGGGCGTTCGTCATCTTTCAGCCCCAGTTCTCCGTAAGCACGTTGCGCCCGCAGCCAGAGGGCCAGCGCGGCGATCTGGGTGGCGCGCACGTCTATGTCTATGCCGTGAAGGTTGTGGCGCAGGATCAGGACCGGCACCGCGTGCCGGAACTCGTCCCGATCTGAATACTCCTCCCGCAGGGCTTTCCCGAGGTTTTCGTCGTCGTGGGCTTCCTCATAGATAGTCTGCAGCAAGTCGAAGCAATAGAGGAGAAAGTGGCCCGAGCCGCAGGCAGGATCTAGTACCCTTAGCTCCCGTGGGTCCTTTGGCGCCCGGTACGGAATGAAGACCGGTGCCCGCAGTCGCTCTTCCTGGGTGAGGTTGTCCCTTTTGCCCAGGTCTACACGCTCGTGTAAGACGCTCATGATGGCTTCGATCTCATCGACCAGGTCATCCAGCGTACCCTCGGCGAACCGATCCTTACGGACAAAGAGAAACAGCAAGTCCAGCAGCTCCTGGGTCTTGAACTCGGCCGCGCCATCTCTGGTCAAGCGTGGCAGGTGGTCCTCTACCCACTCGTTGCCTCCTTCGTCGAACCCGCGTATCCGCTTATACCCGTTCACGATATGGCTCAGCGACACGACGTCCGGCTCGGGCGTATCCTCGCCCTGAAGCCACCTCTGAGCCTCCGCTATCGTCGGGAAGGAACCTTCAGTGTGAGAAATACCTCATCCGGCCGGCGCACCAGGTATTCGCACTGGTCGGTGAGGCGGGTGTTGTCCTGACGCATCTCGTACCAGGTGCGGCCCGGGGTGTTGTCTGCGAGGAACCGCACGACATAGTCGGGGGTATAGAACTGGTTACGGAAGGCCAGCTCGTAGGAGCTGCGCGGCGCCTGGCTCTCCTTGCGCGCTCTGTCTCTTAGCTCTTTGGGCGTGTAGTACTGGTAGACCCAGCCGATGGTCTCCTCTTCGTCCCACACTTCAGCCAGCTCCTCGGCGTTGATGAGGTCGAGGACCGTGTCGATCACGCGTTGCGGGGGAAAGAGGTGGTAGGCCGGGTCCGTGGGCGAGAACAACACCCCGATCTCCTCTGAGAGAGTTCCGCCCAACCACCTCAGAAAGTTCCGGTAGGCCTCATCCTGCTGGCCGTTATCGTACAGTCGTTCGTCCTCCGGGTGGTCGGCGAGGTAGAACATGAACCCCTGGGAGTTGATGCCCCGGCCGACAGCCTCCCGGCGCAGGCCACGCCGCTCCAGCATCTTGTAGGCGCAGAGGCGGTTCAGGTGGGTGTAAGAGGCTTCCCGGACGAGCCGGGCTACGGCATCTTTGGAGCTCAATCCGCCCGCTTCGATATGCCGAAGGTGTGAGATCACCTGTTCGCGGTGTTGCTGCTCTTCTTCGGAGAGGTGCGTCATCCTGGACGCGTCCTCTACCTCGCCGCTGCGCCGGATGCCTAGCCTTCCTTCGAGGACGTCGCCCACGGCGTCCTCGAGCAGTTCGCGGCAGCGGGTGACCGTATTCCGCAAAGTATTTCGGGTAGCTCTATCCAGCGCCATCGCGTCCTACTCCAGCACGATCTTCTTGCCCTCGGCGAGGATCTTCAGCAGGTCCTCCCGGAGCCGCTCGGTCGCTGCCTGCACGGCCTCCTCCGAGTCCAACACCCCGCCGTTGAAGTACGCGCTGAGACGCACGTGCTCGATGTGGTCGTCTTCGACAATGCCCAGCAAACGGTCGAGAACCGCGAACTTCAAGCTGGACAGCGCTACCAGATCGGTCTCCATCTGGCCAACGGTCGCGTGACAGACCGGGCACACCGTTTCGCCCTCCGGCAGGCTTAGATGTTCGCACGCGCGTGAAGTAAGCGGCTGGAGCATGGAGGGTGCCAACTCTTGCGGAACGGAGACCCACTCGGAGCGGTTCTGTAGCTCTTCGACCGCCTGAGAGAAGGCGGTACGACGGTTCGTGTGGATCTCGTCGTAGAGAGAACGGTAGGTGTCCGAGATCTCCTGTGCGAGCAGCGCTATCTGCGCCATGTGGTCGTAGAACTCCTCGGAGAGGAGCAGCTGCTCCAACTCTTCGATCCTGCTTATCAGATCCTCTCCTTCGGGCCGGGACCTTAGCGTGGGCCACATCCCGGAGATGACGCCGCGGGCTTGATCGAGTATGAGCAGGTTCTTCTCAACGAGGGCTTCGCGGATGCGGCGCGTCTTGTCTCGGTCCTCCCGGAAGGAGTTGCCCTCTCCGGCGAGTATCTTCGCCGCACCCTCGCCATCTGATCTCAGCACCTTCTGGAGGTCGTTGCGATAATCTTCGAGGTGGGATGTGACGGGCAATCCTCTGGCACGCGCCTCGGCCAGGAGTGGAGTGAGGAGGGCCATCTCTTCTTCGGCCAGCTCGGCGAATGCCGTCGCGATGGCTCCTACTTCCACGTCAACGGTCTCGCCGGTGAGTTCCTCGTACTGGATCACGGCGTCACGTAGGATTTTACGGCCTATGGTTTCGCGCGGGGCGAAAGAGGAGTTGCGAAACTGGACGTTATTGGTCAGTGGGGTTCGGGACTGGGGGTCACGGTAGTTGCGCAGCCGGAGACTCTGGTGGGTGATCTCGATGCTCCCTGCGCGCAGCAGCACGGCCAGGACGAGCTTCAAGACGTCCATGTCCCAGCCGTAGGGCATGCCGCCGAAGCGGGCCTCCAAGAGCTTCCCGGTGATCTTGTTGCCGTAGGAGTGCTCGCTCTGGAGGTAGTCGAGAACCTCCCTGGCGATGTCGGCGGAGGGATTGGGCACGTACTTCGCGCCCTCCTGCACCACGAGTCCCAATCCGTCCTCTCCCTCGTAGAACACCCCGGGCAGCTCCTGGAGACTTTCCGCCCTGAGCACCTCCTCCGCCTCCCTACCTTTACTGGAGAGCTTGCGGACGCCCATCTCCAGCTTGGGGTAGAGGTCAGGGACTTCGAGGTCGAAGAAGGAGCGGAAGATCTCGGGCACGCTCTTGCCCAGGGCGGAGGCGTCCCGGGTGACGCCCTGGAAGATACCTTCTCCGCCGGCGATGGCCTCTGAGAGTTTGCCTACGAGGTGACTGCGGATGCGGCGCTGCTCGTTTCTCTCCTGGGTCAGGCTGGTGGCTTCCTCGTTGCTGATCTTGTTTTGCGACTGGAGCTGCTGGTACTTGGACACCATCTGCCCCGAGGCGTAGTGGCCGGCGACCAACTTGTCTATCTCGGGGTTGAGCGCGAATACCCAGAACAGCTCGTGCTCCCGGTGCCGGCTCTCCTGGGTGGCCTCCGAAGCATTATGGGCTAGCTCTTCTGCGTCTTCGGCGACTCGGACGGAGAGCGGTATCTGCCCTTCGCCCCCGATGCGCACGCCATCCACGGTAACACTGACGGAAAAGGTTTTTAGGTCTCTGTAGCGGTAACGCTTGAGGCTAGGCTCGGAGAAGATTTCATCGAGCAGGTCGCGCAGGATCTCCCTACGGTCCTTGGGCTTCGGCTGAAAGCCACTCCTCTCTTGCTGCCAGTTCTTCTCCTGGGCGGTCTGCAGCTTGTAGCCCTCCTCGGTATCCCGGATGAACTGGGCATCCGCCAACCGGGTCAGCGCGGCCTTCACCTCCGACATGGGGACCTGCTCGCCCACTCGGTCCACTAGCACGGCGGCGATGTTGTTCTCCGTCCTGGGTAGGTCTCGGACGAACTCGAGCAAAGCTATAGCCTTCGACACCCGGCCCGCCCAGCCGCGGTCCTCGGGGTCGTTCTCGAAGCGGCGGACGATTTCGCTTATGTCCCGCTGCTTGGCGGTGCCGACCTGGCCTTCTATCAGCTCGTAGATGGCGTCCAGGGACACCAGAGAGCCAACCGGCTTGTCGGCGAAGGCCGTTCGGTCGTTCACGAGCATCTGGTATATCTGGCTGATGATGGTGCGGTTGCTTCCCCCGATGTGGCGCATCCCGCCCGGCTGGTCCCTGATGCCGGACATTATGTTTATCGACAGATCGATGTAGTGTGGCGGGTAGGGGTAGAACTCTATGAAACCTCGCTCGTCGATCCGACTCTCGCGCGTCGTGCGCTCCAGGCCGCAGGCGGCGTTGAGCTGGCCTTCGTTCGCCTCGAAGAGCTTGCTGAGCTCCTTCTCCCCCAACTCGTTCTTGGAGAGACGCGTCCTCGAGGACAACCCAATACTCCTACTGCCCTCGCGCCGATGCTCTAGAATCGTGGTCGAAGACTACATTCTGGCGACCATAAAGCGGGTTCGAGGTAAGAGGGGACACCGACAAGCCACGGAGAATGGAGAGCGTGAGGTCGCGCCTGGACGCTCTGCGTCCCGTGCTCGGCGTTGTATTCCTGGCCGGGTATGCCTGGTACACGTTCGCGCCCGACTCCATCGGGACTGACCTCTTTCTAGGAGTAGGCGCATTGTTGTTCGTGATCTCCGTGCCGTGGTCGAGCGCTTTCCACAGGGTCTTCGCCCTCGTCGCTTGTGTAGCGCTGGCCGCGGTAATCCTTACGGGACGGTTCGAGTTTGCGGACTTCTATCGGGGCATGCCAACGTACTTTGGGATAGTTGCTGTGTTGCTCGTTCTCAGCATCGCGGGGTATCCGATCCGGGCTGCCCGCTACGAGGTCCAGATACGGGCGCTCATGGCGGCGCTGACCCGCAGGGGCGTGAGCATCAAGGCGACGGCTGGGGCCCTCGGTCACGTCCTCGGGGCCGTTCTCGACGTGGGGGCTTTCGTCCTCATAGATGTGATCACGGGCCGCTCAGCACCCAAGGAACGTCTCGAAGCACTGAAGTGGGCTGGACGAACCTTCTCGTTCGCGCCCCTGTGGACCAACCTGAACGTCCTGACGGCGACGACCATAGTGCTGACCGGCGTCTCCTACCCGAAGCTCCTCGCGGTTACGCTCCCTTTCGTGCTTCTCGGCCTCGCCGGAACCCTGTCCTTCGCCCAGAGGATTGGGGGTGAGGTGGAGGAGATACCGGAGGCGCCGCTGGACCGGGGGGCTGCGGCCGTCCTCCTCTACCCGGTACTGCTCGTTGCTGCTGTCGCTCTAGTCAACGTGATGTTTCCCGTGCTTCCCCTTACGTCGGCCATCGCCGTAACGGTCGCGGTGATCGTACTCCTGATCGCGGCGCTAGCGGCCGTGCTGGCCCGCAGGGCATCTCCCCTGGCGCGGCTCGGGAGGGAGACGCGAGGATCTCTCGCGTCCTCGCACGCCGAGTTTGCCCTGTTCGGGTCGGCCGGCATCCTCGTACTCTCCCTACAAGCCCTCGGCGCCCTCGCGCCGCTCGGCGCGCTGCTCTCGTCGTTGCCCACCGTCCTGGTCGCACCCGCGCTGGCGCTCATCATGGCCCTCGGATTCGTCGCGGGCATCCACGTCATCCCGATGGTGCTCCTGCTGAACGCCGCATTCCCCCTGGACGGCGGTCCGGCCCCGGCGCTGTGGGCCGCAGCCCTCCTGCTCGGCGCCCAGTCCACGCTTCTGCTCACCCCTTTCTCAAGCGCCGTCACTATGCTCGCGCGCCTGACGGGATTGCACCCGCTGGAGGTCGGTCCCAGACGCAACCTCGGGTTCGGCCTCATCGTGGGCATCGGCGCGCTGCTCTACCTTGGTCTTCTGACGTTGCTGCTCTTGTAGCACGCTTCGCCCTTCTGGCTTAGCTTGTCAGCACGCTCCGGCTTCGCCTCCGCTTGTCAGCGCGTTCAAGCCTTCGGCTTTCACTTGTCGGCACGCATCTGCCTTCGGCCTCGCTTTCAGCATGGTTCTGGACTTGCCTGAGACCGCGCAGGCGTAGTAGAGTCGAGCGTAGTCTATGTATGTCAGCCAGAAGAATGGGGAATTAGATGGTAGCGTTCCTGATCCTGTTGCTGTTCGCTGTTATTTTCCTTGTCGCGGGCGGCGTGCTGCTCTACTTTCGAAGCAGGACCAAGCAGAAATCTGCGGTTATGAGCCAGACGGAAACCTCGAACGCGTCGGACGTGAATGGGATCGCGCCTGGGACGCTGGTCGAGGTAAAGGGGATGCTTCACTGCGAGGAACCCCTGACCAGCGAGATGGCCGAGAAGGTGTGCGCGTACTACTCCTCCACGGTTACGCGAGAGTACCTGAGGCCTGACCATGACGACGACGATAACGTCGGGTCTGATCGGCGCACGGAGACGATCGCCCAGAACGTGCAGTACGCGCCGTTCGTGGTGGAAGACGACAGCGGCTCGGTGCCGGTTGACGCCGAAGGCGCCGAGGTCGATGCCAGGCAGGTGATGAACCGTTTTGACCGGAACACCGGTAACGAGGGGACTTTCTCCCTCGGCGGGGTGAGCGTCAACCTGGGTGGCGGCGAGCGCACCATCGGCTACCGCTACACCGAGAGCATCCTCCCCGTCGACGAGTCGGTCTACGTGCTCGGTACCGTGCAGGAGGGGGGTGGGATCGGCATCCCCACCTCGGGCGAAGAGGGCCATCGCTTCGTCGTCAGCCACCGCTCCGAGGAAGCCCATGCACAGAGCCTCGGCAAGACCGCCCTCTGGCTCAGCGTGGGAGCCGCCGCAGCCCTCGTCCTCGGCGTGGTCCTGCTCGTTATCGGCATCCTCATCCTGGTCTCCTGACGTAACCGCGGAACCTACGCGGTCCGGTAGATTACAGGCTCGTTCTCTACCCGTTGTGCGCGTCCTTCCAGGACGAGGTGGTCGAGGTGGGCGAGGGTTTCGGCCAGGGCGAAGCACTGTTCGTAGAACGTAAGCGTCTCGCGGAAGACGGCGCCTGAGACTTCGAAGGGCGTCTTTGGTCCGTCTTCGAGTTCCCTATACATGACCTCGAGGCGCTCTTCGTGGTGGCTTAGGAGCTCCTCTATTCTGCCATCGAGGTCGTGGAAGATGGGACCGTGGCCAGGCAAAACGAGGTCCGCATCCATGCCGCGCATACCGGAGAGGGACTTTAAGTATCTGGCCAGAGGGTGGGGCAGGCTCTCGGGCCAGAGACCGACGTTAGGTGTGATCTTGAGCAGTACGTGATCCGCCGCGAACAAGATGCCCCGCGATTCGTCGTGGAGCATGTACTGGTAATCGGCGTGACCGGGGCATGGATCACACGCGCCGCGCTCCCACCCAGCGCTATCTCCTCGTCCGCACGGAGCGGCAACATCTTCTCCGGAAGCCGCAGGTTCGTCCGCATCCCCGACCCGGCCCTTTCGGCCAGGTCGGGTGGCATCCCGTTCAGCATGAGATTTCCGACCAGGGCAGCGCCTTCTCCGTCGCCCTCCCAGATGAATCGGGAGTGTTCGATCTCATCCCCAAGCATGTACACAGGAGCCCCTGAGAGTCCCTGCAACCAGCGCGCTGCCCCGAGGTGATCCGGGTGAAAGTGGCTTACCAGGATGCGGCTGACGTCGCCCCTGAGATCAAGGCCCAGGCTCGACGCGCCGGCCTCCCAGGCCGCCCGGCCATCCGGATAGTCGAAACCCGTATCCAGAAGCGTCCAGCCGTCCGGGTCCTCGATCAGGTACGCGGAGACGAACCTGAGCGGGATCGGGACGGGAACCTTCAGCTGGTAGACCCCATCGCCCACAGGGGCGATTTTCCCGATGGGTTGCGTGGCGAGTTTGGAAGGCTGAACGCCGCTTGGAATGTCTGGTCTGTCGGCTGCCATCGGAGTGGTGAGTGTACAAGATGTTCCGGATCGCGAAGCTCCTGGGCTCCCCTGAGAACGCCTACTCGTCCCTGGCGGAGAAGAACTCCTGGATCTCACGGTTGGCGAGGTCGGGGCGTTCGTAGTGGGCGAAGTGGCCAGCTTCCCCCATCGGGGCGAAGTCGAGGTCGGCGAAGTAGTCTCCGAGACGGTCGCCCCATTCCACCTTGAGCACGCTGTCGCCCTCGCCCCACCGGACGCGGGTGGGCGTTTCGATCTTCGGCATTTCAGGCGGGCCGTTGCGGATCAGATCCAACCTCGACTCGTTGGTTGCGATGTACCAGTCGAACCCGCCCTTGAGGTTGCCAGGCTTCATGAAGTTGTCCACCCAGACGCCTAGGTCCTCGTCGAAGAGGCCCGGTTCGTATGACCAGTGGTCGAGAAAGTGGCGTATATAGGCCTCGCACGTCTTCCGGTTTTCGCCGACCAGGGAGGCAGCCCACGGCTGCTGGTTGAAGGTCTGGTACCAGATCTCGTTTATGCTATCAGGCGACGCCCAGCGTCTGCCTATCCCGGGATACGGACAGTCGAAGAAGAACAACCCGCTGAGACGCTCCGGGTACTTCCTGGCGAACCCCTGCGCCACGTAGGCGCCTACGTCGTGGCTGACGACCCCGAACCTCTCGAAGCCGAGAGAGTCCGCGAGGGCGCGCAGATCCTCAACGAGGTTGCGGAGGAGTTCCCTGGGGGGATCGGGCAGGCCAGGCTTATCCGTGTCACCGAAGCCCCTGAGGTCGGGAGCAACCACGTCGAAGCTCTCGGCGAGAACAGGAATATTCTTGCGCCACGTATACCAGAACTCAGGCCACCCGTGCAGCAGCACCAGTGGATGACCGCTCCCGTGGCGGACGTAGTGAACCCTGATGCCGTTTGCCTCCAGATGCCGTTGGTTCCACGCGGGCCCGTTCATTGTCTCAACTCTATGCTGACCAGCTCAATTCTGCAGGTTCTCGAAGATGCCTGCGGCGCCCATTCCGCCGCCGATACACATGGTGACGAGGCCGTACCTGGATTCACGGCGCTTCATCTCGTGGATCAACTGCACCGTTAACTTGGTGCCTGTCGCGCCCATCGGGTGGCCGAGCGCGATGGCGCCACCGTTGACGTTGGTCTTGTCGAGGTCGAG
>Ga0126309_10000363_pt1 | contig 15244 bp, 17 predicted proteins | sample Plot56_FD_92541 | JGI IMG/M metagenome (GOLD analysis project Ga0126309, IMG submission 92541) | Serpentine soil microbial communities from UC McLaughlin Reserve, CA, USA - Plot56 | ecosystem: Environmental > Terrestrial > Soil > Grasslands | place: USA: UC McLaughlin Reserve, Lake County...
ACACCAGGGTGCCCCGGTTCGTGGACACGCCCGACGGCATGAGGCGCCCGGGCATGCCGCCGGACGTGGGCAAGGTAGTCAACAACACGGAGACGCTGCTCAACGTCTACAACGCGCTCTTCCTGGGCCGGCCCCTCACCACGAAGGTCTTCACCCTCTACGGCCCGGAGACCGGCATAAAGGTCTACGAGGCCCCCATCGGCGCCTCGGTGAGCGAGGTGCTCAAGATAGCGGGCCTCAACGTGGAGAACTCGGGCCACCTCTCTGTCCTTGACGGCGGGCCCTACCTGCACGACGTGAGCATCGAGGAGTTCGGGGAGGGCGACGCCTACGTGCGGCGGATGACCAACGCGCTGTTCCTGATCCCCCGCGGCAGGCGGGGCAAGGAGTACGCGGATATAGAGACGGAGTGCCCCGAAGAAGGCATCGTCTCCCTGGTCGGCGAGATCTCGGGCGTGAACCTGCCCCTAGGCGGCGGCCTGCTAAAACCGGCCACCCCCATCGTCTCCGAGGGCGACGAGGTCGATTACGGGCAGAAGCTGGGTGAGCCCGCGGACGAGGGCTTCTCCGTGGGCGTCTGGGCCAGCATGGCGGGTGAGATCTCCTCCATAGAGAACGACATCGTCGCCATCTCCGGCGGCGCGATACCCCAGGAGGAGGCCGAAGCCGAGGCCGAAGCGACCATCGCCGGCGGCGCGTCCCCCCGGGCAGAGGCCGAGCCTTTTCGGGAGGCCGACTCGAGCGGATAGGTTTCAGGCTACAGGCTTCAGGAGCGCAGTACGTAGCTCGGAGCGCGACATCGCGACCACGATCGGCTTTGAAGGGAGCGGCATGCGGGCGCCATGCTCGCTTCACGACCCCTAAAAACCCAGAACCTGGCGCCCGATGCCCGAAGCCTTACTTGGGACGGCTCTTGCCGTTGCGGCCGACGATCTGGACGAACTCCACGATCATGCGCCGGTAGTCCTCGAGGGTTGAGGTGACCACGTACTCGCTCGGGCCGTGGTGTCCGCCGCCCACGGGTCCGAACTCGACGCCCGGCACGCCGGCCCGCTGGAAGTAGACGATGTCGCTGGCGCCGTGGCGGCCTACGCCGACGGGGTTGCCACGGAAGTGGCGGGCGGCGACCTCGCGGAGAGTCTTAACGTAGGGGTTCGCGCGTGAGACGTAGGTAGGCTCGCGGCCGAAGAGGATCTCGACCTCGGCGGGGAGGTCCACGGAGCGGATCTGGCGCGCTATCTCCTTGGGGTCCTGGCCCGGCAGGTAGCGGATGTCCAGGTCGTAGGAGCAGCGGTCCGGGACGCGGTTGAGCACGTCGCCGCCGATGATCCTGGCGAGGTTGACGCTCGGGTACGGAAACAGGTCGGACCTCTCTGTCGCGAACGGGAGCTCCAGGACCCGGCGGTAGTGCTCGTATGCGAGCAGCGCTGCGTTCTTGCCTAGCCAGGGTTGAGAGCCGTGCGCGCTCTTGCCCCGCAACGTGACGCGCAGGTCGAGCACGCCCTTGGCCTGCGTGCCTATGTGGAAGTCGGTAGGCTCGCCGGTGATCAGGAAGTCTCCCGTGTGCCCCTGGCCTAGAAGGACCTCTGCCCCGTTCGGCCCGCCGTGCTCCTGCTCCTCGTCCGGCACTATAAGAAGCTCGACCGTTGCCTCGCAGCCCAGGGACCTCAGGTCCTCGACGGCGTACATCATCGCGGCGAGCGCGCCCTTCATGTCGTAGACGCCCCTGCCGTAGAGCTCGCCGTGCTCCTCGCGCCCCTCGAACTGCCCCTCCTCGCCGGGGACCACGTCCACGTGGCCGTGGAGCAGGACCTTCGGCTCCCCGGACCCGACCCGCACCACGAGGGAGGTCAGCTCTCCCTGGGAGCCAGCCCCGCCGTAGCGCGTCGTCTCCAGGCCGCGGGCCCCGAACCACCCGTTGATAAAGTCCATAGCAGACTGGGCGACGCCCGGCGTGTACGACCGGTAGCGCACGAGCTGGCGGGTGAGCGCGAGCACCTCCGTCTTGTTCTCGACCAACGCCAGATCCCGCCTCCAGAACCCCGACCAATCAACGACGAGAGTCTACTCTATATGGGCAGTCAGCTCTCGGAGCTGCCGGTTTATTGACTTGTTGCTGAGAGCTCTGAGAGCGAGGGCCTGCGGAGCGGGCCCGGAGCGGGCTGAGAGGCGCGAAGCGCCGCGCCCTGACGGGCTCCGCCCGTCAGGGCTCGGCGTGCTGCGACGACCGGAGGGAGGAGCCGGCCTCGAAGGCTATGGTGGCGCCGAGGCTCGTGAGCTTCTCCTCGAAGAGCTCGTAGCCGCGAAGGATGTGCTTCGCGCCCTCCACGACCGTAGTCCCTTCGGCGACGAGGCCGGCCATCACGAGGGCGGCGCCGCCGCGCAGGTCCGGGGACCGTACGATGGTGCCCTCAAGCCTGCGCGGGCCGCGCACCAACGCGCGGTGGCCGCCGAAGAGGTCTATGCCCGCGTCCATGCGGTTGAGCTCCTCGGCTACCTGCAGGCGGTTCTCGTAGACGTTCTCGGTGACGATAGAGGCGCCCGAGGCCTGGGTGAGGAGCACGATCATCTGGGCCTGCAGGTCCGTGGCGAAACCGGGGAAGGGAAGCGTCGAGACGTCCGCCCCGGCGAGCGAGACCGGGTCGCCGACCCGCGCCCGGATACCGGGGGAGCCAGAAGACGCCTCGATCTCGATGCCCATGCCGCGCATCTTGTCTAGCTCCATCTTGAGGTGCTCGGGCAGCGCGTTCTTGACGAGCACGTCCCCGCCGGTCGCGGCGGCGGCCATAAGGAAGGTGCCGGCCTCGATGCGGTCGGGCATCACCGTCCACTCGACGGCCCGAAGCTCCTCCACGCCCTCGACGACGATGCGGCCCGTGCCGGCGCCCATCACGCTCGCGCCCATCGCGTTCAGCATGTCGGCTATGGCGACGATCTCCGGCTCCCTTGCCGCGTTCTCGATGATCGTTACGCCTTCGGCCAGCACGGAGGCCATCATCACGTTCTCCGTCGCCCCGACGCTCGGGTACTCGAAGATGATCTCCGTGCCCTTCAGGCCAGCCGGCGCGGTCGCCTTGATGAACCCGTGGTCGAGCTCGACGTCCGCCCCGAGACGCCTGAGGCCGTCCACGTGGAAGTTGAACTTCCTCAAGCCCAGGTTGCACCCGCCTGGCGCCGAGACCTCGGCCTCCCCGAAGCGGGCGACGAGCGGACCGAGGACCACGAGGCTCGCCCGCATCTGGCGCACGAGCTCGTAGGGCGCCGTGTAGGAGTCGACGCCGGAGGCGTCTATCTCCAGCGTGTGCCCAGAGAACGAGGTCTTGACCCCGAGCTCGTCGAGCAGCGAGATCATGGTCCAAATGTCCTTGATGCGCGGGACGCCGTGCAGGATGGTCTTGCCGGGCGCTAGCAGCGCCGCGGCCACGAACTTCAGGGCCGCGTTCTTGGCCCCAGAGACCTCGACCTCGCCTTCGAGTCGCGCCCCGCCCTCGACGTAAAACCTCTCGGACACTGTAGTCCCCCCTCGGTGTCTCCCGAAAATGCCGTCTGCGAAAATACTCAGTCCGAGGCATAACTATGCCCGGTAAATGTCACAAAGCGATTACAACCGCGTTAAGGCTCTTTAGGGAGGCCCATGGGGGCCCGCCGGCCCGGTTCTAGCCCTGCCCGTACCTGCCGGCCACGCGCATCAGGTTCTCGCCCATCCTGCGCTTGCGCTCGCTCTCGGCCCGGGCCCGCTCGGCGTCCTCGTCGCCTTCCGATACCTCGGAGAGCTCGCGCTCGGCCTCCTCGACCTGGTGGCCGGCCGCGTCGGCGTCGATCTCGCCGGCGTCTACGGCCTCCTCGACGAGGATCTGGACGAGGTTCTCGGCCACCTTGAAGAAGCCATCTGAGGTGGCGAAGACGTGGACCTCCTCGCCCTCCCTAATGCGGACGTCCCCGATCTCGGCGGTTGAGACTACCGGGGCATGGTCCACCATCACCCCGATGTCGCCGTCCGCTATGCGGGCCACGACGAGGTCAGCCTCCCCGTCGTAGATCATCTTCTCGGGCGTGATGATCCGGCAGAAGAGCTGCCGGCCACCCTCACCCTGCTGCCGCTCCTCCGACACCTAGCTCTCCTCGCCTGACTCTTCGGCCTCCTCCTGGCCGTTCTCGGAAGACTCCTCCTCTTCGCCTTCGTCGGAATCCTCGTCGGAGAGCGTCTTCGCCTTCTCGACGGCCTCGTCTATGCCGCCGACGAGGTAGAAGGCCTGCTCGGGCAGCTCGTCGTGGCGCCCCTCGACGACCTCCTTGAACGAGCGGACCGTCTCGTCGAGCTCCACGAACTTGCCCTCCTGGCCCGTGAACTGCTCGGCCACGAAGAACGGCTGGCTGAGGAAGCGCTGCAGGCGGCGGGCCCTGCCCACGATCACCTTGTCCTCCTCGGACAACTCGTCGATGCCGAGGATGGCGATGATGTCCTGAAGCTCCTTGTAGCGCTGCAGGATGTTCTGCACCTGCTGGGCAACCTGGTAGTGCTCGTCGCCCACGATCGAAGGGTCGAGGATGGTGGAGGACGAGGTCAGCGGGTCGACCGCGGGGTAGATGCCCTGCGCGGCCAGGGACCGCGAAAGCTCCACCGTCGAGTCGAGGTGGGCGAACACCGTGAACGGGGCCGGGTCGGTGAAGTCGTCGGCGGGGACGTAGACGGCCTGGAAGGAGGTGATCGAACCCTGCTTGGTCGAGGTGATCCTCTCCTGGAGCGCGCCCATCTCGGTTCCGAGGGTCGGCTGGTAGCCGACCTCGGAGGGCATCCTGCCCATCAGGGCCGACACCTCATTGCCAGACTGGACGAATCGGAAGATGTTGTCCACGAAGAAGAGCACGTCCTGGCCGAGCTCCTCGCGGAAGTACTCTGCGAGGGTCACGCCGGTGAGGGCCACGCGGAAGCGGGCGCCCGGCGGCTCGTTCATCTGGCCGAAGACGAGCCCCACGTTTGGCAGGATGCCCGCCTCCTGGAACTCGCCGTAGAGGTCGTTGCCCTCGCGGGTGCGCTCGCCGACGCCGGCGAAGACCGAGGTGCCCTCGTACTGAAGGGCGATGTTGTTGATGAGCTCCTGGATGACGACGGTCTTGCCGACGCCCGCGCCGCCGAAAAGGCCGGCCTTGCCGCCGCGGCGGACCGGGCAGAGAAGGTCTATGACCTTGATGCCCGTGACGAACTGCTCCGTCTGGGTCGCCAGGTCCTCGAACCTCGGCGAGGGGCGGTGGATCGGCCAGAGGGCGTCGGGGTCTTCGATGGGTCCCTGCTCGTCGACGGGCTCCCCGAGCACGTCGACCACGCGCCCTAGCACGCTCTTGCCGACGGGGATGGCTATAGGCTGGCCCGTGTCTGTGACGTCGAGGCCGCGCTTTAGGCCGTCGGTCGAGGACATGGCGACCGTGCGCACCATGTCGTCGCCGAGTAGCTGCTGGACCTCGAGGGTAAGCTTCGTCTCCTCGCCGTTCACGACCAGCGGCACGGTAAGGGCGTTGAAGATCTCGGGTATCTCACCGGCCGGGAACCGCACGTCGATGACGGGCCCCTTCACCTCGACCACGGTCCCGACGCCGGTTTTGCCATCACCGCCGCCGCCGTTCTGCTGCTGGCGCTCGGCGGTCTGGCCGTCCGGGGCGCCGTTGCCGGCCTGCCCGGCCTCGACGGAGCCCTCGCGGTTTCCGAACGTCGTGCGGTTGAACTCCTGGCCGCTCTCGCTCATCCCTGTTGCGTCCTCTCTCTAGCCTGCGGCGAGGGCGTCCGCGCCCGCCGCGATCTCGATGATCTCGCCCGTGATCTGGGCCTGCCGCGCCTTGTTCATCTGGAGCGTAAGGTTCTTGGCGAGGTCGTTGGCGTTGTCCGTGGCGTTCTTCATCGCCGTCATGCGCGCCCCGTGCTCGCCGGCCGCCCCTTCTAGCAGGGCCTGCCACACCATCGTCTCGACGTAGCGCGGCACGAGCTGCTGGAGCACAGTCTCGGGGTCCGGCACGTACTCCATGTACGCGAGGTTGTCGTCGCGCTCCTCGTCCTCGCCGTTCTCCTCTTCCTCTTCGGCGGCGACCGGGATCAGGCGCTTGAGCACCGGGCGCTGGGAGAGGGCGCTCTCGAATCGGTTGTAGACCAGGTACACCTCGTCCGCCTTCTCGTCCTCGAAGAGCCCGGTCAAGGCGCGCCCGATCTCGCGCGCCTTCTCGTAGGTGGGGCTGTCGGTGTAGCCCGTGTACACGTAGTCCAGCTCGACGTTGCGGAAGCGGAAGAATGCGACGGCCTTGCGCCCGCTCGCGACCTGCCCGAGGTCGGCCTCCTGTTGCTTCTCAGCCCTGAACCTCGCGGTGCGCCGCAGAACTTGCGCGTTGAAGCCGCCGGCGAGCCCGCGGTCGGCGGTCATGGTGGCGACGACGATGCGGCGGACCTCCCTGCCCGCGAGGAGCGGGCTGTCGCCGCTCGCGCTGCGGGCCACGTCGCGCATCATCTGCTCGACGTTGTCCGCGTAGGGACGGGCCCTCTTTACGCGGGCCTCGGCCTTGCGGAACTTCACCGCGGAGACCGTCTGGAGCGCCTCCGTGACCTTGGCGATGTTCTTGACGGAGCCTATCTGCCGTTTGAGATCCCGGAGGCTGGCCAAACCCTAGCTCCCCTCGTCCTCGGAGTCGTCGGAGTCCCCGTCGGAGGAGCCGTTCGAGCTCGCGTCGACGATGCTGCTCGTCTGGGGCTCGTAGTTCTCGTTGAAGCGCTCGGTCGCCTCCCCGAGGCTGCTGCGCGTCTCGTCGGAGACCTGCTGCTCGTCGCGGATGGACTGCAGGATCTCGCCGTGGCTGTCGCGCAAATAGTCTCGGTACTGGCCCTCCCAGTCGGGGACGTCGGTCGTTTCCACCTCGTCGAGGTAGCCGTTGGAGGCGGCGAAGATCACCGCCACCTGCTCCTCCACCGGTATCGGCTCGCGCTCGTTCTGCTTGAGCATGGCCGTCAGGCGCTCGCCGCGGTTGAGGCTCTGCTGGGTGGCCTGGTCGAGGTCGCTCCCGAACTGGGAGAAGCTGGCCAGCTCCTGGTACTGGTTGAGGTCGAGGCGCAGGGTGCCGGCGACGCTCTTCATCGCCTTGATTTGGGCCGAAGATCCAACCCGGCTCACGGAGTTGCCCGTGTCGATGGCCGGGCGCTGGCCCGCGTTGAACAGGTCGGCGTCCAAAAAGATCTGGCCGTCCGTGATCGAGATGACGTTGGTCGGGATGTACGACGAGATGTCCCCGGCCTTGGTCTCCACGACCGGCAGCGCCGTCAAGGAGCCGCCGCCGGCGGCGTCGGAGAGCTTGGCCGCCCGCTCGAGCAGGCGAGAGTGCAGGTAGAAGACGTCGCCAGGGTACGCCTCGCGGCCCGGCGGGCGCCTGAGCAGCAGCATCATCTGCCGGTAGGCTACGGCGTGCTTGGAGAGGTCGTCGTAGATCACGAGCGCGTCCCCGCCCTGGTTCATGAAATACTCGCCGATGGCGCAGCCCGCGTAGGGGGCCAGGTACTGGAGCGTCGCCGACTGCGAGGCCGACGCGTTGACGATGGTCGTGAAGTCCATCGCCCCGGCCTCTTCGAGGGACGCCAAGATGCCGGCGACCGTCGAGTCCTTCTGGCCGATGGCGACGTAGATGCACTTCACGTCCTGGTCGGCCTGGTTGATGATCGCGTCCACGAGGATCGAGGTCTTGCCCGTCTTGCGGTCCCCGATCACGAGCTCGCGCTGCCCCCGCCCGATAGGGATCATCGCGTCTATCGCCTTCACCCCGGTCTGGAGCGGCTGCTTGACCGGCTGGCGCTTGATGATGCCTGGTGCCACGACCTCGACCGGGACCTGCTCCTCGGCCTCGATCTCGCCCTTCCCGTCCATCGGACGTCCGAGGGCGTCGATGACGCGGCCCAAGACACCCTGCCCCACCGGCACGCTCGCCAGCTGCTCGGTGCGGCGGACGGTGTTGCCCTCCTGGATGTGGGTGTCGTCGCCGGCGATGATGACGCCGACGTTGTCCTCCTCGAGGTTGAGGGCGAGGCCCGTGATCTTGTTCCCCCGCGCGTCCTCGAACTCGAGCATCTCCTGGTACATGACGTTCGTCAGGCCGTGGACGCGCGCGATGCCGTCCCCGACCTCCAACACCTGCCCGACCTCCTCGGTCCGGACCCGGTTCTCGTAATCGGTTATGGCGCCTTTGAGTATGGAGGAGATCTCCTCCGGCCTGAGCCTACCCACTAAACAACACTCCTCTCGAGCATGCCCTCCCGGAGGCTCTCTAGCCGCCCCCGAATACTTCCGTCCATCATCTGTCCCCCGAACCGGAAGACCGCGCCGCCCAGAAGGTGCGGGTCGACCCGCGTCTCGAGGATGACTTCCCGGCCCTCAAGCACCTTGCCCAGCCTCTCTTTGAGCCGGCTCATCGCGTCCTCGGAGAGCTCGATGGCGGTGGTGACCTCAACCTCGACGCGGCCCATGTGCTCCTTGACGAGTTCCTCGTAGCGCCTGACGACGTCGTCGAAGATGTGCTCCCGCCCGTTGTCCACGAGCACCTTGAGGAAGTTGCGGGTGGAGAGCTTCATGCCATCCGTCAGGGCGTCTATGGCCCGGCGCTTCTCGCGCTCGGGGATCTGCCCGCCGTAGAAGAAGAGCCTCAGCTCCTCGCTGCCGTACAGGGCTTCTGAGAACTCGTTCATCTCCTCCATGACCGCCTCCAGCTCGTCGCGTTCGCGGGCGGCCTCGAAGAGGGCCTCGGCGTAGGTGGATGCGGCGCTCAAGCGGTCTTGCTCCCGCTGCCGGCCACCTCGGACTCGAGGTCGTCGAGCGCCTGGGCAACGAGCCGCTCGTGCTCGTCGTGGTCCACCGTGCGCCCGAGGACCTGCTCGGAGGCCTGTATCACCATGCCGGCCACCTCGCGGCGGACGTCGCGCAGGGCGTTCTCGCGCTCCCTGCCTATCTCCTCGCGGGCCCGCTGGACTATCCTGTCGCCCTCCTCGCGGGCCTCCTTCTTCGTCCGCTCGCGCTGGGCGTCGGCCTGCTTGCGGGCGTCCTCCAGGATGCGCCGGCCCTCGCCGCGGGCCTCCTCGATCTGGCGCCTGTACTCGGCAAGAAGCTCGCGGGCCTCCTCCCGCGTCTTCTGCGCCTCGTCGATGGCCCCCTCGATCTCGGCCTGGCGCTTCTCGATCTGGTCCCGAATCGGCGGGTAGACGTACCTGATAACCAAGAACAGAAGCAAGGCGAAGGTGAGCAGCTCCCAGAAGAGCAGGCTCGTCTTGATCAGATCGAAGATACCCGTTGGATCCAGCATAAGTTCTCCTTAGTCTAACCCGTCCCCTCCCCGCCTACGGAAGGATCCCGAGCCCGATGAGCAGCGCGAAGGCCAGGCCGAAGAGCGCCTGCGCCTCGACGAGCCCGATGCCGACGAAGAGCCACGTCCGGGAGAGCTCGAAGGCCTCGGGCTGGCGGTGGATCGAGGCGATGGTCTGCCCGAAGAGGTATCCCATCCCTATCCCCGACCCGATCACCGCGGTCCCCGCCGCCACACCGAAGCCTATGGCCAGCAACCCGGACTCGGGCACCTGCGCGAGCATCATCATGTCCATGTTTTCTGTCTCCTCTCGTTCTCTTGCGCGTCTGACTTGCGGCCCCGCTGCTAGTGCTCCTGACGGAACAGGGCTATCTCGATGTAAACCTGCGTAAGGATAGCGAATATGTAAGCCTGCAACACGGCCACGAAGATCTCGAAGCCGTACAGCACGAGCGCCATGGGGACGGAGATCACCGCCATGAAGGTGCCGAAGTACAGGATGAAGCTGAGGAAGATAAAGATGAGAAGGTGCCCGGCGAGGATGTTGGCGTAGAGCCGCATCGCCAGCGTGAGCGGCTTCGAGAGCTCCGAGATCCACTCGATCACGAACATGAAGGGCACGAATACTATCTTGAGCGGCAACCCAGGCGGCACGAAGGCCGCGACGTACCCCCCGAGCCCGTTGCGCCTGACGCCGACGTACTGGGTGATTATGAACGTCAAGAGCGCGAGCGTAAGCGTGAACGTGATGCTCGCCGTCACGGGATAGCTGTTCGGGATGAGCCCGATCAGGTTAAGCACAAGCAGGAAGATGAACAGCGTGAGGGTGTAAGGAAAGAACTTCTTCCCCTCGTCGCCCATCTGCCCGGCCAGGCTGTTCCGCCCGAAGCCGTAGATCTCCTCGACCAGTACCTGGTACGCGCCGGGCCTGTTCTTCAGCAACCTGCTGCCTACGAACATTATAAGGAACGTAACGGCTGCCCCGATCCAGAGGAACACCACGGCCTTGGTTATGGAGATGTCGATCCCGAATAGCGAGAGATCCACGTACGCTTTCTGCCCGGCCTCGAAGGTGTGGATGATCTCCTTCCGCACCTCTTCCGGGCTCAACTGACCCAACGTGAGCAAGCCGCTCAAACCCCTGTCCTCCGTTCTTCTCCCCCGCCGACGGTCCGGGCCGCGTTCCCCGCCCGAAGCGTCGTCGGCGCCATCTTCAAAAGCAACAAGTTCTCGACCACGTAGACCCCCGCCAACCCGCACAGCATCGGCAGGACGGGCCACGCGTCGGCGTACACCGCAATACCCACCGCCGCGACGACGAGGACAAGCCTCGCCCCGTACGACGCGACACCCAGCATTATCCGTACCCCCGAAGGCCGCACGGTTAACAACGTAACGGTGAGCGCGATGGAGGCGAACCCGATCACCCCCACCCCCACACCATATAGGAAGGAGACCGCGTGCGCCCGCTCGAGGTAGTACCAGACGGCCCCCCCGACGGGTATCGCCAGCGCCAACACCAGTACCGCGCCCCTGATCGCGAGACGCGAGTGGGTGCTCAACCGCCCCCCACCTGCTTCAACGCCTTGAACAGGTAGTAGAGCGCCGCTCCGAAACCGACGAGCATCCCGAGCAACAGGAAGAGCGGCAACGTCCCGATCAACCAGTCGAGCAGGTACCCACCCCCCGTGACAACCGCGATGATGAACATGAAAGCGAACCCAACATGGAAGAAACGTGCATAGTTGCCACCAGAATCGTCTCTTTGGGAATCGGTGTTCGGCATCGCCGGAATCATACCTTAAGGCCGAAATCGTCGCAAAGAGTTCCAAGCTTCCGACCGAGGACCCGCGCACCGAGACCGAGATCCCCCCGGTAGCGCCGCAAGCCCCCGTTCCCGTCACCCCGCTCTCCTTTCGATACTCTTATCTCTGGAGTTGTAACCGCATGATACTTTTTTATTGACACTCTGTCAATAGACACCGTGTCAATAACAGAGTAGATTGTCCCCCGTGAGACGAGAAGGCGAGGACGCGGGTGTGGGTGCGCGACGGCGGCGGAGGCCCGAGGAGGCGGAGCGGGCTATCCTCGCGGCTGCTCGCTCTTTTCTTTCGGAGCACGCCTTCCGGGAGATGAAGGTGGAGGACGTGATGGCGCGCACGGGGCTGTCGCGGCCCGCGTTCTACGCGTATTTCGGTGACCGCTACGAGTTGGTGACCCGCCTGCTTGAGGGCATCGGCGGGTTGTTGTTCGCGGTGGACCGCCGCTGGCTTGTCGGGGACCCGGGCGCCGGGCGGGACGAATCGGTCCGGACGCTGCGGGAAGCGTTGAGGGGAGGGGCGGAGACGTTCGAGGCCTACGGCCCCGTGCTGCGCGCGATCTCCGACGCGGCGAGCTACGACGGGCGGGTCGAGGAGGTGTACAGGTTCGGGTTACTGGAACGCCTCGTCGCGGCGGTGGCCGGTCGCGTCGCCCGCGACGTCGAGGCGGGGCTCTCGCCTGAGGACCTCGACCCGCAGGAGGCCGCTAGGGCCCTGGTGATGATGACCGAACGGTACCTCATAGACGCCTACGGGAGGCCCGCCGATGGTGCCCCCCGCGACGCCGCCGCGGTGGTCCGGACGCTCGAAGCGGTCTGGGTGGGAACGCTCTACGGACCGGGGGGGACGGTGTCGTGACCACGGAATGCCGGCGCGCGGGGCCCAGCCCCCGATGAGCCACCCCTTCTTCATCCTCGGGTTCGCGCTGCTCCTCGTCCACGAGATGGACGCGGTGCGGCTCGGGGAGTGGAAGATCTCCCCTCTGCTGTCTGGATTGCGGGAAGGGGACGGCTACCGCGTCTTCACGGCCCCGCACGTACCGCTCTAAGCGCTGCTGTTTTTGGGCATCTTCGGAGACGATGGCGGGAGCCGCGCGCTTATCTTCGGGCTCGACGCGTTCCTTGTCTTGCACGTCGTTCTTCACCGGGCCCTTCGCAACCATGCCGAGAACCGCTTCCGCTCGGCCTTCTCGTGGTGCCTCATTCTGGGTGCCGGCGCCTGCGGGGCCGCGGACCTCACGTTCTCACTCCTGGGCTAACCGGTGGGGTTGCGCCGCGACCTACGTCCTCCCGGCCCGCGGCGATGAGGGCGTAGGTGCTACCGGCCGCCGTTCGCCCACGCCAGGGCGTCCTCCAGGCGGTCGTTGCCCCAGAAGAGCTCGTCGCCGACGACGAAGCTCGGGGCGCCGAAGATCCCCAACTCCGCCGCCAGGCGGGTCTGTTCGCGCAGGCGGGGCCTGTTGTCCTGGGCCTCGGCCCGCTCGACGATGCGCCGGCCCGGCAAGCCGAGTGAGTCGAGGATCGAGCGGACCTCCTCGGGCTCCCCGATCTCCCGGTCCTCCGCGAAGTTGGCCAGAAAGACCGCCCGCACGAACCCGGGAAGCCAGGGCTCTGAGGTCGCCTTCGCGAGGCAGGCCACCCTGGCGGCGGCCACGCCGCCTCGCGGGAAGCGCGAGGGCTTCGCGAAGGGTATGCCGTTGCCCGAGCACAGGCGCTCCATGTCCCGCCACATGTAGCGGCCCTTCGCCGGGTATACGTTGAACGGAGAGTCGTCCCAGCCCTGCTCGGCGAAGATGGGCCCGAGAAGAAACGGCTCCCACGCCAGCGGCACCCCCGCCTCCGCGGCGGCGGCCTCGATCCGGACCGCCGACAGGTACGAGTACGTGCTCCCGAACTCGAACCAGAACCGCAGGCTCGGCGTCTTCACGTCCCCTCTCTGCCTATAGAGAGCCGCGCCGGCCAGCGCGCCTACCAGGTCGCGGCGGGCGCAGCCGGCCTTCCGTCAGGAGGTGGCCCGGGGCTCGAACCTGACCATCGCGAGGCCCCCTTCGGCGGCGAGCTCCATCGCCAGCGGGTCGGGGTAGCCGCCGGCGTAGCGGACCTCTCCGATGCCGGCGTTCATGATCATCTTGACGCACATCAGGCAGGGCTGGTGGGTGCAGTAGATGGAGGCGCCGGTCACGGAGACGCCGTGGTAGGCGGCCTGGATTATGGCGTTCTGCTCGGCGTGGAGCGTACGCTGGCAGCTCTCTCGGCCGTCCACTATCCGGATCAGGCACCCGACATCGTCGCAGTGAGGAAGGCCGGAGGGTGAGCCGTTGTAGCCGGTGGTGAGGATGCGCTTGTCGCGCACGATCACCGCGCCTACGGCCAGGCGCGGGCACGTCGAGCGGGTAGCTACCTCGTGCGAGATCCTCATGAAGTACTCGTCCCACGACGGACGTACCTTCTTCAGGGCCTCGTGCTCCTGCGTCGTGTCCACCTCTGGGTTCTTAAAGGGTTCCATAGAGCCTGTCGCCCGCATCGCCGAGGCCCGGCACTATGAACGAGCGCTCGTCCAGCTCGGGGTCCAGGGCGGCGGTGTAGAAGTTCACGTCGGGGTGCTCAGCTGTGACGCGCTCGACGCCGGGCACGGCGGCGACGGCGTGGAGGCAGGAGATCCAGGCCGCCCCCTCCTCCTTGAGCTTGCCGATGGTCGCGGAGAGGCTTCCGCCGGTCGCGAGCATGGGGTCGAGGACGAGGACCAGGTACTCCTCGAGGTTCCTGGGCAGGTTGACGTAGTACTCGACCGGCAGGGCCGTCTCCTCGTCGCGCCGCAGGCCCATGAACCCGACGGTCGCGCGGGGGAGCAGGGCGAGGGCGCCGTCGAGCATCCCGAGGCCGGCCCGAAGGACCGGCACGAGGCAGACGGGACCCGAGATCTGCTCCACCTCCGTCTGCGTGAGCGGGGTCCTTATCCTCTCCGTTCGGGTCGGCATCTTTCGCGTGGCCTCGGCGACCATGATGAGGGCGAGCTCTCGCATCGCCTGCCGGAAGTCCGTCGTCGGTGTCCGCTCGTCGCGCAGTACGGCGAGCTTGTGGCGGCTTAAAGGACCGTCGACGATAAAGAGGTTGTCCCGCTCACTCATAGAGTGGGAAGGCCTCCGTGAGCTGGGCGACCCGGTCGCGCAGTCCCTCTGTCTCGCCGCGGGCTGTGGCGCAGACGATGGACGAGATCTCGCGCATCTCCTCGGGCCCCATCCCACGCGTGGTCATGGCCGGCGTCCCGAGCCTGACGCCGCTCGTGACGGTAGGGGGCTCGGGGTCGTTTGGGACCATGTTCTTGTTGCACGTCACCCCGACGGCCTCCAGCGACTGCTCCAGCTCGTGGCCGTTGACGTCGGCGTCCCGCAGGTCCACGAGTACCAGGTGGTTGTCCGTGCCGCCGGAGACGAGGTTAAGGCCGCCTTCGAGGAGCCCCTCGGCCAGCGCGCGGGCGTTCTCGACGATGCGGGCGGAGTACTCCTTGAACTCAGGCTGCAGGGCCTCGCCGAACGCGACGGCCTTGCCGGCGATCGCGTGCATCAGGGGCCCGCCCTGCATGCCGGGGAAGACGCGGCTGTTCACCTTCTTGGCGAAGGACTCGCGGCACAGGATCATGCCGCCCCTGGCCCCCCTGAGGGTCTTGTGGGTGGTCGTCGTGACGACCTCGCAGTGCGGCACGGGCGAGGGGTGCACGCCCGCGGCGACGAGCCCGGCGATGTGGGCCATGTCCGTCAAGAAGAAGGCCCCGACCTCGTCGGCTATCGCGCGGAACCCCTCGAAGTCTATGACGCGCGGGTAGGCGCTGGCGCCAGCGATGATGAGCTTCGGCCTCTCTTTGAGTGCCGTCTCGCGCACCCGCTCGAGGTCTATGTAGCCGTCCTCGCCGACGCCGTAGTGGGCGAAGTCGTAGGTCCTGCCGCTGAAGTTGATCTTCATCCCGTGCGTGAGGTGCCCCCCGTGGGCCAGGTCCATGCTGAGGACCTTGTCCCCGGGCTCTAATAGCGCCGCGTAGGCGGCCTCGTTGGCCTGGCTGCCCGAGTGGGGCTGCACGTTGACGTGCTCGGCCCCGAAGAGCTCCTTTGC
>Ga0126309_10000364_pt1 | contig 15234 bp, 12 predicted proteins | sample Plot56_FD_92541 | JGI IMG/M metagenome (GOLD analysis project Ga0126309, IMG submission 92541) | Serpentine soil microbial communities from UC McLaughlin Reserve, CA, USA - Plot56 | ecosystem: Environmental > Terrestrial > Soil > Grasslands | place: USA: UC McLaughlin Reserve, Lake County...
ATCGGGGTTCTCCTTTCTAACCGTTAGAGTTCCCCGAAACATACAACCAGCGACCCGCTTTTGCACCCCCCCCTGCATAGCATCTGAGGCCGAATGGCCGATGCCCTGGGTAAAAACGTGATCCTATACCGCGGCCTGACAGGCCGCGAGAGATTCTCTGGAATCGGCTCGGCTCTCGGTTCGGCCCAGGTTTCTCGCGGTCTTTCAGACCGCAGGGATGTGGGGGTGTGTGAACCCAGGGAGTCGGCCTTCGGCCTCATCCCTGGGCTGTGGTCTCCCGGCCCGTTGGGCCGGATGGGCCCGCCAAACGTGTCATAACCTACGAATCCTGCGAGAGGCCCCCGGCTACGTTATATCGTGGCAGGTCCTTACCTCCGCCCTACCCGCCCACCTCTGCGCACAAGCCGCTTCTCCCGCACCAGTTCCTCCAGGGCTTCACGCAAGCCGGTAAGAACCACCCCATCCTCGCGTAGCCGCGCGAATTCAAGTCCCATGGTTTCCCGTGCCCATTCGGCGGCGGCGCGCAGCGTGGCGTCGATGTCGGCAGGCTCGGGTCTCATCAACCGCGGGCCTCCTGGACCGTCGCTGTGTCGATGTCCTGAACGACCCACCCTGCTGCTGCGAGCGCCTCGTCGATCTTCTTGCGGGCCTTTTCTTCAGGTTTTGCCATACTCACGCAGCCTCGGACTCATCGGGCTGCTTGATCAAGCACTCCGCAGGGATGCCAAGCTCCTTGTGCAACTTCCAGATCATCTTGAGGGTGAGCGGACGCTTGTGGCTGAGGACCTCGTACACACGGTTGGAGCGCCCGATCATGGGCTCCAGGTCTTTGACTGTCAGCCCGCGCTGGTCCATGGCGAACTTGATCGCCTCGACAGGGTCGGGCAGGTCGAGGGGGAAGTGCTTGCGCTCGTAGGCTTCGACCAGCGTGACCAGCACGTCGAGCCGCTCGCCCTCGGGAGTGCCGGGTTCTGCGGTCATGAGCGACTCGATCTCTCGGAGGGTTGCTCGGTAGTCCTCTTGGGTGTGCACCGGTTTGATCTCCATCTCTTCCCCCTCAGCAATGAAGCGACTGTACACCACGTCGCCCGTCCACGATGGCCCCGCCTTCCGCATACAATCCCCCCTTATGATCACCACCATCGACCACGGACCCATCCGCGAGCTTCGCATGTCGCGCCCTCCGGCCAATGCTTTGAACCCGGAGCTGATCGCCGCTCTCGGGGAGGCGGTGGCTTCGGCGCCGAGGGAGGGGGCTCGCGCTGTCGTTCTGTCCAGCGGGGCGCGCCTGTTTTCCGGCGGGCTCGACGTGCCGTATCTGATCCAGCTCGATCGCGCGGCGATTCGCGATACCTGGGAGTCGTTCTATCGGCTGATGCTCGGCCTGGCCGCGTCGCCGGTCCCGGTCGCGGCGGCGATCACCGGGCACAGCCCGGCGGGCGGCGCGGTGCTTTCGATCTTCTGCGACTACCGGGTGATGGCCGAGGGGGATTTCCAGATCGGCTTCAACGAGGTGCAGGTGGGCATCCCGCTGCCCGAGGCGATCTTCCGGGCGTTCGTCCGCCTCGTGGGCATGCATCAGGCCGAGCGCCTGTGCGTCCCGGGCCGGATGGTTCCGGCCGCGGAGGCGTTCCGGATCGGCTTCGTCGATGAGCTGGCGCCGCTCGATCAGGTGGTGCCGCGGGCGATCGCCTGGTGCCAGGAGCTCGTCGCCCTGCCGCCGGTCGCCATGACACGCACCCGCCAGAGCGCCCGCGCCGACCTCATCCGTCTCGTCGAGGAGGGTCTCGCGCGCGAGCTCGACGCTCTCGTCGACATGTGGTTCAGCGACGAGACGCAGAGCACTCTGCGCGCCGTCGTCGAGCGGATGGCGGCGAAGAAGAAGGGTTGACCTCTCCGGGAGGTGATATCCTCCGGCGCCCGGATTTTTATTCCGGGGAGACATCGGGGAGATCGGGATGACGGAACGAAGCATTCAAGAGGCCGAGGACGCGCTGGCGCTGGAGCTCCTCGCCTTCATTCAGGAAGCCATTGCCCAGATCCTGCGCGAGGAAGACGAAGGCGCGTTTCTCGCCTGGGTGCGGGCCGAGGCGCCCCGCCGTCTTCCGGGGCTTTTCGCGGACCTGCCCAACGAGCAGGCGGCGCGGGCGGTCGCGTTCGAAATGGGCTGGGAGATCTGGAACAAGGTCCCGCTGCCCGGCGCCGGCTACCGCACGCGTCCCATCCCCCGGCCGGAGCGCAATGCCCTCTGCCCGTGCGGCTCGGGGCTGAAGCACAAGAAGTGCTGTGGCGCCGTCGCCGGTGGCCGCCTCGAGCTGCCTCTGAACGCGGAGGATGCCTGGGCTCTGGTGCTCGGCCAGACCTCCGAGGCGGAAGTGGCGCAGCTCTCCGCCGACCGGCGGGTGCCTCGCGGCCTCATCCCCGGCATCGCCCTGCGGCTGGCCGGCATGGGTGGCGCCGAGGTCGCCCTGTCGCTGCTCGAGCCGCTCTTCGAGGAGCCGGGGCGCCTGGAGGAACGCGACGCACCCGCGATCGAGGCCCTGATCGAGGTCTACGACGAGCTGGGTCTCGACGAATCGAAGGAGCGGGCGATCGCCCGGCTCAACGAAACGCTGCGGCCCGCGCTGCGCATCGTCCTTTGGGAGAGCCTCGCCCAATCGTTCACCGCACAGGGAGAGGTCGACCGCGCCTGGGAAGCGGTGGAGCACGTCCGGCGCGCCGATCCCGACAGCCCGGTGCTGGGCACAGTCGAAGTGATCCTGCTCCTGGGCGACCACCGGCTCGCCGAAGCCGCCGAGCGCGCCAAGGACGCCTTGCAGCGCCACCGGCGCCGCCCCGGTCTGACCGACGAAGCTCTGGCCTTGCTCCAGGAGACGGCGGACGACCCGGCCGCCAGCCGCCGCCGGCTCTTGCTCGATGAGTTTCTCCCCAGCGTGGAGCGTTTCGAGAAGCTCCTGGCGGCCCATGCGGCCCGGCCCATCCGGCCGTACACCATCCGCGCCGAGGAGGAGACCCCGGGGGCCGGCCGCCTCATCGCTCCGGAGGATCTTGCCCAGGTGGAGGATGGGTGGGTGGCGGTCCTCGATGTGGAGGAGGCGGACGACCTCGACTGGGACGAGGAGGAGGACGACGACGAGCTGCCGGTGTGGGAGGCCGAGAACGAGGACGACGAGGAGGACGAAGACGAAGAGGACTGGGAGGAAGATGACGACGACGGCGAGGTGTGGGACTTCGACGCCTCCGACAGCGGAGACGGCGAGGAGGACTGGCAGGACGAGGCTGAGGAGATGTGGGACCCCGAGGAGGCGGACGGCTGGTTGACCTTCCTCGAAGAGAATCCGCAGGCCTTCGACAGTCTCCTCGTGCTCTCGGACCTCGCCCTCCGCGCGTCGAGTCTGGCTGACCTGCGGGATGGGAGCTTGCGGGAGGGGCTCGTCCGGCCCCTGGTCACCCGCGGCGTGGCCATCCTCGACGCCTCGCTCGCCACGGCCCCGCGGGTGATCCTCCCGGCCGACCTGGAGGAGAACGTGTCGGCTCTCGAGATCCTGGAAGCCTCGGCATCGCTGTCCAAGGAGCCGGTCCCCGAGATCGCACCTCTGGAGCGGCTGCTGGAGCTCGATCCCGAGGACAACCTGTTGGCGCGCAGCCAGTTGGGGACGGCTTACCTCTGGGCCGGCGAGCCGCAGAAGACGCTCGACCTCGCCGCCCGCTTCCCGGAGGAGGAGGACCCCTGCCTCTCGCTGGCCAAGGTGATCGCCCTCCGCCGGCTCGGTCGACAGGAAGAGTCTCTGGAAGTCCTGGATGAGCTCCTCGACCGCTTCCCGCTGATCATCGCCGCGCTCGCCCTGTCCAGCTCCAGGATCCCGGACGGGCTCCTCGAGCTGTGGCAGAACGACGAGGAGCTCTGGCGGGCGCTGAGCGAGCGGCTGGCGGAAGACGACAATTCCTGACCCCCTCCCCCCCGCAGGGGCGGGAAGAGGGGAGCGGGTCCTCCGAAATCAGCCCGCGATCTGCAACAAAACGAACGGGTGGAGGATTTCACGCCACCGAGACGTCCCCCGCCTTCCGCTCCTGGGCCAGGCGGAGGAAGGCGGCGATGCGCAGCGCTTCGTTGATGTCGTCCCGGTTGATCAGCCCGAGGAACCGCTCGCCCTCGAAGACCGAGGCCACGGGCGCGCTCTTCTCCGCCATCTGCTCGCGCGCCTGGGCCAGGGAGAGCTCGGCATCGAGATGCAGGACCTCGCGGCTCATGATCCCGGTCACGTAGTTGTCGTCCTGGCCGGTCGCGAGCGACTGGAGGACCGCGTCCCGCGTCACCACGCCGAGAAGACGCCCGCCGAGGACGACCGCGAAGTCCGGCTGATAGCTGGTCAGGAGGTAGTCGATCACCCGGTGGACGGAATCTCCCGGAGTCAGGGTCAGGGCGTATTTGTTGTAGGCATCTCCCAGGCGGAGGGTGGAGAGGAGGACGCGCGCCTCCTCGACCGCCCTCTCCTGGCCCGCGCCCATGAAGACGAACGCCGCCACCAGGGCGAGCAGGATCTGCCCGTTGAAAATCGCGAAGAGGCCGAGGGCCAGCGCCAGCATCTGGCCCACGGCGGCTGCCACCCGCGTGCCGCGGGAGAAACCCAGGAACATGGCCAGGACCGCCCGCAGGATGCGCCCGCCGTCCATCGGGAAGGCGGGGAGCAGGTTGAAGACGAACAGCGAGACGTTGGCCGCGAGCAGCCATTGCAGGAAGGTCTGGGCCGACGGCCCCGCCTGGGTCAGCTCGTGGAGGCGGCTGCCGTCGAGCGGCAAGTCGCCGCGGAATCCGAGATAGGAGCCCAGGAGGAGGGCGATGACCACGTTCACCAGCGGTCCGGCGACCGCGATGAGGAGCTCCTGCATGGGCTTGCGCGGCATCCTCCCGAACAGGGCAACGCCGCCGATGGGCAGCAGGATGATCTCGCGGACGTGGATGCCGAACCGCTGGGCCACCAGGCTGTGCCCGAGCTCATGGAGCACGACGCAGACGAAGAGCGCCAGCATCAGGAGCGCGCCGAACGCCGCCCCGGGGGCGCCATGCCGGCCCCCCCAGTCGAAGGCTCCGAGCAGGAGGACGAGCGGGAACGTGAAGTGGACCTTGATGTCGATCCCGGCGACGCGCAGCAGGCGGAACGCACTTTTCATGCTTCGGTCTCCAAGCTCCCGGCAGCGTCCGGCTCCCGGTTCCGGGTCTTCCAGAGGGACGCCGCGATGGCGGCGGCGAGGAGAGCCGCGACCACCAGGAGGGACACGAACGAGGGGATCTTGTACAGATCCGTGATCGTCATCTTGGTGCCGACGAAGACGAGGATCGCCGACAGGCCAAGCTTCAGATAAATGAACTTCTGCATTACGCCTGCCAGCAGGAAGTAGAGCGAGCGCAGGCCGAGGATGGCGAAGATGTTCGAGGTATAGACGAGGAACGGGTCCGCGGTCACGGCGAAGATCGCGGGGATCGAGTCCACGGCGAAGACCAGGTCCGCGGTCTCCACCAGCACCAGCACCAGGAAGAGCGGGGTGGCCCAGAGCTTCCCCTGCTCGCGGAGGAAGAAGTGACCCTCCCGGTAGTCCGAGGTCACCGGAACGATCCGCCGCACCAGCCGGAGAACCGGATTTTTTTCGGGGTGGATCCCCGTGTCGCGAACGAGGGCCATCTTGAGGCCGGTGATGATCAGGAAGGCGCCGAAGACATAGATGATCCAGTGGAAGGCGTCGAGCAAAGCGGCACCGGCCAGGATGAACACGGCCCGCATCACCAGCGCTCCCAGGATACCCCAGAACAGGACCCGGTGCTGGTGCTTCGCCGGCACGGCGAAGTAGCTGAAGATCAGGGCGATGACGAAGATGTTGTCGACGCTGAGCGACTTCTCGATGAGGTACCCGGTGAGGAACTGGACGAAATTTGGGTCGGGTGTCAAGGAGGGCAAAGGACGACAAGGACTTCAAGGACTCCAAGGACAAGACCGCAGCTCCAGGGAGGGGTGACCTTGTTGTCCTTGAAGTCCTTTGGGTCCTTTTCGAGTAGACTTCGTCTCCCGAGATGATTTCTTCCCATCCCGATCTGGAGACGCTGACCCGCTTCGTGCGCGGTACGCTGGGGAACGCGCGGCGTCGCGAGCTCGAAAGCCACCTTGCCGCGTGCGCCACCTGCCGCGAGACGCTCGAGGCGATCCCTCCGGCGCCGGGGCCGGAGACGGTGGTCAAATGGCGGGCGCATCTGTTCGAGGAGCGCCGCCGGCGGCGTGAGCAGGGGGAGGAGAGCCGGCGCGACGCGGACCAGACCTTGCGCGGAGTCGGCGCCGTGATCGGCGCGCTCGCCGAGAAGCAGGTCCACGAGCTCCTCGCCGCCTCCGAGCACGAGCGGCGGCTGCTGATCCGCAACGAGGAGAGCTTTCGCACCCTTGCCCTCTGCGAGCTGCTGGAAGCGCGCTGCCGCGCGGCCTGGTCCGTCGATCCGGAGGAGGCGGCCGACCTCGCCCGGCTCGCCGCGCTGGTGGCCGAGCGCCTCGACCTCGGCGTCTACGGAGCGGAGCGCGTGGAGAACGCCAAGGCCATGGCCTGGATGCACCTGGGCAACGCCTTCCGGATCGCCGCGGAGTGGCGGAAGACGCAGGAGAACGTCTCGCACGTCGCCGAAGCGCAGCCCTTTGAGGTCGATTCGGCCGAGCCGGCGCAGATCCTCAGCGATGCGGCGCTCCCGCGCTACGAGATCGACACGGCTCTCTGGGAGATGCGCGACGCCTTCCTCGCGCGGAGGATGGGATTCGACGCGGTCCTGGTGACCCTCGACCTGGCGGCGGAGTCCCTGCGGGAGGGGCGGGTGGACGGCTTCCGCCGGATGGTGGAGGAGAGCGTGCCGCTGTTCGAGGAGAGCGGCCTCCAGCCCTACACGGTCGACGCCGTGCGCTTCCTCCGCGATGCCGTCCGGAGCGGCGAGCCCTGTCTCACGCCCGATCTCCTGACCCGGATGGTGACGCTCCTCCAGCGGGCGCGGAACGATCCGCAGCACCGTTGGACGCAGTGACCTTCAGGGGTGGCCCGGTTATGTTGTGATACCCTATTTCCAGATTTCCCGGGAGGACCCGCTGTATGCGCACGCCGTCGCTGACGTTCTCACTGTGCCTCGCGCTGAGCCTCGCGGCCGGCGCCGCACGGTCGCAGGATACGAAGGACATCAGGAACACCGCCTGGCCGTCTCTGGACCGCCAGCTCGAAGTCGACCGCGTCGTCTCCGGCAGCGCGCTCCAGCGGCTGATCCAGGAGAACCAGGAGTTCCATCTGCTCCGGCCCGAGGAGGCGCGCGACACGATCCCGGTGCCTCCCTGGCTCCGCGTGCTGTGGCGCAAGAAGCATCCGAGCCTGGAGGTCCGGGCGGGCGATCCGACCGGCGGCTATCCGCACGTCCTCAAGGAGATCCACGAGTGGATGCTCTCCCACCAGGACCTGCTGCCGGGCTTCACCGAGCCCGAGGTCCTGCCGGCCGAGCAGAAGGTGTCGGTGGGCACGTCGGAGCGGCGGATCTCGAACCCGTCCACCATCCGCAGCGAGTCGGACATCCGGATCAACTTCTGGGACCCCTCCAAGGTCATCGCCGCCTCGAACAACATCTCCGGCTCCGGGCAGCAGGCCCAGTACTGGTCGACCGACGGCGGCCAGACCTGGGGCGAGACCACGCTGCCGCTCGTCTCGCAGGATGCGTTCAATTCCGATCCGACCGTGGACTGGACGTCGGATGGCACGGCCTGGTCGTCGACCATCGGCATTACGAGCGATGGAGAGCATCTGCGGCTGCGCCTCTTCCGCTCGACCAACAACGGCGCGACCTGGGTGTTCGACAGCACGATCAGCGGCAACCAGACCGAGACCGACAAGCAGATGGTCTGGATCGACCATAGCGCGACCTCGCCGAATGTCGATTCCATGTACGCCATCTGGCACAACGGCCGGCCGGTGTTCATGAACCGCAAGAAGCGGAACGGCACGTGGGGATCGCCGATCCGGGTGAGCGGCGGGGAGACCACCGGCACCGGCATCGGAGCGGACGTGAAGATCAACAGCGCCGGCGTGGTCTTCGGCTTCTGGCCCGATACGGGGAGCCGCAAGATCTACATGGTCAAATCGACGAACGGCGGGCAGTCGTATTCGAAGCCGAAGTCGATCGCTTCCATGTTCGACAGCTACGACACCGGGATTCCGGCGATGAACGGCCGGCGGGCGCTCCTCTACGTGGTGGGCGGAGCCTACAAGACGGCCACCAAGAACCTGGTCTACGCGGTGTGGACCGATCTGACGGGTGCCACGGGATGCCGCTCGGGCAGCAACGAGCCGGGTGGCAGCACCTCCTCGTCCTGCAAGACCCGCATCTGGTTCTCCCGCTCGGCCGACGGCGGCGGCACCTGGAGCGCCAAGAAGATGCTCAACAACCAGCCGGGCAAGAGCGACCAGCTCAACCCGTGGCTGACGGTCGACGAGACCACGGGCACCGTGGCGGTCATCTACTACGACACGGTGGGAGAATCGCGGAAGAAGACGAACCTCTGGTATCAGTCCTCCACGAACGACGGGGCCACCTGGAGCGCGCCGTTCCGGGTGACCTCGCAGGCGACCGACGAGTCGTTGCTCTCCGCCGATGATGGCAATCAGTATGGCGACTACAACGGCCTCTCAGGCCATGCCGGGACGTTCTTCCCGATCTGGACCGACCGCCGCCAGGAGGGAAGCGAGCAGATCTGGACCGCGGCCCTGCTGGACCAGGGAGGCAACTGCGCGGCGCCCACGGCGCCGGCCAACCTGCGGGCGTCGATCAACGGGAACAACCGGATCGACCTGATCTGGAATGCGGTGGGAGGGGCCCAGGAGCACCGGGTCTACCGCGCCACGACGAGCGGCGGGCCCTACGTACGGATCGCAACGGTCTCCGGAGCGGTCTCGTCCTACGCGAACACGGGGCTGACGGGGGGCACGACCTATTACTACGTGGCACGCGCGGCGGTGGCCGGCTGCGAGTCGGACAATTCGAACCAGGCCTCGGCCAAGGCGCAGGGGAGCGGCGGAGGAGGCAACTGCACCACGCTGGCGCTCTACAGCGGCGACTTCGAGAACGCGACCACCAACCTGGAGGGCTGGTCGCGGGGGATCTTCGCCGCCGGCAGCAGCACCGCCGACTGGCGCGGGGTGCAGAGCTGCAAGGCGCGGAGCGGCTCGAGCGGCTTCCGCTTCGGCGGCACGAGCTGCACGAGCGACTATGGCAGCAATACCTTCGCCTTCGCCCAGCCGGGCGGGAACAGCGGCATCTCGGTCCCCGCCGGGTCCACGCAGGTGAAGCTCTCCTTCTGGCACCAGTTCGACTTCGAGGACGGCGCGGACGGCGGCTTGATCGCGGTCTCGCTCAGCGGCCAGAGCTACCTGTTCGCTCCCGAGACGGCGATCTCGGGCTTCGGCTACACCGGCCGGATCGACGACGACACCTGCCCGCAGGCGAACACGCTGAACCTCCGCCTCTTCACCGGCGAGCTGCACTCGTGGTCCAACACCGTGGTGAACCTGGACGCCATCTGTAACGCCATCACCGGCGGCAACGGTGGCTGCGGCGGCCAGTTGGTCCGCATCGGCTTCACGACGATCACCGACTGCGCGTTCGGAGACGATGGGTGGTTCATCGACGACGTGCAGGTCACGGCCTGCGTGCCGTAGCCCTCACCCCCGGCCCCTCTCCCGCGAGCGGGAGAGGGGTGTAGGTTAGAGGGGGTGAAGAGGATCTGGCACCCCCGCGGGCGCTATGCGCCGTCCCCCACCGGGCTGATCCACGTCGGCAACGCGCGCACCGCGCTCGCCGCGTGGTTGTCGGTCCGGTCGCGGGGCGGCTCGTTCGTCTGGCGCCTGGAGGATCTCGACCTGCCGCGGGTGGTGCCGGGCATGGCCGCGCTCCAGATGGAGGACCTGGCCTGGCTCGGGCTCGATTGGGACGAGGGGCCGGACCTCGGCGGGCCTGATGCGCCGTACGAGCAGTCGCACCGATTCATCCTCTATGAGGAGGCCCTGGAGCGCCTGGCCGCGGCGGGCCGTCTCTTCCCCTGCCGGCGCTCGCGGAAGGACCTGCAATCTCTGGCCTCCGCGCCGCATGGCCCGGAGGGCGGGGCTCCCTACCCGGCCAGCTTCCGCCCGCGGCAGCTCGATCCCGGCTGGTTCGAGACTCTCGGCCGGATGGAGCGGCCGGACGCGGCGGTCCGCTTCCTGGTCCAGGACCGCCCGGTGGTCTGGCAGGACCGCGTGTTCGGTGAGCGGGTGGAGCAGATCGACCAGACGGTCGGTGATTTCGTGATGAAGCGGCGCGACGGCCTGTACGCCTACCAGCTCGCGGTGGTGGTGGACGATCTCGCGATGCGGATCGACGAGGTGGTGCGCGGCGCCGACCTCCTGGACTCGACCGCGCGGCAGATCCAGCTCATCGAGGCCCTGGGCGGCACGCCTCCCGCGTACGCCCATGTGCCGGTCGTGGTCGACGCGCACCAGGAGAAGCTCTCGAAGCGGGACCAGGCGCTCACCCTCCGCTCCCTGCGCGAGGCGGGAGCCCACCCCGAGGCGGTCGTGGGGGAGCTCGCCGCCTCGCTCGGCATCATCGACCGCCCCGATCCCTGCCGGCCGGGCGATCTGCTGCAGGATTTCGCGTGGGAGAAGGTGCGGAAGGAGGCGTGGGTGTGGCCCTCGCCTCAACGTTTCTGAAGGACGTAGACCACCTGCCGGTTGCCATGCCACAAACCGGCCCGGGCGATCGTCGCATCCTCGCCGAAGTGAGCGCGGAGGTCATAGAAGCGGCCCAGTAGCTCGTGCCGGGCCGCGTTGACCGTGACTCCACCTTTCCTCCTCAGGCGCCCGGCGACGACGAACCGGGGGCGCCGCCGGGCGACGAAGGACGTTGCCGGCTCCCAACGGCGGACGAGGACCTGGCATTTCAAGCGATCGAGCTCGCTCGGCAGGAAGGCGAGCTCGGACACCACCAGGACCGTGTCCTCCGGCCGCACGCGCGCCGCCAGCCAGTCCACCGCCTGGACGCGCGAGTCGACGAGCCGGGCCCTCTCCCGGGCGTAGCCGGCCAAGGGCAGACCGAAGCACGCCAGGACGAGGAGCGCCGCCGCCGCGTCGACCCAGCGGGGACGGGCGAGCCGCTCCCGCACCGCGGTGAAGACGAACGACACCGCCACGCAGCTCAGGGGGACCAGCGGCAGGAGATTGCGGAAGGGCTGGAACCCCTGCGGCAGGTAGAGAGCCAGGGAGATCGCGCAGACGAGGAGCCAGCCCGCCACGGTCCTCGCCCACCGGCGGTCCCGCAGGCCCAGGAGCACCCCAGCCAGGGTGAGGAGCAGGTAGACGGCCCCGAGCTCCGGATGCTCGTAGGAGAGGTCCCACTCCGCGCGAACGAGCGCCTGCTTCCACAGCGGTGCCGAGGACAGGCGGGCATAGAGCTCGCCCTGGCGCTCGATCGCGCTCCAGACCTCCTGCGGACGGAACACCAGAGAGGGCATGGCCGCCACGACGCCGGCCGACGCTGCCGCCGCGCCTAGCGCCAGGAGCCGGATCTTCTCGCGGCCGGAGCGTTCCCCGAGCAGGAGGATCAGGCCGGCGCCGGCCGCCGCGGTCACCGCCGGATACTTCGAGGTGAAGGCGAAGCCCGCCATGAGGCCTGCCAGCGCGGCTTCGATGCCGGGGCGGGAGGACGTCCGGGCGCGGTCCGCGAAGTGGAAGCAGGCCAGGGCGAAGAGCGCGGCGTACGGGTCCACCGTGGCGTTGTCTCCGCGGATCGCCAGGGCAGGGACGAAAGCCGCGAGAAAGGCTGCGAAGAGACCCGCGGAGGGGCCGGCGAGGCGCCGGGCGTAGAGTCCTGTCAGAACCACCAGGCCCAGGCCGGCCAGCAGGCTCAGGCAGCGGGCGAGAACGAGCAGCTCGAACGGCTCCAGGATGTCGTAGTAGGGATGGGGAGCGGCCGAGAGAGCGGCCCGAAACGAAGCTCCGCCATGCCGGAGCGGGTGGAACGGAGCATAGAGACGCGCCGCCGCGGCGACCGCCAGGCCCGGCAACGCCGGGTACAGATAGGAGCGCTGGTCCCAATCCCCCTCGCGCAGCATGTGCGCCACGGGGTGGAGGAAGCTTCCCTCGTCGACGTAGTGGATGTAGGGCCTGCCGGCGGCCAGGCCCGGAGCCCGGACCAGGAGCGCGAGGAGCAGGATCACAAGACCGGCGAGGATCGCGCGGGGGCGAGTCATTTTCGAGCCGATTGTAGGCTCTCGCAGTAAGATCAGCCCCATGGAACCCGTGAAGTCCCCCTCCGGAGAGGGAGATGGCTTCGTCGCGGTCGACGGCCAATGGCGCATCGCCTATGCCCACGGCATCTCGATGCGGGCGCTGGGCCTCTCTCTGGAGGAGGTGATCGGACGCGACCTCTGGGAGGTCTTCCCGATGTATCTGGGAACCGGAACCGAGGAGATCTGCCGCCGGGTGATGCGGGAGCGCAAGCCGGAGCGGAACGAGGTTCTCGGCACCTTGACCGGCCGCTGGTACGAGGCGCACATCTATCCCTCCGGCGACGGGATCTGCCTGTACGGGCGCGACATCACCGACCGCAGGCTCGGGGAGGAGGCGCTGCGCCGCAGCGAGGAGCGCTACCGGGCCCTGGCCGAGGCGGTCAGCACCGCGGTCTGGTTCTGGGACCCGGTCACTCACCGAGGAGACTACGCCTCCACCCAGAGCTGGTGGTGCGCGATCACCGGCCAGACGAGCGAGGAGCAGTCCGAGTGGGGCCGGCTCGGCTGGATCGAGGCGATCCATCCGGAAGACCGCGACAAGGTCCGCGCCGTCTGGTCCGCCTCCATGGAGAGAGGACAGCCCTACGAGGTCGAATACCGCGTCTGTACGCCCGACGGCGGCGATCGGGTGATCCTGGCCCGCGCCGTCGCCGTCCGCGAGCCCGACGGCCGCGTCCGCGAATGGGTCGGAATGCTCTCCGACGTCACCGAGAGCCGGCGGGCCGAGGAGGCCTTGCGGGAGGCCGACCGCCGCAAGGACGAGTTCCTGGCCATGCTGGCGCACGAGCTGCGCAATCCGCTGGCGCCCATCCGCAGCTCCGCCGAGGCCCTGCGCCGGCTCGTCCCACAGGTCGACGCCCGGGGGGAACGAGCCCTCCGGATGATCGACCGTCAGGTGGTCCACATGACCCGGCTGGTGGACGATCTGCTCGACGTGTCGCGTATCTCCCGCGGCAAGATCCTGCTGCGCCAGGAGCGGCTCGACCTGGTCCAGCTCGTGCGCGCCACGGTGGAGGACCATCGCAGCCTGCTCGAGGACGCCCGGCTGACGCTCGACGCCGAGCTGCCCGGCGAGCCGCTCTGGCTGACGGGAGATCCGACCCGCCTCGCGCAGATCCTGGGAAACCTCCTCCAGAACGCGGCCAAGTTCACCAATGCCGGAGGAACGGTGATCGTCCGCCTGCACCGGGCACCGGACGCGGATGCGGCCGTTCTGGACGTGGAGGACACGGGGATCGGCATGGACTCCGAGATGCTGGGCCGCCTGTTCGAGCCGTTCAGCCAGGCGGACCGCAGCCTGGCGCGGAGCCGCGGCGGCCTGGGGCTGGGCCTGGCGTTGGTGAAGGGCCTGGTGGATCTGCACGGCGCCACGATCGAGGCCTCCAGCGGCGGCTCGGGGGCGGGGGCCCGCTTCATCGTCCGCTTCCCACTGAGCAACGAGCCCGCGGCGGCGGAACCGGCTCCTGCCGCGGAGACCTCCGCGGCCTCGCGGAGCGTCCTGGTGATCGAGGATTACGCCGACGCCGCGGAGAGCCTGCGCCTGCTCCTCGAGCTCGCCGGCCATCAGGTCGAGGTGGCGTCGACCGGCCGTGCCGGCATCGACGCGGCCCGCCGGCTGCGCCCCGACGTGGTGCTCTGCGACATCGGCCTCCCCGGCGGCCTGGACGGCTATGACGTGGCCCGTGCCCTGCGCGAGAGCCGGGAGCTCGACGCGACCTTTCTCATTGCCCTGACCGGCTATGGCCAGGAAGAGGACCGGCGGCGGGCTCTGGAGGCCGGCTTCGACCGCCACATGACCAAACCGGTGGACCCGGCCGCGCTGGACGAGCTGTTGCGGGCGCCGCTGCGGCGGTGAGGGCGCTAAGGCTTCTCGAAACAAACATGCCTGCCCGCTCATATATGATGAGCTGGCTGTTTTTTCGGAGACACCCTCCAAGGAGGCAAAGCAATGGCGGATTCGGAGACAAGGCTCAAGCCGGCGGCTTGGATCCTGATGCTGCTGGTCGCTCTCGGGCTCGTGGGCCTGGGGATCTACTCGGGCCGGGACTGGATCTTCCCCAAGGGAGCGTCGTCGGATGGCAAGATCTCCAAAGAGGATCTGCCGCAGGGCGCCCAGCCAGGGCAGGCCGAGGCGCCGGACCAGAGCGGCGGCATCACCACCGTCTCCGAATACAAGTACGTCCCCACCGAGCGGCTGCCGGCGGTCAAGGGTGCGGCCAACTACCAGCCGCTCCAGGACAACACCGTCGTCCTGGGATTGAACGTCTGGGCTGGCTGGGCGCCGATCTTCTACGCCAACGGCGGCACCGAGCCCTCGACCGACAGCCTCTTCTACAAGAAATACGGCTTCAAGGTCGCGATCAAGATCATCGACAGCCCCGCGGAGTCGATCAACGCCTTCGCCTCGGGCAACATCCACGCGACCGCATGGACGCTCGACATGATGCCGCTCTTCTATGAGCAGCTCAAAGCCGACTCCCGCGCGCTCCCCCGCGCCTTCCTCCAGGTCGACTGGTCGAACGGCGGCGACGGCATCGTGACGCGCAAGAACATCGCCACGATCGCCGACTTGAAGGGCAAGAAGATCGCCCTCGCCCAGCACTCGCCGTCGCACTACCTGATCCTGAACCTGCTGATCAACGCCGGGATCCAGCCGAGCGACGTCGACTTCCGCTTCACCGAGGACGCCTTCCAGGCCGCGGCCGCGTTCAACGCCGACAAGTCGCTCGCCGCCTGCGTGAGCTGGGCGCCGGACATCTACAAGCTCTCCGAGGCCCCGGGCAACAAGCTCCTGGTCAGCACTGCGACCGCCAACAAGCTGATCTCGGACGTGATGTTCGCCCGCGCCGATTTCGTCCGTGACAACCCCAAGATTATCGACGGGATGACGCGCGGCTTCTTCGACGCC
>Ga0126309_10000365_pt1 | contig 15234 bp, 8 predicted proteins | sample Plot56_FD_92541 | JGI IMG/M metagenome (GOLD analysis project Ga0126309, IMG submission 92541) | Serpentine soil microbial communities from UC McLaughlin Reserve, CA, USA - Plot56 | ecosystem: Environmental > Terrestrial > Soil > Grasslands | place: USA: UC McLaughlin Reserve, Lake County...
GGTCCAGCCCTCGGTCATCGACTCGGCCCTCCATCTCAACAACGTGATGGTCCTCGGCGTCAGCCCGGCGCAGCTCGGCATGGGGGCCGGCGACACCACGTTCCGCTACAAGGTCGTCACCTGCCCGGGCAGCAACCTCGTCTGTGCGCGGACGACCGGAGCCAACGACCACTGCAGCCCGTCGGCCGCCGTCCGCTTCGATCAGGCGGCCGGCCCGTTCTTCTGGAACTGGGCGGCCCAGGGCATCAACTTCAGCGGTGACTTCCTCGACGAGGACCTGAACGGCAACACCCTGCCGGTGAGCTGGAACACCGCCAACATGACCACCAACGGATCGGTGGGCGCCCTGCTGCTGCACCACCACAACAAGGCCGGCCAGCGGGCCGAGGTCGTGCTCCTCGACACCGCCCAGAGCGCCGACCTGGCGATCACCAAGTCGGTGACGCCGCCCAACCCGACCCTCGGGCAGAACGTCACCTTCACGCTCACGGTCACCAACAACGGTCCGAATACGGTCTCCGGCGTCGTGGTCAACGACTTCCTGCCCGCCGGGATCACCTACGTCTCGGACGACGGGGGCGGCGCCTACAGCTCCGGCACGGGTCTGTGGACGGTGCCGGGGACGATCGCCAACGGCGCGTCCGCCACGCTCAACATCACCGCCACCGTCGACACCACGGATCAGGCCTGCAACCTGGCGCAGATCACGGCGGGCACGCCGCTCGATCCGAACCCGGCCAACAACCAGTCCACGGTCTGCGTCATGGCGCCGCGCGCGGCGGACCTCGACCTCAGCATGAGCGTCAGCAGCCCGACCGTCCTGGTGGGCGGCACGGTGACCTACACCCTCACGGTGACCAACAATGGCGGCGATCCGGCCTACGCCATCGACGTCCAGGAGGCGTTCCCGGCCTTCCCGCTGCTCAACCCGACGACCTCCACCGCCTCGCAGGGCTCGTACAACCCGGCGACCGGTCTGTGGAACCTCGGCAGCCTCGGCAGCGGCTTCAGCGCCACTCTGAGCCTCGGCGTGACCGCGCCCAATACCGCCGGCGCGCTCACCAACCAGGGCACCGCGTCGGCCGGTACGAGCGACCCGGACAACGCCAACAACACGGCGAGCGCCACCACCACCGTCCTCTCGCCGGCCACGGTCGCGGCCACCAAGACCGTGAGCGGGTCGTTCAACGAAGGCAACACCGTCACCTACTCCATCGTGCTCAGCAACAGCGGGTCCTACGACCAGCAGAACAACAGCGGGGCCGAGCTGACCGACGTGCTTCCCGCCAGCCTCACCCTGGTGAGCGCCAGCGCCACGAGCGGCACGGCGACCGCCACGATCGCCACGAACACGGTCACCTGGGACGGCGTCGTGCCGGCGGGCGGCTCGGTGACCGTGACGATCCAGGCCACCATCAACGCCGGTACGGCCACCACGACGATCTCCAACCAGGGGTCCGTCGCCTTCGACGCGGACGGCAACGGAGTCAACGAGGCGTCGGGCGTGACGGACAACCCGGCGGTGGCGGGAGCCTCCGATCCGACGAGCTTCCTGGTGATCTCGCCGGCCACGGTGGGCGGCACCAAGACCGTCTCCGGAAGCTTCGTTCCGGGCGGAAGCATCACCTACACCATCGTCCTGTCCAACACGAGCGGCCAGACGCAGCTCGACAACCCGGGCAATGAGTTCATCGACGTGCTCCCCGCCCAGCTTCATCTGGTGAGCGCTTCGGCGACGTCCGGCACCGCGGTCGCGACCGTGGCCACCAACACGGTGACCTGGAACGGCTCGATCCCGGCGAGCGGCTCGGTGACGATCACCATCCAGGCGACGGTCGACGCGGCCGTCGGTGGCCAGTCCATCTCCAACCAGGGCACCATCAACTTCGACGGTGACGGCAACGGCACCAACGAATCCTCGGTCCTGACCGACAGCCCGTCCCAGCCGGGCGCGGCCGACCCGACGGTCTTCCAGCCGCTGACGGCGGCCGAGATCCCGACCCTCGGCGAGATCGGCCTCGCGGCGCTGATGGCGCTCCTGGCCGGCTTCGCCGTCGTCCGGCTCCGCCGCCGGGCGGCCTAGCGGTCCAGCCGCCTGACCCTACACAGAAACGGGGGAGGGAGCGATCCCTCCCCCGTTTTTCTTTTGTTGGGATGTCCTTGCTGCCCCTGGGGCCTACCGCTTTACGTCCTTCAGGCTCAACACCTGGAAAAATTCCTCCGCCACCTCGGCGGGATCTCCCACCAGCGCGCCGGCTCCGTCGTCGGGGAGCCAGTCGGCGGGGAGGTGGTGACGGTAGGGGGCGTGGAGGAAGCGCTGGTCGAACAGGGCGATGACACCGGTGTCCTGCGGCGAGCGGATCAACCGCCCCGCGGCCTGTACCACGCGGGTCATCCCCGGTACCACGAACGAGTACTCGAAGCCCTTCTCGAACCGCTCCTGGTAATACTCCTTGAGGAGCTGCTGATCGAGCGTCAGCGCCGGCAGGCAGGGGCTCACGATCGCCACCGCCTTGAGCACCTCGCCGGGGTAGTCCACCCCTTCCGCAAAAACGCCTCCCGCGACCGCCACCAGCAGGATGTCTCCGAAGATCGCCGAGCGCAGCGCCTGCAGGATCATCTCCCGCTCCTTGTCGCTGTCCGCCTGCTTCTGCACCAGCACCCGCTTGCCGCGCAGCCGCAGCCGCCCCGTCACCTCGGAGAGGAACTGATAGCTCGGGAAGAGCGCCAGGCAGTTGCCCGGCACCGCGTCGGCGAAATCCCCCAGGCGCTCGGCGATGCGGTCGTAGTTCGCCGGCCGCTGCTTGAACGTCGTCTCGACGCTGGCGTCGATCACCACCCGGCGGTTCTCCGGCGGGAACGGGTTCGGGATCTCCACGAACGCCGTGCGCCCCTTCTCGAAACCCAGGAGACCCGTATAGAACTCCGGTGGCGACAGGGTCGCCGAAAGGCCGACCGTGGCGTGGGTGCGCTGGAAGACCGCGCCGAGGAAGCGGCTCGGGTCCTTGCACAGGATCTTGAGCCGCGCCTCTCCCCGCCGCACCTCGACGCAGTGGCTGAAGGCGTCGTCCGACACGGTCAGGCCGTTCAGGAAGCGCAGGAAGTCGAAGTAGAGCCCGACGAACGGGTCCTCCGGCCGGAAGCTCTTGGTCTCACGCTGGTACTCCAAGTAATCCACGAAGGCGGCGTCGAGCTCCGGGCGGAGGCGCCAGAAGTGGTCCTCCGGGAGCGGATACTCGACCGCGCGGTCGCCCGGCGGACCTTCCTCCAGGGCATTGGAGACCGTCTCCTCGATCATGCGGGCGAGGCGCAGGCAGAGCGTCTCGATCCGGAAATGGATCGGCTCTCCGGCGTGGCGCATCCCTTCGGCGGCGCGGTAGGCGGAGGCGGCCGAGAGCTCCGGGCTGTAGTAGCCCCGCCCGCGGTCCACCAGGTTGTGCACCTCGTCGATCACCAGGATGGTGTCCGCGAGGTCCTCGTCGGGCGCGAAGTCGGTCAGCGCGACGTACGGGTCGAAGGCATAGTTGTAGTCGCAGATCACCACCTGGACCCGGCCGGCGAGCTCCAAGCTGACCTCGAAGGGGCAGACCTGCGTCGCCTGGGCGGCCGCGAAGACGTCGTCCGGCTCCAGAGAAGGGAAGCTCTCCCAAAGCCTGCCGAGCAGGCCGGAGCTCGTCAGCTTGAGGCCGTAATCCTTGGCGAAGCGGCAGTACTCCTCGTGGCAGAGGACCTGGTCGTTGGCGCACATCTTGGACTTGGCGCGCAGCCGCAGCGACCGGAAGGCCTGTTCCTGGTTGAGCAGGCGCATGACCGTGGTGGCCATCTCCTGTTGGGTCGTCTTGGCGGTGAGGATGAACAGCCGCTTGTCGTGCGTCAGAGCGTACTTGAGCGCCGGGAACAGGGCGGCGACCGTCTTGCCGATGCCGGTGGTCGCCTGGAGGAGGAGATGCTCGCGGTTGTCGACGGCGGTCTCGACCGCGGCCAGGATGAGCTCCTGTCCGGACCGCACCTCGCCATAGGGAAAGACCAGCCGCTCCGCCGCCTCCTGCCGCTCGCGCAGGCGCTGGCGCTCGGCCTCCCAGGCGTAGAGCAGGGCGTTGAGACGCCGGCGGACCCCGATCTCGATCGCGTCCGGATCGACCGCCAGCGTCTCGCGCTCCATGGCGTCGCTGCCGATGGCGATGAGGACGAGCTCGGCTCCGACGACTGCTCCCTCCGAGCGGGCGAGCATCCAGGCGTAGAGGATGGCCTGGCGCTGGTACATCTCGCGGACCGCCGGGAGGAGGACGCCGCCGCGGCGGACGGATTTGATCTCCTCGACGACCAGGCTCCCGTCCGGCTCCTTGCGCAGGCCGTCGATCCTGCCATGGACCCGCACCTGCCAGCCGCGGTGCTCGAAGGTCCAGCGGACGACCACCTCGCGGCGGTAGGTGGGATCGGACTCCAGGGCCTGCTCCTGATAGCGCCCATGGATCGCCTGGCCGAGCCACATCCGCTCATACCCGCCGCGGTTGGCGAAGCCCAGGCTGCGCGCCGGAGAGCCGTCGAGGAGGTCGGCGACGGCAAGGTCGAGGGTGAGGCTTTCAGGGTCGAAACGCGGTGCCACGGGGGAAGTATAAGTCCGGCGGAAGATCCTGTGAAAAAGATGAGGGGCGCAGCACGCCGCGCCCCTCAGGAATCTGACGGATCCGTCGGATCGGACCGATCCATCCAATCAGATCGCCCGGCTCAGATCTTCCGGTTGCGATCCAGAGCCGGATCGTTCACGTCGCGCGTGCCCTCGGTGGCGCCGCCGATCATGTCGGTGGCGGTGGGCACGGTCGTGTTGTAGCCGGTGCCCGCGGGATAGGTGCCGCCGGCGCTGATGCCCCCCGTCGTTCCCGCCGTGCCCGACCCGAGGTTGGACCCGAGCGTCGTGCCGGCCGCCGGAGAGTAGGTCCCGGTGGTGTCGCGGTTGAGGGTGCCGGAGGCGCGGTTGGTGGCGCGGTCCCAGGCGTCGCGGACGGCGTCCTTCACGTCCTGCCACTTCGAGCCCGTGCTGTGACGGTCCCAGTTGGTCCCGAGATCGTTCTCCACGTCCTCCCAGCGCCGGCCCTGGTAGTAGCCGGCGGAGTCGTAACCGTAGCGGTAGGCCGGCCGGAGCTCGTCATACTTGCGGCCCGAGGCATACGGACGGGTCGAGTAGCTGTCCCGCCAGTAGCGGTCCTCGTCGTCGTTCCAGCGGTTGGTCGCGCGGTTCCAGGAGTCGCGGACGGCATCCTTGGCCTCGTGCCAGGCCATCTTGGTCTCGCCCTTGGCCTTCTCCCAGCCGCGCTCCAGGCTGTTCTCGTGCTGATCCCAGCTCCCCTCGCGGCCGTAGGTCCGGCCGGACTCCCAGCCATACTTGTAGGCCGGCTCGAGGTCCTCGTACTTCCGGTTCTGGCCATAGGGGCGGCTCTGGTAGGTCTCCTTCCAGTACGGCTCCTCTTCGGTGCTGTACCGGTGGCGGCTGTCGACGCGGTTCCAGGCGTCGTAGGCCGCCGGCCGCGCGGTGTCCCAGTCCAGGTTCGTGGAGCTCCCCTGGCGCTGGCTCCAATCGCTCTTGAGATCGGTCTCGACGTCGTTCCAGTCGCGGTCCGCGTAGCGGGTCCGGGACTCCCAGCCATAGCGGTAGGCGGGGCGCAGATCGTCGTAGCTGCGGCCCTCTGCATAGGGCCGGTCCTTGTAGGCGTTGCCCCAGAAGGCGTCTTCCTCGGTCGGATTGACCGACTCCGCGAGCCCCTTGCCGGCGAAGCCGCCGGTCATCCCGCCCACGGCCGCGCCGATGATCGCGCCCACCGGGCCTCCCACCGCGCCGCCAATCACCGCGCCGACCGTGCCGCCGGTCGCCGCGCCGACGCCGGTGCCCACCGGATGCGCGCCGGGCTCTCCAGTCAACGGATCGCGGTTGGCGTCATGGAGGTCGGTATCCAGGGTGCCTGTCCGGGTGGTCGTCGTGTCTGTCGTACTGATCGTGCGGTCCCTTTCATCTGCCATGTAGGTAACCTCCTCTTGTGTGTGGACGAAAGATCTCCAGACGGCCCCGCGGCCACCTTTCGCTTGAGAGGAGGTGCAAAGTCGAGGCCAGCTCCGGGTCACCTCCGCTCAAAGCGGCGGAGCCGCCGCGAGAGCCCGGCAGGCGGAGCCGCGGCAGGTGCTCAGGGCGTGGACCCTGGCGGTGAGCCGCCGCAAGCGGTCGCCGCTCAGGCTGCGGGCCTGGTTCTGCAGCTCGAAGGGATCATTGACGAGGTCGTAGTATTCCCGCTCTCCCGTCCCGTATTCCACGAACTTGTACGTCGTGGTGCGCAGGCCGAGATGGGTGACGTGCTCCTCGCCCTCCGGCTCGTCCGGCGGCTCGAGGACGCCCTCCTCCCCGCCGCCGGAGGTGTCTTCGAAATGGTATTGCTCGAGGAACACCATCTGGCGCCAGCCGGCCGGCGGCTGCCGCGGCGCGCGGAGAAGGGGAGCGAGCGAGCGGCCATCCGCGGGGACCGGCAGCCGGGCTTTCGCGAGCTGCGCGATGGTCGGCGCCAGATCCACGCTCTCGACGAAAGCATCGACGCGGGAGCCGGCGGGGACGCCCGGGCCACGTACCACGAGCGGCACGTGGACGTCCTCGTCATAGGCGGTGTACTTGGCGGCCCCGAGGCGGTGCTGCCCCATGTGGAAGCCGTTGTCCGAGGTGAAGACGATGAAAGTGTTGTCGAGCTGGCCGGTTCTCTCCAGGGTGGCGACCAGGGAGGCGATGGCGGCGTCGACCGCTTGCAGGCTTTGCAGGCGGCGGCGGTAGAGGTTGTCCAGGGTGCGGATCTGCTTGTCCGTCAGCCGCGGACGGCCGCGAATCGACCCCGGCTTGTCGCTGACGTCGGCCTCGTCGAAAGACGGCGTGCGCGGCGCCTGGACGCCGGGGAAGAGCGCCGCGTCCCGGGGCGCCGGCGGGCAGGGCTTGTGCGAGGCGTAGGGGGCCAGGTAGAGGAAGAAGGGGACGCCGTCCGCGGCGGCCCGCGCCACGAAGTCGGTGGCCTTTTGCGCCAGGACGTCGGTGAGATAGTCGGCCGCCTCTCTCCCGTGCGCCACCAGCCGGCCGTTCTCGTTGAGCGTGTAGTTGTACTGGCCGTAGGGATTGCCGGCTGCCGGCACGATCCACTCGCTCCAGCCGGGCGGCACGTAGGTCCGATCATCGCGGTTCGGATAGACGTTGAGGTACTTGCCCATCAGCGCCGTGCGGTAGCCGGCCCGCTGCAACGCGACGCCGATCGTCTCCCGCTCGCGTCCCAGGTCCCGGAAGCGGGGGAAGCCGCCGTCGGGCGGAAAATTGGTGTAGACCTGAAGATTGTGCGTGTAGCGTCCGGTCAGGATCGTCGCCCGCGACGGGCAGCAGAGGGAGAGCGGCACGAAGGCGTTGGAGAAGAAAGCCCCCTTCTCGATCAGGTGCTCGCGCAGATGCGGCATGGCGTCGAGCGAGCCCAGGAGCAGGTCCTGGTCGTCGGTGAGGACGAGGATGACGTTCGGCGGCGTGGTGGCGGCCGGGGCCCCCGCGGGGCGTGCGGCGGCATCGCCGCGCGGCGTGAGACAAGCCGCGAGAAGGCCGAGCATGACGAGCGCAGCGGGTCTCATCCCCGCCTTACCGCTTTTCCTGGTACGGAATCCCCAGAGCCCGCGGCGCCCGGGAGTGGCCGATGAAGCCGGCGAGGACGACGATGGTCAACACGTAGGGGACGATCTGGATGAACTGGACAGGAACCTGCGAGACGCCCTGCATCTGGATCGACAGCGCTTCGGCGAAGCCGAAGAGCAGGCAGGCGAGCATGGTCTGCACCGGCCGCCATTTGCCGAAGATGAGAGCCGCGAGCGCGATGAAGCCGCGGCCGGCCGTCATGTTGCGCGCGAAGAGCGACGACTGGCCGATCGAGAGATAAGCGCCGCCGATCGCCGCGAGAGCCCCGGAGAGCATCACCGCCGCGAAGCGCACCCGGGCCACGTTCACCCCCGCCGTATCCGCCGCTTCGGGATTTTCCCCCACCGCGCGCAGGCGCAGCCCGAACGGCGTCCGGTTCAGCACGTACCAGGTGACCGGCACGAGGACGAAGGCGAGCACGATGGGCGCGAGCGGCATGAGCTGGCCCTGCGGGAGCTGCGGCGTGGCGCCGGTCGATTCGAAGAGGGCGCCCGAGAGGAGCGCCGGCACGCCGAGGAAGAGGATGTTGATCGCCGTGCCGCTCACCACCTGGTCCGCCTTGAAGCGGATGCAGGCGACGCCGTGGACGAGCGCCACGAGAACGCCGGCGGCGATGCCCGCCGCGAGGCCGATCCAGGGGCTGCCGGAGTAGTGGGTCACGGTGGCGGCTGTGAAGGCGCCCGCGAGCATCAATCCCTCGAGCGCGATGTTGATGACGCCGGAGCGCTCGGAGTAGAGGCCGCCCAGCGCCGCGAGCAGCAACGGCGTGGCCTGGCGGACGGCGGACGCCAGCAGGATCAGGATGATGGTCATACGCTCTTGATCCTCCTCTGCGAGCTGCGGCGGAACAGCGCCTCCGCGGCCACGAACAGGATGATGATCCCCTGCAGCACCATCACCAAGTCCTTCGAGACGTGCTCGGTGAAGATGTCGACGAAGAGCCCGCCGCGCAGCAGGGCGCCGAACAGCAGCGAGGCCAGGATGACGCCGCCGGGATGGTTGCGTCCCAAGAGGGCCACGGCGATGCCGGTGAAACCGTAGCCGGCCGAGAAGCCGTCGTAGTACCGGTAACGGTAGCCCAGCACCTCGTTGACCGCCACCAGGCCGGCGAGGGCTCCCGAGATCGACATGGCGAGCACGATCTGCTTCCCCGTGGCGATGCCGCCGTACAGCGCCGCCGCGGGGTTGGCGCCGGTGGCGCGGATCTGGTAGCCCCAGCGGGTGCGCCAGAGAAAGAGGTAGACGAGCAGGCAGGCGACGAGGGCCACCGGGAACGCGAGATTCAGCGGGATGCGCTCGGGGAAACCCGGAACGAACCGGCCGAGCCGCGCGATGTGGGCGCCCTCCCCGATCGGCACCGTCTCCAGGATCGGATCGCCCTGCGGCTTGTAGTGGTACTGCGTGAAGTAGCTCGCCAGGGCTACGGCGATGAAGTTCATCATGATGGTGGTGATGACCTCATGGGCGCCGAAGCGGGCCTTGAGCACGCCCGGCACCGCGCCCCAGAAACCGCCGGCCAGGAGCGCGGTGAGGAAGCACAGCGGCACCAGCAGCCACGCCGGCCAGGCGGCGCAGGTGATGCCCACCCACGCCGTCATGAAGGCGGCGGCGTAGAGCTGCCCCTCGGCGCCGATGTTGAGCAGGCCGCAGCGGAAGGCCACCGCCACCGCGAGGCCCGTGAAGATGAGCGGCGTCGCGTAGAAGAGCGTATAGCCGATCCCGTCCGGCCAGGTGAGGGCGCTGCCGAGGAGCAGCGTGTAGGTGGAGAAGGGGTTGTCGCCCACCGCCAGCACCACGACGGCGCCCACGGCGAAGGCCGCCACCACGGCGGCCAGAGGGAAGAAGAGCTCGCGGAGGAATTTCATCAGGTGTTGATCTCAAATCTAGGCCGCGGCGCTGCCGCCGGTCATCAGCAGCCCGATCTCTTCCATGGAGGCGTTCGCGGGGTCCACCTCGCCGACGATCCGGCCCTGGCGCATCACCAGAAGGCGGTCGGCGAGAGCCGTCACCTCCTCGAGCTCCGAGGAGACCAGGAGCAGGGCGCAGCCGGCGTCCCGCAGCTCCACCAGCCGGCGGTGGATGAACTCGATGCCGCCGATGTCCACGCCGCGGGTCGGCTGCGCCACCAGCAGCAGCTTCGGCTGCTGGTCCAGCTCGCGGCCGAGGATCAGCTTCTGCTGATTGCCGCCGGAGAGGGACCGCGCCGGCAGCTCCGGATCCGGCGGCCGCACGTCGAATGCCTCGAGGATCTTCTCCGTCTTGCGGCGGATGGCGTCGAGGTTCAGCCAGAACCGGCCGGGGCCCACCGCCACCGGCGGCCGGTCGTCGGCGCCGAGGATCGAGTTCTCCTGGAGATCGAAATCCAGCAGCAGGCCGCGCCGGTGCCGGTCCTCCGGCACGTGGGAGATCCCGAGCGCCCGCCGCGCGCGGACGGAGAGCGCGGCCACGTCCTTGCCGTCGAGCTCGATGGCTCCGGAGACGGCGCCGTCCACGAGGCCTGCCAGGGCTTCGGTCAGCTCCGTCTGGCCATTGCCCTCGATCCCCGCGATGCCGACGATTTCCCCGGCTCGCACCTCGAAGGACACGCCGTCGAGCCGCTTCTCGCCATCCGGCAGGGTCAGCGAGAGGCCGCGCACGGCGAGCACCTGAGCTTTCGGTTTGGCTGCCGGCTTGACCACCCGCAGCAGCACGTCGCGTCCCACCATGAGGCGCGCCAGCTCGGCGGCGCTCGTCTCGGCGGTCCGGCGCTGGCCGACCACGCGCCCGTCGCGCATCACCGTGACCTCGTCCGAGATCTCCAGCACCTCCGACAGCTTGTGGGTGACGATGACGATCGTCTTCCCCTGCTCCCGCATCCGCCGCAGGATGGCGAACATCTCCGCCGTCGCCTGCGGCGAGAGCACGGCCGTGGGCTCGTCGAGGATCAGCAGCCGCGCCTCGCGGTAGAGCGCCTTGAGCAGCTCCACCCGCTGCTGCTGCCCCACCGAGAGATCCTCGATGCGCCGCGCCGGATCGACGGCCAGACCGAGCTCGTCCGAGAGGGTGCGGATGCGTGCCTCGGCGCGCTTCAGGTCCAGCGCCACGGCCGAGCCGGGCTCGATCCCCAGCACGATGTTCTCGGCCACCGTCATCGGCTCGACCAGCATGAAGTGCTGGTGGACCATGCCGATCCCCAACGCGATCGCGTCGTGAGGGCTCTCGAAACGGCGCACCTGGCCTTCGACCACGATGTCTCCGGAATCGGCTCCATAGAAGCCGTAGGCGATGCGCATGGCCGTCGACTTGCCGGCGCCGTTCTCACCCACGATGGCGTGGATGGTGCCCGGGGCCACCGCGAGGTTGACGCGATCATTGGCCAGCACGTCGCCGAAGCGCTTGGTGATCTCGCGCAGCTCGATCATCTTCTTATTGGACCATCGCGTCCGTGACCTTGATCTCGCCGCGGATGATCCTGGCCTTCGCCGCCTCGACCTCTTTGATCACGTCGGGAGAAATCAGCTTTTCGTTGTACTGGTCCATGGCGTAGCCGATGCCGCCGTCCGGAAGGCCGTAGACGTGAATGCCGCCCTGGAAGCGCTTGTTCACGAGATCGTTGATGATCTGGTAGACGGCGTTGTCGACCCGCTTCACCATGCTGGTGAGGACGTGGCCGGGCTTGACCCAGTTCTGGTTGGAGTCGACGCCGATGACGAATTTATCGTGCTGCTCCGCGGCGTCGAACACACCGAGCCCCGAGTTGCCGGCCGCGGCAAAGATGACGTCCGCGCCCTTGCCGATCTGCGCCACCGCCAGCTCCTTGCCCTTGCCGGGGTTGTTCCACGCCGACTCGGTGACGCCGACGTAGTTCTGGATGACGCGGATCTCGGGATCGACCGCGTGGGCTCCCTCTGCGTAGCCCACCTCGAACTTGCGGATCAGGGGGACGTCCATGCCGCCGACGAAGCCGATCGTCCGCGTCTTGGTCGTGTGGGCGGCGATCATCCCCACGAGGTAGCTCCCCTCGTGCTCCTTGAAGATCAGAGAGGCGACGTTGGGCAGATTGCTGACGCCGTCGACGATGGCAAAGTTGACCTTGGGATAGTCCTTCGCCACCGCCTCGACGATGGGGGTCTGGGCGAAGCCGATGCCGATGACGAGGTCATAGCCAACCTCGGCGAAGGCGCGCATCGCGGGTTCGAGAGACGCCGGATCGCCCGGCTCGGCATCGCGCAGGACGATGGGGAAGTCCTTGGCCGCCCGCGTCACGCCGCGGAACGCCGCGGCATTGAACGACCGGTCGTCCTTGCCGCCGCTGTCGAAGACGATGCCGACGTGAAGCTTCTTGGGATCGCCGGCCGCGTAGCTCAGATCCCGGCAGCCGGCGGCGGCGAGGCTGAGCGCGAGAACCAGGGCGAAGCCGAGAGACTGGTATTTGCGCGACATGGCGGCGCGGCGAGAGTACCTCGCGATGGAGCGGAAGGCAAGGTGGCGCGGGTCGTTAGGGTCGTTATCCTCACCGCCCGGCTCCACTATAATTATGAGGGCCAATGAAAGACTTCTTCGTCAGCTTCAACAGCGCCGACAGAGTGTGGGCCGACTGGATCGCCTGGATGCTCGAAGAGGCTGGCTATGAGGTGGCCTACCAGCCGTGGGACTTTCGGCCCGGCGGCAACTTCGTGCTGGAGATGCAGAAGGCGGCCAGCGAGGCGCGCAAGACCGTCGTTGTCCTGAGCGACAACTACCTCCAGGCGGCCTACACCCAGCCGGAGTGGGCTGCCGCCTTCGTGCAGGATCCGCATAGCAATGACCGCAAGTTGATCCCTCTGCGGGTCGAGCCGTGCTCCCCTCCCGGCCTGCTCCAGGCGCTGATCTATGCTGATCTGGTGGGTCTGCCGGCCGACGAGGCCAAGGCGGCCGTGCTCGCTGCCGTCTCGGATGACCGGCCGAAGCCGGGACAGGCGCCCGCCTTTCCCGGCACGGCGCCGCACCCCGCGAAGCCCGCACCCGCCTACCCGGGCCTCCACCTCCACCTCGACATCGGCCGCCTGCCCACCCCCGGTAAGTATTTCGTCGGCCGAGACGCGGAGCTCGCCCGTCTCGACGCCGCCTGGGAAGACCCATCCACCCGCGTCCTCACCCTGGTAGCCTTCGGAGGCGTCGGCAAATCCGCTCTGGTCGCCCACTGGCTGGAGCGCATGTCCCTGGACGACTGGCGCGGGGCTACGCGGGTGCTCGACTGGTCGTTTTACAGCCAGGGAAGCAAAGACCAAAACACCTCGGCCGAGCCGTTCATCGATCACGCTCTCCGTTTCTTCAGCGATCCCGACCCCAAGGCCGGCTCCCTGCACGACCGCGGCGCCCGCCTCGCCTCTCTGATCAGGAAGGAGCGCTCCCTGCTCGTCCTCGACGGCATCGAGCCCCTGCAATACCCGCCGGGCCGGCCGGAAATCGAAGGGCGCCTCAAGGACCCCGGCCTCACCGCTCTCCTCAAAGGGCTCGCCGCGGCGAACCCGGGCCTTTGCGTGGTGACCACTCGAGTATCAATCGCCGACCTGGCCGGCTCTCCCAGGACGGCGCCCCAGATCCCCTTGGAGGAGTTGGACGCGGACTCAGCGGTCCAACTGCTGCAGCAGCTCGGCGTGAAAGGTCAGGAGACCGAGCTGCGGTCCGCGGCCGAGGATTTCAAACGGCATGCCCTGACGTTGACCCTCCTCGGTAACTACCTGTGCCGAGCGCATCACGGCGACATCCGAAAACGGCAGGAAGTGGACCTCCACCGAGCGGACGAGACACAGGGCGGGCAAGCCTTCCGCGTGATCGCGACCTACGCGCTCTGGCTGGGGGAAGGTCCGGAGCTTTCGATCCTCCGCCTTCTGGGGCTTTTCGACCGGCCGGCCGATGCCGCCGCCCTGCAAGCACTGCGCGCCAAGCCGCCGATCCCGGGGCTCACGGAGCCTCTCTTCAGGAAGAAAGGCTGGTGGACGCAAGAGGCTCTGCCGGAAGAAGACTGGCAGACCGCGGTCACCACCCTGCGGGAGCACAGCCTCGTGGCGGCGGCCGATCCGCAGGCGCCAGACATCCTCGACGCCCATCCCCTGGTGCGGGCCTACTTCGCGGAGGAGCTCGAGATCAACCGGCCCGCAGCCTGGCAGAAAGGGAACCGGCGCCTCTACGACCACCTGTGCCGGGCAGCCCCGGAGTATCCCGACACGCTGGAGACGCTGCAGCTCCTCTATGCCGCGGTCGTCCACGGCTGCCGGGCAGGCCGGCAGCAGGAGGCGATGAACAGAGTCTACCAGCGGCGGATTCTCCGCGGGAACGAACAGTTCAGCTGGAGGCAGCTCGGGGCTTTCGGGTCGGAGCTGACGGCGCTGGCGGGCTTCTTCGATCGCCCCTGGTCCCAACCCTCCCCCCGCCTCTCCAAGACGTGGAGGGCGTTCGTCCTGGGTGCGGCCAGCTTCCACCTGCGCGCTTTGGGCCGCCTGAGGGAGGCGCTCGAGCCGATGCAGACGGGATTGAAGGCACGCATCGCCCAAGAGGACTGGCAGAATGCGGCCATCGCTACCGGCAACCTCAGCGAGCTGACCCTGAGCCTCGGGGAGGTGCCGCGCGCCGTGGCGTTCGGCGAGCAGAGCGTCGAGCTGGCAGACCGCAGCGGCGCCGCCTTCGCGCGGCTGTCCAGCCGCGTGACGTGGGCCGACGCCCTGCACCAGGCGGGCCGGTGGGAAGAGAGCGCGTCGGCCTTCCGTGCGGCCGAGGCGATCCAGGAGAAGAGCCAGGCGCGCTACCCCCGCCTCTACTCGCTCCAGGGTTTTCAGTACTGCGATCTGCTGCTGGATTGGGCGGAGCCGGAGGACGGTTCCGGGCTCGATGGGTTGGGCGCCCATCCGGAGGAGGCGAAGCGTGGCCAGCTAGCCTGCCAAATGGTCCTGAAGCGGGCCCAGGGAGCTCTGGAGTATGGAGAAAGCTGGTACTCCCTTGCCGACGTCGCCTTCGACCACCTCGCCCTGGGCCGTGCCCACCTCGCTCTCGCCCTCCATGGACTGTCCGGGGAGGACCGCACCAGCACGCTCGCCCAGGCCGCTGAGAACCTGAGCCAAACCGTGAAAGGCCTGCGGCAGGCGGGGACCGAGGACCACCTGCCCTGCGGCCTCCTAGCTCGCGCCGCCCTCCGGCGTTTCCGTTCCGACTTTCCCGGCGCCGTCGCGGACCTCACCGAGGCTCTGGAGATCGCCGAGCGCGGCCCGATGCGACTGTACGAATGCGACGCGCACCTCGAATGGGCGCGCCTCTGCCGGGACCAGGGGGATCTCGCCGCGGCGCGGGAGCATGTGGCGCGGGCGCGGGAGTTGGTGAACGAGACCGGGTATGGGCGGCGGGAGCGGGAGGTGGGGTGGTTGGAGGGGACGCTCACTCCCTAGACCCTTCTCCCACGTGCACTTCCATGAGAAGGCCTGTGTAAGTCAAGTCCGTGGGGCCGCGCAGCGGCCCCGGTCTCGCTGGGTAGGGCGGGGGGGAGATTGGCATGAGAGGGGCCGTGGGCCGCGCTTCCATTCGCA
>Ga0126309_10000366_pt1 | contig 15211 bp, 13 predicted proteins | sample Plot56_FD_92541 | JGI IMG/M metagenome (GOLD analysis project Ga0126309, IMG submission 92541) | Serpentine soil microbial communities from UC McLaughlin Reserve, CA, USA - Plot56 | ecosystem: Environmental > Terrestrial > Soil > Grasslands | place: USA: UC McLaughlin Reserve, Lake County...
CTGCCCCCACGATAAGGAACACCACGTGTTTATCAGCGGCACGAAGGTGCGCGAGATGCTCTCCAAAGGCGAGTACCCGCCCCCCGAGTTCTCCCGCCCCGAAGTCATCGAAGTGCTCATGGAGGGGCAACGGACATAGCAGGATTGTTAAGGATACGTTAAAGTAGCAACAGTTAGTAACCAAAAGTCGAGGAGAGTTAACAATGGAGAATGGGACGAGGTTTGGCCGTGGCTTCACGTTGTGGTTCACGGGTCTATCCGGAGCGGGCAAGACGACCATATCGGAGATCGTCGAGCATGAGCTAAGGAACCGCTATCGCAAGATAGAGGTTCTGGACGGGGACATAGTAAGGACCAACCTCTCCAAGGGCCTCGGCTTCTCCAGGGAGGACAGGGACACCAACGTTTTGAGGATAGGGTTCGTCGCCGATCTGTTGACGCGCAACAGGGTTGGTGTGATCGTCAGCGCCATCTCGCCTTTCAAGGAGGTGCGCGACCAGGTGCGGCGCAACATCGGGGAGGACTTCATCGAGATCTTCGTCGACGCGCCTTTGGAGGTCTGTGCACAGAGGGACGTCAAGGGCCTCTACGAGAAGGCTTTCTCCGGGGAGATCCCGCAGTTCACCGGCGTGTCCGACCCCTACGAGGCGCCCGCCGCCCCCGAGCTGCACATCAAGACCGATGAGGAGGAGCCCAAGGAGAGCGCGGCCAGGGTCATCGGCTACCTCGAAGAGCTCGGCTATCTCTGGCCTGTCGAGGCGCTCAACCGGGCGTAGCCTGACGTGATAGATCCCGCCCCCGCTCTCTTCGGGTTACTCGTCGGGTTCCTGGTCGGCCTCACGGGGGTCGGGGGTGGGTCGCTCATGACGCCTTTCCTGGTGGCCGTGGTCGGGGTCCCTGCCCCCACCGCCGTCGGGACCGACCTGACCTTCGCCACCCTCACCAAGCTCACCGGGTCTTTGCAGCACTTCAGGCAGCGCTCGGTCAACGTCGAGATCGCCGTGTTTCTGGGGATGGGCAGCATCCCCGCCGGGCTGCTCGGTGTCGGGACCCTGGAATGGATAAAGGGTGCTTTCAACCCCGAGATGGTCGAATCTATCATGGTTACGATCATCGCGGCGACCCTAGTTCTGGTGGGGGCCTCCCTGATCTACCGCGACTACTTCATGCCCAAAAGGAACGTGGGCCCGAGGCCCGGTGCATGGGACGGCAAGACTCCGATGAGCAGAAAGCGTCGGGCTTACACCGTTCTATTCGGGGCCTTCGGCGGCTACCTGGTAGGGCTTACTTCCATCGGCTCGGGGAGCGTGATGGCGGTCATCCTGCTCCTCTTCTACCCTATAGCACCGGCCGTCATAGTCGGCACGGACATCACACATGCGATGGTCCTCTCTTTTGTCGTCGGCATAGCCCACATGACGCAGGGCAACGTAGACTTCGCCCTGGCCGGTACCCTGCTTTTGGGCGGCATCCCCGGCGTCCTCGTCGGGAGCCGGCTGGCGCCCTATATCCCCGCCAAGCCGCTCAAGCTGCTGTTGGCAGGCATGCTGATCTTCGTCGGCGTGCGCCTGCTGCTTGTCAGCTAGAGGCTTCCGGCGTGGCGCATCATGCCGCCGTCCACGAAGAAGGTGCTTCCTGTAGAGTAGGAGGAGACGTCCGAGGCCAGGTAGACGGCTAAGGATGCGATGTCCTCGGGCTGGCCGATTCTGCCCAGAGGGATCACCGAGAGCAACTCTTTCCTCTGCTCGGGATCTTCATCGAGGTTCTTGTTGATGGGGGTCTCGACGGCGCCCGGGGCGATGTTGTTTACGGTTATGCCGTGCGGGGCCAGCTCGACGGCGATGGTACGCATCAGCATTCTCAAGCCCCCTTTGGCGGCGCAGTAGGGGGAATTGGTCGGCATGGGCAGGTCCTCGTGCACCGAGGAGACATTGATAATGCGCCCCCCATCGCCCTGGGAGACCATCTGACGGGCGGCCTCCTGGCAGCCGATCCACACCCCCGTGAGGTTTACCGAGATCACCTTCTCCCACACCTCGAGGGGCGTATCAAGGAAAGGGATCTTCTGTTCTATACCGGCGTTGTTGACTATGACGTCGAGGCGGCCGAACTCCTGGACGGTCTTCTGGATCAAGCCCCTCACTTCCTCCGGCTCGGAGACATCGGCCTGAACCGAGATGGCCTTGCCCCCGACCTTCTCTATCTCCTGGACCGCACTTTCCCCTTCTTCAGGGTGACTCCTGTAGTTGATGGCCACCGAGGCTCCCTCCCGCCCGAAAGCGACGGCGATGGCCCTGCCGATCCCCAGGGAAGAGCCAGTGACTATAGCGACCTTATCCTCTAGCTGCACTATTTTCCCCTCCTTTGGAAAGCTGGATCGCGCAGTTGACCAGCGCCAGGTGGGTAAACGCTTGTGGGAAGTTGCCGACCAACCTCTGTGCCCGCGTGTCGTACTCCTCGCTCAGCAGCCCCACGTCGTTGCGCAGCGCGAGCAGCCGCTCGAAGAGCTCCTCGGCCTCGCTGTAGCGGCCGATGCCCCACAGAGCATTGACCATCCAGAAGCTGCAGATCAGAAACGAGCCCTCGCGCCCCGAGAGGCCGTCGTCGGACTGATCTGTCCGGTAGCGCAAGACGAGGCCGTCCTCGGTCAGCTCGTTGCGGATCGTCTCGACGGTACTGACCACCCGCTCGTCGTCGTAGGGTAGAAAACCGACGCGCGGGATGAGCAGCGCGCACGCGTCCAGAGCCTGAGAGTCGTAGGCCTGGGTGAAGGTCCCCCGCTCATCGTCGTAGCCTTTCTGCAGAACGTCTTCGTGGATCTCATCTCGTACGGCCCGCCAGTGGTCCACCGGTCCTTCCAGTCCAAAGCGCTCCACTCCCTTGACCAGGGAGTGAAACGCCACCCAGCACATGACCTTGGAGTAGACGAAGTGTTGCCTCTCGCCGCGCGACTCCCAGATCCCGTTGTCGGGACGTTTCCAGGCCTCTTCCAGTCGTCCTGCGAGCCATCGCTGTAGCTCCCAGCCCCTCTCCATCGGGGCGATCCCTGCGGCACGGCCCACGTGCGCTGCGCCCAGCACTTCGCCCGGGACGTCGCCCTGGACCTGGCCCGCGGCGTCGTTGCCGACACGGACCGGCGCGGCGCCTTCGTATCCGGGGAGCCAGGGCAGTTCGTACTCGGGTAGGCGGCGCGCGCCGTCGATACCGTACATGATCTGCGCGTCGGTGGGGTCACCGGCGACGGCCCTGAGCATCCATTGCTGCCAGGCGCGGGCCTCCTCCAGCAGGCCTGCTCCCAGAAGCGCGCCCAGGGTAAAGGTGCTGTCGCGGAGCCAGCTGTAGCGGTAGTCCCAGTTCCTGGAGCCGCCGAGCGTCTCGGGAAGGGAGGTCGTGGCGGCGGCCACGATCCCACCGCTCGGTTCATAAGTAAGACCCTTGAGGGTCAGGAGCGAGCGGTACACGGCATCTCGCCAGCGGCCCTCGTAGCCGATGCCGCCGGCCCAATCGAGCCAGAAACGCTCCGTGTCATCGACCGCCTGCAGGCCGTCTATCGCTACCGGTTTTTCGCCGTAGGAAGGCGACCAGGTGAGCACGAAAGGGACACGCTCTCCTTCGGAGACCGTGAACTGGGAGAAGATCTCACCTTCCCTCTCCTCATGGAGAGCCGAGGCGCGCAGCCACAGCGCATCAGGCCCCGCTACGGCGCGCACTTCGCGCCTTTCTATGATGGTCCACGGGGCGACGTGCCCGTAGTCGAAGCGGATGCAGAGCTCGCTCGCGAGGGCTACCTTGCCCCTCAGGCCCTCGACCACCCGAACCAGGTCGGGCGCCACGCCCCGGGGCGGCATACAGTCAACCACCTTGACGGCGCCCTCCGGGGTCTCCCATTCGGTCTCCAGGACGAGCGTGTTACCGCGGTACCGGCGGCTCGTGCAGCGCCCGCCCGAGGTGGGGGAGATCTTCCAGCGGCCGTTGGAGTCGTCGCCGAGGAGCGCGGCGAAGCAGGCCGGCGAGTCGAAGCGGGGGAAGCATAGCCAGTCCACAGAGCCGTCGGCGCCGACCAGGGCTGCGGTCTGCAGGTCACCCACCATCGCGTAGTCTTCGATCTTGCTCGGCATCAGTACCTTCCCCGCAATGCCACGGCACATGAACTATGCCAGACGGTGAGAGGCGCGGCCACCCGTAGACGGCTATCGGAAGGGCTCGAGGCCTTCCGGTAGCCAGGCTTCAGGATCAGGCTGGGCACCTGCACGACTTTTCTCAGTTCGCGTACCCTGCGGAAGTATCGGCGCTCGCACTGGCGCTTACGCTCACCCTTGCGCTCTGGGCCGTTGATGAGACTCTGGTTGGTCCACCGCTGATAGTGAGGATCACAGGCGCGCCTGGTTTTGCGGGAGCACCGGATGGGGGCTCTGTTCGTATGGCCGTCTTCGGGTTTTCCTGGTTCGCCCTGGTCTTGATGGCCGCCACCTCGAAACCGGCGTCGGAGATCATCCTGACGGCTTCTTCGAGGCTCCGGCCCGTGACGTCAGGTACCTCGGTCTCTCCTTCCTGTCCTGAACCGCCCGGGGTCGCTATCGCCTTCAGGTCACCAGGAGGCTCGCCCGCCATCTCCGCTACTCTGGGTATCGAAGATTCGGTGTTGCCGGCGCCTATCGGGGCCAATGTCACCCACGCCAGGCAGACCACGATAAGCAGCGCTGCAAGGATCGCCAGGACGCTGCGACGCCGCCGTCGACCCAGGGTACCGAAATCGGTGGATCGTAGCACGGGCAACTGTTCGACGCGATCCTTGGCAGGTGCTGAAACCGCGTATGCGACGGGAGGGACCCTCTCCGGGATCCCGGGTAGATCCCGCGCCCGATGTTCGGGTAGCGCATCCCCTATCCTGAGGTCTTCGGAGAGGGGCTTCCTTGGCTTCCCGCTGGCGAGCAGCAGGTCCTCCACCATCTCCGTGAGGTTGAACATCGTGGACATGAGGAGACTCTGGCGCGCCAGAATGGTTCGCAGGGTGGGGGAGAGGGCTACCTCATCCGTAGCAGGACGCTCTCTGATGTCTTCCCGCATGTTCTCCAGCGTCTGGTGAAGCCCGTCCAACCTGCGGTCCAGCTCTCCCGTGTCTTCGCGCAGTTGTCTTCTGACAGACTCCGTGCCGAGCCCTTCTTTGTGGAGATCCCTCGCCTCCCTGATGCGGTCGAAGGAGTCCTCGGGGATCGAGATCCTGCCAGCCTTCCGCAGGTGTGGAATGGAATATTCCCTCAAGTAGCGGTACAGGGTCGGGCGGGGAATGCCTAGCAGACTACTGACCTTATCGACCGTGTAGATAGCCCCTCCAGCATTCTCACAAGAATATTTTGCAACTTCTTCTATTCGGCCAGCATGTTAACACAGAGTCCAACGATCCTCGTAGCGTGACAGTTGGGGCCGTATTCGCCTGAGATAAGGGATGTTCACGGCCCGATGCAAAGAACAGTCCAGGGTTGCCGATCCCGACCGTAGAGGATGAATTATTGCGGCGTGATAACGGCGAGAATCGTCTTGATTTCCTCTGGCAGAGCGCAAATACTCTTCGCCGCGGAACCTTGATGTTGAACTACAGGTGAATATGAAGCTAACGCAGACGGAGGGGGATTGCGTTTTGCTCAGGTTGACTCGTTTGTTATGGGCATTGCTTTTGGTCGGCGCTTTCATGGCTCTAGACAACGACCGTGCCGAGGCCGACACAGGACTGGCTTCGTGGTACGGGGCTGGGTTCGAAGGAACTTTGACGGCCAGTGGCGAGGTCTTCGACCCCTACGGTTTTACGGCGGCGCACAGGACGCTTCCGTTCGGGACGCGGTTGACGATCACCTACGAAGGCCGCTCCGTGCAGGTCACCGTCAACGACCGGGGTCCTTACTCTGGGGGGCGGGATCTCGACCTCTCCCAAGGCGCGGCCGAGGCCCTTGGCCTCACGAGAGCCGGAGTGGACTGGGTCAACTACACCGTAACGGGCAGAGATGGATACCGCGCCACGCATTCGGCCGGCTACGGCGCGGATAGCTCGGCCGGCAATGATGCTAGTAGATCGGCCAGTTATTCGCGAGACTCGAGGGACTACAAGTATGCCTCGAGCCGGCCCGATGCGGGTGGTGGGTCCTACTATGTGGTACGACCGGGAGACACCCTATCGAGGATAGCTGCCCAGTTCGGTACCTCCGTAAATCATCTTGCTTCGGCCAACGGCATAACGGATCCCGACTTCATCTCGGTGGGGCAGAAGATCTACTACTGATCTCCGCCGGGTGGTGCGCGTCTCTTGTAGACTAGGTGCGCAAGCACATGCTGAGGAGATGCTTTGGTAGAGTACGGCACCGCTCCGACGTTCGGGCTGTGGTACGACTTCAGGCAGCGTTTGCCGCTCGGGGACTACGCGCGGTTCTATGCCGAGTGCCTGGAAGAGATCGAAGAGGGAGAGAGACTAGGCTTTACGGGGGTCTGGCTCTCCGAGCACCATTTCGTGGACGACGGGTACCTGCCCTCGCCGCTCGTGGTCGCCGCCGCGATAGCGTCCAGGACCAATACCATGACCGTCGGGACGAACGTGCTCCTGTTACCGATGCACCATCCCCTTAGGGTGGCGGAGGATGCGGCGGTGGCTGACCTCATCTCCGGTGGGCGGTTCGTGCTCGGGGTCGGCCAGGGCTACGTGCAGCACGAGTTCGAGACGCTCGGCTTCCAGCGGAAGTACAGGCCCTCGCTCTTCGAGGAGGGGATCGAGGTGATCCGTCAAGTCTTCGAAGGGGGAAGGACGGATTACCAGGGCAAGCGCTGGAGCTTCGACGACCTGCCTTTCGAACCTCGACCCGGGAGTAAGCTGCCCGTCTATATCGGCGCCTTCGCGGACCCGGCCATAGACCGCGCCGCGCGCCTCGCCGACGGCTTTCTCGCCTCAGCCGGAGGGGGAGCTTTTGGTGAGACTTACAGGAAGGTCAGGGCGGCGCTGGAGCGGCACGGGCGCGCCGGAGAAGAGTTCCCTTACGTGGCCTCCGGTGTGGCTTTCGTGCACGAGGACGCCGGGCGGGCCAGGGAGATCGTCGGTCCCGCCATCGCCTACCAGCGCTCGCGCTACGCCGAGTGGGGCACCGACAGGGACAAGCCTCCTCCGGAGCCGATCCGCGAGGAGGACCTGCCCTGGGAGAGGTACCTCGTCGGCACGCCGGAGGAGGTCGCTGAAGGGTTGAGCGGGCTTTACCAGGAGGCACCCTACGACCACTTCTGCTTCTGGGGCCGTTTGCCTGGCGTTACCCACGAACAGGCGCTCGCCAGCATGCGACTGTTCGCCTCTGAAGTAGTTCCACGGGTGCGTGAGGCAGTAACGGTTTGAAGCTAACCTCGAAGGTACTGAGCCAGGAGCAGGCCGCCTTCCTCGTGCGCCAGAGGGTGGCCCGCCTCGCGACCGCCGACGGGGCGGGGACACCGCACGCCGTACCCGTGTGCTTCGCCCTGGCGCGGGCTTCTCTCTACATAGCCCTCGACGAGAAACCGAAGGACGTGCCCGTATCCCGCCTCAAACGCATCCGCAACATCCTCGAAAACCCCGACGTGGCCCTCGTCGCCGACCGCTACGCCGAAGACTGGAACCTCCTGGCATTCGTAATGGTGCGCGGCAGGGCCGAGCTTCTGGAGCCTGGCACCGAGGAGCACACCGCGGCCGTGAGGCTCCTGCGGGGCAAGTACCACCAGTACGAGGCGATGCGCATAGAGGAGAACCCCGTTATCGCGATACGCCCCGAGAGAGCCGCCTCCTGGGGCGCCCTCGACGAGCCGGAGTCCACAGGGCCCCCGATCCTCGACACGATCCACGGCCGCCGCTCCGTCCGGCGGTATCTTTCGAAAGAGGTCCCGGATGAGGCGGTCGAGCATGTGCTCGAAGCCGCCAGGTGGGCCCCCTCTCCTCACGGTAGGCAGCCCTGGCGCTTCGCCGTGCTCCGAAGAGTGGAGACCAAAGAGCGGCTGGCTGGCGCGATGGGCGAGGAGTGGCGGGCCAACCTGGAGATGGACGGCCAGAGTACAGAGATCGTCGAGAAGCGTCTCGAAGGTTCCCGCAGACGCCTTCTGGACGCGCCGGTGCTCGTACTGATCTGCCTCTACCTCGAAGACCTCGATACCTACCCTGATGCCGAGCGCCAGAGCGGCGAAAGAACGATGGCCGTCCAGTCATTAGGTGCCGCGGCCCAGAACGCGTTGCTCGCGGCCTACGACCTCCGCCTCGACGCGGGCTGGATGTGCGCGCCGCTCTTCTGCCCGGAGAAAGTAGTGGAGGCGCTGGGGCTAGATCCGAAGCTGGTGCCGCACGCGCTGCTCACGCTGGGATACGCCGCCGGCGACCCCCCAAAACGCCGGGACCGGAAAGCACTCGCCGAGCTCGTCGTCTACAGGGACTGACAGCGCTACGCCTACCCCACGGAGTACTCGCGGTCCGGCACACCGTAGAGCGTGGTGCGGCGGCGGGAAATGCGGCCGATCTCCTCTATCATGGCCTCGAGCTCCGCAGGGAGCATCTCCTGGCCGTGGCTGGCCCCTGCGGCGCGTGAGATGTTCTCGTTCATTAGCGTGCCGCCGAGGTCGTTGCAGCCGGCGTTCAGGCAGGCCTTGGATCCTTCGAGGCCCATCTTGACCCACGAGACCTGGACGTTATCTATGTAGCCGTGCAGCGCTATCCTGCCGACCGCGTGCATCTTGAGCGCTTCCGCGAAGGTCGGGCCCTTGCGGGAGCGTCCCTGCAAGAATAACGGCGCGCCCATGTGCACGAAGGGCAGTGGAACGAACTCCGTAAAGCCGCCGGTCTCGGCCTGTATCTCGCGCAGCACCAGCAGGTGCCGCGCCCAGTTGATAGGACCTTCCACGTGGCCGAACATGATCGTCGTCGTCGAGCGCAACCCTATGGCGTGCGCCGCCCGCATGACGTCGGACCATCCGGCCGTGTCGATCTTGTCGGGACAGATGATGGCCCTGACCTCGTCGTCGAGTATCTCCGCCGCGGTTCCCGGCAACGTCCCCAACCCCGCCTCCTTGAGCTCCTCGAGGAAATCCTCGACGGAGAGCCCCAGCGTCCGCGCCCCCTGCGACACCTCGAGCGGCGTGAAGGCGTGGACATGCATACCAGGCACCTCTTCCTTGACTGCCCGCAGGTACTCCAGGTAGCTGGTGCCCGTGAACTTGCCGTGGATGCCGCCCTGCATGCACACCTCAGTGGCGCCCTTCTCCCACGCCTCGCGGGCACGCCGCGCCACCTCGGCCGTATCCAAGAGATACGGCTCGCCACGCAGGTTCAAGGACTTCGGACCCTTCGAGAAGGCGCAGAAGCGGCACCTGAAGTAGCACTGGTTCGTGTAGTTGATGTTCCTGTTGATGACGTAGGTGACCTCGTCGCCGTTGACCTCGCGCCTGATCTCGTCGGCAACCCGGCACAACTCGGCGAGCTCGGTGCCGCGCGCCGTGAACAGGACGGAGATCTCCCCTACGTCCAGATCCCTCTCTCCGGCGCCGGCGAGCGCCCGCGCGAACTCGGGACGCACCTTCGAGGGTCGTCGCCCCCGCGACTCCGCGACGGTTCGGGGCGGGATCTCCTCCACGGTACCCGGCGCCCAGGCCTCGACCCTCGCGAAGCCCTCGGCGTCCATGCCTGCCCACACCCTGGAGCGGAGCTTCTCATCCACCCAGGTCTCGGCCTCCCTGGCGTAAGAAGGATGGAGCGCGAGGCGTTCGAGGAGAAGGTAGCCCTTGCTCTCTGTGGTTCGCTCGAGTTCTTCCAGGTGGGGCCACGGGCGCTCGGGGTTGACGTGGTCGGGGGTAACGGGGGAGACACCGCCCCAGTCGTTGATGCCCGCGTCGATATACCGTGCGTACGAAGGCATTCCGTCCTCTCCGGCCTCCGCGAGGTTCGGCGGCGCCTGCACCGTTACGTCAGGAGGAAGGATCAGGCGCGCCAGCGCGATGGTGGCGAGCATCTCGGTCTCGGAGGGCTCCGGCCAGAGGGCCATCCGGGTTCCAGGTTTGGCCCTGAAGTTCTGAACGATGCACTCGTGGATGTGGCCGTATCTTTCGTGCGCTTCCCTTATGGCGAGCAGGGTGTCTATCCGCTCCTCGACCGTCTCGCCGATCCCGATCAGTATCCCTGTCGTAAAGGGCACCCCGAGTTTGCCGGCGGCGTCTATCGTGTCGAGGCGTCTGGCCGGCACCTTGTCCGGGGAGGCCCAGTGGGCCATGTTCGGCCCGAGCAAACGGTCTGAGGCCTGCTCGAGCATGATCCCCTGCGAGACGGCGACGCGCCTGAGGTCTCTGATCTCCTCTTCGGCGAGGACCCCGGGGTTGGCGTGCGGCAAGAGCCCCGTCTCCTCCATTACGAGCCTGCAGACGTAGGTGAGGTACTCGACGGTGCTCCCGAAACCGAGGTCTCGCAACGCGCGCCGCGCCTCCGGGTAGCGCTTCTCGGGCTTGTCCCCGAGCGTAAAGAGGGCCTCTTTGCAACCCGCGCCCGCGCGGGCGACCACGAGCACCTCATCGGGCGTCATATAGGGCCGCTCCCCCCGGCGCGGCGGGTGGGCGAAGGTGCAGTAGCCACAGTTGTCCCTGCACAGTTTCGTGAGCGGGATAAAGACCTTGCGCGAGTAGGTGATGCGAGGGCCGAAGGCCAGGTCGCGAACCTCGGCCGCGGCCCTCATCGCCGGCGCCGGATCAGCGCGCGCCGTCCGCGCCAGCTCGTACAATTCCTCGCGTCTCGCGTCGCCGAAGACCACCGCGTCTATCAAAGCTACGTACCCCCGTGTGCTGTCGTGGAAGGGCAGTATACCCCCGAATCCCTCCGATTGAAGACGCGTCAGACCGTTCCCGAACAAAACCCGACAAACTTTATCGGAGATACGCTAGAATGTGCGCTCGTGTGATCGCAAACCGATGGAGGAGGACCTGTGACGGAGCAGGAGATACAGCAGAAGGGCTACGCGAACCCGGACGCCCTCGTCAGTACCCAGTGGGTCGCAGATCACCTGGACGACACGGAGAACGTACGCATAGTCGAGTCGGACGAGGACGTGCTCCTCTACGACATAGGCCACGTCCCGAACTCGGTCAAGGTAGACTGGGTCGAGGACTTGAACGATCCGCTAATGCGTGACTACCTCGATCCGGATCACTTCGCCAACCTCATGGCGGAGTTGGGCGTCACCCCTGACACCACGGTCATCTTCTACGGGGACAAGAACAACTGGTGGGCGACCTACGCCCTCTGGGTGTTCGGGCTCTTCGGCCACGACAACGTGAAGATTATGGACGGGGGAAGGGTGAAGTGGGAGGCAGAGGGGCGCGAGATGACCCAGGAGGTGCCCTCCTTTCCTCGGGCTGAGTACCCCGTTCCCCAGAGGGACGACTCCAAGATAAGGGCGTTCAGGGAGGACGTGGAGAGGCACCTGGAGGCCAGGGGCCAGATGGTCGACGTGAGGAGCCCCGGTGAGTACAGGGGAGAGCTGCTTCACATGCCTGACTACCCACAGGAAGGAGCCCTCCGAGGAGGTCATATTCCCGGGGCCGCGAACGTGCCATGGGCGAGGGCTGTGAGGGAGGATGGGACCTTCAAGAGCGCCGATGAGCTCAAGGAGATCTACGAGGGAGAGGTCGGCCTCAGCCAGGGGGACGACGTCATAGCCTATTGCAGGATAGGAGAGCGCTCCTCCCACACGTGGTTCGTCCTGAAGTACCTCCTCGGTTACGAGGCCGTGCGTAACTACGACGGCTCCTGGACCGAGTGGGGCAACCTCGTGCGGGCTCCCATAGAAAGATAGAGGTTTGGAGACGAAGATAGGGGAGCCGGACCGCGACAGGAAGAACGGCGCGGCGCTCCTTGTCGAGCACGCCAGGAATCCCCGCAACAAGAACGAGGGAGGCGTCCCCGAAGACGCCGACGTTGCGATACCAGGTGGCAGTCCCGAATGCGGGGGGTCGGTGGTCGTCTACCTGAAGGGAGGTAACGGCGGCGAGATAGAGCGGCTCTCGTGGACGGGACAGGGTGACACCATAAGCATGGGGGCCACCTCCATAGTGGTCGAGCGTATCCTGGGCGAGGGCCTCAGCATGGAAGACGTCCTGGAGTTGGACTACGAGGAGTTCATCGATTCTCTGGGTAGAGAGCTTATTGGTAGCCGCACGAGGCATGCTACGCTTGGGCTCTCCACCGTAAAGGGTGCTATAAGGCAGTACCAGCGGGCGGGCCCCGTGTCTGAGGCCCTTTAGCGCTTCTTACCCGCTCGTGGTCGAACCCGTGGGGCTCGCGCTGAGGAGGGTGGACACTCTCTCGCGTCAGGTCGACTAAACTGCGGACCGTGGACGAGCGTTACGAGGGACCACTTTGGGGAGGAAGGTTCGGGGCCTCACCGGCCGAGGCCTTCGAGCGCCTCAACGCCTCTATCCCTTTCGACATCCGTCTCGCTCCTCACGACGTACGTGGCTCCATCGCCCACGCGAAGATGCTGGGGACACAGGGGATCATTTCGAAAGATGAGTCGGCGACGCTGGTTCGGGGGCTCGAAGCGGTGCTACAGGAGGTAGAGTCAGGGGAGCTTGCGTGGGATCTCTCGGACGAGGACGTGCACACGGCGGTCGAGCGCAGGCTGAGGGAGCTTGCGGGCGACGTGGCGCTCAAGCTGCACACGGGCCGCAGCCGTAACGATCAGGTCGCCCTAGATCTGCACCTGTTCGTCAGGGACGCATCAGAACTGATAGGCGCAGGCGTGCTCGCCGCGATGCGGGCGCTCGTCGGGGTGGCCGAGACAAACGAGGACCTCATTCTGCCAGGCTACACCCATCTCCAGCGCGCGCAGCCGATCCTACTCTCCCACCACCTGCTCGCCCACTTCGAGGCATTCAGGCGGGACCTGCGGAGGTTAGATGCCGCCAGGGACGCGGCTAACGTCTCGCCGCTGGGCGCGGCGGCACTCGCAGGAACGCCGCATCCCGTAGATCCCAGACTCACGGCCGAGGAGCTGGGGATGGAGCCGTTCGCCAACTCGCTGGATGCTGTCTCGGAGCGGGACTTCGTCCTCGACCTGCTCTACGCCTGCGCCGTGCTCGGGGTGCACCTGAGCAGGCTCGGGGAGGAATGGGTGCTGTGGACCAGCGCCGAGTTCGGGTTCGCCACCATCGGCGACGCGTACTCTTCCGGCTCATCCATCATGCCCCAGAAGAAGAATCCCGACGCCTACGAACTCATGCGCGGCAAGGCCGGACGGCTCATCGGGGATCTCGACGCTCTGCTCATCACCCTCAAAGGCCTCCCGCTCGGCTATTCGAAAGACCTCCAGGAGGACAAGGAGCCTCTCTTCGACGCGGTCGACTCGGTGCTCGCTATGCTCACCGTCCTACCCGAGATGCTGCGGACGGCGCGCTTCGACGGCGAACGGATGGCCGGGGCGGCCGGGGGTTTCGCCCTGGCGACCGAGCTGGCGGACTTCCTCGCGGCGAAGGGAGTTCCTTTCAGAGAGGCGCATCACGCCGTCGGGAGGCTCATTCGAAGGTGTGAGGCACTCGGGGTGTCGCTCGAGGACGTGCCGCAAGAAGAGCTCGCGGCGGCGCATTCCGCGCTTTCAGAGGTGCCGGAAGGGCTTCTTACACCGCGCGGAAGCTTGCAGAACAAGCGCTCCGCCGGCTCCACGGCCCCAGGCTCCGTCAAGGGACAGCTAAGACAGGCGAAGGCGTTCCTCGAGAAGATGGAGGGTCGAAATGGGGCCACTTTCAGAAGGGAGTGACGGATGCGGATCGTTCAAATGTCCGATGTTCACGTTGGTTCGGGGCTGTTTCGGCCTGACCTCCTCGAGGCTACCATCGAGGAGAGCAACGCTCTGGAGCCGGATCTCGTGGCCATCGTGGGAGATCTGACGATGGAGGGATACCGCTGGGAGTTCGAGGAGGCGGGACAGTATTTCGACCGTCTGGAGTGTCCGAATGTCCTCTATGCGATGGGCAACCATGATGCGAAGAACGTCGGCTACAGGCATTTCGAGGAGTTCTTCGGCATAAGGGAGAGGTCGACCCAGATCCCCGTCCCCGAGGGAGAGGCCAAGGTCGTCGCACTCGACTCCACGAAGCCGGACCTCGATGAGGGGGAGGTCGGACGCGAGCATTACAGCTGGCTCGACTCCGAGTTCCGCGGCTGGGACAGTGGGCCGAGGATACTCATTATCCACCACCACATCCTCGCCGTCCCAGGCACAGGACGCGACGTTAACAACCTGCGCGACGCGGGCGACGTGATGGCCATCCTGCGCGAGCTGAAGGTCGATATGGTCCTCTCGGGCCACAGGCACGTTCCTTACGTCTGGAGCATCTCGGGGGTGAGGATCGTTCACTCAGGCACCGTATCGACCATGCGCGTGCGCGGCACGATGCCCCCGTCCTACAACGTCATCGAGATCGACGACGAGAGCGTCACGATTACTCTCCGCCAACCAGGCAAGGGTGAGGAGGGTAGGGAGCCCCTCGCTTCCTTCTCCCGCACCCCCGTCACGACGAGCGAGTTCTACCCCGCCTTCGAGCGTTTCGTGCTCTACGATCGACTGCCGTTCTTGAAACCAGGCATAGACAACGACTCGGACTCGGCGTTCGAGTCCGGGGGCGGGCCGAAACGGTAGGTTATCTGGACCTCGGCTCGGCCGTCCACCTGGCTCTTGCCAAGCGAGATCGACTCCACGAGTAACCCGACTAGCTGCTTGCGCTTCCTGCCGAAGGTTGTCCTCTGAGATACTTACCCGTTCATCCTAAGCGACCCGCTCGCCTTCCGGGGTCTCCAGGTCCTGGCACCCTTCGTGGCTTCGCGACCATTCTACAGCTACCTAGTGAACACGACCGCAGGGTGTGGCGCATGGCCGCAGCTCTCGAGCCAGGTAGCGCTGTGCTGGTGATTGGTGCGCCATTGGGTAGCCGCTGCGCTCGACGTGGCTTACTACAGGGCTTGCCGAGGTACCAAAGCGCGGAGACGGAGACCAGCGCGACCGGTGAACTTGACTGGCCACTCTGCCCCGACTTTTACATCCGAATGCGTAGAACCCGCGTTCAAGGAAGATGAGATGAGAAGGCCGACCCCCTACGCAGTACCCTGTGGGTCTGCAAACGTTCGACGGGCTCTAAAACGCCCAGAGAGGAGGATCGGCCCACCATGAATGCTAGCAAAGAGCAACAG
>Ga0126309_10000367_pt1 | contig 15205 bp, 16 predicted proteins | sample Plot56_FD_92541 | JGI IMG/M metagenome (GOLD analysis project Ga0126309, IMG submission 92541) | Serpentine soil microbial communities from UC McLaughlin Reserve, CA, USA - Plot56 | ecosystem: Environmental > Terrestrial > Soil > Grasslands | place: USA: UC McLaughlin Reserve, Lake County...
ACATCGGCCGTCTCTTCCGTGACGCGCGCATCGCCGACTCGCCGCTGTGGCTCAAGGCGCGGCTCCTCGCGGCGGGGATGCGGCCGATCTCCAACGTCGTCGACGTGACGAACTACGTCATGCTCGCGCTCGGCTCGCCGCTGCACGCATTCGACCTCGAGCGGCTGGCGGAGGGTCGGATCATCGTGCGCCGCGCGTCGGCGAACGAGCGGATTACGACTCTTGACGGTCACGAGCGGACGCTGACGCCGGACGATCTCGTCATCGCGGACGCGGCGAGGGCGGTCGCGATCGCCGGTGTGATGGGCGGCGAGGAGAGCGAGGTACGGCTCGGGACGACGACACTGCTGCTCGAGGCCGCGAACTTCGATCCCCTGACCATCCTGCGGACGTCGCGTCGCCTCCGCCTCCGGACGGAGTCGTCTACGCGCTGGGAGAAGGGCGTCGATCCCTACGCGGCGGAGCAGGCCGCGCTCTACGCGAGCCAGCTCTTCGCCGAGCTCGCCGGCTCGAGGTGGGTTGGCCACGTCGACGTGAACGAAGGGCTGCCGCAGCGCCCGCGGCTCGAGCTCGACGTGGGGCTGACGGAGCGTCTGACAGGGCTGCGTGTTCCGGTCGAGGAACAGGTCGGGCGGCTCCGCTCGCTCGGCTTCGAGGTCCACGGGGCGACGGTCACGGTCCCGACCTGGCGCGTGCGCGACGTCGCGAGACCGGTGGACCTCGTCGAGGAGGTAGCGCGCTTCCGGATCGAGGACGTCGGCGCGACGCTGCCGACGAAGCTTGCCGCGCCGGTGCAGCTCACGCGCGAACAACGCCTGCGGCGTCTGGTCGAGGACGTCCTCGCCGGCGCGGGCTTCCACGAGGCGTACACGTGGACGTTCGTCCCCCCCGGCGACGGCCGCATCGAGCTCGAGGAGCCGCAATCGAGCGAGCTGGCGGCCCTGCGGGCGGACCTCTCGCACTGGCTGGTCGAGTCGGCCGAGCGGAACCGGAACGTCGGCGTAGGGCGGATCGCGCTCTTCGAGGTCGCCCGCGTCTTCTTGCCGAGCGGCGAGCAGCTCCCGCACGAGCCGTGGCACGTCGGAGCTGTCTCGAGCGGGGGATTCGAAGCGGCGAAGGGCGCCGCCGAGGCGCTCTACCGGGCGTTCCACGTCGAGCCGCGGTTCGAGGCCGGGGAGGGTCGCGAGGCGCGGACGCCTGAAGGCGTCGTGCGCGAGGTCGCAGGCGGCTGGGGGTACTTCGAGCTCGACCTGGACGAGCTCTTCCGGCGGGTTCCGGACGTCCCGCTCTACGAGGACGTGATCACGTTTCCGCCGGTGAAGCAGGATCTCGCCTTCGTCGTCGACGAGGCGGTTACGGCAGCGGAGCTGGAGGCCGCAGCGCGGTCGGCGGCCGGGCCGGAATTGCGCTCGATGCGGGTCTTCGACGTCTACCGCGGCAACCAGATCCGTGGCGGCAAGAAGTCGCTCGCCTTCGGCGTCGAGTTCCAATCGCCGGAGCGAACGCTCTCGGACGAGGACGCGGCCCGGCTCAGGGGGCTGATCGTGGACGCGCTCAGGGAGAAGTTCGACGCCGAGCTCCGTGCCTAAATCCGCTGCCGGCTGTCCTACGTAAAGGGTGACGATGCGCCGCCTTCTGCTCATCGGATTGGCCGTGGCCGCGATCGCGCCGGCCGTCGCCGTCTACGCCGTTTCCGCGCTCGGCGCGCCGGCCGCCGACGCGAAGCTCTTCGCGACGGTCGGGCCCGGAGCGTCGATCTCGCTGGTGACGGCGGGCGGCGCTGCGGTGACGCACCTCGACCCGGGAACGTACGACATCGAGATCGACGATCGCTCTACCGCGCACAACTTCCACCTCTTCGGCCCGGGTGGCGTCAGCGCGTCAACCGAGGTCGAGTTCGTCGGCATCCGGACCGTAACCGTCACGCTCGGCGACGGGGAGTTCACGTTCGTCTGCGACGTCCACCCGTACGACATGATGGGCCAGTTCACGGTCGGCACCGGGGGAGCGACACCGCCGCCGCCGGTCGGGTCAGGCCCGCTCCCGAAGCTCGTCGCGACCGTGGGGCCGAAGATGACGATCTCCCTCACGAAGGGGGGAGTGAGGGTGAAGACGCTGAAGCGCGGCCGGTACGCGATCACCGTCCGCGACCGCTCGGCGATCCACAACTTCCACCTGAAGGGCCCGGGCGTGAACAAGAAGACCGGGATCGCCTACCACGACACGACGGTCTGGAAGGTGACCCTCAGCGCCGGGAGGTACGGCTACTGGTGCGACCCGCACCGGGCGGCGATGCACGGCGCCTTCCGGGTCGGCAGCTAGCTACCGCCGCCGCTCGTCAGGCAGCGGAATCGCTCTTCAGCACCTCGGACGTGACGCGCGCCTCCTGGATCGCCTGCTCGGGCACCGGCGGGCTACCGCGCTTCAACGCTGCGATCCCGGCGAGTGCCAACCCGCACGCCAGCAGCAGCGCGCCGCCCGCAACGATCAGAACGGCTGCCCAGACCGGGAGGACGAGCGCGAGCGCCGCGGCGACGGTCGCCACGAGCAGCACGATCCCGAGCAGCCCGAAGACTGCTGCGCCAGCGACGAGCCCGGCTCCCACGGCCATGGCGCCGGCCTTCCGCTTCAGCTCGGTCCGCGCGAGCTCGAGCTCGAGCGAGACGAGGCGGCGTGCGTGCTCCGCGACCCGTCCCGCCGCCGCGCCGACCCCGCTCTCTCCGTTCCTCGCGGCCATCCCTCTCGTGCTTGCCGGGGTTCAGGTGGTGCAAACCTTGCAGGCGTATCCTCTCCGCATGCACGCCGGCAGCCGGGTCGGGAAGGCTGAGCGCCAGCGGCTGATCGCGAGCCTCGTCTCGCGGAAGCGGATCGGGACGCAGCTCGAGCTGATCGACGCCCTCGGCGGCGCCGGGTGCCGCGTCACCCAGGCGACCGCCTCTCGCGATGTGGCCGAGCTCGGGCTACAGAAGGAGGAGGACGCGCTCGGCCGTCCCCGGTATGTCCTTCCGGCCGAGCGGCCGCGGCGCGGCGACCCCCGCGACGCGGTGCGCCGGATCCTGCAGGAGTTCGGCCGGAGCGCCGTCGCGGCGCAGAACCTCGTCGTGCTCGTGTCGGAGCTCGGATCCGCTCCGGCGATCGCTCGGGCGCTCGACCGGCTCGCCCACCCGAAGGTGGTCGGCACCCTCGCGGGCGACGACACCGTCCTCGTGATCGCGCGCAACGCCACCGACGCGCGCGCCCTTGCCCGCGAGCTCGCCGCCGACCTTGCCTGAGCCGAGCCCTCCCCAGACGCTGACGCGGGGCGGCGTCACGATCCGGCCCTGGTATGCCGGCGATGCCGACGCGCTCGTGGCCCGGATCTCGGATCCGCTGGTGGCCACCTTTCTCGACCAGATTCCCCATCCGTACACGTACGAGGATGCGCGCTTGTGGTTCGAGACCGCCGCCGAGGCCTGGCGGAGCGGCACGATGGCACCCTTCGCGATCGAGGTAGCGGGGCTCGAGGGGCCTGTCGGCGGTGTCGGCGTGCGCTTCCTCGACGAGCTGGATGCCGGGGGGGCCGAGATCGGCTACTGGGTCGCCGCCGAGGCCCGCGGCCGAGGCGTTGCGACGGTGGCCACGAGGCTCGCGGCGGAGTGGGCGTTCGAGGCCGACCCCGAGCTTGCGCGGCTGCAGTTGCGCGCGGACGTCGAGAACGTGGCCTCGAACCGCGTCGCCGAGAAGGCCGGCTTCACGCGGGAAGGAGTGCTCCGCGCCCAGCGCTACAACGCGCGGCTCGGGCGTCGCGCGGACTTCGTCATGTGGTCGCTGTTGCGGTCGGAGCTCTAGCTAGAGCGAGTCGCCGTCGAGCAGCACCTCGCCCTCGCGGATCTCGCTCACGCGCTCGGCGGGCACCTCCTTCGTGCGGCCCAGGAGCCCGTACGCGACCATGACCGCGTGGAAGATGTCGGCCTCGGCGTCACCGACCACGTCCTCCACGGTGCCGAGCTCCTCGCCGTTCTGCGCCAGCACCTTCCAGCCGCGCTCGACGACCTTCCAGCTGACCGGATCGCCCGCCACGCTAGACGGAGCGGCCGCCGACGCGCCAGACCGGCCCCTGCGTACCGACCGGGCGCGTGTCGGAGAGCGCGCGCAGGATCTGGACGAGGCCGGGGATCCGCTCCTCGTCGAGCCGCTCGAGGCAGCGGCGGGTCATTCCGGCGGAGGCGCCGTAGCCGCCTCGGCGGGCGACGCGGAAGCGCAAGGCGACGGTTCCGCCGTAGCGTGCGGGATTCACCGGCGCGAGGAGGAGCGCGGCGCGCTCGAGCTGGTCCGTCGACGACAGCTCCAGCTCGCAGTAGAGGTCGCTCCAGTCGTCGGGCAGCGCCGCGACCAGCGCGTCCCAGGACGCGGCAAGCGTTGCCCGCTGGACCGCGGGCGCCGCCACGGGCTCGTCCGAGGCAAGTAGTTCGAGCCGACCGGCGACGCGCTCCCGGTCGACTCCGCGGAGGAGCCGGCGCAGGTTGTCCGGCCGCGTCCCGAGATCCCGGCGCGCGGTGTAGAACCGGAGCTCGTTGCGGCGACGGCCCGGATTCAGCGGCCCCAGCAACCCCGCCGCCCGATCGGCCTGCGCCTCGTCGTCGAGCGTGAGCAGCAGGCGCGCGTCGCTCCACCCGTCGGACAGCTCGCGCTCGATCTGGTCCCACTGGTCGACGAGTCGCACGAGCCTGAGCATAGACTGAGTTTCGTGGCCAAAGTGGAGCGCAGAGGCGGCGTGTCCGAGGAGACGCTGCGCGATTTCTTCCGCGAGATGCTGCTCATCCGCCGGTTCGAGGAGAAGGTGGAGGAGCGCTTCCGCGCCGGCGAGTTGCCGGGATTCCTCCACGTCGCGCTCGGCCAGGAGGCGGTCGCCGTCGGCGTCTGCCAGGCGATGGAGGAAGGCGACGTCTTTGCGTCGACGCATCGCGCGCACGGCCACACGCTCGCGCGTGGGACGCACCCGAATGGGGTCATGGCCGAGCTGTACGGGAAGCTCGAGGGCTGCTCGCACGGCTACGGCGGCTCGATGCACCTCTACGACGTCGCCCGCGGGAACCTCGGCGCAAACGCGGTGGTCGGCGGCGGGCTGCCGGCGATCGTCGGCGCCGCCCTCGCCTTCAAGTTCCGCGGAGAGCAGCGGGTCGGGGTCGCGTTCTTCGGCGACGGTGCGACCAACATCGGCACGTTCCACGAGGCGCTCAATCTGGCGCAGCTCTGGCAGGTGCCCGCCGTCTTCGTCTGCGAGGACAACTCCTGGGCCGAGTCGACGCCGGCGTGGCAGCACAACCCGCTGAAGGACACGATCGACCGTGCCAAGGCTTTCGGAATGGAGGCGGTGAAGGTCGACGGCTCCGACGTCGAGGAGGTCTACGCTGCGGCGCAGCGGGCGCTCGAGCATGCGCGCAGCGGCAAGGGGCCGATCTTCCTGGACGTCGAGGTCTGGCGGTTGCACGGCCACTACGTCGGCGACCCTCAGATCTACCGCCCGAAGGAGGATCAGGAGGCGGCGCGCGAGCACGATCCCATACCGCTGATCCGCGAACGGCTGGAGCTCTCGGACGACGAGTTCGAGGAGCTCGACCGCGAGATCGTCGAGATCGTCGAAGCCTCCGTCGAGTTCGCCAAGAACGGAACGGACCCCAACCCCGAGGACGCGCTCAAGAACGTCTATGCCTGATAGCCGCGGAAAATGCTGTCGCATTTCCCGCGGGGGGAGGGACGTGCTTGCCTGAGCTGTCGTATCGAGAAGCCGTTCGCGACGCGCTGTCGCGCGCGATGCGGGAGGACGACGACGTCTTCATCATGGGCGAGGACATCGCCGAGATGGGCGGCTCGATGGGCGTGACGCATGGGATGCTGGCGGAGTTCGGGCCGGAGCGCGTGCGCAACAGCCCGATCTCGGAGATGGCGATCGTCGGCGCGGGGATCGGCGCGGCCATGCAGGGCATGCGGCCGGTGGTCGAGATCATGTACGAGGACTTCCTCACGCTCGCCTGCGAGCAGCTCGTCAACCAGGCGGCCAAGCACCGGTACATGTCGGGCGGGCAGCTCAAGGTTCCGCTCACCGTCCGGACGCAGGGCGGCGCCGGCTGGTCGCCGGGCGCGCAGCACGCCCAGCAGCTCGAGGCATGGTTCGTCCACATCCCGGGGCTGAAGGTCGTCTTCGCGTCGACGCCGTCGGACGTCCGGGGGCTGCTGTGGTCGGCGATCTACGACGACAACCCGGTCGTCTTCTTCGAGCACCGTACGCTCTACGGGCTCAAGGAGTCGGTGCCGGACGAGCTCGAGCCGATCCCGCTCGGGCTGGCGCGGGTGCATCGCGAGGGCTCGGACGTGACCGTCGTCGCCACGGGCCGGCTCGTCCACGAGTCGGTCTCCGCCGCGGAGATGGCGGAGAGCGACGGCATCTCCGTCGAGGTCCTCGACCCTCGCACGCTCCAGCCGCTCGACGAGGACACGATCGTGAAGTCGGTCAAGAAGACGAATCGGTGCGTCGTGGCGCACGAGGCCGTGACGCGTATGGGCTTCGGGGCGGAGATCGCCGCGATCGTCCAGCACCAGGCCTTCGACTGGCTGGACGCTCCGGTCGAGCGCGTCGGGGCGCGGTTCACGCCCCTGGCGTTCGCTCCGGTGATGGAGCAGTTCGTCGTGCCCCACGCCGACGACGTCCTCCAGGCGATCAAGCGCACCGTCGGGAAGGCGTAGTGGCTACCGAGTTGACGCTCCCGCGCCTCGGCCAGGGCATGGAGTCCGGGACGATCGTCCGCTGGCTGAAGCAGGAGGGCGACTCCGTCGAGAAGGGCGAGGCGCTCTACGAGCTGGACACCGAGAAGGTGACGCAGGAGGTCGAAGCCGACGCGTCGGGCGTCGTGCTCCGGATCCTTGCCGGCGAGGGCGAGGAGGTCGACGTCGGCAAGCCGGTCGCCGTGATCGGCGAGGAGGGCGAGCAGGTCGAGGAGGCCGAGGACGCCCCGAAGGCAGAGGCCGACGAGCGCGCGCCGGAGCCGAAGCAGGAGGCCGCGCGAGAGGAGCAGCGCGAGCCGGAGCCCGAGCCGCCGGCCGAGCGCGTCGAGCCGCAGGAGCCCGCCGCGAGCGACGGCCGCGTCAAGGCCTCGCCGCTCGCGCGGCGGATCGCGCGGGAGCGCGGCATCGACATCGCGCAGCTCCGCGGCACAGGGCCGGAAGGGCGCATCGTCGCCGAGGACGTCGAACGCGCCGCCGCGACGCCCGCGGCTCCGCCGTCTGCCCCGGCCGAGGTCGAGCGCGTCGAGCTGACGAAGATCCGCCGTACGATCGCGCGCCGGCTGACCGACGCGTGGACGATTCCCGTCTTCCAGCTGAACGTCTCCGCCGACACCACGCGGGTCGGCGAGCTCGTCCGTAAGCACCGCGAGGCGAACGAGGACGTGCGCCTCACCGTCACCGATGTGCTCACGAAGGTCTGTGCGCAGGCGCTGATGTGCCACCGCACCGTCAACGCGCAGTACACGGACGACGCGATCCTTCGCTTCCCCACCGCGAACGTCGGCATCGCCGTTGCGACGACGTCCGGGCTGATCGTCCCGGTGATCCGTTCCGCGGAGCGGCTGACGCTGTCGCAGATTGCGACGGCGCGCGCGGACGTGGTCGAGCGCGCGCGAGGCGGGAAGCTGCGCCAGGAGGATCTCGAGGGGGGGACGTTCACGATCTCGAACCTCGGGATGCCCCAGTACGGCATCGAGCAGTTCGTCGCGGTCCTCAACCCGCCGCAGGCTGCGATCCTTGCCGTCGGCGCGACCGAGGAGCGGGTCGTCCCGCGTGACGGCGAGCTCGAGATTCTGCCGATGGTCACGCTCACCGCCACGTTCGACCACCGAGCCGTCGACGGGGCCGACGGGGCGGAGTTCCTCGCCATGGTGAAGGCGTTCGTCGAAGAGCCCGGCCTCGCCCTCTAACCAATGACCACGCCCGTCTGGTACCGCGTCCGAGATTTCGACGCCGGGCGGGCCTTCTACCGCGACAAGCTCGGGTTCACCGAGACCTTCGTCGACTGGGACGACCGCTGGGCGCGCCTCGAGCGCGGCGGGATGGAGATCGCGCTGGCCGAGGGAGAACCGCAGGAGGACACGGGTGTGGCGCACGTCGACGTGGAGGACATCAAGGCGGAAGCCGAGCGGCTCCGGGGCGAAGGCGTCGAGGTCGGCGTCGTGCTCGAGCTGCACGGGCAGATGCGGCTCCTCGATGTGTTCGACCCGGACGGCAATCGCGTTCAGCTCGCCCAGGATCTCGCCAAGTCGTGATCCGCAAGGCCAGCGGCCGGGATGCCCCCTTCCTGCGCGACATGGTCAAACACGCGTACTACTGGCGCTGGGGCGAGCCCGCGACCGCCGACGTGCCGGGGTCGCGCTACGTCGAAGGGTGGGGAAGACCGGGCGACCGCGGTCTCATCCTCATCGACGAGAGTTTCCCGGTCGGGGCGGCGTGGTACCGGCTGTTCACGGCGGACCGGCCCGGCTACGGCTTCGTCGACGAGCGGACGCCCGAGTTGACGATCGCCGTCGTCCCGAGCCGGCGCGGCCGCGGCTTCGGTGTCGAGCTGCTCACCGCACTGCTCGAGCAGGCGCGCGAGGACGGTCACTCGTCATTGAGCCTGAGCGTGGAGAAGGACAACCCGGCCGTGAAGCTCTACGAGCGCTTCGGTTTCAAGCCGGTGAAGGAGATGGGCTCCACCGTCGTCATGCGGGCTGAGCTGACGCCGGCTCCCACTTCGCGTCAGAAAATCGGGGTCAGACCCCCTTGAGGCTCCTTGAGGGTTTGCGTCCCGATCAGACGCGCTCGTGGACGGCGGCGCCCGCAGGACGTGTCCACATCCGGCGACAGGGGTCAGACCCCCTCGAGGAGGTTGAGGAGCCTCGAGCTTTAGTCGAGCGTTCGGCGGTACCGGAGGAGGCGCCGTAGCCGGTCGACATCGACGTCTGGGACTGCCTGCTCGACGATGTCGTACGTCTCTTCGGCCAGGCTGCCGACGGACGCGCCCAGCTCGGCGGATGCCGCGCCGTAGGTGTCCCGAATCCGCCGGGCTAGATCCTGCGGCGCAAGGGGCAGCCGCGCCTCGACCGCCTCCAGGCGCTTGAAGCCGAAGAAGTAGACGCGGTTCGCCGCCAGCAGCGCGTGGAGCAGCCTACGGTGCGTGTCGGCGACCCACGCGTACCCGAGCAGCGGGTTCCCGCGCTCGAGGTGCGCCTGGAGCTGCCACAAGAAGTCGATCTGCGCATGGGCCCGGATGACGGCCGTCGCGAGCCGGTCCGGGTAGGGGAGCGCCGTGTCGCGGAGCCGGGCGATCAGGTCCGAGCCCGCCAGCGCGCTGCCGGTTGCGAAGGCAGAGACGTAGAGGAGCTTGCCGGGGTCGGGGTCGTGCCGCTCGACCACGTCGGCGATCGCCAGCTCGGCATCGGCGGCGGACACGTGCGCGACCTCGAACGGCACGTTGTCCAGCGTCCACTCGTCGAAGAGCAGCCGCTCCGCGCGGTCGTACGGGTAGAGCCGCTGCATGGCGCCGCCCGCCCGAGCAATCGCCTCGGCCCGAACCGCCTCATCGGGCAGCTCGTCCCACACGACGTACAGGTCGAGGTCGGAGAAGCGGTCGGCGACGTCGCGCGACCCGGAGCCGGCCAGCAGCACGGCGCTCGCGCCGGCCGCACCGTACGCATCCGCCGCAGCCTCGGCCGCTCGGTGGAACCGCGGGTCCACCGGCCATTCTTACTACGATCACTTCCGATGGACTGCGACGTCCTCGTACTCGGCGGGGGGCCCGGCGGCTATCCCGCGGCGATCCGCGCGGCCCAGCTGGGCGCGAAGGTGGTCTGCGTCGAGAAGGAGTCGGAGCTCGGCGGCACCTGCCTCCGCGTCGGCTGCATCCCCACGAAGGCGTGGGTGCAGACCGCGTACGCGATGAAGGAGGCGGCCGAGAGCTTTGCGAAGTTCGGCGTCCAAGTCGGCGAGCCGCAGCTCGACTTCGGCCGAGCGAACGAATGGAAGGATGCCGTTGTCAACCAGATGACGTCCGGCGTCGCCACCCTCTTCAAGGCGAACGGCGTCGAGTGGGTCCGGGGCGTCGGGCGCTTCAAGGACCCGAACACGCTCGCCGTCGACGGGGCGGAGGACGTGACCTTCAAGTCGGCCATCGTCGCGACCGGCTCGTCGCCGCTCAGGCCGCCCATCGACGGCATCGACTCGCGCCTCTGCGTCGACTCGACGGCCCTGCTCGCGCAGCGCGAGGTGCCGAGGCGCCTCGCGATCCTCGGCGGCGGAGTGATCGGCTGCGAGTTCGCGTCCATCTTCCACCGGTTCGGCACCGAGGTCACCGTCGTCGAGATGCTGCCGCGCCTCATCCCGATGGAGGACGAGGACGCGTCCAAGGAGCTCGCCAAGCTGTTCCAGAAGCGCGGCATCGCGCTCCACCTGGAGCAGCAGTGCAAGAAGGTGGAGGAGCGCGACGGCGGGCTCGTCGTCCACTTCGGCGAGGATCAGACCGTCGAGGCCGACCTCCTGCTCGTCTCCGTCGGCCGCGGCCCGAACGTCCGCGATCTCGGCCTCGAAGAGATCGGCGTTGACTTGGACCCCCGGAAGGGCATCGCCGCCGACGAGCACAGGCGCACGACCGTCCCGCACATCTACGCAGCCGGCGACTGCGCCGGCTACTGGCAGCTCGCCCACACCGCGTTTCGCGAGGGCGAGGTGGCGGCCGAGAACGCGACCGGCCACGACGCCGTGGTCGACAACCGCGCCGTTCCGCGCCCGATCTACACCGATCCCGAGGTCGCCGCGGTCGGCCTCACCGAGGCCGAGGCGCGCGAGCAGTACGGCGACGACGTCGCGGTCGGGAGGGCGCCGTGGGTGGCGATCGCCCGCGCGGTCATGCAGGACTCCACGACCGGCTGGGTCAAGACGATCCACGAGACGCGGTACGGCGAGCTCCTCGGCATCGTGATGGTGGGCGCGCATGTCACCGATCTCATCGAGGCCGGCGTCGTCGCGATCGACGCCGAGGCGACGATCGAGACAGTCGCCGACGGGATGGCGGCGCACCCCACGCTGTCCGAAGCGATCAAGGAGGCCGGCCTCGTCGGCCTCGGGCGGCCGATTCACCTCCCGCCCAGGCGCCGCGCGGCCGCGCGCGCGTAAACCCGAGGAAGGAGGGGACTCGTGTTCAACCGACGGTACGCCCTAATCGGCTGGCTCGTGTGGCAAATCGGGAAGCGGATGGGCAAGCGCAAGGCAAAGGCCGCCGTTCCCGCGATCGACCCGGAGACGAAGCGTCCAAACAGGCCGGCCATCGTCTCGGCGCTCGCAGCTCTAGGTGGCGCGCTCTGGGTCGTCGGCAGGAAGAAGCGCCGCGGCGGAGGCTCCGGCGAAGCCGCCGAGTAGCCTCGTCCGTCCGGCGCTCGACGAGCTCGTCCCGTACGAGCCGGGCAAGCCGGTCGAGGAGGTCCAGCGCGAGCTGGGCCTCGCCCGAGTCGTCAAGCTGGCCTCGAACGAGGGCCCGTACGGCCCGTTTACAGCCGCGCTCGAGGCGCTTGTCCGCGCCGCGCCCGAGCTCAACCGGTATCCCGACGGCGGCGCCTATCTGCTCCGCTCGGCGCTCGCGGAGCGGCACGGCGTCGGCTTCGACGAGATCGCGCCCGCGCCCGGCGCCGACGGCGTCGTCGACTGCCTGGCCCAGGCCGTGCTCGACCCCGGCGACGAGATCGTCTGCGGTTGGCCGTCGTTCCCGAGCTACGTCCTCGGCGCGCGGAAGCTCGGCGCGCTCCCGCGGACGGTGCCGCTCCGCGAGCATCGCTACGACCTCGACGCGCTGCTCGACGCCGTGGGGCCGCGAACGAAGATCGTCTACGTCTGCTACCCGAACAATCCGACGGGGACGATGAACTCGCGCGCCGAGCTGGACGCCTTCTTCGAGCGCGTGCCCGAGCACGTCGTGACCGTCGTCGACCAGGCGTACTTCGAGTACGTCACCGACCCGGACTACGCCGACGCAGTCGACTACTTCAAGGCCGGGCGGCGCGTCGTCGTCCTCCGCACCTTCTCGAAGATCTACGGGCTCGCGGGCCTGCGTGTCGGCTACGGCGTCGGGCCGACCGACCTCGTCACCGCGATCGGGAAGGTGCGCCGCGCGTTCGACCTCTCCGCGCCCGCGCAGGTGGCCGCGCTAGCGAGCCTGGGCGACGAGGCGGAGGTGGCGCGGCGGCGGGGGCTGAACGAGGAGTCGCGGGCGGACGTCGAGCGGAGCCTCCGCGAGCACGGGTTCGACGTGGCCGGCCCCGCCGTCGCCAACTTCCTCTACGCCGAGGCGGGCGGCGACACTCGCGAGCTGTTCGACGCGCTCCTGCGCCAGGGCGTCATCGTCCGGCCGCTCGCGTCGTTCGGCGCGCCCGAGGCGATCCGGGTCACTGTCGGGACTCCGGAGGAAAACGCGTTCTTCGGGGAGACGCTGGCGGCGATGTCTCTGGTTACGTAGCGGTCGCGATGTCGCCCTTCCGCCGCCAATTCGACCTGCTGCGGAGGGCGCCCGGCTTCCGGTCGCTGTTCCTGGCGACCGCCGGCTCGAGCATCGGCACGTATCTCGCGCTGATCGCGCTGATCGTCGACGTGACCGACCGGACGCACTCAGGAGTGTGGGTGTCGGCGCTGCTGATCGTCGAGTTCCTGCCCATGCTGCTCGTCGGGCTGGCGCTGGCGCCCCTCGTCGACCGGCTGCCGCGCCGGTCGCTCATGATCGGAGCGGACCTCGTGCGCTTCGGCGCCTTCGCCGCGCTGCCGTTTGCGCCGAGCGCCGCAGCGATCGTGGCGCTGGCGGCGGTGGCGGGCTTCGCCACCGGCTTCTTCCGGCCCGCGGTCTACGCCGGGCTGCCGAACCTGGCCGACGACGCCGACCTGCCCCAGGCGAACTCGCTGATGCAGGCTGTCGAGAGCCTCGCGGGGCTGGCCGGACCGCTCGTCGGCGGCGTGATCGTGGCGAGCGTCGGGCCGAACATCAACTACGCCGTGAACGCGTTGACGTTCCTCGTCTCGGCGATCTTCCTGCTCCGCATCCCCGCGGGGCGGCTCCAGCAGGGCGTCGTCGCCAGCATGGGGCACCTCCAGGACCTGCGCGAAGGCTTCCGCGTCGTGCGTTCGTCGCGTCCGCTGCTCACCGTCCTGATCGTCTGGACGCTCGTGATGGTCGGCAACGGGCACATGAACGTGTCGGAGGTCTTCCTCGTGAAGGACGCGATGAACGGCGGCGACTTCGGCTTCGGCCTGCTCATGGCGGGGTCGGGGCTCGGCCTGATGATCGGCAGCCTCCTCGGCGGCTCGCTGATCGAGCGGCGCGGCATGGCGGAGGTGTACGGCGGCTCGATCGTCCTGATGGCCCTGGGCACCGGGCTGGCGGCCGTGTCGCCGACCGTCTGGCTCGCAGTCGTCTTCCTCGTCGCGTTCGGCGTCGGGAACGGCGTCGCGATCGTCTGCAACCCAGTCTTCGTCCAGCGCGGCGCGCCAGATGCCGTCCGCGGACGGGCGTTCACGGTGATCATGAGCGCCAACTTCGCGATGCTCGGTCTGGCGATGGCCGTCGCAGGCCCCTTCACCGACGCGGTGGGCGCGCGGTGGGTGTGGGGATTCATGGCCGGCGCCTACGCGGCCGCCGCCGCCGTGGCACTCGTCCTCGCGCGCTCCCTGCGTGCTTCCGAGCGCGTGGCCCCGGCCGCGCCCGTGCCGCTGGTGGCGGGCGGGACGAGCCAGCCTCCGCCGTCCTAGGCCGTACAGTTCGGCCGTGGCCGGGCGCAAGCAGTGGACACGGGAAGCGCTGCTGACCGGCGTCCGCGGCGGCGACCGCCGAGCCCTCGCGCGCACGATCTCGCTCGTCGAGAACCGGGACCCGCTCGCCTACGAGCTCGTCAACGCCCTCTACCCGGAGACGGGCGGTGCCTATGCCGTCGGCGTCACCGGCCCGCCCGGCGTCGGCAAGTCCACGCTGATCGCGGCGCTCGTCCGCCACGTCCGCGCGCAGGAACGGACGGTGGGCGTCATCTCGGTCGACCCCTCGAGCCCCTTCACGCAGGGCGCGCTGCTCGGCGACCGCATCCGGCTCGCCGACCACTTCCTCGACGCCGGCGTCTTCATTCGCTCGATGGGCACACGCGGCCACCAGGGCGGGCTCGCGGAGACGACGCTGCAGGCGTTGCTCGTGCTCGACGCCGCCGGCAAGGATCTCGTCTTCCTCGAGACCGTCGGGGCCGGCCAGAGCGAGGTCGAGGTGATCGGCGTCGCCGACACGATCGTGCTCGTCCTGATGCCGGGGTCGGGCGACTCGGTGCAGGCGCTCAAGGCCGGGATCATGGAGATCCCGGACGTGATCGCCGTCAACAAGCTCGACCATCCCGCGGCGAAGACGATGGTCAACGAGGTGCGCCAGGTGCTCGCGCTCACGCCGGACCGGGCCTGGAAGCCACCGATCGTCCTGACCGAGGCGCTGCGCGGCGAGGGCATCGAAAGACTCTGGGATGCGATCGAGAGCCACCGCGCGTTCCTGGAGGACGAGGGGCGGCTCGAGGAGCGGCGGCGGCGGAACCTGGCCGGCGAGGTCTTCGCCGTCGCGTCGGCGCGTGCAAAGGCTCACCTCGAGCAGGCCGTGGCGAACGACCCGGAGCTGCGCCGTCTCCTCGACGAGGTGCAGCGCCGCGAGCTCGACCCGCTCTCGGCGGTCCGCGAGATCATGGAGAAGGTGTTCAAAGTTGAAGACGGAAACCGGCCCGACCCTCGCTGAGATCCAGGAGGCGCAGGCGCGCCTCCGCGGCGTGGCGCAGGTCACGCCGATCCACTATTCCGAGACCTTCTCGCGCCGGACCGGCCGCACCGTGCAGCTGAAGGCGGAGAACCTCCAGCGGACGGGCTCCTTCAAGATCCGCGGTGCCTACAACCGGATCGTCACGCTCGACGACGAGCAGCGCGCGGCCGGGGTCGTGGCCGCGAGCGCCGGCAACCATGGCCAGGCGGTCGCCTGGGCGGCGCGGGAGATCGGCGTCGAGTCCACCGTCTTCATGCCCCAGGACTCGCCGATGGCGAAGGTGGACGCGACGCGGAACTACGGCGGCGCGGTCGTCCTCGACACCGATTCGCTGGAGGATGCGTTCGACGGAGCCCATGCGTTCGCGCGCGAGACGGGGGC
>Ga0126309_10000368_pt1 | contig 15181 bp, 11 predicted proteins | sample Plot56_FD_92541 | JGI IMG/M metagenome (GOLD analysis project Ga0126309, IMG submission 92541) | Serpentine soil microbial communities from UC McLaughlin Reserve, CA, USA - Plot56 | ecosystem: Environmental > Terrestrial > Soil > Grasslands | place: USA: UC McLaughlin Reserve, Lake County...
CGATCGTGCCCGCCTCCGACTCCGCCCGCGCGATGCCGAGCAGGGCTAGCGCCGCCAGCAGGGCGAGGGGCACCTGGAGCAGGAAGATCGATTCCCAGGACACCAGCTCCGTGAGCGCCCCGCCGACCCCGGGGCCGAGCGCGGCGGTGACGGCGACCGCGCCGCCGACCGCCTGGACGCAACGGACGAGGATCAGCGACTCGAGGTCGGACGCGATCCCGCAGGCGAGGCTGGCGCCGGCGAAGACGGCGAGGCCGACCGCTGCCGCCCGCCCGGGCCCGGCCCGCCGGCTCGCCAGCGCGGCCGGGACCGCGGCGAGGGCGAGGACGAGATTGAAGGAAACGAGCACCCAGGTGGCGCCCGACACGCTCGTATTGAGGTCGCGGTAGATGTCCGGCAGCGCCAGCACGACCACCGAGCCGTCGGCGAGCACCAAGCCGACCGCGAGCGCCAAGGCGCCGCGGCGAACGGGGACCGTCAGTAGCCCAGCTCCCGCCCGTAGGCGCGCCGGTAGTCATCGCGCTTGTCGAGCACCTGAGCCACGTAGCTGCGGGTCTCCGCGAACTCGATGTCGTCGAGCTCCATCGAGGAGCCGCCCCAGGACTCGGCGTTGCTGGGACCGGCGTTGTAGGCGGCCAGGGCCGCGACCTCGTTGCCTTCGTAGACGTTGAGCAGCTCGCGCAGGTAGAAGGTCCCGTACCGGATGTTGATGTCCGGGTCGGCGAGGTCCTCGAACTCGAAGGTCGAGCCGCCGCTCTCCCTCTCGATATGGTCCGCGGTGCCGCGGGTTATCTGCATCAGACCGCGAGCGCCGGCCGAAGAAGTCTGGTCGCGGAACCGCGACTCGGCGAAGATCACGCCGGCGATCAGGGCGGCGTCGACCTCCTTCTCCGCGGCCTGCTGGCGGATGATGTCCTCGTGGCGAAGCGGCAGGGTTAGCTCCCGCACCGCCTTCTCGAAGACGCCCCCGATGATCGCGTAAGCGGCGAGGCCCACCCCGGCGATCGCGGCCAGGGCGAACAGCCGCCGCGGCCAGGGAGAGCGCCGGTTGCGGGTTCGACGGCGGGGCGGCGCCCGGCGGGCGCCACGGGCCGGCCTGCGGGGCGTTCGCGTAGCGGCCATGGGTCTAGCTTTGTAGCGGGTTCGCCCCCCGTCATCCGCGATCTCGGACCTGGCCGAGCACGCCGGCGAGCGCCCGCTCCAGGTCCTCGAGGCTGCCGTCGTTGCGGACGACGTGGTCGGCCCGCCCGGCCTTGTCGCGCTGGCTGAGCTGGCGCTCCTCCCGCTCGCGGACCAGCGCCTGGCCCCGCTCTCCGGCGCGACGTCCGCGGACGTCGTCGTCGGCGATCACGACCAGCGTCACGTCGAAGACGTCCTCCATCGCGGCCTCGAACAGCAGCGGCACCTCGACGACGGCGACCTCCGTCCGCTCGGGGAGCGAGGTCAGCCACTCGGAGATCCGAGCGCCGACGAGCGGGTGGACCTCGGACTCGAGCCAGGCCAGCTCCCCGGGCTGGGCGAAGACGACCTCCCCGAGCCGCGAGCGGTCGATCCGACCCCCCGGCGCCACGTCCCTGCCCCAGCGCTCGACGACCCGCCCCCGCAGCGGCTCCCCGTCGAGCAGCTCGTGGACGATCGCGTCGCTCGAGATCGTCGCGGCGCCGAGCCGCTCGAGGGCGGCGAGCGCCTCCGACTTGCCGGCCGCGATGCCGCCGGTCAGACCGATGGTGAGCGGCCGGCCCACGGGCCCGTCGCTAGGAGCTCTGCCCGCCCGCGGCCGCTTCGCTGTCGTCGGGTGCCGCCGGACGCTCCTCCGCCGCCTCGCCTTCCTGCTCCGCGGCGTCGCCCTCCTGGGGCGCGCCGGGCTCGGGCGTGGGCTCGGAGTCCTCCTGCGGGTCGGCGGCACCGCCCGATTCCTCGGGGCTCTCGGCGCTCAGCTCGGGCGGCGGCTCGGAGAAGACCTCCTCGGACAGATCGAGGTCCGGGGTCTCGGCGGGCGTCGCGTCCAGAGCCGCCGCCTCCTGAGCCTCCTGGACCTGTGCGCCGAGGTCGCGCAGCGGCATGTTCTGGCCCTCGACCCGCTTGATGCTGAGCGACAGGCGGCGGCGCTCCTCGTCGATCTCGAGGATCTTGACGTTGAGGGCGGCGCCCGGCTCGACCACTTCGCTCGGGTTCTCGACGTGGTGATCGGCCAGCTCGGAGATGTGGACCAGGCCCTCCACACCGGGCAGGATCTCGACGAAGGCGCCGAACGTGACCACCTTGGTGACCTTGCCCTCGAGGACGTCGCCGGGCCGGTGGGTGCTGACGATCCGCTGCCAGGGATCCTCCTGGGTCTGCTTGAGGCCCAGCGAGATCCGCTGGCGGTCGCGGTCGATGTCGAGGACCTTGATCCGCACCGTGTCGCCGATCGACACGACCTCGGACGGGTGGTTGACGTGGCTCCAGGAAAGCTCGGAGATGTGGATCAGGCCGTCGATGCCGTCGAGGTCGACGAAGGCGCCGAAGTCGACGATGTTGGAGATCTTCCCCTCGACGACCTGGCCGGGCTCGAGCCGGCCGAGGATCTGCTCGCGGACCTCCTTGCGCTCCTCCTCGAGGACCGCGCGCCGCGAGAGCACCACGTTGTTGCGGTTGCGGTTCAGCTCGATGACCTTGCACTCGAGCGTCTGCCCCGTGAACTCGTCGAGGTTGTGGACGCGGCGGATGTCGACCAGCGAGGCCGGCAGGAAGCCGCGGACCCCGAGATCGAGGATCAGGCCGCCCTTGACGACTTCGATGACCGTGCCCTCGACCGGCTCGCCGGACTCGGCGGCGGCCTCGATCCGTCGCCACGCCTTCTCGAAGCGTGCCCGCTTCTTGGAGAGGATCAGGCGGCCCTCCTGGTCCTCCTTGGTGAGGACGAGCGCGTCGACGTCCTCGCCGAGCTCGACCTCCTCGGAGGGATCCACCGACTTGCGGATCGACAGCTCGTTCGACGGGATGACGCCCTCGGACTTGTAGCCGATGTCGACGAGGACCTCGTCCTTGTCGATCCGGACCACCTGGCCGCTGACGACGTCCCCCTCCGTGAAGGAGACCATTGTCGCCGCGTAGTTCGGGACGACCTGGCCGTCGACCTCGATCAGCAGCCCGTTCGACCCCTCGACGGGGCTCCCCTCAGGCGCAGCCGGAAGCGTTGTGTCTACCGCTGACACGGCGAAGCAGCGTAGCGCAGAATGTGAGCTAGTCTCGGCCGCCGATGCCCACCCGCGCGACCAAACGGGGAGCCGACCGGACGCCCCTGGAAGCCTCGCCCGACGTGCTCGTCTGCGGGGCCTCCTTCGCCGGCCTGATGGTCGCCCGCGAGCTGGCCGGCAGCGGCGCCGACGTGGTCGTCCTCGACCGCTACGAGATCGGCGAGCGGCAGACGTCCGCCTGCGGCATCCCGACCGAGTGGCTCTGCGTCCTCGGCCTGATCGACGCGGAACGCCAGCGCTTTGACTCGCTCCTCGTCCACACCCCGCACGGGGACAGCCGGTTCCGGCTCCCCTGGACGTTTTCGACCTTCGACTACCGCGAGCTCTGCGAGCTCCTCTGGGCCGGCTGCGACGCCGAGTTCGAGACCGCAAAGGTGAACGGCCGCGCCGAGGGGGCTGACTCCGGCGGACTGGTCGCGGTGGAGACCGATCGCGGGGTCGTGGCGGCGCCGGTCGTCGTCGACGCACTCGGGTGGCGGCGGGTCCTGGCGCTGGGCGACGGACACCAGCCCCCCGACGCGCCGCTCTCGCGCGGCCTCGAGGTCCATCCGAGCGGCGACGGCGACGAAATGGAGATCTGGATCGACCGCCGGTATGTCCCGGCCGGCTACGGCTGGTCCTTCCCCGCCCGCGACGAGCTGCGGATCGGCGTCGGATCCTTCGATCCCCGCTTTCACGTCCGGCAGACGACCGAGCTCCTCGCCGAGGACCTCGAGGCCGAGCGGGTCCGCTACCAGGGCAATTGGATCCCACACCAGCTGCGCCGCGCGACCGAGGGTGGGGTCTTCTTCGCCGGGGACTCGGCCGGCCACTGCCTGCCGCTGACGGCGGAGGGAATCCGCACCGCGCTGTACTTCGGGATCGCGCTCGGGCGCGAGCTGCGGGCGGTGGTCGAAGGGCGGCAAAGCCGTGAGGACGCCGCTCGCGCCTACGCGGCCTTCAACGACTCGCACGAGTGGAAGTTCCGCTGGATGCTCCGCGCCCAGCGCCTCGTGCCGCGGGTCCCGCCGCGCCTCCTCGGGCCGCTGATCCGCCTGGCCGGCAGCCGGCGGTTCGTCGCCTGGGCGTTCGGCCACTACCTCGACATCGCGCCGCCCGGCTTCGCAGGTCCGACGGCACAGCCGCGGGCCGCCGAGCCGGCCCTGGCGACCGCCGCATAGCGTCGCCCGCGCTCTAGAAGCCGCGTCGCTCGCGCATCTCCTGCTGCGCCTTCGAGAGCCCCGGCTCGCCGGCCGCGAGCTGGCGTCGCAGGCGGAAGGCATGGATCGCGAAGGCGATGCCCAGGACGACGACCAACCCGGTCAGCCAGGCGACGTCACCGGGCGAGAAGCCGCCGATCGCGGCGAAGAAGACGAACAACACGATGACGCCGAGGCAGGCGGCCCAGAAGGCTCTGCTGACCCGTCCGAACAGATCGCTCAATCACACCACCTCCAGGACGTCCCCGTTGCCGCTGGGGCGGATCCTACCGCCGGGACCGGGCGCCGCCTCAGCGAAGCTTGACGCGGTCGCAATCGCCCGCGAGCCGGTCGCGGCGATCGGCTTTGCCCCGGTCCACCGAGGAGCCGCAGGAGAGGTCGTCGCGCCCGCCGCCGCGGGCGAGAAGCCGGTCGGGCCCGGCGCCTGAATCGAGGGTGTCATTGCCCCCGCCGGCGACCAGAAGGTCGGCGCCGCGACCGCCGATCAGGCCGTCGGCGCCGCCGAGGCCGCGGATCCGGTCCCTGCCGTTGCCGCCCTCGAGCTGGTTGGCGAACTTGCTGCCCACGAGCGTGTCCGAGAAGCGCGAGCCGAGGATGTCCTCGACGTCGCGGTGCACGTTGTCGCCCTCGTCCGTCACGCCGTCATTCGGCTTGTTGTCGAGGCTGACCCGCACGGCGCCCCCTGCGCCCGTGTAGTCGGCGACGTCAACCCCGGTGCCGCCGAAGACGGCGTCGGGGTCATCGTCGAACTCGCCGCTGAACAGGGTGTCGTCACCGGCCGCTCCGCGGATCAGGTCGGCGTCCTGGTCGCCGAACAACGTGTCGTCTCCGACGCCGCCGAGCAGGCTGTCCTCGCCCCTGCTGGTGAAGATGTTGTCGTCGCCGGCGCCCCCGTCGACAACGTCGTCGCCGTCACCGGTGAAGATCCCGTTCGGGGCGCCGCTGCCGATGATCACGTCGTTGCCGTCGCCCGTCTGGATGTTCTCGACATCCGGCTGCACGTTGTCCTTCTCGCAGGCAGCGCCGGGGCAGCTCTCGCCGTCGTCGGCAACCCCGTTCAGGGCGACCCGTACCCCACCCTGCCGCTCGTATCGGACGCTGTCGATGTCCTGCCCGCCGCTCATCGTGTCGGCGCCGTCGGGCTCGCCGCTGTCCTCGAAGCTGTCCCGACCCGGGCCACCGTTCATCACGTCGTTGCCGAGACCTCCGTCCAGGGAGTCGAAGTCGCCGGCACCGGCGCTCAGGGTGTCGTTCCCCTCACCGCCGTTGAGGTCGTCACCCAGCGCACCGCCGATCAGGACATCCGGGGAGTTGTCGGCGACGAAACTGAAGTCGAACCCGCCATGGAGGGTGTTGCGGACATTCGGCCCGCCGTTGAGCACGTCCGCCCCGGCCTCGCCCTCGATCTCGACGTCTTCGGCGTAGAAGCTGTCGAGCGGCATCGGCGTCACGCTCGCCCCGATCGTGCCGACGTCGTTCATGTCGCCGAGCGAGATCTTGATCCCGCCCACACCGGTCGCCGAGCACGTCACCTGGTTGGCGTTGACGGCGGCACAGCCGGGCCCGGGGTTGAGGGTGGCGCCGGAATCGGTGACGGTGAACGTGTTGCCCGACCGCGTGACCGTCACGTTGTTGACCTCACCCGGCTGAGCGAAGACGAACAGCGAGCGGCCCGAGTCCCCGATCTCGACGTTGTTCGCGCCGGCGGTCGACGGCAGCGCAAGGAGCGCACTCGCGAGGACGAGGGCAACCCGCCTCATGAGACCCTCACCTTGTCGCAATCGGCGGCCCGCCGGTCGATCCGGTCGGCCAGCACGACGTCTCGAGCCGAGCCACAGCGCAGCTCGTCTCGCCGCCCATCGCGCGCCCTCAGCCTGTCCGGCCCGCCACCGCCCTCGAAGAGGTCGGAGCCCTTGCCGCCGATCAGGAGATCGCCACCACCGCCGCCGATCAGCCCGTCGGCTCCGCCCAGACCGACGAGGCGATCGCGACCGCCGCCGCCGAGCAGCTCGTTCGCCCTCTTGCTGCCGACCAGCACGTCTGGCGAGTCCGTGCCGATGATGTCCTCGACATCGCTGCGGACGTTGTCGCCCTCGCCGTCCCTGCCGTCGTCCGCCGTGTCGTCGAGGTCGACCCGGACCGAGGCGTCGGCACCGTCGTAGTCGACGAGGTCGAGGCCGGGGCCGCCCGAGAACACGTCGGGCTCCATGCCGAAGGTGTCGCTCAGCTCGTCGTCGCCGGGCCCGCCGCGGTTACGGTCGGCGCCGCTCGAGCCGAAGACCTGGTCGTCGCCGGCGCCGCCGAACAGGTCGTCGTCGCCGTCATCGCCGAGCAGCGTGTCGGCGCCGCCCTGTCCGTCGACTTCGTCGTCGCCGCCGCCGCTGAAGATCGTGTTCGGGCCGCCGCCGGCGCGGATCACGTCGTCGCCCTCGCCGGTGTCGATGCGCTCGAAGTCGGCGGCGATGTTGTCCTTCTCACAGGCGGCGCCCGGGCAGCCCTCGCCGTCGTCGGCGATTCCGTTGGCGTCGACGACCATGTCGACGTCCCGGCGGCAGTCGAGGTCGTCGAACTCGCCCGGCCCCCCGCTGATCGTGTCCGAGCCGTTCCCGCCGGGGTTGCTGCCGCAGTCCGCGCGATCCTCTCCAGCCCCGCCAAGGATCACATCGTTGCCGTCGTCGGCCTCCAGCCGGTCGTTGCCGTCGCCGCCCAACATGGTGTCGTTTCCGTCCCCGCCCCCGAGGCGGTCGTTGTTCGTCGACCCGTTCATCGTGTCGTTGCCGTCGCCGCCGAAGTACTGGCCGAAGTCGACCCCGGAGCCCGCGTTGAGCGTGTCGTTGCCGTCGCCGCCCTGCATCGTGGCGTCGAAGTTGTCGAGGCCGACGACGGAGGGGGCGAAGGTGCCGGTGTCATTCAGGTCAGCGAACGAGAAATCGATGCTCTCGACGTCGGCGGCCGGGCAGCTGACGGTGTTGGGACTCACCAGCGTGCAGTTGAGGCCCGCAGTCGGAGGGGTGGTCGTGTCCGTGGTGAGGTAGTTCGCGCCGCTGCGCGAGAGCGTGACCGTGTTGATCTCGCCGTTGTTCGGGAGGAACCGCAGCGTGTCGCCGAAGTGGACGGCGACCTCCCCGGCCTGCGCCGCGGGCGCGGCGACGCCGAGGGAGCAGCCGACCGCGGCCAGCGCCAGCGGCAACCTGCGGCGCATCATCTCCGCCTCCTGACCGAAACCTTGTCGCAGTCCGGCCCGAAGCGGTCGCTCCGGTCCGCCTTGAGGCGATCGATCGAGGAGCCACAGCGGACCTCGTCCGGCTTGCCGTCGCGCGAGTTGAGGCGGTCCGGGCCGCCGCCGCCGTCCAGGGTGTCCCGTCCCTTCGCCCCGACGAGCATGTCCCTGCCGCGGTCGCCGATCAGCGCGTCTGCGCCGGCGAGGCCGAGCAGGCGGTCCCGCCCGGCGAAGCCCATGAGGGTGTTGGGCCCCTTGCTGCCGATCAGGAGGTCGGAGCCGAGTGAGCCCCCGACGTCCTCGACGTCCGTGCCGACGTTGTCCTTGGCGTTCGAGAAGAGTCCGTTTCGGAATCCGTCGTCGGCTTCGCCGTTCAACGAGACCTTGATCGCTTCGGTGTCCTGCTCGGCCCCGGAGATCCCGTCGGATCCGCCACCCCCGCGGTAGACGTCGGTGTCGTCGTCGAAGAACTCGTAGAAGAACTGGTCGTCGCCGGCACCGCCGAAGAGCTGGTCGGGACCGCTGCCGCCGAAGAATGAGTCGCCGCCGGCGCCGCCGCGGAGGACGTCCGCTCCGCCCTCGCTTTGAAGCGAGTCCGCGCCGCCCAGACCCTGCACGAGGTTGTTGCCGTCGCCGGCGCTGAGGCGGTCGGGTCCCTCGGAGCCGATCAGCGTGTCGTTCCCGTCCCCCGTGCTCACGTCCTCGATGTCGGTGCCTACGTTGTCACCCTCGCATCCCGCCCCGGGGCAGTTCGCGCCGTCGTCGGCGACGCCGTTGAGGTCGATGAAGAGGTCGTCCATCCGGTTCCGCAGGTCGACGCGATCCCGACCTGGCCCGCCGACCATGATGTCGGGACCGTCGCCATCCGGGGCGAACGCGGCGATCAGGTCGTCGCCGGGACCAGCGTTGAGGACGTCATTGCCCTCGCTGGTATGCAGCAGATCGTTGCCGGGTCCTGCGCTCATCGTGTCGTTCCCCGGCCCCGGGATCATCCTCTCCTCCCCCGGTCCTCCGATCAAGGTGTCGTTGCCCGGCAGTGCCCCGAAATCCGGGTCCCCGTTCATCTGGGTGTCGAGGGGGGCCTGGGAGTTGAGGACATCGTTGCCGTTGCCCCCGGCGATCAGCACGAACCCGACCTGGCCGATCGACGAGGACACCGTGATCGAGTCGTTCTGTTCCTCGACGATCGCGCGGATGTCGTTGACGTCGGCGATCGCGCAGGTGGCCACGTTCCCGGCCGCGGTACAGGTGTTCGACGTGCCGGGGGTGGTGATCGTGATCCCGGGGGCGTCGGTGAAGCGGAAAGCGGTCGCGGTGCGGTCGATCGTCAGGTTGTGGACCTCGCCGGGAGCACCGTCGAAGTTGATCGAGAAGTTCGAGCCGGTGAGCGTCGCCGCCCCGGCCGATGCCGTGCCGAGCGCCAGCAGCGCCAGCCCCGCCAACGAGGTCAGCGCCAGGATCCTTCGCAGCGTTTTCCGTGCTCCTCCCAACCCGCTGATCACCCTATTCGGGGCAGGTGGTTTGTCAAGGGTGCTCAACGGACGATCAGGAAAGTGCCTGCAAGCAGGAGGACGACTCCGGCCACCCGCTCCGGGGTGAGGGCTACCTCGTCGAGGCCAAGGACCCCCAGCCGGTCCATCGCCACCGAGGCGGTGAGCTGACCGGTGATCGTCGCCGCGGCCACGCCCCCGGCTCCGATCGAGCTGACGGTGACGAGTACCGTGGTGACGTAGGCGGCGCCGAGGACGCCGCCGAGCAGGTAGTACCAGCGGACGTCGGTGGCGCCGGCGATCCCGCCCGCCTTGCCGCTGACGAGCACGATCGCCAGCAGCAGGACGGTGCCGATCGCGAACGAGATGAAGGCAGCGGGGAAGCTGCCGGTCTCCTTGCCGAGGCCGGCATTGATCGGCGCCTGAAGGGCGATCAGGATGCCGACGCCGGCGGTCAGGAGAACCGCGGCGCCCTTATCCAAGGCGATCCCCTTCCACCCGGGGCGACCCCGCGCCGAGGCAGGGTGTGATCTTGAGTCGCGCCATGTGTCCTCTAGTCAAAGCCGCTTCCCGCCGACCTGCTGTCATATCAGCAGCGCTACCCGACCGATCATGCCGCCCCCACCCCCCGCAAGCGGGCTCGCCTCCCGCCTCTTCCTCGGCCCGGCGCTCCGCGCCCAGCCCGACCGGCGCCTCGTGCGCCTGTTCCGCGACGGCTACGAGAACGCGTTCGAGGAGATCGTCCGGCGCTACGAGCGCGGGCTGCGGCGCTACGCGGCGGCGATCGTGCCCGCGCATCGCGCCGATGACGTCGCCCAGGAGACTTTCCAGAAGGCGCTGCTGGCCCTGCGCACCGCCGAGAGCGACGTCGAGCTCCGTCCCTGGCTCTTCCGCATCCTCCGCAACACCGCGCTCAATGACCTTCGGGACCAGCCACCTCCGGCGGGGGGCGTGCCGGACCACGTCCCCGGCACCGAAAATCCCGCCGCGGTGGCCGAGCGCCACGAGGAGATCACCGACCTGATGCGACGGCTGCGGTCCCTGCCCGACGCGCAGCGGACGGCGATCGTGATGCGCGAGCTCGAAGGCCTGAGCCACGAGGAGATTGCCGCGGCCCTAGGGGTGACGGGCGGGGCGGCCCGCCAGATGCTCTACCGGGCGCGGCGGGCCCTGCGCGACGCAGGCGGTGCGCTGACGCCGGCGCCACTCCTCCAGTACCTCCTCGCGGGCGCGCCGGGCGGCACCGCGGTGGGCGAGGCAGCTGCCGGAGCAGGGCTGGGTGCCGCCGGGTTAGCGGGCAGCGGGGCCCTGCTGAAGGTCGGGATGGCGACCGTGCTCGTTGCCGGGTCCGTCGGGGCCGGCGTCGTCGTATCCCAGGAGGCCGACGACGAGCGGCGGCGACAGGCGATTGAGATCATCGACCAGTCCGATGCCGGCGGGCAGAGGGAGGACCGGGGGGATGCGACGACCGCCACCTTCGCGCAGGACAGCGGCGGGTCGGGGTCCGGCTCGGCGACGGAGGCCGACCATGGCGGTGGTTCCGGTTCCCGCGGGGGCCGGGAGGGGAGCGGCTCCGGCTCGGGATCAGGCTCGACGTCGTCAGGACCCGGGCCCGGAAGCAACTCCTCCGGCTCCGGCGGGGACGGCGGCGGGACCGAGGATCACTCGGGCTCGGGGAGCGGCGGCACGGAGTCCGACGACCATTCCGGCTCCGATGGCGGCGGTGGCGGGCACTCCGGGCCCGGCGGCGGCGGGGACGACGACATCCCCGTGATCTCCGCGCCCACCGACCTTTCCGAGGTCGACGACTCGCCCAACAGCGGGCCCGGCAGCACCAGCAGCGGGTCGGGCTCGTCGGGCAGCGGCACGTCCGGCAGCGGCTCCTCCGGCAGCGGCACGTCGGGCAGATCGGGCAGTGGCTCCAGCGGCGGCGGAGACCTCGACGGCGACCTCGGGTCGTCCGGCGGCTAGGCGCCCGCGGCGCTACTTCGCGCCGAGCCAGTCGGGCCCGACGCCGACGTCGACCTCGAGCGTGGGGTCCAGTTCGAAGGCGCCGATCATCTCGCGCTCGACGACCTTCGCGGCCTCCTCGACCTCGCTCGGGGGACCCTCGAACAGGAGCTCGTCGTGGATCTGGAGCACCAGCCGCGTCTCCATCCCGTCGATCGCCGCGTTGCTGCGGACCATCGCGATCTTGATGATGTCGGCGGCGGTTCCCTGGATGACGGTGTTGACCGCAAGCCGCTCGCCCAGGCGGCGCGTGTTCGGGTTGCGGGACCGCAGCTCCGGGATCCGGCGGCGGCGGCCCATCAGCGTCGTCACGTAGCCCTCGTCGGCCGCCTGTTCGATCGTCCGCTCGCGAAAGGCTCGGACGGCGGGGAAGCGCTCCAGGTAGCGGGCGACGAAGTCGTCGCCCTCCTCGCGGGAAATGTTGAGCCGGTCGGCCAGCCCGAACCCCGTCAGGCCGTAGACGATCCCGAAGTTGACCATCTTGGCCTTCGATCGCTGCCCGACGTCGACGTCGTCGCGCGAGATCCCGAAGACCTCGGCGGCGGTGGCGGCGTGGACGTCGTCGCCCGCCTTGAAGATGTCCTTGAGGACCTTCTCGTCGGCGACGTGGGCCAGCACCCGCAGCTCGACCTGGCTGTAGTCGGCGGAAATCAGAGTCATCCCGTCCTCGGCGACGAAGCAGGCGCGGACGGGGCGGCCGATCTCGGTGCGGATCGGGATGTTCTGAAGGTTGGGGTTGGTGCTCGAAAGGCGACCGGTGGTGGTCGCCGCCTGGTTGAAGGTGGTGTGGACGCGGCCCGTCCCGGGATCGACGAGGTCGGGCAGTGAGTCGAGGTACGTGCTCTTCAGCTTCGTCAGCTCGCGCCAGGACTCGATCTTGGCGACGATCGGATGCTCCTCGCGGATCTGGGCGAGCACCCGGGCGTCGGTCGAGAAGCCGGTCTTGCCGCGGCGCTTGCGGGTCAGGCCGAGGTCCTCGAACAGCACCTTGCCGACCTGCTGGGGGGAGCCGATCGTGAACTCCCCGCCGGCGAGCTCATAGATCTCGCGCTCGAGCTCGGCGATCCTCTCCGCGAACCCGCGACCGACGTCCGCTAGCCGCTCGATGTCCAGCCTCACCCCCACCCGTTCCATCGCGGCGAGCACCTCGACGAGCGGGAGCTCGACCTCGCGGAGGAGCTGCTCGAGCCCGGCCTCGTTGATCCGCTCCCGCTGCTGGTCGGCCAGCGCCGCGACGAGCCGCGCCTCCTCGGTCGGCACGAGAGCGGGCTCGGCCTCCTCACCGAGCGCGAGCTGACCATCGCCGTTCGAGCCCTCGCGCCGGACCGCCATGCCGGCGTCTGCGGCGAGCTCGACCAGGTCGTAGTTTCGCCGCGCGGGGTCGAGCAGGTAGGCGCCGAGCATGGTGTCGTGCTCGATCGCGACCGGAGTGCCCGTTCGCGCTGCGGCGGCGAGCAGGCCGTGGCGGCCGCCACCCAGCGACCTGACGTCGTGGCCGATCACCGGGCGGTCACCCAGCGCCCCCGCGATCTCCTCGGGCGGTGCCTCCCCGTGAACGATCCGCTCGCCGTCGGAAGCCGCCCAGGCGGAGCCGTCGATCGCCAGGGCGACCGGCCCGTCGGCCAGGTCGCCGATCTCGCCCTCTGCCGCCTCGACCTCGAGTTCGCGGTCGACCCGCCGGCCCGGCACCGCGGCGCCATCCGGCAGAGCCTCGTCGAGCCTCTCCATGACGGCGCGGAGCTCGAACTCGCGGGCGAACTCGCGCAGGGAGCTGCGGTCGGGGTCGGCCCCCATGATCTCGCCGAGGTCGAGTCCGGTCTCGACGTCGAACTGGAGCTTCGCCAGCTCCTTGGAGACGCGGGCGTCGTCGGCGTGGTTGGTCAGGTTCTCCTTGCGCTTCGCGCCGGAGATCGAGTCGATGTTCTGGAGCACCGCCTCCAGCGAGCCGTATTCCTGGAGGAGCTGGGCCGCCGTCTTGTCGCCGATCCCCGGGACGCCGGGGATGTTGTCGGACGTGTCGCCCTTGAGGCCGATCAGGTCGGTCACCAGCTCGGGCGGGACCCCGTAGCGCTCGATCACGCCCTCGCGGTCGTAGACCTTCGTGTCGGTGATTCCGCGCGAGGTGGTCATCACGCGGACGCCGTCGTCGACGAGCTGGTAGGCGTCGCGGTCGCCCGTGACGACCATCACGTCGAGCCCCTCCTCGCGCGCCTGGCGGGTCAGCGAGGCGATCACGTCGTCGGCCTCCCAGCCGTCGACTCGGACGTTGCTGTACCCGAACGCCTCGACCAGCGGCATGAAGTGCGGCCACTGCTCGCGCAGGAGGTCGGGCCGGGACGAGCGTTGCGCCTTGTAGTCGGGATAGGTCACCTCGCGACCCGACATTCCCGCGTCCCAGGCGACGGCCAGGCCGGCCGGATGGTGATCGGCGATCAGCTTGACCAGCATCGACGCGAAGCCGAAGATCGCGTTCGTCGGCCGGCCGTCCGACGTCGCGATCGACTCCGGCAGCGCGAAGAACGCCCGGTAGGCCAGCGAGTTGCCGTCGAGCAGGAAAAGCTCCGGCCGCTTGTCTCCGTTGTCCGCCACGGGAGCAACTCTAGAAACCTCGGGGGCGGGTTTCCTCCGGCGCCTGTGCGCCGTCCCCGTGGCGTGCGCCGGACGCCGAGGCGTGTGGCCTTACTTCCGCAGACCCATCAGCGCAGCCGCGCCTTGTCGCAGTCGGCGGCCAGACGGTCGGAGCGGTCGCCCTTGACGCGGTCGATCGAGGCACCGCAGTCGACCTCGTCGGGCCCGTTGTCGCGGCTCCTGATCCGGTCGGCGCCGCCGGCCCCGTCGAGGAGGTCACGTGAGCCGCCGCCGCTCAGGGTGTCGGCGCCGTTCCCCCCGTGCAGCGCGTCGGGACCCTTGAGGCCGACGATCCGGTCGTTGCCGTCACCGCCGTCGATCTCGTTCGCCCGCTTGTTGCCGATCAGCACATCAGAGCCCTCGCCGCCCATGATGTCCTCGAGGTCCGCCTTCGTGTTGTCCTTGGGGCCGGAGATCAGGGCGCTGGTCGTGCCGTCGTTTGCCTTCCCGTCGAGGCTGATGCGGAGCGGAACGTGGATCCCGCCGTAGATCGTCACCAATCCGGTCGACCGGCCGATGAAGTCGACCTGGTCGGTCCCCTTGCCGCCCGAGTAGACGTCCGCGGCCAGGTCCAGCACCTCGGCCAAAAGAAAGTCGTCTCCGCGGCCGCCGTTGAGGCGGTCGGATCCCTCGTCGCCTCTCAGCTGGTCTGCGCCGCGGCCGCCGGCGACGGCGTCATCGCCGCGGCCACCCTGGATGTCGTCGTCCCCGGCAAGGCCGCTCAGCTGGTCGTCGCCGTCGTTGCCGAAAAGCCTGTTGGCGGCACCGCTGCCGACCAGGACGTCGTCGCCCTCTCCGCCCTCCACGTCCTCGACGTCGGGCTTGACGTTGTCGCCTTCGCAACCCGGCCCCGGGCAGCCGGTCCCATCGTCGGCCACCCCGTCCAGATCGATCGTCACGCCGACCTCGCGGTCGAACAGACCCAGCGCGTCTTGGCCGGCACCGCCGTTGTAGACGTCGGCCCCGTCTGGGACGTCGCCGAAGTCAAAGAAGACGTCGCTGTTCGCGCCGCCGTTGAAGACGTCGTTCCCGGTCCCGCCCTGGAGAGAATCGCGGCCGCCGTTGCCGTTGAGAACGTCGTTGCCGGGACCGCCGGACAGCTCGTCGCCGTCATCCTGGCTGTTGAGAATGTCCTCCCCTTCGCTCCCGAAGAATTCCTGCCGGCTCGGGCCCATGCCGGTGGTGAGGACGTCGTTTCCGGGCCCGCCGAACACGACCAGATCGCCGCCGAACGGCGCGTTGAAGCGGACCTCGCCGGAGGCGCGGCCCTGATCCCCCATGTCGTCCAGAAAGACGAAGACCAGCTCGATTCCGGCCGCCGGGCAGGTTGCCTGGTTGGGCGAGACGCCGGCGCAGGGGGCGGTGGGTGTGATCACCGCGCCCGGGTCGTTGAAG
>Ga0126309_10000369_pt1 | contig 15173 bp, 12 predicted proteins | sample Plot56_FD_92541 | JGI IMG/M metagenome (GOLD analysis project Ga0126309, IMG submission 92541) | Serpentine soil microbial communities from UC McLaughlin Reserve, CA, USA - Plot56 | ecosystem: Environmental > Terrestrial > Soil > Grasslands | place: USA: UC McLaughlin Reserve, Lake County...
ATGGCCGAAGTCAGGAGCTCGGGAGCCTGCTCGCGTAGGGCAGGACCGATGAAAGCTTCGTACCACCAGTCGCCTGCGACGAGCAGGGTGCCGAGGAAGGCGATCAGGTAGCCAGCGAGACCGAGCCTGCCGGTGGCATGGGCTTGCCTCGCGTAGAGCCCTGTGAGGGCGAGGAGGAGCGCGAACATCGCCGCCAGCGCCAGCCCCATGCGAAGGGTCTGTGTCGCGATCCAGAAGGACTCGCTCAGGATCATCGGGATGGCCAAATGTGAAATCTGACTGATGAGGATGAGTCCGGCGGCAGCCGAGGCGGCCAGGCCAGCCTGACGGGCCGTGAATGGACTTGCCATGCGATGTGGTCCTCCTGACGTTGCGTTGGTCCAAGCGAGACCTCACGACCTCGGTTCGACCGTAGTTGGAGTTCGGTCGGCGGGGCATCGGGGAGTGCCCTGACGACGTCTACGGGCCAGCCCTTCACGCTGCCCGTCAGCTCCCTGCGTTTCCGTGCGCCCCCGCCGGGCGCAACCAAGGGATGCGTCGTGTCACAGAGGTCCGTCCTGGTCTTGCGCCGGACGATGGAGTCGGGCGTGGTCATTGACCTTCCGCGTCCATCCGGGCCTGAACCTGCCACCATCGGTGCATGGGCCCAGGCTCGATCGCGCCGATCCGTTGACCGCTTCAACCGACCGCCGGTTGCGACGTCTCGCGATCATCGCGGGGGTCAGCCTGATGGTCGCTAGTACGACATATATGCAAACGCCGCGGTGCGCCGCCACTGGCCCTCGTCGGCGGGTCGTCGTGTCGGGATCGTTCCTCGTCACCGGCTTGTTTGCCTGGTCTCGCCGCCCATCGAGTCGAATGGATCGCTAGATGGTTGCCCTCGGCCTCGGCCTCCTGCTGATCCCGTTCGCTGGCGCACCGTGGCTGATCCTCTATCCAATCGGCCTTCGACTTCCCTACGCGGTGGACGTCATCGTGCTTGGCTCGAGGTGCCGTGGCGGACCTCGTCGTTGAGCTCCGAGACACCCACGCGAGCCCGGCTCCGCGAGGCGCTTGCGCAAGCGTTCCGCGACGAACCTATCCGTCGCCTATTGGTCGGACCGGGCTGGCGCCTACGCCGGGCCGGACGGCATCCCGGTCACGCTGCCGGTCGAAGGATCGGGTCAAGCCGTGACACCTTTAGAGCGGCATGAACCGTCCTGCGGCGGGCGGGTTTCCACCCTCGTGTCGCACCGTTGGCTGTCGAACTGGCTGTCCGGTCGCGCGATCGTGGCGCGGCGGGGCGCGCAACAGCGGCATTCGTGCGGAGGGGAGTGGAGCCGACACTCGGATTTGAACCGAGGACCTGCTGTTTACGAAACAGCTGCTCTACCGCTGAGCTATGTCGGCGCCGATAAAGTATAGGTGCTGCACACCGGCATCCGCCATTCCCACGCACTGGAACGACCGAAGGATCGGTCAGGGATGGGTCCCACAGCGCTCCAACAGCAGATAACTGCCAACATCTGCGACGCGCGGCCGGATCACCCGCCTGGCGCATTGGCACGAGCGTTCGATTCCTCGCTGCCTCGTTGCCATCCGAGTATGGAACAATCCGGCCCCCCCGGCGCTCAGACTGGTAAGCGCGACCTGGATGGCCGCCACGAACGGGGCCGACCGATGCAGCATGACCTGGTGGTCCGGGCGCAAGGGGGCGATCTCGAGGCCTTCTCAGCGCTGACGGGCGGCCGGACGGATCGGCTGTTCGCCGCCGCCCGCTTGATCCTGCGCGACGATGAGCAGGCGGCTGATGCGGTCCAGGATTCCCTCCTCCAAGCGTGGCTCAACCTGCGCGGCCTGCACGATCCGGCGCGGTTCGACGCCTGGCTGCACCGCCTCCTCGTGCGGGCCTGCTACAGGGCCGCACGCCGGCGGCGCGGTCGGGAGATCCTCGTGCTCAGTCTCGCCTCGACTGTCGAGGCGGCGACCTCAGACGACCAACATTCGGTCGCGGTTCGCGATCAACTCGACCGGGGCTTCCGGCGGTTGTCACCCGAGCAGCGCGCCGTCATCGTCCTACATCACTACCTCGGTCTGTCGCTGGTCGAGTCGGCCGAGGTGTTGGCGATCCCGCTCGGCACGATGCAGTCGCGGCTGAGCCGGGCTACACAGGCGATGCGCGCAGCCCTTGAAGCTGATGAACGGCCCGCTTTTGCATCGGAGGTGGCCCGATGAACCCGAACGGAACCTTTAGCCGAGACCTCGAACGTTGGCTCGATGACGAGGCGCCTTTGGCTGGACCGACCGGTCTTCACGAGGGGATCCTTGAGCGCGCCCGCGCGATACGCCAGCGCCCAGGCTGGATCGTATCGGTGCGCGGCGACGACTTCCCGAGCCTAGGAGGGGCGTTCGGATGGTCCGGTGTACCCCGCCTCGCCCTGATCGCCGCTATTGGCGTGCTCGCGGTCGGCGCCGCCTTGTACCTGGTCCGGCCTGCCCCGTCAACGGTCGGCAACGCGGGGCCGCTGCCGATCTCTCCGGTCCAGCAGATCTGGACCACGAATCAAGGCGTGGCCATGACCATCCAGCGGCACGACCCGACCGACAAGGGCCGCTACTACTGGCGCGCGGTGACGTACGACCAGATCGACCTCAAGGGCTGGACCCAGAGCAACTCAACGACCGTCGTGCGCCAGCCCGGTACCCAGCTCTTGGTGGGGCTGGCCGACGCCATCGATCCCGCGGGGTTACACACCGTCATGTTCACGGTGACGCCGGGCGGCTTCCACGGGGCGACGATCGTGTCACCCGGGACCCCTGTGGAGGTCAATGAGATTACGCGCCTGACCTACGTCGGCCGCACCGGGTACTTCGCGCTGCTCGAAAGGGTCGGCGCCTCTGGGTCATACACGGCCACAGCGCTGACCCTGCCGCCCGTCAGCACCCCAGGGCAGCTGACGCAGGCCGACCTGCGGGTCGCGGGGACTGCGTATCCGCAGGAGGTCAAGGACCTGTATCTGCAGGTCGCACCTGGCTCGATCGGCACCAACGCCAGGAAGCTCGAGCACAAAGTCCGGGCCGAGGCCGCCTCATCGGCCCCGTTCGATCTCGCCAGCCAGATCGTGACCGAGCTCCATTCGTCAACGTACATTTATGCCACCGACGTCCGCGACCTCGATTGCGCGACCTTGTCTACGGCGGAATGCTTCGCGACCTACAAGCGCGGGTTCTGCCAGTACTACGCGGCCACGATGGCGGTACTTCTGCGCGACCTGGGCGTGCCGACCCGGATTGCCGACGGGTTCTTGCCCGGTGAGGTCGATCCAAACACCGGCATCGAGACGATCCAGCTGAGTGGCGCACACACCTGGGTCGAGGTCTACTTCCCGGGCCATGGCTGGGTTATGTTCGACCCGACCGGCGGCAACTTGTCCCAGGTCGAACCGCTGCCGTAGAAGTAAGGACAGCGAGCGATCTTGGGAACAATCACGTCAACGCGAGCGATTCAGGCTGGCGTGATCGCCCGGCATGATTCCGTTCAAGCACGGTGTGGCGAGCACGAAAGAAGGCGCTGGCTGTTCGCGCCCGGCGGACGAGCCGGCTAGCGCGCCACGCGGTAGCGGAGATACACGACTTTCGAGTTGAACGGGCGGGTCTCGACGAGTTCGAGATCGACCCGGCGCTCCTGCCGGGGAAAGAACGGGATACCACCGCCAACGAGCACCGGGTAGACCATGGGCCGGTACTCGTCGATCAGCTCCAGGGCCGCCGCCTCGGCGGCCAGCGTGGCGCCGCCGATCGCGATTTCGCCTTCCCCCGGCTCGGCCCGCAACCGCTTGATCTCGGCCACCACATCGCCCGTGGCGAGTCGAGCATTGCCCTGCACCGCCGACAGCGTGGTGGAGAACACCACCTTTGGAAGCGGATTCCAGAGCCCGGCCCACTCGAGCTGCGCGTCGTCGAGGGATGCCTGATCGGCGGTCTCCCAGTACAGCATCGTCTCGTACAGCCGTCGTCCCATCAGGTGGACGCCGACCCCTCGGATGTCGTCGTTCCAGAAGCGAAGACCTCCTTGTCCAGCCCGGGCCAGTCGAAGGTGCCGTCCGGCCCGACGATGTAGCCGTCGAGTGAGGTGCTCATCGAATAGGTCACGCTGCGCATAGGAAGTCCTGTGGGTGGCGGGTACGACGATAGGACTGCCGGACGCCGCAGAACTCATCGCCGCTCGCGGCACCCCTGCGCTGCAACTGCGGCCGAGCCGCGGTGTCTAGCAGCCGCCTTCCTTCAGGCTCAGCGCCATCCTCAACATGCCGACCGTCCTTGACGCACAAAGGAGGCTCCTACCGACTGACAGCGGGGGCCCTCTAGAGTTGATGAGTCTTTAGGTTCTGAGCGCGCGGAAGAGGCGATAAGTGTGGCCTGCCGGGCGAGCAAGTCAGCAACTCGGACGAGGAGACAGACGAGCAGCATTGTTCGAAACCGGCACGCTCCTACGTCTGGAGGGCAGGCCGCGTGTCTCCGGTGTGGCTCCATTAGGCTCGCGGGTCACGCTCCATACGCAGGGGAAATTGAAGATCAGCTGACCGGTCTGCGGGACGATTTCTCGGCGCGGCGTAGGACGCGCCGAAGAAGTCTGTTTCGTACGTGCGCCGACTGCCCTTCGTCCTGGGCGGTGCCGCCGGACGGCGGGCTCATCATCGTATGCTGGAACCATGAAGGGCCGTGTCCTCCCCACCGGTACCGTGACCTTTCTGTTCTCCGACATGGAGGGTTCGACTCGACTCGTCCAGGAGGTCGGACCGTCGGCGTTCACCCGGATCCTCGAGCGGCACAATGAGATTCTCCGGGCTTCCTTCGAGGCGCACGGCGGCATCGAGCGCGGAACGCAGGGCGACTCCTTTGCGGTCATGTTCGCGGAGGCGCCTTCAGCCGTCGCAGCGGCGGCAGAGGCGCAGACGGCACTAACCGCCGAAGTGTGGCCGGACGCGATCGATGTTCGCGTGCGGATGGGCCTCCACACCGGCGTCGGGACCCTGGGCGGCGACGACTATGTCGGGATCGATGTCAATCGCGCCGCGCGAGTCGCCGGAGCCGCCCACGGCGGCCAGGTCCTGGTCTCGGATGCGACCCGGGCCCTGACGGCGCAGGCGATGCCGCCTCGGGTACGACTGCGCGATCTCGGCGAGCACAAGCTGAAGGACCTGGCGCGACCCGAGCATCTCTTCGAGCTCGTCCTCGATGACGTCCCCATGGCGTTCGGTCCCCTCCGGACCGGCGAGCGGAACGTCGGCAATCTGCCACCCCGCCTCACGAGCTTCCTCGGGCGCGAGGCAGACATGGAAGTCTTGCGAGGACTGCTGACAACCAACCGACTGATCACGCTGACCGGCGCGGGCGGTAGCGGCAAGACGAGTCTCGCCATCGAGATCGCTCGCGCGTCGGAAGGCGACGTTCCGGGCGGAACCTGGTTCGTTCCCCTCGATGCCGTCGCAGATCCCGATCTCGTGGGGGACACGATCGCAACCGGTCTTGGCCTGCTCGAGTCGCCGGGCGTGTCGGCACGGGACCGACTCGTCAGGTTCCTCGGTGATCGACGGGTCCTACTCGTCATCGACAACTTCGAGCAGATCCTTGCCGCCGCACCGCTCCTTGGCAATTTGATCCAGGCGGCCAGCGGCTTGACGGTGCTCGTCACAAGTCGGGCGCCTCTCCGGCTGTCCATCGAGCAGGAGTTTCCGGTTGCTCCGCTGTATGTTCCGGCACCGATCGTTCCCCTTGAGGTGGTAATGGGAAGCCCGGCGGTGCGGCTCTTCGTCGAGCGGGCAGGCCGCGTCCGGCCCGGCTATCAGCTGACCTCCGGCGACGCTCTGGCCGTGGCAGAAATCTGCGTCAGGCTCGATGGCCTGCCTCTCGGGATCGAGCTGGCTGCCTCTCGGATTGGCCTCCTGACCGCACAGAGCATCGCAGACCGGCTGGCGCAACGCCTCGACCTGCCCGGAGCTGCCCCGCGGGATGTGCCCGACCGTCAACGCAGCCTCGAACGCGCGATCGCCTGGAGCTACGACTTGCTCGAGCCGGCGGAACAGCGCTTGCTCGCGCGCCTGTCGGTCTTTGCCGGCGGCTGCCGACTGGCGGAGGCGGAGGCGGTCTGCGGGTCGCCGACGGAGCTCGGGATCGAAGTCCTCGAGGGCATGTCGCAGCTCGTCGATCACGGGCTCCTCCAGCCCCTCCCGGGACCGGATGGGGCGCGCTATCGCCTCCTCGAGACGGTTCGGATGTTCGCCCGCGATCGCCTGGCGGAAGGGTCGGACCAGCCCACGACCGAACGCCTCCATGCGCTCGCCTACCTCGCGCTAGCCGAGGAAGCGGCGTCGCACACGATGACCAGCCGCCAGAAGGCCTGGCTCGACCGGTTGACGGCGGAACACGACAACCTTCGCGTGGCGATCCAATGGGCGATCCGGGAGGGCGAAGTCGAGATGGCGCTCCGGCTGGGCGCCGCATCCTGGCGGTTCTGGCAGCAGCGCGGCCATCTCGTCGAGGGTCTGGCGACGATGGACGCGATCCTTTCGCTGCCCGGGGCCGAGACACCTTCGCTCGCCAGGGTTCGGGCCCTTGACGCCGCCGGGGGACTGCGCTGGTGGACGGCTGAAGTCCCGGGCGCCGCTGCCATCTACCAGATCCAGCTGGAGCTCGCCCGCGAGATCGGTGATAAGCAAGCCATCGCGGGCGCGATCGTCAACGTGGTCGACACGGGCACGATCCTGAAACGCGACGGCGACGAGCTCTACCGACTCTTGGAGGAAGCACTCGCCCTGTATGCAGAGATCGGCGACGAACGGGCCCTCGAACGGGTGCGGCTGACGTCGGTCTTTCAGACCTTCGCGAACCCGATGCTCATCCCTTCGGTCGACGTGCTCCTCGAACAACTTCATCGATTCGAGGCAGTCGACGATCAGGCCTACATCGGGATGACCGCCCTCGCGCTCACCGCGATCAGCTATAACAGCGGCGACGTCGAGGGCGCCTTCCGCTGGGGAATGCGAGGCATCGAGTCGGCTCTGCTCATCGGCGACGTCAGCTCCGCCACCATCGCCCTGCGCGGCGGAGCACTCCTTCTCGTCGCCATGGGCAAGAACCGGGAAGCCGTCGTCAGCAACGGCGCGTTCGAGGCGCTCTGCGCGCGGTACGCCGTCCGACCGCCGGGCGATCTCGACAATTGGGGCCTGTTCGGCGCCACGAGCGATGAGGCATTTATGGCGATCATGCAGGACCCGGCCTATGCCGCCGAAGCCGGCCTGGGAGCGTCCATGACGATCGAGGAGGTCGTCGACTATCTGGGCCGCCTGCTCGAGGATGAAGAGCCCGCGTCACGGGCATCGGCCGTGCCCGCAACGGTTCCGACGGTGCCCGCTCGCTTCGTCCGCGAGGGTGACGTCTGGGCGATCACCTATGAGGACCGCACGTTCCGGACCCACGACACGAAGGGCCTCCGATATCTCGCCCAGCTGCTGGCCGCACCCGGTCGAGAGATTCCCGCGCTCGACCTCGCGGCGGGAGCGACGTCTGGCGCCGGTGGCGTCGCGGCCGCCGTCGCGGCCGATGCCGGCCTGGCGCCCGCGACAGCGATCGCCGATCCGCTTCTCGACGGCGCGGCCCGGGATGCCTATCGGGAACGACTGCGAGACCTCCAGGAGGACATCGACGAGGCAAACCGATTCGGCGACAGCGAGCGGGCCGCGCGGGCACGAGAAGAGTTCGCATTCCTCGCCCAGGAACTGACGGTCGCGACCGGGCTCGGCGGACGGGACCGCCAAGCCCCATCGGACGCCGAGCGAGCGCGACAGAGCGTGTCGAAAGCGATCCGGCAGGCACTCGACCGGATCGAGCGGCACGACCGCGCCCTCGCCACCCATCTCCGTCATTCGGTCCGGCTGGGTGCGTTCTGTGGATACGTACCCGACCCGCGCTCCGAGGTTCGGTGGACGATGTAACCGGGGCCCGCGTTTCTCGGTGACCGTCGTCGTCACGACGCCGGGCCCTGCATAACGCTTGTAGGTCACCACCGTGACCCTCCAGGTCACGCCTCCCAATCGACGTCGCCCAGGAAGGCGGCGCTGTTCCGGAGGCTGACCATGGAAACGCCGTTCTCGTGGATCGTGACTCGTCATGAGGCACCCGCCGGCCGGTTCGCGATCCTGCTCACTGGAGCCATCGTGGCCTTGCTCCTTGCCGTGTCGATCATCGCGGGCTGCTCAGCCACCGGCGCGGCGCCCCAGCGCAGCTCCGTCGCCGCCCCGGCCCCGACGGCGGGGACGTCATCTGCACCTGTCGTGTCAAGCGGAAACGCGCTGACCGTCACAGGCGTGGAGTACGCCTTCAAGGGCGTCCCCCAGACTGCCCGGGCCGGGACCGTAGTGACCTTTGTGAATGCCGGCACGGAAGTCCACCAGATGATCGCCGCGAGGCGAAACGATGGTGTGACGGCATCGCTCGACGAGCTGCTCGCGATGCCTCAGGCGGAGTCAGACAAGCTTGTCACGATCCTCGGCGGCCCCGTCGCGGCAGCGGGCAAGACGGCGTCCGACACGATCACCCTCGACCGGCCCGGGACGTGGTTCTTCGTTTGCTTCGTCCCGGTCGGGACAACGAAACTGCCGTCCCTTGCCCCTGGCGCGACGCCAAACGAGGCTCTGATGCCCAAAGGCCTGCCGCACTTCCTGCAGGGCATGGTCGCCGAGATCACGGTGACCGAATAGACGACTTGGGCAGACCCTGCAACGCCCTGGTTCGTAGCACCGTCTCCCTCCGCGACTCCAGAGTGACGATCGTGACCATGCATTCCGATTCAGCAGCCCGAAGAAGGAGTTCGAACGTGACCGCTGTGTCCCGAGGCCTCGGGCTCGTGGGGATCGCTGTCGCGATCGCCGCCTGCATCGGAGCCAGCCCGACGCGTACCCCGACTGCAGATGCCACTGCTTCCTCGCCGGGGATCCTGACCTCACCGAATCCTCCGACGTCGTCCGGGCCCTCCCCATCAACCTCCGCGTCGACGTCATCGCCGGCGGCCAAGGTCTTCGAATCCACACGACACGGCTATCGCGTCATGGTCCCAGCCGGTTGGTTCGTCAACGAGTACGACGGTTCCTGGGACTCCCTCGACCAGTTCACCCCTGGCGGGGAGATCCCCGGCGAGGACGCCGTCGCGCCTCCCGGCTTCACTTCGTTCCTTGTCATGAACTCGATGGCGATCCCCGCCGACATGACAGCGGGCGAGTGGCTCTCCGCCTTCGAGGCCCTGGTCGCGGCCGGACTGCCCGCCGACTGTCCCGGCACACCACGATCCGACTACTTCGCGGGTGAACCCGCCACGGCCCTCGAACAAACCTGCGCCGGTGCCGCGATTGTCGGGCGCAGCCTGGTACACGATGGACGTGGTTACTACTTCACGACCAAGTCCCCGCACCCTGATCCGGCCAGTGAAGCCATCATCGAGGGAGTGGCAGCCTCGATCGAATTCACCGAGTGAGGGTCACCTCACATCGGCCACTGTGACCCACCTGACCCGCCCCCTCAGCTTGCGTCCCGGCGAGGGCCGGCTCGTCGGGCTCGTCGCGGCGGTCTTTGCCTCGATCGAGATCGCCCGCGGCTTCGGGGAGATCGCCGCGGACTCGCTCGTCATCGGCCGGTTTGGGTCGGGCTCGCTGCCGTGGCTGTTCATCGGCCTCGGAATCGCGAGTCTTGTCGCCGCGCTGGCGTTCGGGGCGGTCCTCGGCCGGCTTCGACGGGGGCACCTGGTCGTCTCAGTGCTTGTCGCGCTGGCCGCGGGACTCGCGATCGAACAGCTCGCTCTCGTCGCCGGGCTGCCGATCGTGCCACTTCTCTGGGTCAGCGTCTACGCCACCGGTGCGCTCGCCACCACGCTCGCATGGACACTCGCCGGCAGCGTCCTCGATACCCGCCAGGCGAAGCGCCTCTTCCCCGTCTGTACGAGCGCCGCGATCGGCGGCAGCTTCGTCGGGACGCTTGGGGCCGGGCCGGCGGCCGCACTCGTTGGCACCGAATGGGTCGTCGCGCTCGAGGCGATCGGGCTGGCGGTCGCCGCGGGATTCGTCAGCCGCCTAGCAAGCGGAGCGGAAGGCGGCCGGCTCCGCGTCAGGCCGCCACGCCGGCCTGTGGTCACGGAGTTCCGGGCCGGGTTCGACTTCGTCCTCCACTCCCCGTTGATGCGCCTCGTGGCCGTTGCGTATGTCCTCTTCTCCGTCCTGATGTTCTCCGTGACCTCGCCGTTCTTCCGGGCGTTGGCGGAGGCGTTCCCGCCCGGCGCGTCTGCGGAGCTGACGGCCGCGCTCGGGCTCCTGTCGGCGGTCGTGACCGGGACATCGTTTGTCATCTCGCTCGTCGTCGCGCCGCGGCTCTACGCCCGGTTCGGCCTGGCGACTGCCGCTGTCCTCCTGCCGATCGTCTACGCCGCGGGCTTCGGCTTATGGATCGTCGCATTCAGCCCAGCCACCGCGGCCCTCGTCCGGTACGCCCAGCAGGTCACCCAGCGGGGCCTCTCGAACGCCGCGTGGAGCGCGTTCTACAACGTCGTCCCGGCGGCGCGCCGAGCCCAGGTCCTCGCGTTCAATGATGGTGTGCCCGGGCAGCTCGGGATCGTGCTCTCGGGTGTCCTGCTCCTGACCGTCGAGGCGGTCCTCACACCGGAGCAGATCCCGTGGCTCGGGGCGACGACTGCCGTCGCTTGCATCGCCGTCGTCATCGCGATCCGGCGGCGCTACGCCGAGGCGCTCCTTCAGGCGTTGCGGTCTGGCCTCGGCGAGCGGGTCCTCGAGGGCGGGCCCGGCATCGTATCGCTCGGTGCCGACGGACGGACCACGATCGCGCTGATCGATGCTCTCGACGATCCGCAGCCCGCCGTCCGAAGCATGGTCGCTGAGCTCCTCGGGCGGCTGCGCGTCACGGGTGCCGCGCAAGCGCTCACGCGTCGGGCCGCCGACTCCGACCCGCGCGTTCGAGCCGCCGTGATCGTGGCGCTCGCGAGCATCGGCGAAGGCGCGGCGGCGGGCCGAATCGAGCCGGGACTCATCGACCCCGACGCCACGGTCCGGGCGGCCGCGATCGACGCGGCTGCGCGGACAGTCCCGGATGCGGTCGTCCGCCACGTGGACCGGTTGGCGGCCGATCCCCATCCGGCCGTCAGGGCGAGCCTTGCCGTAGCGTTGTCGGAGATGGGCCGGCCCGACGACGCCACTGCCCTGATGGCCTCGCTGCTCTCAGCCGCGGCGTCAGGCGATCGGGTCGCCGGCCTACGTGCGCTCGGCCGGATCGAGGCGATCGACCCGCCCCTCGACGACGGGCCCGACTTCGCTGCCGCCGCCCTCGCCGACGAAGCGACCCCGGTCCGCCGGGCGGCTGCGGCGGTCATCCAGGCGAGGCCCGTCGTCCCGGACTCGGTGATCGCGCTGCTCGCCGGCGGCTCGCCCGAGACATCGGAGGCTGTGCTCTGGGCCCTGGACGGGCATGCCGCCCAGGCTCGCGGCGCGGTCCTGACCTGGGCCCGCGGCCGGGTCGCCCGCGCGACCGATCTGCAGAGGCGCGTGCGGGCGCTCGACGGCGCACCGGCCGGGGACGGAGCTCTCGCGTTCCTCGCCGCGATCCTTGCCCGCCGCCAGCGCGAGATCCTCCATCGGCTGCTCACCGGGCTGGCCGTCCTCGATGCACCCGAGGCCGCCGGTCTCATCCGCCGCAGCCTGGGGTCGGACGACGCCGACGTCCGGGCCCAGGCGATCGAGGCGATCGACTCGATCGGCGACGCCGAACTCCGCCGGGCGATCGTGTCGCTACTGGAGCGCCCGACCGGCGACGCCCGCCCGAACGAGGACGGCGTCCTCGGTGACCTCACATCGGACCCGGACCAGTGGATCCGGGTGATCGCCCTGCGCGCCCGCGCCGAGCGCAACGCCGAGGAGTCCACCATCCGCGAGCAGGCGCGAATCGGTCCGGATCCGATCGTTCGGGACGCGCTCATCGGCTTTGAGGAGGGAGGACTTCTACGCATGCCGGATGCCACCCACATCCTTGGCGAAATCGATCGAATGCTGTTCCTTCGCCGCGTCCCGCTTTTCGCCGAGCTGGCGCCTGAGGACCTCCAGCGTCTTGCGATGACCTGCGTCGAGCGGCTTTACGGCGCCGACGAGGTCGTCGTTAGCGAGGGCGAGATCGGAAGCGAGCTCGTGCTGATCGTCGAGGGTTCCGTCCGGGTCGTCCACGTCGAGGCCGAAGGGACCGAACGACTGCTCCGCCGATATGACGCCGGCGACCATTTCGGCGAGCTTGCCGTCCTGCGTGAGGCGCCGCGCGCCGCAACCGTCATCGCGGAGCCGCCCGGTATCCGCGGACTCGTCATCGGTGGTGAGGGCCTGACCGCGATCCTCCGGGAGCGGCCGGACGCGGCGATGGCGATGCTCGCAACACTCGCAACTCGGATCAGCCAGGGCTAGGACGGGCACAGGCCCGACCGATCCAATTCTGCAGTCGCTCGCTCCCGTTCGCCTAGCGCCAGCGGTGGTACCATATGAGCATGGACAAAACGACAATCTACTTGCCGACGGAGCTCAAGTCGGCGATCAAGCGCGTGGCCCGGCAGCGAGGACTCTCAGAGGCCGAGGTCATTCGCGAATCGATCCGCGACGCCGTCGGCGATGATCGACCGCGCCCACGCGGTGGCCTCTTCGGGAGCGGCGCTCCGATCGCGCGCGAGGCGGACGAGCACCTGCCGGGCTTTGGCGAGCGGTGATCGTCGACACCAGCGCACTCCTTGCGTTCTTCGACACCGATGAGCCCGATCACAAGACGGTTTCCGCCGTTCTCGGCAGGGCGGCGGAGCTCCTCGTGGTCTCGTTCTATGTGATCGCCGAACTCGACTACCTCGTGGCATCTCGGCTCGGCGTCTCGGCCGAGCTGGCCGTTCTGCGGGAGCTGACCGGTGGCGCTTGGGACCTGCCCACGATCGATTTCGAGGAACTCGTGAGGGCTCGCGCCGTCATCGAGCGGTATGCCGACCAGAATATCGGCGTCGCGGACGCTTCCAATGTGATCCTGGCCGAGCGGTACCGGACGCGAACCATCGTGACCCTCGATCGACGGCACTTCGACGTCCTGCGACCGCTCAGCGGTGGGCGTTTCCGGGTCCTCCCGTAGCGCCACGCCCTATGGGCAGCCATGCGCGACACAGGGATGACCATGCGTCAGTCTGACCGACTTGCTGAGGACGGGTTTTCGAATGCTCGCGGTCGGCTCGGAGAGCAAACGGACCGTAGCGGGGATCCTGGGCGGTGACGCCCTCCAAACGAACAGCTGATAAGTGTGCCCGTTTGTATCGACCCGCCACGCTTGTAGCACTGCGCAGACTGGCGGAGACTTACGAAACAGCTGCTCTACCGCTGAGCTATGTCGGCGCCAACAGCTGATAACTATCGGAGCCAAGGATGGCGTTGACACTTTGGTGTAAGGCGCGCGGGTTCGAGTTCACGTCAGGCGTCTGAACGGGGCGCTGCAGTAAAACGCGATGGTGTATCGCCGATGCTTCGCCTTGTCCTCGCTGGTTCCGTGCTCGGTCGAGTCGACGCATCGAAGGAAAAGCTCGCCGCCCGCCAGGATGACCTCGAACGTGTTTGTGTCGATGTTGCCCGGCTCACCGGGCGTAAGCACTAGCTGCTTCCCCGAGAGCGCGAACGTTCCAAGCTCCCCGACCTGCATCGCGATGTCCCGGGTCTCCTCCGGGTTGGGCTTGTGGATGGAGTCGCCGCGGCCGAGCAGCCAACGAGCGCGAGGGACAGGACCAGCAACCGCGAGACGGTTCGCACGGGTGTCACCGGATCCATTCGCCAGCGGGGATTGGAAGCCCTGGAGCGCCGGGGCATCGTGGGTGTGGTGAACGAGGATCCGAGCAGGTTGGCTCTCCCTTCGAGTTTGAGCGTGCGATCGATGAGGCCGGAAGGTGATCGCTGGCTACGGACCCGCAGCCGTCCAGTCGGCGGCATCCTCGTACTTGCCGATTGGTGTATCGGTCACCTGGTGGAGCTGCGTGCCGTCTACACGCACGACGTAGAGATCGAAGCTCTTCGAGGCCCTGCCGGAGAACACGATCCATTCGCCATCGGGGGACCAGCTTGGCGAGAGCGCCGTCTCGAGGCCGCCGTCCGAGATCTCGATCGTCCTGATCTCGCCGCCGTCGATCGGCACGAGCAGGAGTGATCCCTTCGAGTCAGTCAGGATCGTCTTGCCATCCGGCGACAAGCGGCCTCCCCCAATCTTCTTGTCGGTCAGTGGTCGCACGCCGCCGCCATCGACGTTGACGACCATCAGGTCCGCGTCCGCCTCGTCCGGTAGCCTCACGCGGGTGAAGATGATCTGGGCGCCATCTCGTGAGTAGTCCGTGGGAATGTCATGACAACTGTTCGGGCACGTCGTGACGCGGACGAGGTCTCCCCCATCCGATGCGCGCACGGTGTACATCCCGTTACGGGTGAGATCAGTGTCGTCCCAGCCTTCACATGCCAGCCTCGACCCATCGGGCGACCAGGCGAAGCATCCGAGATCCAGCGTTGGGTCAGGACTGTCGAACTGGACGTAATGCGATCCATCGGGATCGATCAGGCCGACGAACAGCCGCCCAACGCTGTTCTCGGCGACGACCGAGATGTGGCGTCCGTCGGGTGACCACCGATGGGGATCGCCGACGGGAAGCAGCGGCGTCGTGTCCGTGCCATCGGGATTCGTCGTGAAGAGCGACCCGATTTCCTCGTGGATCCACTGGGCGTAGACGAGGCGCCCGCCCGGCAGCGGTAGCTGGGACATCGTCGGAGACGGGTCCGCGTTGGTCGTGGGGGCGACGGACCGAGGCGTGGTGGCACTTACAGCCGAGCTGGGCGTGGTGGTCGCTCGCCCGCACGCGGTCGTCACGAACGCAGCCGCCACCATCGAGATCGCCAGGCGTCGCCATGGAACCCGTATCCGGTCGGACTGATTGCGCTCGCACACCATTCGGATCGTTCCTCTCTGCGATGACGGCATCGGGATTAGCCGCCGTTCTCGAACTTGAGGTTCACGACAACGCCGGCATGGTCGGATGGCCACAAGCCGGAGGGCAGCCGGTCAGATGCCTCATCGCCCACGACCGACGCTTTCCC
>Ga0126309_10000370_pt1 | contig 15152 bp, 14 predicted proteins | sample Plot56_FD_92541 | JGI IMG/M metagenome (GOLD analysis project Ga0126309, IMG submission 92541) | Serpentine soil microbial communities from UC McLaughlin Reserve, CA, USA - Plot56 | ecosystem: Environmental > Terrestrial > Soil > Grasslands | place: USA: UC McLaughlin Reserve, Lake County...
CCAGCAGGACGTCGCCGCCGTCGCCGCCGAGGAGCCGGTCATGCCCCTCGTCACCCGTGACGTCGTCGGCGCCCGGGCCGGCATCGATCGTGTCGTCGCCGCGGCCGGCGGCGATTTCATCGTTCCCCTCGCCGCCGGAGACCTCGTCGCCCCCGGCCAGCGCCCGCACCCGGTCGTCGCCCCCGAGCGCGTCGATCTGGTCGGCCTCCGGAGTCCCCGTGAGGACGTTGGGGCCGTCGTCGCCGGTGATCGTCGCCGCGAGCGCGGTGCCGGCCGTCAGGGCCAGGGCCGCGAGGATCGCCGCGAACCCGCCGGCCGCACGTCTTTCGTTCATCGAATCGCCTCCTGTTGGGTTTGCCTGCGGCGGCCACTACAGCCGCCTCCGGCTCCGCGAACAAGGGACCCGAGGGCTACGTCGCGCCCACCCGGGGTGTCGACACCCAGGTGTGTGCCCGCCGGCGCCGTGAGAGACTGCCGGGACCTTGAAGGGGCCGCTCCGCCAGACCGCGATCTACCTCCGCGGGGTGAGCGGCGGGCGGCCCCGCGTGCCGATCGACTTCGGTGCCCTCGAGGAACGCGCGCGCGAGTCGATGAGCGAGGAGGCGTTCGCCTACATCGCCGCCGGCGCCGGCGGCGAGTCGAGCCTCGCGTCGAACCGGGAGGCCTTCAGGCGCTGGCGCATCGTGCCCCGGGTCCTCCGCGACGTGGGTGAGCGCGACACCAGCGTCGAGCTCTTCGGCCGGCGGCTGCCGGCGCCGTTCCTGCTGTCCCCGATCGGGGTCCTGGAGATGGCCCACAAGGAGGCCGACCTTGCCGTCGCCCGGGCCGCCGCCGCGCGCGAGGTCCCGATGGTCCTCTCAAACCAGGCGTCGACCCCGATGGAGGACTGTGCCGCCGCCATGGGCGACGCGCCGCGCTGGTTCCAGCTCTACTGGAGCACGTCGAATGAGCTGGTCGAGAGCCTCGTCTCGCGGGCCGAGCGGTGCGGTTGCGAGGCGATCGTCGTGACCCTCGACACGACCATCCTCGGTTGGCGGACCCGCGATCTCGACCTCGCCTACTTGCCGTTCCTCCGCGGCAAGGGCATCGCCCAGTACACGAGCGACCCCGTCTTCACCGGCATCGTCGCCGACCGTCTCGGCGAGCCCTCCGGCAACCCGGCCCCGCGGCCGAACGCGGCGGCGCTGCGGACGCTGGTCCAGGTGCTGCGCAACTATCCCGACCGGGCGCTGCGCGGCCTGCGGTCCGGAATGGCGCGGGGCGCCGTCGAGCGGTTCGTCCAGATCTACTCCCGCCCCTCGCTGACCTGGGACGACCTCTCCTTCCTGCGCGACCGGACCGAGCTGCCGATCCTGCTCAAGGGGGTCCTGCACCCCGACGACGCGGTCCGGGCGATCGACGAGGGGATCAACGGCATCGTCGTGTCGAACCACGGAGGCCGGCAGATCGACGGGGTGATCCCGACGCTCGAGGCCCTGCCGGGGATCGCCGCCGCGGTCGGCGGACGGGTGCCGATCCTGCTCGACAGCGGCATCCGCGGCGGCGGCGACGCGTTCAAAGCACTCGCCCTGGGCGCGACCGCGGTCGGGATCGGCCGGCCCTACGTCTACGGGCTCGCCGCCGGCGGTGAGGCGGGGGTCGGCGAGGTGATCGACAACTTCGTCGCCGAGTTCGACCTGACCATGGGGCTGGCCGGCTGCAGCACAGCCGCCGAGGTCGGACCCGAGGCGCTGGCGCCCGCTCCCTGGGCTACTTGACGACCCGGAACGCGCCCCGCATCGAGGGGTGGATCCGGCAGAAATAGGTGTAGGTCCCGATCGGCAGGTTCTTCGGCGTCTGCCAGGTGCGCCGTCCCACGGCGGGGGTGTGGTCGCCGAGCTGGCCGGAGTCGAACCGGAAGCGCCCGTCGGGGATCGGGTAGGCGATCCCGGTCGAGCGGTTGCAGGGCGGTGCGCAGGAGGTGACCGAATGCCAGATCTCCTGGGAGGCGTCCCCTTCCTCGAGCAGGAACTGGAGGGACTGCCCGCGCTTGACGACCGGCGGCCTGCGCGCCGGGCCGGTGAGCCGCATGTCGCCCTGCTCGTAGCGGAAGTCGTCGATCCCGAGCGAGCCCACGGGCGCGATCCCCGAGGCCAGCACCCGCGGGTCGCGCAGCTGAGTCGTCGGGCTGCCGCCGTGGACGCTGTTCTCGGCGAGGTGGCCGTGCGTCACCTTGCCCGGATAGTCGACCCTGGTCCGGTACGGGTTCCTGCCGCCGCCGGGGTCGGCCATGTAGGCGACCATGATCCCCATCGACTCGTACCACGAGGCGCGCTTGGTCTCATAGGTGGTCGTCACCTCGAGCATGTCGCCCTTCTTGACCGCCACTCGCCAGTCTGGCCGGGTCTGGGTCATGCTCACGTCCCAGGAGACGGGCCCAGCGGGCTCCCAATAGCGGGCCTTCGACTTGAAGAGGTGGGCCCGGTTGCCGCGGACCGAAGGGGCCCGGGCGCGGCAGCGGCGCCGGCGCCTGGCGGTCGGACGCTGCGAGCAATCGGGGCCCCGATAGCGGGCTCCGGCCCGGCGCAGCCAGAGGTCGGTCGCGAGCCCACCGGAGTGGACGTGGCCGCTGGTGGCGACGAGGACGCCATCGCGGTCGACCTGCCAGAGGTTGCGGGCCACGCCACCGGGATAGGGGTCCTCGGCGTCGTCCGGATAGACGAAACGGCCATCCCGGCCGCCGGACCCCCGCAGGGCGTCGAACACCGGATAGACGGTCCCGTTGACGACGTCCATCCAGACGGGGCGGACGGGGCGGATCCCCTCCGCGGCGGGCGAGCCATCGGGGATGAAGTCGATCGTGTAGGTCGCGTAGAGCTCCATCGGCTGCGACGTCAGGTTGTGGACCATGTCGTTGAACAGCCAACGATCGCTGGTCCGGTAGCGGTACCCGAAGCCGTCGGGCAGGCTCGCCGCGGTCTTCTCCTCGCCGGCGGCGAAGAAGCGCTCGCTGAACCCGGTCGTCGCGTCGGGCCTCGACTGGTTGAGCCAGACGCCGTGATGGAACATCACGAGGTGGGTCTTCGGGACGGTCCCGTCGGCGTAGACGAGGTTCGGCTTGATCCTGGTGATCCAGCCGTCGCCCGTGGGTCGCTCCGTGATCGGCCGGAGGTTGATCCGGTTCTGGCCGGGCGTCACCTGGATCGGGCCGATCCGGTAGCTGAGGCGCTGCTCGCCGGGGTCGAGCGCCTGCGCGGGCGCCGCGAGCACGAGGCTCGCGAGCACCATGGAGCCTCCTGCTCGCAGCGCCCGACGCACGAGAGTGAGGGTACAGGCCGCTTCCGGGAGCTCAGCCCTGGGCGCGCTCCCACTCCTCGTAGAGCTGCTCGACCGTCCGCCGCGCCTCGCGGTGGCGGATGCCTGCGCGCTCCGCCCGCCCAGGGCTCGACCAGGCCGCCGGGTCGGCGAGCTCGTCCTCGACCTCGCGCAGCGCCACCTCGGCGGCGGTGATCTGCTGCTCGAGCGCGGCGACCCGCCGCAGAGCGTTCTTCGACGGGCCGGCTGGGCGGCCCGCGGAACCCTCCCGGCTGTCGCGCCGCCCGGCCGATGTTTCCGCCGCGGCGGCCTCCTGCCGCTCGCGCCGGGACCGCATCAGGTCGGCCCAGCCCCCGGGGTGGCTCCGCAGCTCGCCGTCCTCGATGAAGTAGGTGCGGCTGCCGATCGCCTCGAGCAGTGCGCGGTCGTGGGAGACCAGGAGCACGGCGCCCGCGAACCGGGTGAGCGCGTCCTCGAGCGTCTCGCGGCTCTCGAGGTCGAGGTGGTTGGTCGGCTCGTCGAGGATCAGGACGTTGGCCCCCGATGCGACGAGGATCGCCAGCGACAGGCGCCGCTGCTCGCCGCCGGAGATGTCCCGGAGCGGCTTCTCGGCCTCCTCGCCGGAGAAGAGGAACGTCCCCAGGAGGTCGCGTACCCGCTGCCCCGTCAGCCCCGTCTCGCGCTGGGCGGCCTCGAGCACCGTGCCCGCGCCCGCCGCCGTCTCGGCGTGCTGCGAGAGGTAGCCGACCTTCGTGTTGTGGCCGCGGCGCACGCGCCCGGCGGCGAGCTCCCTGCGACCGGCCAGGGTTTCGATGAGGGTCGTCTTGCCCGAGCCGTTCGGCCCGACCAGGACCGCGTGCTCTCCGCGCTCGAGGTGGAGGTTCGCGCCGGTCAGAAGGGCCCGGCCGCCGGCCTCGATGCGGGCGTCCTCGAGGGCCAGGGCCAATCGGCCGGACCGGGTGGGCGCCTCGAACGAGAAGGAGAGCGAGCGGCGGTCGCTCGGGTCGCCGGACAGCGCCTCCTTCTTTGCCCGCTCGATCTTCTTCACCCTCGACTGCGCCTGCCGGGCCTTGGTCGCCTTGTAGCGGAAGCGCTCGACGAAGCGCTCCATCCGGGCGATCTCGGCCCGCTGCTTCTCGATCGCCCGGCCCAGCGCGAGCTCGCGGGCGGCCTGCTCCTTGCGCCAGGCGTGCCAGGGGCCGGCGAAGAACCGGGCGCGCCCGGCCTCGAGCTCGAGCACCGAGGTGCCGACCGCCTCGAGGAACCAGCGGTCGTGGGCGACCAGGACGACGGCGGCGTCGATCCCCGCCAGGTGACCCTCCAGCCACTCGAGAGCCGGGATGTCGAGGTGGTTGGTCGGCTCGTCGAGCAGGAGCAGGCCGGGCTCGCCGGCGAGGGAGCGGGCCAGAGACGCGCGGGTCAGCTCGCCGCCGGAGAAGGTCGAGAGCGGGCGATCCAGGTCATCCGGGTCAAAGCCCAATCCGCGCAGGACCGCGGTGACCGCATCGCGCCATCGGTAGCCGCCGCCGGCCTCGAGCCGCTCCTGGGCGGCGGCGTAGGCGCGCATCGTGCCGGGGTCGCCGGCCGGCAGGTCGCCCTCGAGCCGCTGGAGGTCGGCCTCCGCCGTGAGCATGTCGGCCCGGCCCGAGAAGACGTATTCGCCGAGCGCGACCCCGGTCTGCAGCGGCGGCCGCTGGTCGTGCAGGGCGACCCGGGCGCCCTTTTCGAGGGTGAGGCTCCCCGAGCCGGCGGGGATCTCCCCTGCGAGGATCCGAAGCAGGGTCGTCTTCCCGGCCCCGTTGCGGCCCGAGAGGGTCATCCGGTCCCCCGGCTCGAGCTTGAACGAAACCCCGGCGAAGAGTGGGCGCCCCCCTACGTGGACGCCGAGCGATGTTGCGGTCGCGATTGCCATTGCCCCGGTCTGGCGCGGTCGAGCGCGTCAGGGGACTTTGGCAGGGAGCGGGTGGAGCGGGGCGCTAGCCGCAGTTCGGCCAGTGGCCGGGGCCGTCGCGCCGCTTCAGCAGGACGGCCACCACCGCCTGGGTGCGGTACGAGAAGCGGATCGGGTCGCCGCCGGGGCTGCGCGGGGACGCCCGCCAGGTGGACTTCATGAACTGGAAGGCGCCTCGGTAGAGCCCGCCGCCGCCGATCGCCCGCGGGTTGCGGCCGGACTCGCACTCGGCAGTCCGATTGGCCCAGCGCCGCTCGCCGCGGCGAAGGCGCTGCCACATCTGGTCGTAGCGGCTGGTCGGGGCGGTGCCGGAGTCCGGCTCAGGCTCGGGGACCGTCGACGAAGGACTCGCGAAGCCGCCGCTCGCGGCGCCGGCGTCCCCGGGCATCGCCGACCAGGCGACCGCGGCGAGCACCAGCGCGGCGGTCAGCGCGATCGCGGCCGGCCAGCGCCGCCCCCGGATGGGCATCAGGTCGAAGTGTCGGTTCATTTCACCCTTGCTCTCGTCCGCTTCCGGGGTTAGCTGACGGGCTCGCGCATAAGAGCTTGCGCTACGCGGCCGGCCGGCCGCGATTCGCCCCCACAACTCGGGTCCCCCGTTCCCCGCCTCGTTCGGCGGGGATTCAGCAGGTTGGCGCGGCAGATTAGCAAAGTGTTAGGAAGGCATTAGCGGTACCCGCCGGGCGGCCTGATCGGGCCGGCCTGCTTCAGAACGCCTCCCGCCGGGAACGGGGGCTGCGATGACCCTGACGCCTTCGCCCGAGGACCTCTGGGAGAGCAACTTCGGCAGCGCCCCCGCCTTCGCGCTCGGACTCGAGGAGGAGCTCCTCCTGGTCGGGGCGGCGAACGAGCTCGCCGACGGAAGCACTCACGTCCTGCGCGCCGCCGATCCCGACGAGGGAGACGTGACCGGCGAGCTGTTCCGGGCGATGGTCGAGTCGAAGTCCGAGATCTCGGCCAACGCCCGGGAGGCGGCGGGTGCCCTGGCGGAGGTGCGGTCGGAGATCCTCGGCTCGGGCGCGAGGATCATGGGGGTGGGCGTCCACCCGAATGCGGCTCCGGGGGAAGCCGGTGTTCAGCAGACCCCGCGCTACGCCCTGATCGAGGATGCGCTGCAGGGCGTGCTGCGGACGCCGATCTGCGGCATGCACATACACGTGGGGATGCCCGACAAGGAGACCGCCGTCCGCGTCTACAACGGGATCCGGACCCACGTCCCGCTGCTGAACGCGCTGGCCGCGAACTCGCCGTTCTGGTTCGGCGAGGACTCGGGCCTGGCGAGCGCCCGGACGGTGATCTTCCGCAGCTATCCGCGCGCCGCGATGGCACCGGCCTTCGAGGACTTCCCGCACTTCTGCCGGGTGACCCGCCAGGTCTGCGCCGCGGCCGGGATCGACGACTACACGCAGATCTGGTGGGACGCGCGGATCCACCCGGGGCTGGGAACCGTCGAAGTGCGCGCGGCCGACGCGCAGTTCGACCTCGCCCGGGTCGCCGCCCTGACAGCCCTCGTGCACTGCCTCTGCAGGGTGGAGGCCGAGCGCGACCAGCGTGACATCCCCGCCCGTGAGGCGCTTGCCGAATCGAGCTTCCAGGCCACCCGCCACGGACTGGCCGCGAACCTCCTCGACCGGCGGGGTGAGGTGGTCGCGGCGAGCGACCTCGGGCGGCGCTCCGTCGAGGTAGCGGCGGAGGCGGCGGGCGAGCTCGGCTGCGAGGAGGAGCTCCGGCGCGTCGTCTCGATCATCGAGGAGGGGAACGGGGCCGACCTCCAGCGCGCCGTGCACGGGCGCGAGGGGATGGAGGGGCTGCTGCGGTTCCTCGTCGCCGAGACGGCGGCGCTCGGCCGCTCCTAGGCGCGTCGCCAGCAGCCTGCGTGGCTTAGCCGCCCGGGTGCGGGGTACCTCCCCGTTCCATGCCGATCTACGAGGGCACCGACTCGGTCACGACCGCCGCCGCGCCACCGCGGGCCTGCTTCGACACGCTGACCGGCTACGAGCGGGCCGCGTCCTTGGGCGTGGCGGGGGGTGGTTCCCCATAGCCGTCAACGAGACCCACATCGACGCTCCCCCTGAGGCGGTCTTCGCGGTCCTCTCGGATCCGAATGCCTACGGCTACTGGGTGGCGGGCTCGAGCGAGATCCGGGATCCCGACGACGAATGGCCGGACCAGGGGACCCGCTTCGGGCACAAGGTCGGCTGGGGCCCGCTCAAGGTTTCCGACTACACGCGCGTCGAGGAGGTCGATCCGCCCCACCGGATCAAGCTGCGGGCGAAGGCGCGCCCGCTGGGAACCGCGCTGGTCACGCTCGACATCCGGGCGGACGGCGACGGTTCCCGCGTCCGGATGCGGGAGGACCCGGCGGACGCGCTGACGGCCTTCATCTTCAACCCTCTGACCCACCTCCTGGTCCGCGGGCGCAACGCGGAGTCACTCGATCGCCTGCGCGAGCTGGCTCAGCGCCAGGCGGAGGCTCCGGGCCGCGCGGCCGAAGAGCGGCGTCGGTTCGCGAGCGGTGAGCACGGCTGAGGAAGTCTCCAGGCGCCTCGGCACGGGGCTGATCGCCGGCGCCGCCGGGACCGCTGCGATGACGGTCAGCTCGACCGCCGAGATGAAGATGCGAAGCCGACCGCCGAGCCCGGCGCCGAGGAAGGTCGCCGAGCGGCTCCTGCGGGTCCGCGCGAAGGATCGCGGCGGGAAGCGCCTGGCCACCGTCTCGCACGCGGCGCTTGGGGTGGGGCTCGCCGCTGCCTGCCGTGTCGCCGGCATCCGGGGCCCGGCGGGCTTCTTCGCGGCGTCGATGACGCCGGAGGTCATCCTCGTGCCGGCGCTCGGGGCGGCGGATCCGCCGTGGCGCTGGGGACTGGCCGAGAGCGCGATCAGCGCCTGGCACCACGCCGTCTATGCGTTTGCCGCGGCTGCTGCGTGCCGCGGCCTCGAGCGCTAGCGGTCAGTCGCGGCCGAGGATGGCGGCGGCCGCCGCGGCCGCTGCGCCGCCAGCCCCCGCGAACCCCACGGCCCTCCCGCGGCGGTGGGCGATCGCGGCGCGAGCGGCGTTGGCGCCGGCCGCACCGTGCACCCCGCCGCCCGGGTGCGCCGACGCAGAGGCGAGGTAGAGGTTGCGGATCGGGGTCTCGGCTCGCCCCAGGCCCGGCGTCGGGCGGAAGACGAGCTGCTGGTGGAGCTGGGCCGTGCCGCCGTTCACCGCCCCGCCGACCAGGTTGGCGTTGGCCGCCTCCAGCTTCGGCGGCGTGAAGACGTGTCGGCCGAGGATCAGGTCGCGGAAGCCGGGCGCCAGCTTCTCGATCTTCCCCTCAACGCGCTCGGCGAAGAGCTGGGTCTCTCGATCGTCCCAGCTTCCGCCGAGGTCCCCACCGGCGTCGCTGTCAGGGCGTTGCGGCACGTGCGTATACGCCCACGCGGTCTCGGCGCCATCCGGCTGGCGCGTGGGGTCGGCGCGCGAGTACTGGCCCATGATCAGGAACGGGTCGTCCGGGATCACCCCCGCCTCGAGCTGCGTCGTCGTCCGGGTCAGCGCGTCGATGCCCTCGGCCAGGTGGAGCGTGCCGGCCTGCCGGGCATCCTCCGCGATCCAGGGGATCGGGCCCGACAGCGCCCAGTCCACCTTGACCGTCGAGTTGTCGTACTGGAACTTCCGCAGGTCCCGCAGGAGGCGGTCGGGCACCTCCTCGCGCTCGAGCAGGGAGAGGTAGAGCTGGGGCGCCCCGCAGTCGGCGAGGACCGCCCGTCCGGCCGCGTGTTCGGTCCCCTCCGCCGTCGCCACCGCGACCGCTTGTCCGCGCCGGACGATCACCCGACGCACCGCCGAGTCGCAGCGGACCTCGCCGCCGTGGGACTCCAGCCTGCGCACGAGCGCCTCGGTCAGCCTCCCCGCGCCGCCCTCCGGGACCGGGAAGCCGCCGTCCTGCCCGAGCCCACAGAGCACCCACCCGAACAGCCCGCCGCCGGCCGAGTCCGGCGTCAGGTCGGCGTGGAGGGCGTTGCCGGCGACGAGGTTCAGCCCGCCCTCGCCGGCGAAGGTCTCCTGCCCCAGCCGCCGTGCCGAGAGGACCCCGAGCCGGGCGAACGGCAGCACTCCGCGCGGACCGAGGGCGGCGGCGAGCCGGGCACCGGCCCGGAGCGGCGGGAAGGGGCTCATCAAGGAGTCGATGAAACGCTGCCCCGCCCGTTCCCAGATGGCGTAGAGCCCGCGCCAGGCGTCACCGTCGCCGGCCGCGAATGCCGCGAGCGAGTCCGCGGTCCGCTCGAGCTCGGCGAAGAGAGTCGCGCAGCGGCCGTCGGCGGTCGGGTGGGCGACGACGGCCGGGGCGCGCCTCCAGCGCAGGCCGTGCCGCTCGAGGGCGAGCCGCCGGATCACCGGCGAAGCGGCGGCGAGCGGATAGAAGGCGCTGAACAGGTCGTGGGTGAACCCGGGGACCGTCACCTCCGCCGACTTGACCGCCCCGCCCGGCTCCGCCTGCTCCTCGAGGACCGTCACCGACCAGCCGCGCTCGGCGAGGAGGTTCGCCGCCACGAGCCCGTTCGGGCCCGAGCCGATCACGACCGCATCGCTCATCGGCGCGGCAGCAGGCCGCCCGCGGCGGCGAAGCCGCGGGCGAGCAGACTCGGCCGGCTCGACAGACCAGCGCGAAGCTCGCCGCGACCGGCCGGCTTCGCGATCGCCCGCTGTCCTTCGCCGGGCTCTCCGGCGCGGCGCGCCCAACGGCCAAACCTGGACAGGACGAAGGAGCTGAGGGGGGTGACGAGCGAGTGCAGGGCCCGGGCGGCGATCATCGCCCCGCCCACCGTCATCCCGGCGCGTCGCCGCCGGGCGCACTCCGCGACCGCCTTCGCCACGTCGACTGGGTCGTAGGCAAGCGGGAGCGACGGCGGCAGGCGCCCTTCCTGGGCGGCGACGTTGTCCCAGAATGGGGTGTCGACGGGACCCGGGGTGACCAGCGAGACCGAGACGGGCGAACCCTGGCTGCGCAGCTCCAGGGTCAGGGCGTCGACGAAGCCCCGCAGGCCGTGCTTGGCGGCGGTGTAGGCCGACATCAGCGGCAGCGGGATCTTGTCCGCCACCGAGCCCACGACGACGAGGGCGCCGCCGGTCTTTTCGAGGTGAGGCAGCGCGGCGCGAACGGTGTTGACCGCGCCGCGGAGGGTCACGTCGAGCGTGCGGTCGAAGTCCTCGGGATCCGTCGCCGAGAAGGCGCCGTAGGCCGCGCCCCCGGCGTTCACGACCACGACGTCGAGCCCGCCGAGGTCGGCGGCGGTGCGGTCGATGGCGGCTGCGAGCGAGCCCCGCTGGGTGACGTCGGCGGGGACGACGAGCGGCGAGCCACCGGCCTCCGTCACTGCATCGGCGGCCCGGTGCAGGCCCTCGGTCCCGCGGGCGAGCAGGGCGACCCTGCCTGCCTCGCCGGCGAACTCGATCGCGGTGGCCATCCCGATCCCGCTCGAGGCGCCGGTGACGAGCACGCGCGGGCCGGGAGGACGCGAGGTCATGGCGTCCCGGTTACCCGCCAGCCGCGGGCGGAAGCGCCCTAGGATCGGCTACCGATGTCGAACGCCGACGAGATGTTGGCCACTGCCCGCGCCGCCGCCGGTGAGCTGGCGGCGCCGGGCGTGTCCCCACGCCCACGGCGCAGGGTCGCCGTGCTCGCCTGCATGGACACGCGGATCGACCTCTTCCCGATGCTCGGGCTGGAGCGCGGCGACGCCCACATCATCCGCAACGCGGGCGGGCTGGTGACCGACGACGCGATCCGCTCGCTGAGCGCGTCCCAGCGGCTGCTCGGGACCGAGGAGGTCGTGGTCGTGATGCACCGCGGCTGCGGTCTGCACGGCGCCTCCGACGAGGAGTTCGCTGAGGCGCTGCGCGCCGACGGCGTCCGCCCGGCCTGGCGCCTGGGCGGCTTCGAGGACCTCGAAACGGCGCTCCGGGAAGGGCTCGAGCGCCTCCGGTCGTCCTCCGAGCTGCCGGCGCGCGACAGCATCCGCGGCTTCGTCTTCGACCCGGAGACCGGCGCGCTGGACGAGGTCGGCGAATCCGGCTGAGAACGCGAACCGCCCGGCGGCTTGGCCGCCGGGCGGTGCTCCTCGGAGATCCCGGCTGCGCCGGGACGGATCCCGGCTAGGGCTGGGCCGGAATCGTCCTGCTGTTGGCGGGCCTGCAGCCCGGGATCCGGGTGGCACGCGCGTAGAAGCGGCCCGAGCGCGTGCCGGTGTTCCCGGTCGACCACATGTAGCGGTCGCCGTTCAGCTCGGTCGTGTCGCTGCCGATCCGCCGGTCGTTGCGCGGGTCCTGGAAGCGGCCGAGCTGCTTGTAGAGGACCACGGTGCGGCCGTCGGCGCAGGCCGGGTCGAGACTCTTGACGTATCCGTAGAACCCGCCCGACTCCGGCTTGATGACGACCTTGGTCGGCGTCGCCGCGGAGGCGGTGCCGAGGCCGGCGAACGCCGTGGCGGCGACGGCGAGGGAGACGAGGGCGGTGCGGATCTTGGTGCGGGTCATGCTGCTCCTCCTTGGGAGTGTTTTGGGGTTGCATGACCCATGCTCGGCTCCGGAGGCGCCCGCGACCAGAGACCCTAGGGGTGGAATCGCCAACCCCGCCGGCGTCAGTCCTCCTGATCCTGCCGCTCGGCTATGAGAGGGCGGGGTGTGGGGCGCGGTCCCCGGCCAGCCGCCGCAGCGCTTCCTCGAAGTCCTCGTGGAGGACGACCGGCGTCTGCCCTTCGCCACCGCGTGATCGTGCCATCGCCGCCAGCGCCGCCTCCTGGCTCAGGCCCTTGAGGTCGGCGGGGGACATCCCCTCCGTCTGACGGGCGATCTCCTCGGGCCGGACGCCGACCGTCGGCATCCGCGCCGTGTGCAGGCAGAGGATCGCGTGCCGCGCCTCCTCGTCGGGCAGGCCGAGGACGATCGTGCGGGAGAGGCGGCCGCCGCGAAGCATCGCCGGATCGAGCTGGTCGGGGCGGTTCGTGGCCCCGATGATGAAGACGCCGCGCTGCCCGCTGACCCCGTCGATCTCGGCCAGCAGCTGGTTGACGTGGCTGTCGTGCGTCTCGACCTGGCCACGCCGGGCCGCGAGGGCGTCGATCTCGTCGATGAAGATGATCGACGGACGGTTCGCCCTGGCGCGCTCGAAGAGCTGGCGGATGTTCCGCTCCGACTCCCCCACCCACTTGCTCATCACGTCGGCGCCGGCGACCGGGTAGAAGGAGCAGCGGGCCTGTGCGGCGAGGACCTTTGCGACAGTCGTCTTGCCCGTGCCCGGCGGACCCGCGAGGAGGAGCCCGGTGGGCGGATCGACGCCGAACCGCTCCGCCGACTCCGGGTCCTCGATCACCGCCTGGAGCTGCTGGAGCTGGGCCTTGATCGCCTGGTCGAGGATCAGCGAGTCCCAGGTCCAATGCTCGACCATGGGGCGGTCCTGGCCGCAGTGTCGCTCGATCGCGATCAGCAGGTGCTCGCTGTCCAGCTGCAGGTGGCGCCCCGTCCGGGTGGCCTGGCGGAACACCTCCAGGGCGGCGGTGTCGACGATCTTCGCGATCGCCGCCGGGGTCATGCCCTCCGTCCGCCGGACAAGCTCGGCGAGGTCGATGTCCGCCGCCGTCGGCCGGTCGTCGAGCTCCGCTCTGAAGATCGCCTCGCGGGCAGGGGCGTCGGGGAGGTCGATCCGGATGTGGCGATCGAAGCGGCCGGGCCGGATGACGGCGGGGTCCAGGTGCTCGATCGAGTTCGTCGCCGCCATGACGAGGAGCCGCCGCTCCTCGCGGTGCGCCTCCAGCGAGGTCAGCAGCTGGTTCACCGTGCGGCGCGCCTCCTGATCTGGCGAGTTGTCGCGCCGCTGCGCGACGGAGTCGAACTCGTCGAAGAACAGGAGACACGGCAGGTTCTGGAGTGCCGTCTGGAAGGCGTTGTCGATGTTCCGGGCTGACTGGCCGACGAGCGAACCGACGAGGTCGCCGGTCGAGACGTGCATCAGGGAGATTCGGTGCTCGCCGGCGATCGCCCGCGCGAAGAACGTCTTGCCGACGCCGGGCGGGCCGTGGAGCAGGATGCCGTTCCACTCGATGCCGTACCGCTCGGCGTCGTCGGGGTGCTCGAGCATCAGGCCGACCGTCCCGCGCACCTCCTCCTTCAGCCCCTCCATGCCGCCGACGTCGGCGAACGTCGGCAGCTCGTCAGGGGGCTCGACGCTGAAGTCGCCGCCTCCGCCGAGGCCGCCCATGCCGCCCATCATGCCCCCGAAGAGGCCGCCCAGCGGGCCTGCCGGCCCGGTCGAGCGGGTCGGGCGCGGGGCCCGCCGCTGCCCCTCCTCCGCCTCCGGGGCCCGCCGTGGCTCTGACCCGGGGTGCGGTTCGGCGTCGGTGACGTCGATCCATTCGCCCTTCTCGGGGTCGTACTCGAGTGAGCGTGAGCGCATTCCCGGGCCCCCGAAGATCTGCTCGAACAGGCCGCCGAAAGGCATCCCCGCGAAAGGCGAGGATCCCTCTCCCTGGTGGCTCCGGGCCATCTCGAGCTGGCGCCGGCGCTCTTCCTCCCGCTCGCGCTGGCGGCGCGCCGAGCGGCCGACGCTGAGCATCAGCAGCAGGAGGATCACGGCGAGAAGCACGAATGCGGCAGTCACCCCGACCGGGTACCCATTGACGCGATCCCGTACGCAGGCTCGGCGTAGGGTCGGGGCGCGCGGGTATGACGGCGCCGTGGAGACAATCGGCTTCATCCTCGCCCTGGCGCTGAGCGGCCTGCTGATCGGCGCCCTCGGACGCCTGTTGCTGCCGGGCCGCGACCCGATGAGCATCCTCGAGACGATGCTGGTGGGCGTGGCGGGCTCGCTGATCGCCGGCCTGATCGCCTACTACGCCTTCGACCGCAACGAGGGCGGCGGCTTCCTCCTCTCGCTCCTCTGCACCGTTGGCCTCGTGTTCGCGGTGCGGAAGTTCCGCCAGCGCTACGCGCCGGGGGAACCCGCCGGGCCGGCGATGTTCGGGGGAGGCAACGTGCACACCGAGGTCAGGTTCATGCCCGGCTGCCTGCTCTTCTCCATCGTCGCGTCGATCCTGCTCACCGTCCTGCTCAACCTGATGATCCGCGCGTTCTGAGCGACTGGACGAACTTATTCCCGCTATGCGGGCATAACTTCGTCCACACGCAGGTCCACCCGCACGACCAGCTGCTCGGTGCCGACGGCTCGCAGGAGCGCGTCGTTGACCGGGCGGCGGAGCTCGCGGAGCTTCTGGATGGGGTCGAGGTCGGGCATGACCCGGGCGGTGCCGCGGTACCAGCGGCGGCCGATCTTGACCCGGACCTTGGGATTCTTCTCGATGTTCCTCACGTAGTCCGAGGCCCATCCGTGCTCGGTGACGACCCAGAACACGTCGCCGCGGAGGCCGTTGCCGACCGGCGTGCGACGGGGCATGCCGCTCCGCCGACCGGTCGTCTCCAGCAGTGCGTGCGTCCGCGGGAAGACGCCGGCTTCGATCGCCCGGCGGACGAGCGGGTTGACGAGCCGGACCGTGGTGAACTTGCTGATCCTCCGCTTCAAACCCGGCATCCACCCTCGCGGCTACCCGCACCGTCAGGACGCCAACCGCCCTGCGTTTCGCGCGCGGGGCCAGGGGTAGCCGGACGTCTGATCCCGAAGCCGCCCACGGCGACGGGGTCCTCTCACAGAGCGGAACCCCCGGGGGAGGCGGGCCGCGATCAGCATCCACCCGAACTTGGAAGGGAGCATTTCGTTGAGCCTCAAGGCGGCGATCACCATCAACCGGCCCAGGGACGAGGTCGAGCGCCGCTGGCGCAACGGGGAGTTCCACCCACAGACGATCGACGAGTCCCGCGACGAGGTCACCTTCAAGGATGCCCCGGGCGACCGTGGCACGGAAATCCACCTCGAGC
>Ga0126309_10000371_pt1 | contig 15149 bp, 13 predicted proteins | sample Plot56_FD_92541 | JGI IMG/M metagenome (GOLD analysis project Ga0126309, IMG submission 92541) | Serpentine soil microbial communities from UC McLaughlin Reserve, CA, USA - Plot56 | ecosystem: Environmental > Terrestrial > Soil > Grasslands | place: USA: UC McLaughlin Reserve, Lake County...
ATTTGGTTGAGAGGAAGACAGATGCGGCCTGAACGCCTCTCAACCGAGGCACCTCGAAGAGGAGATCGAGATCCCCAGACGACCTCGACTGATGCCTTGAGATGACCAGGCCTCCCCCGTTGAACAAGAGAGGTCTCCCGTTGATCCGTCGTACAGAACTTGTTCACGGGAAAGCCTTCCCGTTGAACGGTCATGCAGCACTTGCTCACAGGAGAGCCCTCCCCTTGACCAGGAGAGGTCTCCCGTTGAGCGAGAGAGGCCTCCCGTTGAATAGGAGAGCTCTCCGGTTGATCGAGAGAGGCTTCCCGTTGAACAGGAGAGGTCTCCCGTTGAGCGAGAGAGGCTTCCTGTTGAACAGGAGAGGTCTCCGGTTGAGCGAGAGAGACTTCCCGTTGAACAGGAGAGGTCTCCCGTTGAGCGAGAGAGGCTTCCCGTTGAACAGGAGAGATCTCCCGTTGAGCGAGAGAGGCTTCCTGTTGAACAGGAGAGGTCTCCGGTTGAGCGAGAGAGGCTTCCTGTTGAACGGGAGTGGTCTCCGGATGCGCAGGCTTCAGAATCATACCGTGGTCTATCCCTTCACCGCCCCCGCCGTCAGCCCCTGCACGATCCGTCTCTGGAACGCGAGCACCAGCAGAGCCACCGGCGCCGTGGCCACCACCGCCGCGGCGAGGATCTGACCCCAGGGGACCTGGTACTGGCCGCGGAAGAGGGCGATGGCGACCGGGACGGTCTGGCGTTCCGGCCCGAGGGTGAAGGAGAGGGCGAAGAGGAACTCGTTCCAGCAGTAGATGAAGGTGAGGATGGAGGTGGTCGCGAGACCCGGGGCGGCCAGGGGGAGCAGCACCCGCCTGAAGGTCTGCCAAGGCGTGGCGCCATCCACCGCGGCCGCCTCTTCCAGGTCCGGCGGGAGCTGCCGGAAGAAGCTCGTGAGCAGCCAGACGGCGAGCGGCATGGCGAAAGTCAGGTAGGGGAGGATCAATCCGGGATAGGTGTCGATCAGGCGCAACCACCGCAGCAGCAGGAAGAGCGGGCTCACCAGGGAGATCTGCGGGAACAGGCTCACCGCCAGGAGACCGCCGAGGATCGCGTTCTTTCCCCGGAAGCGAAGCCGCGCCAGCGCCCAGGCGGCCAGGGAGCCCACCGAGACGCAGAAGAGCGTGGTCGTCCCCGCCACGATCAGCGAGCTCCGGATCGGCTTCCAGAAATCCCGCTCGTTCCACAGGGCGCGGTAGTGATCGAGCACCGGTTGCTCGGGCCAGAGCGACGGGCTCTCGAACAGTCGCGCCTCCGGCGTGAAGGAGGCCATCAGCGCCCAATAAAAAGGAAAAGCCACCAGCGCTACGAGGAACGCCAAGGCCAGCGCGGCGATCCATCGTCCGCTCCGCCTCATCGCTCCTCCTCCGTCAAGCTCCCCAGTCCTTTCAAATAAAGGAGTGCCAGCAGGAAGGTCACCAGAAAAATGATCACAGACAACGCTGCGCCATAGCCGAACCGCAAGTTGGAGAACAGGGCATTGAACGTGTAAAGGGCCAGAGGCTCGGTCGCGGTGCCCGGGCCTCCGCCGGTCAGGACATAGATCAGATCGAAGATTCGGAAAGCGTCCAGAGTGCGGAAGATCAGGGCCACGGCGAGCGCCGGGCGCAGGAGCGGCAGAGTCACGTTCCAGAGCTGACGCCACGCGGTGGCGCCGTCGACGGCAGCCGCTTCGTACAGAGCCGGGTCGATGTTCTGAAGGCCGGCGAGGAGCAGGAGAGCGACGAAGGGAGTGGTTTTCCAGACGTCGGCCAGGATCACCGGGACCCAGGCGGTCGCGGCGCGGACGAGCCAGACGACCGGCTCGTCGAGGAATCCCAATCCGACGAGAACCGCATTGGCAATGCCGGCCTGCGCGTCGAACAGGAATCTCCAGAGGAGGGCGGCGACCACGGTCGGAATCGACCAGGGGATGAGCACGGCGGCGCGTACCATGCCCCGGCCGCGGAAGACCCGGTTCAGGGCCAGGGCGAAGAAAAGGCCCAGACCGAGCTCCACCGCGACCGACACGGCGGTGAAGAAGACTGTGTGGAGCATCGCTCCCCAGAACCGTCCGTCACTGACGATCTCCACATAGTTGTCGAGCCCTACGAACGGCCGCCCGAGCCATGGCATGCGCAGGTCGTGCTGATGGAGAGATTCCCAGACCGTCCAGCCAAGAGGGAACAGGGCGACCGCGGCGGTGACGATCAGAGCGGGCGCGACGAGCGCCCAGGCGAGGCGGCGCTCGGTCATGGAATCCCCTTGCGCAGCCCCGAGCGCTCGATGACCCGCTCCATCTCCCGCGCGGCCTCGCGCAGAGCCGCTTCGGGCCCCGCCTGGCCTGCGAGGGAGCGATGGAGCCAGATCTGGAGGACGTCGGACAGCTCGGTCCAGATCGGTGTGGCCGGCCGGGCCGCGGCGCTCTCGACGATCCGCAGCACCTGGTCCGGCGGGACCTGGAGGGCCGCGGCAAGGCGCGGGGAGCTCCAGACCGAGCGCCGGGCCGGGTACTGGCCCACGGCCTCGGCGCGCTCGAGCATCTGCTCCGGAGCGGTCAGATAGGCTATGAGGCGCCAGGCCGCATCGGGAAAGCGGCTGTGAGCGTTGATCGCGAGCTGGCCGCCGCCGAGCGCCGCGGTCGGTGCGCCTCCCGGAGCGGCGGGCATGGGCGCGACCGAGAAGCGGCCCGCCACGCGCGAGCCCGGTCCGGCAAGGAGGGGCGCCGCGTACGGCCAGTTGCGCAGGAAGACGGCCTGGCCGTTCTGGAATGCGAAGCGGGTCTCCTCTTCGTGCCAGGTGAGGACTTCCTGCGGTGAGATCCCTTGCCGGATCAGGTCTCGCAGCCAGGTGAGGGCGCGGACCCCCTCGGGCGAATCCACGAGGACCTCGTGGCCAGGTCCAAGGATCTTTCCGCCATATCCTCCCAGGACCTCCAGGAAGACCGTGACCAGCCCTTCGTAGCGAGCTCCCTGCCAGACGAAGCCGGAGCCGGATGCCGCGCGGCGAGCCCCCGCCGCGAGCTCGTCCAGTGTGGCCGGCGGCCGGGCGAGGAGGTCGGTGCGCCAGTAGAGCATCCCCACGTCCATGAACCAAGGGACCGCATAGAGCCGCCCTTGCCAGGCGTTCGCCTCCAGGCTGGCCGGGAAAGAGTCGCGCCGTGGCGGGGAGTAGCGGTCGAGGGGGAGAATCCAGCCGGCGGCGGCAAACTCGGGCGTCCACACCACGTCGAGCTGGAGGACGTCTGGGGTTCCGACGCGGGCGTTGAGCCATTGCACGTAGAGCTGATGCCGCTGGCTGGCATCGTCCGGCGTGCTTTGGATCACGACGCGGACGCCCGGGCTTTTCGCCTGATACCGGGCGATCTGGCGCGTCAGGATCTCCCCTTCGGCTCCGACGGCGCTGCCGGAGATCCGAAGCAGGGTCCCTGCGTCGTCGGAGCCGCCGCAGGCCAGCACGAGGCTCGACAGCGCAAGGAGGGCGGGAAACCTCATGCAAAGAGGTGACCCGCACACCGGCGGGGCAGATTCAGCTGATCAAACGGCTGCGGGGCTGAGGGCTCCCTTCCTCAGCCACGCCGTTGAATCCCGCCACAACGTCTCCCGGAACTTGTCGCGGAAGAACCCGAAGTGGCCGATCGCCGGGACTCCCAGGTCCCGGGGAGCCAGGTGGCGGTGGAAGACGTCCGCCGCGGAGTAGAAGTCGAGCAGCCCCTCGACCGCCGGACGCGGCGCGTAGTCGTCATCCTTGAAGCTGTAGGCGAGGAGCGGACGGCGGATGCGCGCGAAGCCGGCGCGCCGCTCCTCCGACTCCAGGAGATAGACCGGCTGCCGTCCCCAGCGCGCCCACTCGCGGGCGACGCCGGCCGGCAGGTCCTCCTTGGTGCCGAACCGTCCCGGCAGATAGCCGTAGATGCGAGTGACCAGAGGGATCGCGAACCAGGTGAGCGCGATCCGGTAGCGCGAAGGGACCGGCCAGTGCCTCCACCAGCCGCTCTGCGACGCCACCAGGAGCAGCGCGTGGATGCGGTGATTGTTCGCGGCCAGGCCCACGATCTGCCCACCCACGCTGTGCCCCACGACCAGGAGCCGCTTCGGGCGGAGATGGCCGGCGATCCAGTCGAGGGCTCCGGCCAGGTCCTGCTCGCCCCACTGGCGCATGTACGCCCGGAACCCCACGAGGCTCGGCGGCCGGGAGCCGCCGATGCCTCGGTAGTCGTAGGTCAGCACCGTGAATCCCTCGGCGGCCAGGTGCCGGGCGTAGCCATCGTAATAGCCGCGCCGGACCGCCGTGGCGGAATTGATCAACACCACCGGGCCGCCGTCCCCCGCACCCGCGGCGGGCTCGTACAGAGTGGCGGCCAGATCGAATCCGTCCAGCGCCGGAATGCGCAGAGTCGTGTCGATCCGCGGCTCCATGGCCGTGTCCCCCTTTCCGCCGGTCTCAAAACCGTTCAGTTGATCCGCTCAATAATCGTGGCGATCCCCTGTCCGCCGCCGATGCACAGCGTGATCAGCGCCGTGGACAGGTTCCGCCGTTCGAGCTCGTCGAGCGCAGTGCCCAGGAGCATGGCGCCGGTAGCGCCCAGCGGATGCCCGAGGGCAATGGCGCCGCCGTTGACGTTGACCCTCTCCGGGTCGATCCCGAGCTCGCGGATCGTCTGGAGCGGCACCACGGCAAAAGCTTCATTGATCTCCCAGAGGTCGACGTCCCCCGGCTCCATCCCCGCCTGCCGGAGGGCTTTGCGCGAGGCCGGCGCCGGCGCGGTCAGCATGATCACCGGCTCCGCGCCGACGGTCGCCGCGGCCCGGATGCGCGCCCGCGGCTTCAGGCCATGGGCCCGGACGTAGTCCTCGGAGGCCAGCAGAACGGCGGCGGAGCCGTCCACGATGCCGCTGGAGTTGCCGGCGGTATGGACGTGCTGGATCGCCTGGATCTCGGGATAGCGCCGCAGCGCGATCTGGTCGAGCGTCTCGTCGCTGTCCGGGACGCGCGTGGCGCCCAGGGCGACGAAAGAGGGGGTGAGGGAGGCGAGCCCCTCCATCGTCGTCTCCGGCCGCGGGTGCTCGTCCCGTTCGAGGACGACCGCGCCGCTCTCCGGATCCCGCACGGGGATCAGACTGCGCTGGAACCGCCCCTCCTGGATCGCCTGGGTCGCCTTGCGCTGCGAGGCCAGGGCGAACGCGTCGACGTCCTCGCGAGAGAAGCCCTCCCGGGTGGCGATCAGGTCGGCGCTGATCCCCTGGGGCACCTGGAAGAGCTTCTTCCGCAGGTGCAGGTTGTTGCCGTCCTGGCCGGCGCCGTCCGCTCCGAGGGGGAGGCGCGACATGCTCTCGACGCCGCCGGTCACCACGAGCTGCTGCAAGCCGGACATCACGCCGAGGGCGCCGAAGTTCACCGCCTGCAGGCCGGAGCTGCAGAAGCGGTTGAGCGTCACTCCCGTGACTTCGAGGGGCCAATCCGCGGCCAGGATGGCGTTGCGGGCCAGGTTCGCGCCCTGCTCGCCCGTCTGGGAGACGCATCCGACGACCACGTCGTCGACCGCGGAGCGGTCGAGCCCATTGCGCCCGGCCAGGGCGTTGAGCGTCTGGGCGAAGAGCTCCTGGGGGTGAATGTGGGACAGGGCGCCTTTGCCCGCCTTGCCGCGGCCGCGCGGGGTGCGGAGGGCATCAAGGATGTACGCAGTTGCCATGAACGGCCTCCTTCAGGGAGAGAACGAACGATCGTGCGTTTTTTCTCAGGGTGAATAGAGACATAGCCCTCGGCTCCGGAACGGGTCAGGGCCTCAGGTGCGGCAGGACGCGAGCAGGCGCTCGAAGAGATCGCGGGCGCGTTCTTCGGCGCGAGGATCGCGCAGCAGCCGGTTGGAGTCGTGGAAGCCGAGGGTGATGGCGTAAAAGTCGAACGCGAACTGCTCGGGATCGAGGTCCGGGCGGAAGTGGCCGGCCTCGATGGCGATCCGGGCGGCCTTGGCGAGGGCGGCGACGCGTCTCCGGTGCGATTGCACGAGGAAGTCGCGCTGCGAGCCGGGACGGTCGTCGAGCTCCACGGACGCGGCGATGAGCAGGCAGCCGCCGGGCGTGTTCTGACCGTTGACCCAGGTCAGCCAGCGCTCGAACATGACGCGGATGCGCGGCTCGCCGCGAGGAGCTGCGAGAGCGGGGCGGATGACCTCGATCTCGAAGCGCTCGACCACGGCCTGAAGGACCTGGAGCTGCAGCTCGTCTTTGGACCCGAAATGGGCGAACAGGCCGCTCTTCGAGAGGCCGAGCTCGCCTGAGAGAGTGCCGATGGTCAACCCCTCCAGCCCGTCTCGGCTGGCGAGGCGGACCGCCTGGTCCAGAATGCGCTCGCGGGTTTCGGCTCCCTTACCCATACGAAGACCATGATACGAACGGTCGTACTATTTTGCAAGCCCCAACACGACCGGGCCCTGGCTATTTGTTGGCGGGCGCGGGGAGGGGTGCCGGCGCCTTCGCGCCGTCGAGAGGGCGAACGCCCGTCACGAAGTACCCCGTCTCCCCGAAGCACCGGGTCGGGATGCCCCGGTGCTCCTCGTAGGTGAGCGCCACCCGCTGGCCCAAGGTCTCATTCAGGCGGGCGGCCACGGCGTCGTCGCGCACCGTGAAGGCGAAGACCTCTGGCATCGCACCCGGGAGGTTGACCATCGCGAGCTCTCCTTCCCAGGTCTTGCAGATCCACCCCTTGCGGGAGAATTTCTGGACGTACCCGGCCCGATCCCCCTGGGAGTAGCTGATGCTGAGCGCGGCCCAGGTGTAGAGCGCGATCACGCCCAGGACGACGACGATCAGCGCGATCAGGCCCAGCAGGATTTTGCGGCCGGTGCGGCGGCGGGCGGGGGGAGGGGCGGTCTGGGTGGGAATCATGAGATCAGAATATATCCCCTCACCCCGCCTTCCGCACCCGGAACGCCGCCACCGCCAGCGGCTTCGGGCTCGGCAGCGCGGCGGCCATCCTCTGGATGACCTTGGCCCAGCTCGCCTGGCTCGTCCACTTCTTGGCCTCGATCGGCTCGCTGCGCAGCGCCTGAGCGGTCAGCCAGCGGGCCAGGTCCGGCCGGCGCTTCCCCTTCTGGTCCACCGCGACCACGTCGAAGTCGGCGCCCTTCTTGTAGAGCGCCAGGAGTCCGAAGACCTCCTCGGGCCCCGCGATCTGGAGGAGGGCCACCCGGCCGCGCCGCCCTTCCTCCAATTCGGTGAGGATCCCCTCGACCAGCGGATGCCCGGTGGCGAAGAAGTCGATCGTCTCTCGGTTCACCGCTTCCTCGCGGGAGAACGTGCCGAGCCAGCGCGAGCCCGGCGGCACTCCCTGGATCTGGTCGAGCAGCGCCTCGTACCCGAACTCGATGAGCCAGGTCCGCTGTCCGCTCTGCGACTCGGTTTCGAACCCGAAGCTGTGAACAGCCCGCAGCACCACGCCTTCGTTGAGGAGGTCCAGGTCCGGCGGCACCCGCGCCAGGATCTTCTCCGCCATCTCGGGACGGTAGGGATCGCGGTGGAGCTCATGGTTGGCCGACTGCTGCACCCGCGTGTGTGCCTCCTCGGCCTCCCGCAGCACCTCGGCGAAGACCGCCGGATCGACCTCCGCCGGGCCGTGCAGGGCCTCGCGCTCCACGGCCCGGGCCACGTGGCGCAGCTCGCGCTCCAGGCCGCCCAGCGGCTCCCGGAAGAGACCGATCCGCTCGTAGAGCCCGACCAGGGCCCGGCCGAAGCCCGCGGGGGGCCGGAAGTAGACGATCTCCGTGGGGATCGTCCGGCCGATGCGGTCGAGCCGGCCGATCCGCTGCTCGACGACCGCCGGGTTCCAGGGGAGGTCGAAGAGGATCAGCCGGCGGCAGAACTCGAAGTTGCGCCCCTCGCCGCCGGCTTCCGTGGAGACCAGCAAGGCCGGGCCTTCGGGGAGGCGGAACTGCGCCACCTCGATGTCCCGCCGCTCGGGCGGCAGGTCTTCGTGGAAGAGGCCGACGCGCGCCCGCCCCGACTCCTCGATGGCGTCCTTGAGCCTCTCCAACGTCTCGCGATGGGCAACGAAGACCAGCGTCTTCTCGCCCGCCTGTTGCCAGCGGCCGGCCTGCTCCACGAGCCAGCGGACGCGTGGGTCGTCCCGTTCGGCCGCGGCGATCAGCTCCAGGGTCTCGCTGTCGCTCCTCTCCGTCACCGCGGCCAGCGCCGCCGGCGAGGCCAGGGCGCGGACGATGCGGTCCGCCTTCCGCTTTTCGACCGCCGCGTTCTCCGCCGGGAGCTCGCGCATCCGGCGCTCCAGGCGCAGGAGCGACTCCCAGACGGGGGTTTTTCCCTCTTCCGGGAGATCGATTGGGTCGGCCACGCGCGGCGGAAGGCCGCCGATGTCGGCGCGCCGCGTCGAGCTGGTGCAGGGAGGAAGGGGCTCGCGCCGGGCGAGGCGCTCCTCGAAGGACTGCTCCTCGGGGAATTCCTCCGGACGCAGGAGCTGGAGCAGGCGGAAGAAGCCGTGCGCGTCGTCCTCCAGCGGAGTCGCCGTGAGCAGCAGGACGTGCCGGCCCAGGGCGGCGAGCGGAGCGACCGCGCGGTAGGCCTCGTTGCCCGGGTGCCCCGGCGGGCGCCGCAGGTGGTGCGCCTCGTCGACCACCAGCAGATCGATGCCGACCGCGGCCGCCTGCTCGGTCAGTCGCCGGCGGGAGGCGAGGGTCTCCAGACCGATGATGATGCGGCGGTGCACCTCGAACGGGTTGAAGTCCGGCCCGTAGTCGGTCGCCACGTCGTTCAAGCGCTTCTGGTCCAGCAGGACGAACACCTGGTGATACTTGCGCCACAGCTCGCCGAGCCACTGCAGGGTCAGGGTCTCGGGGACCACCACCAGGGTGCGGTCGGCGCGCCCGGTGTGGAGGAGGCGGTTCATGATGAGGCACGCCTCGACGGTTTTGCCCAGGCCGACCTGGTCCGCGAGAAGCCACCGCACGGGATCGCTGTGGCAGGCGCGCTCGGCCGCGTAGAGCTGGTGGGGGAAGAGCTGGATGCGCCCCCCGAGGAACGAGCCGAGCCCGCCGGCTTGCCGGATGCGCAGGAGCCGGAGCCCGTCGAGCCGGTTGGCGAAGTCTTCGAAGGCATCGACCTGGCCGCGGCTCAGCCGCTCCAGCGGCGACGGCTCGACGGGAAGAGGCCAGAGCTCGTCCAGCGAGACGGCGCGGCCGTCGGTCAAGACGCACCGGCCCGCGTCGCAGGACTCCACGACCACGACCTCCTGCCCCGGCGCGAGGCGGGCGCGGCTCCCGGGAGCGAGGGTGAACGGAACCAGCGCGTCCGCGGTGACGGCGAAGCTCAGGATCTGGTCCGCGTCGGGAAAGCGCACGAAAAGGTTGCGCCCGCGGATCTCCAGGACCTCGCCGGGGCCGAGCTCAGGGTTGTAACGGTGGGTGAGGCGGTCGCCGGACTTCCACATGCGGGGGGGATTGTAAGCGCACCTTACGCCAGCAATTCATCCACGACCTGATGCAGCAGGTCGTTCCCCTCCTGGGCATACGAGGCAAGGCGCTCCTCGCACGCGGGCACCGCTTCCAGGAAGCCGTGGACCACCGCCGGATCAGCCAGCGATTCGGCATGCCGGCCGTAGCCGAGGCGCTCCAGCCAGCGGGCGTTGAGCACCTGCTCGAACTGCCGCTGGACGGGCGTCGAGAGCGTCGGCTTGCGGAGATAGACGGCTTCGCCGAGGACCGTGAAGCCGCCGCCGCAGATCACCGCTCGCGCCGAAGCCAGATCCGCGATGAATCCGGCCTCGTCGAAGGGGCGGTAGCGCAGGTTCCCTTCCACCTGCTCCTCCTGGATGCCGCGCCGCATCCCGTAAATCCGGCACTCCATCCCGGTGGCGGCGAGAGTGCGCGCCAGGCTGGTGTTCCCCTCGGCCGTCTGGTAGACGAGGAGATGATCGCCGCGGCTCGGCTGCGCGGCCAGGATCTCCGGCCGCAGGATCGGCGGCACCAGGGTGGTCCGCGGCTTGCGCACCTCGGGACGGAAGAAGGTCGTGATGACGTAGTGGTCGCAGAACGGCAGCTTGCTGCGGATGAACGCGCGCGAGAGGCGGAAGTGGATCTCATGGCCGGCGATCACCTCGCGCGGGTGCTTGCACCGGTTGATGACCTGCATGTTGTCGATCGAGAAAACCGGCAGCCGGTGCGCCTTGGCGTAGACGTAGGCCCAGCTCTCGAAGTCGCTGAACACCGCATCGGGCGCGAACTGCCGGATCAGCTCGAAATAGGCCGAGATGTTCTCCGGGATGCCCCCGGCGCCCGCCACCAGGTTCGAGCCGATGGTGGCGGCGAGCTTCATCCGGTTCTCCTCGTAGACGATGTGGAAGCCGTGGATGCGCCGGACGGTCGATCCGGCTCCTTGGAACCGGGACGCCAGAAAATTCGCCGCCCGTCCCGACGCCATGATCTCCACCTCATGCCCCCGCCGCAGCAGGTGCTCGATCACCACCCGCGACCGCACCGCATGCCCCATCCCTTCGCCGACGACGCCGTAGAGGATCTTCATCGCCGGGAGCATAGCGGAGATACTTCTCTCTGTGCCCGTCACCCTCCTCTGTCCCGTCCGCGGCTGCGGCTCCCCTCTGACCCGCGAGGCGCGCGCCTTCCGCTGCCCGCGCGGACACTCGTTCGACGTCGCCCGCAGCGGCTACTGCAACCTGCTCCAGCCGCAGGACCGGAAGTCGAAGCACCCAGGGGATCCCAAGGAGGCCGTGCTGGCGCGGCGGCGGTTCCTGGAGGCAGGGCACGGCGAATTTTTGCGGAAGGCCCTGCTCGAAACGTTCGACGCGCTGCCGCTGCCTCCGCGTCCAGCCGTCTTCGACGTGGGATGCGGCGAGGGCTTCTTCCTGGGGAACCTGGCTCGCGAGCGGGAGATCGAGGGACATGGGATCGATCTGTCGATCCCCGCCGTTGACCTCGCGGCCCGGCGCTGGCCGGGGCTCTCGTGGCTCGTGGTCAACGCCGATCGTGCCCTGCCCTATGCCGGCGCCTCCTTCGATCTCGCCCTCTCGCTCACCGCGCGGCGCAATGCCCCGGAGCTTCAGAGGGTCCTGAAGCCCGCCGGCCGGCTGCTGGTCGCGATTCCGGGAGAGGATGACCTGATTGAGCTGCGGGAAGCTGTGCTGGGGGAGGGTGTGCGGCGCGACCGGATTCCGGCCGTCAGCGCAGAGCTCGCCGGGTCTTTTGAGTTGGAAACCCAACGGCCGCTGCGTCACCGTTCCCTGCTGGACGCTTCCTCCCTCCGCGATCTCCTGGCCTCCACCTACCGGGGAGCCCGCAGGAGCGAGCGGGAGCGGACCGAAGGTCTCGAGTCTCTGGAGGTCACGTTCAGCCTCGACCTCCTCTCCTACAAAGCAAAACCCCGGTCTCTCGCGAGACCGGGGTTTGGTTAGTTTCGGTGGCGTTGGGTTAACCCCGTCTCACGGGGATCGCCCTTCGGCAGCGCCACTGAAGACGCTTAGAGGGTATCCCCTTACGAGGACGCCACCTCCACCAAACCGGTCGTATCGTTCACTAGACCACCTCCTTTCTAGGCGTGTCCCTCATCGGCGGGTCCCAACCCGCCCGGCTCCGTGGGCCGCCTCAGCCTCGTTGGAGCCGCCGCGCCACCCTCTTGCGAAGGTCCGCGGAGCGGAACCTGGGCATTGTGCGGGACCAGGCGGCGAAAGTCAAGCGGCAGAAGGAGTTTCGCCCTGCTCGCCCGGTTTCTCGATCGCGCCCTCTCCCTGGAGGCGCAGGGCGGCCATCCAGCAGAGAACGGCCCAGATGCCGCCGGCCGTCCAGCCGGCCAGGACGTCGGTCGGCCAGTGGACGCCGAGGTAGACCCGGGTGAAGCCCACCAGCAGGGTGAGAAAGGCCGCGAAGCAGAGAATGTAGAACCGGAGGCGGCGCCGTTTCTGGATGCGGGCGAGCAGCGCGCCCAGCGTCAGATAGGTGGCCGCGGAGCTCATCGCATGCCCGCTCGGAAAGCTGGTGGAGGAGACGACCGCCCGGTGGGGGACCAGGCCGGGCCGCGCTCGCCGGAAACCCGATTTCAGGAGATGGTTGCCGAGCAGGCCGCCGGCCACGGCGACGAGCACCAGAAGGGCGATGCGCCGCTTGCCGTCCAGGAAGAGGAATCCGCTGACCGCCAGGGTCAGCAGCGACAGAACGACGATGCTTCCCAGGCTCGTCAGGTCGCGGACCGCCTCCTCGAACACGGGAGGACCGATCGGATCGGCGAGGTTGGCCGGATCGCGCAGGGAGAGCAGGACGGTCCGGTCGAGCGACAAGGTCTCTCCCTCGGAGACCTCGCTGGCGAGCGCGAAGAAGATCCAGACGCCGCCGGCAAGGAGCACCAGCAGGATCAGCGGGGTGAGCTCTTGGCGGGCGAGGGCGATCCAGCGGCGCATGGGGCGGTATTGTACTCTCACCCCCTGGAGCCAAGGGGGGAGACCTCCTGTGGTATGTTTGCGGCGACTTCCGCGAATCCAGTCGTCCGAACACACTTCGTTTGCGAGGAGCCGAGAGGGATGAAGAAGATCGGAATTTTGTTCGGCCAGGAGGATACGTTCCCCTGGGCGTGCATCGAGAGAATCAACGGCCGCAAGATCGACGGCATCGTCGCCGAGCCCGTCCGAATCGAGCGCCTGGCACAGGGCGAGCCCAGCGGCTACGCGGTCATCATCGACCGCATCTCCCAGGACGTCCCCTTCTACCGCGCCTATCTGAAGAACGCGGCGCTCGGCGGCACGGCCGTCATCAACAACCCGTTCTGGTGGAGTGCGGACGAGAAGTTTTTCAATAACTGCCTGTCTTTGAAGCTCGGCGTCGCGGTCCCCAAGACCGTGCTGCTGCCGTCGAACCAGCATCCGCCGGACACCGGTCCGAAGTCCTTCCGCAACCTGGCCTATCCGCTGGACTGGGAAGGCATCTTCAAGTACGTGGGCTTCCCGGCCTACTTCAAGCCGTTCGCCGGCGGCGGCTGGAAGAACGTCTACCGGCTCGCCAGCCACGAAGACTTCTTCCGGGTCTACGCCGAGACCGGCCAGCTCGTCATGATGCTCCAGGAGGAGATCGTCTTCCAGGAGTATTTCCGGTGCTATTGCATCGACTGCACGGACGTGCGGATCATGCAGTACGACCCGCGGCAGCCGTTCCACATGCGGTACGTGCGGGAGGGCCCGCCGGTGCGCCAGGAGCTGCTCGACAAGGTGCACGACGGCGTGCTCAAGCTCAACCGCGGGCTCGGCTACGACTTCAACACCGTCGAGTTTGCCGTACGCGACGGCATCCCCTATGCCATCGACTTCTGCAACCCGGCGCCGGACGCCGACGTCCACTCGGTGGGCCAGGACAACTTCGACTGGGTGGTCGAAGCGGCGGCCGACATGGCGATCCGCCGGGCGCAGGCATACGTCGACGGCAAGAACAACCTGCGCTGGGGCGAGTTCGTCCGCACTTTCGCAGCCACTGCGGCGGACAGTCGATAGGGTCTATTTTCTATGAGCGGAGCGAAGCTGTTCACGTTGGGCATCGAAGAAGAGTTCCAGCTCATCGATCCGGAGACCCGTGATCTGCGTTCGCATGTCCAGCAGCTCCTGGAGAGCGGCAAGGACATCCTGAAAGACCAGCTCAAGGCCGAGCTCCACCAGTCGGTCATCGAAGTCGGCACCAACATCTGCCAGGACATCCAGGAAGCCCGCCGGGAGGTGGTGCAGCTGCGCAGCCAGCTCGCCAAGATCGCGCGCCAGAATGGCTTGACCATCGCGGCAGCCGGCACCCATCCGTTCGCGCGCTGGCAGGACCAGCTCATCACCCCTCATCCGCGCTACGAAGAGATCATCGAGGACCTGCAGCAGGTCGCGCGCGCCAACCTGATCTTCGGCCTCCACGTGCACGTCGGGATCGACGACCGCGAGATCGCGATCCACATCATGAACGCGGCCCGCTACTTCCTGCCGCACATCTTCGCGCTGTCCACCAACTCGCCGTTCTGGGAAGGGCGCAACACGGGCTTCAAGTCGTACCGCAGCAAAATTTTCGATCGGTTTCCGCGCACCGGCATCCCGGATCACTTCGGCAGCCTCGCGGAATATGACAACTACATCAAGCTGCTGATCAAGACGCGGTGTCTCGACAACGCCAAGCGCATCTGGTGGGACATCCGGATGCACCCGTTCTTCGACACCTTGGAATACCGGATCTGCGACGTGCCGATGTCGATCGAGGAGACGCTCACCGTGGCGGCGCTCTGCCAGGCGGTGACGGCGAAGCTCTACAAGCTGATCAAGAAGAATCTCGGCTTCCGGCTCTACCGCCGGCTCTTGATCGCCGAGAACAAATGGCGCGCCGCGCGCTATGGGATCGGCGGCAAGCTGATCGATTTCGGCAAGCAGGAAGAAGTCGATTGCGCCTCCTTGATCCATGAGCTGCTGGAGTTCATCGACGACGTCGCCGACGAGCTCGGCATTCGCGAGCAGCTGGCCTACGTCGAGCACATCCTGCAGAACGGGACCGGGGCCGACCGGCAGGTCGCGGTCTGGAAGGAAACGGGCGACATCAAGAAGGTCGTGGACCACATCATCGAGGAGACGCATCGGGGCCTGGAGCTGGTCTGAAGCGTGCTGTGCACGGATCGTGCACAGGCAGGCAAGTAGGGCGGCGCGAGCTGTGCCGCCGCCCAACGAGATGAACGAGAACGAGGAAGGCATCTGATGATTTTGCAAGACGTCCTGGTGGACCCGGAGCTGCTTCCGGGCGCGTACAACGCGATCCATACCTGCCTGCGGCTCAAGCCCGAGGAGCGGATCACCCTGATCACCGACCGCGAGACCCGCGAGATCGCCGCCGCCCTGGTGCGTGAGATCGAGGCCGTCGGCGCGCCCTACAGCCTCCTGGTGCTGGAGGACTTCGCGCAACGGCCGCTGACCGCCATGCCGACGCCGATCCTGGAGGACCTCGACCGCTCACAGGTGAGCATCTTCGCGGCGCAGGCGCAGACCGGAGAGCTCGGCTCGCGGATCGCCATGACCAGCATCATCAACCGGCAGAAGATCCGCCATGGCCACATGGTGAACATCACCCGGGAGATCATGCTGGAAGGGATGCGCGCCGACTTCGAGGAGGTGGACCG
>Ga0126309_10000372_pt1 | contig 15108 bp, 18 predicted proteins | sample Plot56_FD_92541 | JGI IMG/M metagenome (GOLD analysis project Ga0126309, IMG submission 92541) | Serpentine soil microbial communities from UC McLaughlin Reserve, CA, USA - Plot56 | ecosystem: Environmental > Terrestrial > Soil > Grasslands | place: USA: UC McLaughlin Reserve, Lake County...
CGTCGACCTGCGCGCCGCTGCTCTTGCCTCGGCCGGCCACGCGCACAGAGGCGACGACGTTGTCGGCGTCTCCGACGACCTCCTCGACGTCGGCCTGCATCTCGTCCCAGCTGTCCATCCAGTGGTTGCGGATGCGCATCGCGCCTTCGATCCCGTGCGACGGGGTGTGGTTGTCCTCGAAGGGGCACCAGACGATGTCGGGGTGCAGCGTGTCCCGGAACCTCTCGGGGTCGTCGCCGAAGGCGACGATCCACCTGCGGGCGAGGTCCTCGGCGGTCGCGGGCGACATCGTGCGCCCAGTATCCCGCCTTGCATCGGCCGGCATCACGAAATTTCCCGGCCACCTCTCAGGCGCCAGCGGCCGCCCCGTCTCGGCGGTCCTTCGGCGTCCCGGTGGCGCTCTTGGTACTCATGCGCACTGCTGGCGGTTATGCGAAACCGGACTCCACATCTGCCGGGCGGATCCGCGGGGGGTGGCTGCTGGGCGCTCGTGTTGGGACTCACCGTCGCGGCGATGGCGGTCATGGGGTGCGGGAGCGAATCGGCGCGGGGCCGGGTCACCCTCACCGTGGCCGGCGGCCCGCCGGCCGACGAGCGGCCGCTGAGGCCGGCCTTCGAAACGGCGGTTCGGAGCGTGAACCGGGAGATCCACCTCCCATCCGACCTGCAGGTGCGCGTCCTGGATGACCGTCAGGCCCAACAGCGCGGGATCTCGGGGCCCACCTACGAGCCGCGCGACCGTGCGGTGTACTTCCCCTGGTCGTTCGTGGACGAGTCCCGCCGGCAGTTGCCCGACGAGGCGGAGCTGCGCGACGCCATGGTCTTCGCGCTGTACCACGAGCTAACCCACGGGCTCATCGACATGCTCGACGTGCCGGTGGTTGGGGGCGAGGAGCGCGCCGCCGACAGCCTGGCGGCGGTGTTCGCGATCCGCTCCCAGGGCGGCGGCCAGCAGGTGCCGCTCGGAATGGCCAAGCTCCTGGAGACCAGGTCGCAGAGCCGGCGGTCGCGCGCCGGCGGATATGCCGCCGACGACTACGCCGACGACCACGAGCTCGACCCTCAGCGGGCAGCCGACGCCCTGTGCCTGGTCTACGGCAGCGACCCGCGGCGCTATGCGGGTCTGGTCGGCCCGGACCTTCCGTCGAGCAGAGCCGACAGATGCTCGTTCGAGTATCGGGAAGAGCTCGACGCCTGGCGCCGCCTCCTCGCCCGCTGGCTCACCCAGCAGGGCGGCCTTCTGCCCGAGAAGCGGCCTGGAGATCAGTGACCCGCGGTCGTGAGGCCGCGGAGCGGTCCCGCGGCTCGCAGGTCACCAACGCGCTGAGCCGACGAGCAGGCGCGGAGAGCCGGTGGCGGCACTACGCTACCGCCGGGTGAGACCGCTGCTGCAATCCCGGCGACGGCTTGTGCTGGTCGCGTTGGTGGTCATCGCGGTGGCCGCGCCGGTCGCGGCGGCTGAGCAAGCGATCCTCCGGTCGCCCGGCCCGTCCATCTCCGTGGCCCAGATCGAGGCTCGGAACGGAGTGCCCATTCGCCGGGCGCTGTCTGCGTCGCGCACGCCGGCCCCCGGGCATGCCCGAGCGACGATCACCGTCTCAGGCGCCCGGCCCACCCCGCCCAGGCCACCGATCAGGACCATGCTCATCCCGTTCCCGACCGAGCGCCGGCTCGAGATGCGTGCCTACTCCACGCGTCATTACGGAATCCGCAGCTACCTGCTGGTCGGGCCGCACGTGATCGTCGAGCACTTCACCGACACGGCGGCCTTCCGGCCGGTCTGGAACACGTTCGCGCCCGACGTCCCCGACTACGGGCTGCACGAGCTTCCCAACGTCTGTGCGCACTTCGTCATAGACCGCGACGGGACGATCTACCAGCTGGTTCCGCTCAACCTGATGTGCCGCCATACCGTGGGGCTCAACTACACGGCGATCGGCATCGAGCACGTCGGCTTCTCCGACCGCCAGATCCTCAACAACCCTCGCCAGCTGCGCGCCTCCCTGGCGCTCACCCGCTGGCTTCGCTGCCGCTACCGCGTCCCGATCAAGGACGTGATCGGCCACAACGAGAGCGTTACCTCTCCGTACCACCATGAGCTGGTCCGCAGCCTGCGAACCCAGACCCATGACGACTGGAAGAAGGCCGACATGGACGTCTACCGCCGGCGGCTGGCCCTGCTGCGCTGCTGATCGGCTTGCGCCGGCGAACCTCATTACGGCCGGCCGAAAGCACAAGGCTGTCTCGTCGGCCCGGTACTTCGCGGTCAGGCGCGCTGCTGGTCGTCCTGTTGGCCGTGGGAGTGGCGGTGGCGGTGTTCGTCTGGGCCAAGACGATCACCCCCGACTACGCCGCCAGCCTGTTCGGACAGAGCGCGGCCGACACCTACCCGCTCAAGTCGTGGCTGGCCAGCGCCGTCGCGGCCCTGGTGCTGTTCCAGCTCTTGTCGGCCCTGCGGATCTACGGCAGGCTCGGTCCGGCTCGGCGTCCGCGCTGGCTCGGCACGGCGCACCGGCTCTCGGGGGCGGCGGCGATCCTGATCAGCCTGCCAATCGCGCGCCACTGCCTGTTCGCGTACGGCTTTCGCAGCCTCGATGCCCGAACCCTGATCCATTCGGTCGCCGGGTGCTTCTTCTACGGCGCGGCGGCAGCGAAGCTGACCGTGGTGCGCTCGCGAAGGCTCCCGGGGATCGCGCTGCCGATAGCCGGGGGAACGGTGGTCACGCTGGTGGCGGCGCTGTGGTACACGAGCGCGCTCTGGTACTTCAACGGGTTCAGGCTTCCGGCTCTCTGAGCACGGCGTGTAGGAGCGCCTACCGGTAATGCCGGTTCCCGCAGGCTCACGGCCTCGAGGGCCGAGGCGCGACCAGCCAACCATTCGGTGCGTACCGTCTTCCCGTTGCGGAAGGTGCTCACGGCCCAGTAGCTAAACGCGACGGCGACAGCTATGAGTGCCGGGCTGCGGCGATGAACGCCTCCAACTCGCGGCGGATGTCGGGACCTGCAGGCTGGTAGACGATCTCTGTGACGCCCTCCTCTCCTAGACGTTTCAGGCGATCCGTGACCTGCGATGCCGTTCCACTGATCGTGGAGGTTTCGAGCATCGCGTGAGCACCTGCGTCCCAGCCCGCTTGGTCAGCGGGATTGAGACCCACGCAGTGCTGCTCGTGGACGACGAGGTGGCGATCGTCCTCAGCAGTCTGCTCGACGACTGCCAGCCACTCGCGCCCACCGGGGAGCTCGGCCACGGGCTCACCGAACTCGTATGCGCCGTGATAGCTCAGCACCGTGCCTGGGCCACCGGCGGCGCGCACGCGCTCAGAGGCTCGATCTTCTCCTTCCTCCAAGACCGTGCCCAGGCAGTGGTAAACCACCCAGTCGAACTCCTTGGCGAACTCGGGAACGCCGGTTGTGGCAAACAGGCCTTCTCCCAACTCCCTGGCGACCGCATGACCCTTCGGACCGAGAGCACCGACGACGACCGGGACCTCGATGGGTCGAGGCGCTGCGTGGCCATCGGGATGCAGCATCCGCATCCGAGCGCCCTCCCACTCCACCGTCTCGCCGCGCAGCAGGCCCTTGAAGGCGCGGATGTACGCCTCCATGAAGGACCACTTGATCTGCCCGTAGCCCATCGCACGGCGGCCGGTGAACCCCGTGCCGAACGCCACGGCAACCCGACCCGGCGCCAGTGCCGCGAGCGCAGCCGTCGCGGCGGCATTGACCATCGGGTGGCGCAGCGAGGGAACCAGGACTCCGGGACCGAGCCCGATGCGCTCGGTGCTCTCGGCGGCCAGCGTGAGCATCATCCAGACGTCGGGACTTTGCTGAGGCGTGTCGTAGAACCAGGCCCGGTCGTAGCCAAGCTCTTCCGCGATGGTGACGTGCGATGGCGAGTCCAGCGTGGTGGGAGTTGCGAACGAGAGCTGCATGGCTACCTGGCGCCATCTGTCCCGCAAGGGGAGTGCGGGACGTCGACGACGGAGTGGGAGTCAGACACGGTCAACGTTCTGCGGGACATGCCCGCCCAGTATCTCGCGTCTTGGATCAGCCGAGATCACCGGCCTGAGCCGGTTCCGCGGTGAGCGCTTGGACCCTCGGCGCAAACACTGATGTTTCGCGTGACCGGCAAGCCTGGGACAACAGCGTCGAGAGTCCGCGTATCACGCTCGGCGCCGACTTCAGCCAATGCCGGTACCCCCCGCTTTCGCCTACGTCGATCCACCGGATGTCCCGGAGGGCGTCACCCTTGATGCCCACCGTCGGACCGATGCGCCAGCGCCGCGTCGTCGCGTCGTTCTCGCGGTGCTGACCTATCCGATCCGGCTCTTCCTCCACGAGGCTCGCGCCCCGCGCTAGGCCGCGACGCGGTGTGCGGTCCCGCGCGGGATCTCTCTGCGCTATGCAGCGGTTTCGCTTTCTGGCCTCGACGCCGTGCGTCCTGTCTCGTGGCGGCGGTTGCCCCATTGTTGCGCGTGGTCTGCCGGACAATCGGGCCTTTCACCCGTGCCTCAGACGAAGCGCTTGACGAACGCAAGCGCCCGTTCGGCCACCTCGCGCCAACCGCTGTCGATGGTGAGCGAGTGACCGCGGTTGGGGATCTTGTCGATCTCGGTGACCGCCGGGTTCTGTCGCTGGCGCTTGAACGATGCGTTTGCGATCGCCCACGGCACCGTGTGGTCCTTCTCTCCCTCGATGAACAGAAGCGGCCCGCGATCCGGGTTCTTGGGGTCCAGCTTTGCCTCAGTGCGCGGGTTCAAATTGGCATAGGCCATCTGCATCAGAGCCGCGCCCGGCGTCGCCACGTGGTAGGTCTCATACAGCCGCTCCGCCTCCTCGTCGTCGAGGGCGTTCGCCCAGCCGTACTTGAACTGGTCCAGGGTGAGACGGTCGAGTGACCCATGACCGCGGGCTTCTTCTCCAGCCCCCCGATCACCTCTGCGGTGTGATCGGCGACCTGGCCGAGCGTCTTACCCGCGAAGACTTCGGGGTGCGCCCTGGCCTCTGCGACCGTCTCGGGATCGTCGGGCCAGCTCGGCGTCACCGAGGCATAGCCCGCGTCCTCGAACAGGTCGGCCCAACGGTCCCAGCTACTCGGCAGAAGCCAGAGCCCGTGGATGAATACGACCGGCGTCCGCTCACTTGCGTTCGCCTGCTCGACCTGCCGGGCTTCCCGGTCAGAGGATGTGATCGTGGGTGCCATGAGTGGTCCTTTCGGTGGGCTGAGTCATCGCGGGCTCGTGAAGACGTTGCGGAGCCGTCCGTCGGCCATCCCCACCGGTTCAGAACCGATCATCGCCCACTCGTTCCGGAAGCGCCACCTGAGCGAGCGCGCATTGTCGACGCCCCAAACCGCGGGCTAGCGCTTCCATCGCAGGCCTACGGAGAGGTGCGACTTGCCCAGCATTATTCGATGGACACGGGCAGTTGGGGTCGATTTCCCTAGGCTCCACGGAGCAGTAGCCTGATGGACTGATGAAGCCGCGAATCTTCCTCGGGTCGTCCGGGCAGCAGGAAAAGCTGCTACAGGCGCTCACCCGGGGGCTCGAGGACGTCGCCGACGTCGACCCGTGGACGACCGTCTTCAACCCGGGTGTCTCGACCCTCGACCGGCTCGTCGAGCTCACCCGCGAGGTCGATTTCGCCGCCTTCGTCTTCGCTCAGGACGACTGGACGACGAAGGGAACCTCGCCTGACACCTCCTCCGGAGAGGCCTCACCGCGCGACAACGTCGTCTTCGAAGCGGGCCTGTTCGGGGGTGCGCTCGGCATCCGCCGCACGTTCATCCTCCACGCGAACGGCGCCAAGCTCCCCACCGACCTGCTCGGTCTGACCTCGATCCGGTACGACCCCGACACGACGCCGGCCATCGTGCGCCAGATCAACCACACGCTGCGAAAAGCGATCGACGCGGAAGGCCGGATCAGTCGGCTGGAGGGTGACTGGTGGCAACTGTCCCTCACCGCCCGAACGGAGTTCGAGCCGTCTTCGGTCTCGCTCCTGACGATCAGCCGCGATCGCGCCGGCGCGCTTGAGGTCGCGGGGCGGTCATGGCAGGCCGACGGCATGCTGTCGGCGCGCTACTGGAGTGAGGCGTCGAAGGAACGGGTCGATCCGGCCGGCATCTTCTACTTCTACAGGGGCGAACGTCCCCGTGATCCGAACGCTCCCCAACTCGAGGGACCGGCGAGATCAAGCTCGAGACCGTCGATCGCGCCGGCGGCTACTGGATCACGACGCGCTCCGACGGCCCCGACGCCTTCTACGCGCGGACCTCCGGGATCTACCTCCGTGCGGACCCAGGTGACACGGCCGTGCTGGACGGCAACGACGCCGCCGAGCGGGCGGCACTCATCGAGCGGCGTCTCGAGGAGTGGAAGTCGTGGGCGAACTCCTGACCTCGCCCTCCGACCGCGCAGGACTTGTTCGAGACCTGGGCGATCGACTCGGGCCCGCGGTCACGATGGCGACTACCGAGCACTTCAACCTCCAGAGCGCTCGCGCGGCCACCATCTCAGAGGCAAACGGCCGCGCGAGCATCTTCCTCGCCGCTCTATCCAGCAACCTGATCGCGCTCGCCTTCATCGGGCAGATGTCGCGGCTCGGGTCGGCCTTCTACGCGTTCTCGCTGCTCCTGTTGCCGGTACTGGCCTTCGTCGGAGTCGTGACCTTCCAGCGCCTGGTTCAGTCCTCCCTCGAGGACATCGCATACGCGCAGCGGATCGCGCGCCTGCGGAGCTTGTACGTGGCACTCGCCCCCGAGCTCGAACCGTACCTCCTCGTCCCGCGCGGGCGACCAGGCGAGACCCTGCTGCACGGCGTGCGGCTCGGGACGAGCGTATGGCAACTCCTGCTGACCACCGCCGGCATGGTCGCGGTGCTCAACAGCGTGGTGATTGGCACCTCCGCGGGTCTCGTCCTGGCCGCCCTGGGCGCCGCATCGCTTGGGGTCACACTCGCGACCGGAGCAGTCGTCGGGGCATCGGCGCTGGCAGTGCACCGCAGCCACCACCGACGCGCGCGAGACGCCTACGAGCCCGAGACGATCGATCAGTACGCCACTCTCGTGGCGGACGCGCAGACGGCCGAGCCGGGCGGGTCTAACGCCGCTTCAACCAGAAGCGCGAGGGAGTGACGCCATTTGCAGGGCTTCCGTTTACGCCCCCGCCAGGATTCGAACCTCCGGCCCTCGGATTAGAAGGCGATGGAATCCGAGATCGCTCGGGCTCCTGAGCACTAGCCGGCCCGCGTCGTTGCGCCTAGTTCTGCCTCGTTTTCCTCCGTTTGGTACCCGTTCTGGTACCCGCCGCTCTGGGTACCGGTACCCATCCGGACCGGTCGACCGAGTGCGTTTTCTTGCTTCCGCGACCCTAGGCTGCCAGGATGACAGTGGGAGCCGAAGCGATCTCGTACGCAAGCGCATCGACCTGCTTGAGCAATGGCTCCGGCTCGGACTCGACGTCGAGTGTCCTGATCTCGATGACGCAACCGCTGTTGTGGACTTCGTGACTCCGCGACACCTCGCCGCTGTCCTTGGCATAAACCAGGAAAGCCTGCGGGAGACCAAGAGCCGTGCAGTACCAGCAATCACCTCAATAAGCGCAAAAGCTCTCTAAAGGACCTGGACCGGGCCATCCCGAAGCCCCCGAGCTGAGGCGAGGGGCGATTACGTCTCGCTTCGCGGCCGCGGGCAGCGCGTAGAGAGACGAAATCCTCGCTGAGAGCGGGAGTATCCAGCAGCCCCAACCGCCTGCCCTCTGGCGGTGCATCCGTAGCCCCCGCTACGGTGATGCAAAGCGGCCAAGAAAGGGGTGTCGGGTGGCCAAAAGCGGGCTGACTCTGCCCGAGGTGGCAGAGATCGTGGACGTCGAGTACCGGACACTTCACACCTGGGTAAGACGCGGCTTGCTGCAACCGTCGCTGCGCTCCTCCTCGGGGACCGGTACCCCCAACCTGTTCACCGCCCGAGACGCCGTCGCGGCCAAGGTGCTGGCCGACCTGCGCCGGGACGGAATCGCCATCGATCAGCTCGCTCGCGTCTCAGACGCCCTGCAAGCCCACCACGATGCGCTGACCGAGGATTCGATCTTGCTCCTCAACGGCCGGGTCGACGTGGTGGCGGATGCCCAGAGTGCGGTCCAAGCCCTACAGCAGGATGCCGTGACGCTGGCCTATGGCGTCGGCTACGCCAAGCGCGCCGTGGCCGCCGCTCTCACCGACTAGCTCCCCTAGCGGCAATCGACTGGGGCGTGGCGGAAGTGGCGGTTGAGCTCGCCCAGGATGGTCGGCACGCGGTAAGTCGCCTTGGCGGTGTGGTACCGGGACCACACCGACGCGACCGCGAGAAACGCGGTCGGGGGTGGCCTACTCCCGCAGCCCCCTAGCGGCTAGCTCCGACGCGCGGACACTGAACCGCTTAGATCCATCATTGGGCACCCACTGGCCTTTTGTGACGCGCCAAGAGGCGCTCCGGTCACCGAGGTAGCGGGCCAGTAGGTCTGCGGAGTGGATTTCTTCGTCGGGCAGCAGGTGGCCGTAGGAATCCAGCGTGACGGTTATGGAGGCATGCCCGAGGTAAGCGCTGAGCGCTTGGGGTTGATGCCGGCGATCGGCGCGTGTGAGTTCGTCCCCACCGGGTACCCGGATGGTAAATGCGCAGCCCCTACCACTCCCGGCGACCGCACACCTGGGGGCGCAACGCCCGCATAGAAGTCATCGCGACAGTCGTGGCCTTGGCCATCGTCATCGCGCTCCTCGCGGTCTTCCTATTCGTCTATCACGACATTCCGTTCCGACTCGGCGGACCGCCGGGGAGGCTTCTGCTACCGCTTGTTAGCTGAACGCTTGCGGCCGGAGCCGACTTCGTAGCCCGCGGCCCTCAGCGTAAGCGGCGATGCAACGGAGTCTGTATTCGCCAGTACGCGGCCTGGAGGCGCGGCGCCTAGCCGGCGCTCACGCCTCTACTAGGCGGCGGGTCCGATCCACATCCGCCTGCCAGCACTCCGAGCACAGCCCCGCCAGCGTCTCGGGGTCGACCGCGACGGCGTCGGGTCGGAGCGCGTCGCAATGGCCGCAGCGACGCTGGTGCGCCCGGTAGTAGCCCCCGCACTGGTAGTGGATGACGTCTCGGCTCGCCAGCTCGGCGAGGGCGCTGTGGGTGCGCTCCCAGCTAAGGCCGGTGGCGTCACGAGTCTGCCGTCCGCTGCGGCCGACATCGATCACGGCGGCCAGCACGTCGGCGAGGTCATCGAAGCTTGGACTGCCGGCCACGTCGGCGAGTCTAGGTGATAGCTGACGTCGCCTCCTATGACCCGCCCGGAGTTGGCGATGAGCCCCTACCGTCGGAGGCAGATCGGCGGCTGACCCACGAGCGGATCACTGCGCGCGGGCTGGAGGAGCTCGATCGGCAGGGCTGGGACCGAGCGGTGGTGGTGGACGACGGATGGGGCATCGCCACGGCGGCGTGTATCGCGTACGCCAGATCCGACGGCGACTTTGGCGTGACAAACCGGCCGTGTCTACGCCTTTGGCGCCACCTTTCCGCGGGTCCTAGTGATCTCGGACTTCAGGGGCGGCAAGATCCGTCCGTAGAGGTAGCTGCGCGTCACTCCCATCTCTTGCGCCAACGCCGTGACGGTTACGCCCTCGGCTCCGTGCTCTCTAATCCGGTTGAGCGCCTGGGCTTGGCGCTCACGCTGGTCCATCCGGGGTTGGCGGGTGCGGGAACTTCTCCGTGAAGATCTCCGCCCGTTACGCGACGGTCGAGCGGCACGGACACGGGTACGACCGCGACTGCGGCGGCGCTGCGGATGACCATCGGATGTCAACGACTGGCGCGCCCCTTCGAGCTGCGCGATTTCGACTCGCAGCTGCTTGAGGCGGTTGTTAATGGCCCTAATCAGCTCTGTTTGCATCTGCCCTCCTTAAGTAGGCCCACCGAGGATACCTTATCGCCGGACGTACTCAGTACTTGCACTTCGCGATGTTAACCGAAAGGTGCAGGTCCGAGTCCCGATCGGGGAGCACGATCGCTTTTCGGGCCAGTGACGACCAACTTCGCCCTCAGGTGGGAGCACCTGCCGTCCAGCGACGCACCGCAGAACCCGCAGCCCGTCACGCCGTTAGCCTCCCCGCATGGACCTGGTCTACGTGGTCGAGGCGCTGGGACCGGCAGACGAGCACCAGGGCGCGGGCACCGCAAACGAGCTGCAGAAGATCGCGAACGCGGCTGCCCTGGGAAGCCGGAATTCATCGAGAACGCAGTGGAGTTCCACTTCCCAAACGGCGTACCGCCGGAGTCCAGGGCGGCGGTCGAAAGTGCGCTCATCCAAGTGGTGGGCGGGGATTGGGAGCGGAGCTACCGCGTCCACCCGCCGCGCTTTCAAATCGGGACGTGAGATGTTCCGGCGGTAGCCGTCCAGCGACGCGCCGCAGAACTCGCAAATCCTCACGCTACGCATGTAGTCGCTAGGGATGGACGCTCCCTCCGGGAACCGGGCGGCCGAGGCGCTCGCTCGCCGGCGCCTGTATGAACTCGAAGAGACCCAGGGCTGGGTCCATCACGTAGCTGACCTCAATAGCGGGGAGGTACTGACGACCCCACTGGACCGGCCCCTCGCGCCGCTGTCGCGGGCCGAGCGACTCTCGCAACTCGGTCATCCCATCGACCCGATCGTGCTGGGCGGGCCTTCCCGCCGGCTCACACCCGACCAGCCCTACCAAGCCTCGCCCCCGGCTTGGCTGGAGGTTATGCACTGCCGCTTCTATAACAGCGGGGGCGGGCTGCCTCCGTTTGTGCACTGGGACGGTGACTCTCCGGATGGCTCCGCCACCTTCTCCTTTGCCTACCCGCCTAAACAGCGTTGTCTTGCGAGCGTCTCGTTCTCGGCATCGGCTTCGAGCAGCCTCGGTCATGTGCACGTCAGCGCCGGGGCCGCAATCGAGGTCGACGTACCGGTGGGGCCGACAGACAACGCCCATACCGTGGACCTGATCCTCGGTCCCACCGGCGGGGCCCAGCAGATCATCCGGCTTGACCGCTTCGAGGGGATTCAGAAGCTGTTTTTCTGGGCGATCTCGTTCGGCCCCGCCGAGCCGATCTTCGAGGGATAGGTTCATCCAGCCAAAGCCAGTCGACCCTACGTTCGCGGTCACCGGGAAGCGACTGGCGGTAAGCGCAACGCTTACGCTGCATCCTCGTGCGCGAACGGCAACAGCGAGCGAGGGATCGGCGCGCCAAGCTTTGCCTCGACGAGTGGTGAGCGCGAGCCGCCAGTCGACATGTTCGAGAGCGCCACCGACGACGAGAACCCCGAGATCGAGGTGGATGGGAGCAGCGCGTAGCCGCGTCGAGATCGCGCCGGTTGAAGGCGTCGACAGACCGACGGACCAGCTCGACGTTGTCGACTGACATTGCCTACTCCGACAGGCTCAGGGCTTCAAGCGCCTCCGCGCGGTTCGTAAAGGTCTCCTGCCGGGTGATCTTCCCATCGCGCACGGCCGCCACCCATGCGCCCGGCTGCGCATCGAGCCGGACGCCGCTCGTGCGGGCTCGGGCATCCCAGGTACCCAGCACCAAGAAATGGTCGCCGAGATCCTGGAACTCCAAGGGGGTAGTGCGAAAGAGCTCCCAGTCCTCGTCGAACTCCCTCAGCCACCGCCGAATCTCGTCGTGCCCGCGGTACACGGTTCCTTCCATCCTGGCGGTGATCGGTACCAGCTCGACATCTGGATGCATGAGGCCGAGCCAGGCGTCAACGTCTCGCCGATTGAAGGTCTCGTGGAAGCGGCGCATGATCTCGACGTTCTCCCGCGACATCGCCTACCGAGTATCCCGCCCACGGATGGATTGTGTGAGCGATCCTCGCAACAGGACCGACGGTCAACGCCGAGCGCTCCTACGCCGGCCTCTGTGGCGATCAGGTCAATCCAGCCGAGAGCCAAGCCTGATTACCTTGGCGCTTCGGCTCTGATACCCGGTTACTGGACCTTTTGCTCCACTGCGTTCGCAGTGCCCCGCATGCCCACGGCGTTGGGATGTAGAGGCGCCGCGAAGCCCGCGGCCGGCTCGACCCAGCGGACATTGTCGTTCGGCTGGGAGGTCGGCAACGGCGGCGGCTTACACGCGTCGTGGTCGATGCCGGCCTTATAGGCGTCGACCAGGGTGGTCTTGTTGGCGCTGGCCTGGGTGGCCAGCATTGAGTTGAGTTCCTTCTCCTTGGCGACGACCCAAGGTGCATCCCCATCGGTGATGGGCACGGTGGGCCAGCAGCCCTTGCCTCTCTGGCCGATCGGCGGCTGGTCGTCGGGGAGGATCGGGAGGTAGGTGAGCAAGTAGACCCGCGCGACGGGTGAGCGGCGATGGATGCCCTGGAGCACCGCCGCCACCTTGGGCGCCGTGGCCGTGATGCGATCGCTGATCTCGTCGTTGCCGTTTTGCACGTAGTGGTCCTGGCACGGGGTCCCGCTGTTGTTCGCGCTGGCGCAATTCTTGGCGATCTCGGTGAAGCCGATGTCGTTGCCGCCGATGGTGATGGTCACGGTCTTGGTGGTGGCCTTCAGCGCATCAAACTGGGGCGGCGGATCGGGGTTCGGATCGACGTTCTGAGAGCTCGTCATGTCGTCGGTCTTGGCTCCGCTGCAGCTCACGTCGGTCAGCTGCAGGTTGCGGTCGGCGGCAACCAGATGGGGGTAGTTCTTGAGCGAGCGCAGACAGCCCGGGAAGTTGGTGTCCTGGGGCAAGATGCCGGGCCCAGCGGTGTAGGAATCGCCCAACGCCACGTAGCTAGTGGGGGTGGCCGCCACCGCGGGTGCGGGCAGCAATGCGGCCAGCGCCGCAAGTGTCGACACCAGCAACCCGAGGGCTCCTCGTTGCCTACACACAGAGTTAGAACGCAACGACCGCTTAAGCAACGTGCACCCCTCTCGTCTCAGCCTTGATCCCTCAAGCGCGCCGACCGGGTTCTCCTGACCCGGTCGTCTCGACGGGAGACTTTAGCCGCTGTCCGATAAGCGTGCGTCAATAGCGCTACGGGAAAGACTTTCCCGCGCCTTGTCCCAGGTTTTCGCTGACCCTTGGCCGTCGGTCGAACCGCCCGAGCTCCCGTGGCGGCGTTCGAGACATAGGTTCGGGCTCACGGGCGCAGCGGCTCTACCGCCACGGTCAGTTCCACGCCGCCCTGCTCGACGGTCAGCGCGGAGCCATCCGCGTTCGCCCAGCCTCCGCTGAACATCTCGGCGTCCAAGCAGAAACCAACGCCGTCGCTGCCGCCAACGCGAAACCAGGCCACGCCATCGACCGCGTCGGACTCAGCGTTGCCGTTCCAGCCCGCCGACAGCTCGCCGCGCGAATACAGGCAGCGCCACATGGCCGCCGAGTACGGCGGCCCTGCGTCCAGCGTCACTCGCCGGCCCAGGAGGGCGTGTAGCACCGCGAGCGCCGCATTGAAATCCAGTGCCGTGTCGGAAAGGTCAAGATCCATCGCTAATGGAGCGTACGTTCGCCTCGCAGCCGATTCGTCCTCCGAGCCGGCGCGCTCAATCAGCGCCACATCGTCGCTACCCGAAGCTCCCGACGGACGGCTTATGCGCGGTCCGCTAGTTGGAGAAGCAGGGCTGACTCTGGACGCTCGACGTCTGCAGCGACCCCCTCACGGTCCGCCCGTTGTTCAGGTTCACGAGGCGACCGTCAACATGGAAGTCGTTGTTGCTCTGCGAGGGATCGACGCCAAATGTAGTTGCGGCATTTCCCCCGGCGGGGTCGACAGGGAGTGGAGGCCCAGTAGCGCCGCCCTCGTAGTTGCCGTTCATGTAGAGGCGGATTTCGAGGCCGACGCTCCCGGCGGGTCCCTTGAAGCCGCTCCACGTGTATGTAGCGGTCACCTGGCAACCGCTCCAGGACTGACTTATGGTGGCGGAGGGGGCAGGGGGCTGAGGCAAGTCACTGGCGACGCTAACAGCTCAGGGTTCTGCCCCCAACCTCGATGCTCGGGGCGTGGTAGTGGCCAGGCCGAAAGCCGCCCGAAAGTCGCACCGGGGGCGGAGCGGTTTCGAGAGGCCGCGTCAAGCCGCGGCTGAGGGGTCGCTGGCGGATTCAGTCCGCGACTTGTTCGGCTCCTAGCGGCAAGAGCCCAGCGTGGCGGCGCTCATGCCGGTGGTGACCCCCGCTGGGGACGCGTAGTCGGACCCGGCCACCCGGTCCCTGCACGCTGTTGGCGGAAGCGTCAGCCGCGCAGCTTCGACTGTCACGCAAGCTGTCGCGCACCGACGCTCGGGCACCCAAATCTCTGCTAATGCAGGGAAATCTAGGATTCACCTTTCGGTCTTCAAAACCGGCAGGCCCGTGGCAACCCCACGCTTGGATGGTTAGATTCCATCGCCGCTCGTAAGCGCGAAATAGCTGCATATTTGCCAGGTTTGGCGCCCTGCAGCGCGCTGGAGCTAGAAGCCGCATCTCCGCTGAAGTCCGCGTGACCCCCCGTCAGCCACAGGGCCAGCTCAACCAATCTTCGGCGGCCGCCGATGCCTAAAACCCGCGCCGCTCACGGTCTGAGCGAGAGACATGGCCTCCGCGATGCAAGCGCTGCCACGAATGGGCGAGCCATATCAGCGCCACCACCATGATCACGATGGTGGCCCCCGGGGCCTTGACCGGATCGACCGCTCCGAGGACGGCGAAGAACAGATACAGGACCACGATGGCTCCCATCACCGCCCAGAACGCCGCCTGGACGTTGTAGGCATGGCGGGCACGGCGCTCTTCCTCGTCCTGGCGTTCCTGCTCGGAGGGCTGCTCGTCGGCCACATCGCCTAGATCGCTGGTCTCCAGGTCGGAGCGTGGGGCTATGGGCTCGTCGTTGGGTGCCTGCCCCGAATCTTGCGCTGGTGGGAACTTGGTCATTAGCGGACCACTACCCGCGCAGAAGCGAGCAAAGCTGATGCGATAACGCCTACTCCCGCAGCCCCACGGCTTCGAGCGCCTCGCCGCGGTCGAGGTAGAACACGGCTCGTACGATCTCGCGGTTTCTGACCGTGCAGATTGCCGCCGGGGAGTGCTCGACCACGACGCCGTGTCGGTGCGTGCGCGCGCTGATCCGTACCGGGATGAGC
>Ga0126309_10000373_pt1 | contig 15089 bp, 12 predicted proteins | sample Plot56_FD_92541 | JGI IMG/M metagenome (GOLD analysis project Ga0126309, IMG submission 92541) | Serpentine soil microbial communities from UC McLaughlin Reserve, CA, USA - Plot56 | ecosystem: Environmental > Terrestrial > Soil > Grasslands | place: USA: UC McLaughlin Reserve, Lake County...
CTTCGAGTTGGTCGACCCGATCGAACAGGGTTGAGAAGAACGGAGGGACAGAGTTGGAGTTCTTTCGACCAGAGAGTTGGCAGGAGGCACTGGAGATCAAAGCGGCCTATCCCGACGTCCTACCCATCTTCGGCGGAACGGACGTCATGGTGGACATCAACTTCGACCGGAAGCGGCCCGAAAGTGTGCTGGATCTGACGCAGGTCCCCGAGATCCGGGAGTGGGGGGAGGAGGACGGGCGCCTACGCGTGGGTGCCGGCGTCACCTACACCAGGGTGATCGTCGAGCTCGGGGACAGGTTGGCCGGCCTGGCGATAGCCTCGCGCACGGTCGGCTCCCCCCAGATACGCAATCGGGGGACCGTGGGCGGCAACCTCGGCACCGCCTCACCGGCCGGCGACGCGCTCCCCCCACTCTACGTCTCGGACGCCGAGGTGGAGCTGGCCTCCACCGAGGGCACCCGCCGCGTCCCTGTGGCCGAGTTCATAACCGGGCCCAAGGGCAACGCCCTCGAGCCGAACGAGCTCATAGCGGCCTTTCACGTTCCCGAAGCCGAGGGGCCGCAGCAGTACGCCAAGATCGGCCCCCGCAACGCGATGGTCATCGCCGTGTGTTCCGTCGGCCTGGCCCTCCACCCGGAGCAAGAGAAGGTCGGTATCTGTCTGGGCTCGGCGGCGCCGACCCCCGTGCGAGGGAGGGAGGCCGAGGAGTTCATCGAGGGCGTCCTCGAGTGGGAGTCGCGGGAGGAGATCGGCGAGGCCGCACTCGAGCGCTTCAGCGAGTTGGCACAGATGGCGGCCGATCCCGTAAGCGACGTCCGCGGGACGGCCGCCTACCGGACCCACGCGGTGGGCGTGCTGGCCCGCCGCACGCTTAAGTGGGCCTGGGACGAGTACAGGGGGACCAACCGTGCGGCTTAGGCTAGAGGTCAACGGCGAGGTGAAGGAGGCGGAGGACGTCTGGGAGGGCGAGAGCCTCCTCTACGTGCTGCGCGAACGGCTCGGCTTCCCCGGCTCCAAGAACGCCTGCGAGCAGGGCGAGTGCGGGTCTTGCTCCGTGTACCTGGGCGGCGAGCTCGTCTGCTCCTGCCTGGTGCTTGCCGGGCAGGCCGAAGACCTGGAGGTCGTCACGGTCGAGGGGATAGCCGAAGGCGAGGACCTGCACCCGGTGCAGGAGGCGTTCGTCGAGGCTGGGGGCGTGCAGTGCGGTTTCTGCACGCCCGGCCTGATCGTTGCGACGCACGACTTGCTGGGCCGCAACCCTAACCCGACCGACGCGCAGATAAGGGAGGCCCTGGCCGGCAACCTCTGCCGCTGCACCGGCTACGAGAAGATCCTCGACGCGGTCCGCCTGGCGGCGTCGAGGCTGGAGCCGGCTTGATCGCGAGGGAGGTCGTCCTATGACGAGCGGAATGCCAACGACGCCCACCCGTCCCCGAACCCCGGTCTCGACGCCAGGGAAGGTGGGGGAGCACACGGTTCGCGCCGACGGCGTGCCGAAGGTTACGGGCGAGTTCGAGTATTCCTCGGACCTGTGGATGGACGGGATGCTGTGGGGGGCGACGCTGAGAAGCCCGCACCCGTACGCCAGGATCTGGTCCACCGACACCTCGGCGGCCGAGGCAATGCCTGGTGTGCACGCCGTGCTCACCTACGAGGACGTCCCGGGACGCAAGGTCTACGGGATGGAGATCCCCGACCAGCCCGTGCTCGCCTGGGAGGACGTCCGCTACCAGGGCGAGCCCGTCGCCATCGTCGCCGCCGACCACCCGGAGACCGCCAGGCGCGCGGCAGAGAAGATAGCCGTGGAGTACGAGGTACTCGAACCCCTGACCGACCCCGAGGAGGCGATGTCCGAGGAGGCGCCCCAGCTGCACCCCTCCGGCAACCTCCTCCGTCACATCCATACCGTCCACGGCGACGCCGAGAATGCGGAGGCGGATGTCGTCGTTACGGGAGAGTACGAGATCGGGATGCAGGACCAGGCGTTTTTGGGCCCCGAGTCCGGCCTGGCCGTGCCCGACGGCGAGGGAGGAGTGGACCTCTACATCTCCACGCAGTGGTTGCACGTCGACCAGGACCAGTTGGCCGAGAGCCTTGATTTGCCCCCGGAGAAGGTGAAGCTCACCCTCTCGGGCGTGGGCGGCGCCTTCGGGGGCCGGGAAGACCTCTCCATGCAGGCCCACGCCTGCCTCCTGGCCCTACACACGGAGCGCCCGGTCAAGATGATGTACGACCGCGAGGAGTCATTTTTCGGGCACGTGCACCGGCACCCGGCCCGGATGCGCTACGAGCACGGCGCCGACCGCGACGGGAAACTCGTCTACGTGAAGGCGCGCCTCGTCCTCGATGGTGGAGCCTACGCTTCCAGCTCGACCGCCGTCTGCTCCAACGCGGCCAGCTTCTCCTGCGGCCCTTACGACGTGCCGAACGCGCTGGTGGACACCTACATGGTCTACACCAACAACCCGCCCTGCGGCGCGATGCGCGGCTTCGGCGCTGTGCAGGTGTGCTTCGCCTACGAGTCCCAGATGGATAAGCTGGCGGGGGAGCTCGGCATGGACCCGGTCGAGCTCCGCATAAAGAACGCGATCGAGCCAGGGAATACGCTCCCGTTCGGGCAGGAGATGCCCCGGCCCGCCCCGGTGGCCGAGATCCTGGGGCGGGTCAAGGGCATGCCCCTGCCGGAGGAGAAGGAGATGATGGGCCGGGACCTGCGCGAGCTTCCGGGCGGCGTCTCCAACGTGACACACGGCGAGGCGGTGAAGCGAGGGGTGGGTTATTCCGTCGGCTTCAAGAACGTCTGCTACTCGGAGGGCTTCGACGACTACTCGACCGCGCGCGTGACCCTCCAGGTCGAGGGCGGCGAGCCGCTCGTCCGGGTCCATACCGCCGCGGCCGAGGTGGGTCAGGGCCTGGTCACGATCCAGGCCCAGATCGCGCGGACGGAGCTTGGCGTCGAGCGCGTCTCCGTGCTCGGGGCGGACACCGGAGTAGGGTCCTCCGGGTCCTCTTCAGCCTCTCGTCAGACGTACATGACGGGCGGTGCGGTGAAGATGGCCTGCCAGGCGGTCCGCGACCGACTCTTCGAGAGGGTGCGCGAGGAGTTCGGGGAGGACCTCGACGGTCTCTCCCTCGACGGCGGCGAGGTTTTCTCCGAGGGCCGTGGCATGCTCGCCCCGCTGGATGAGCTGCTCGGCGGCGAGGAGATCGAAGAGACGTGCGAGTTTCACCACAAGGAGACGGTCCCCTTCGACGAGAACGGCCAGGGAGACGCGCACGTCCAGTTCGCCTTCGCGGCCCATCGGGCGGTCGTGGAGGTAGACGTCGAGCTCGGGCTCGTGCGGGTGGTAGAGATAGCCACGGCGCAAGACGTGGGCAGAGTCATGAACCCCCAGGCGCTGCAGGGACAGATCGAGGGCGGCATCGCGCAGGGCCTGGGGCTCGCCCTGCTGGAGGAGATCCAGATCAGGGAGGGCAAGATCCAGAACGCCTCCTTCACGGACTACCTGATCCCCACCATCCTGGACATGCCCTCGGTGAGGGCCGAGATTCTGGAACTGGCCGACCCCGAGGCTCCCTACGGCCTCAAAGGCGTCGGCGAGCCCCCGACGATCGCCTCCACCCCGGCAATCGTCTCCGCCTTGCGCGACGCCACAGGCCAGGAGCTGGCGAGGGTGCCCGTGAAGCCGGAGCAGATCGTGGGCATAGCCGAAAAGCCTCCACGAGAGCCCCCGCAGGCGGGCAGCGGTGGGTATTCCGACATCGGCAGGCTGGACGAAAGGAGCGAGACGTAGTGCCCGGATACAACCGAGCGGAGCTCACCGCCGAGCTCAAAGTCTTGGCGTCCTCAGACTCCGAGAGGGCCCCGAAGGAGCAGATCGAGGCGGCGCGGGAGGCGGCCGGCGACTCGGGCCTGGCACGCGAAGCGGGACCCGAGACCACAGCACTCGCCGGCAAGCGTTCCGAGGTCCTCGGGGCCGTGCTCAAGGTGATCGAGGCTTCGCTGGACGCCGGGGCGCAGGCCGTGCAAGTGAACGTGGAGACCGAGGGGGACTCCTCGAGGTTCGGCTGAGGGAGCTGAACGGGAGGGTCGTTATCCGTCGTATCGACCACCGGGAGAAGAGGGTGTTCGAAGAAAAGTGGAGACGGGGGCCAACGGCGGGGAAGAGGCCGCGGACGTTCCGGTCGACGAGTAGGGCTTGATGGGCGCGATCACCGTCCCGGAGGCGAACCGGCTCGACCGCGAGGATTTCGTGCGTACGTTCGGATCCGTCTACGAGCGCTCGCCCTGGGTCGCCGACCGAGCCTGGGGCGAGCGTCCTTTCGAGGCGCCCGAAGACCTACGCCGGGCCCTCCGGCGCGCCGTGGACGAGGCCCCGCGAGAGCGGCAACTCGACCTCATCCGGGCCCACCCCGACCTGGCGGGGAAGGCGGCCGTGGCGGGCGAGCTGACCCCAGAGTCCGAGCGGGAACAGTCCGTGGCGGGCCTCGACCGGCTTTCGCCAGAGGAATACGAGCGGTTCACGGAAGTGAACGCCGCCTACCGGCAGAAGTTCGGCTTCCCAATGGTCGTCTACGTCAGGGAGCACACTAAAGACTCCATCCTCGAGCAGGCCGAGGCCAGGCTGACGAACACCAGGGAACGAGAGGTGGGGACCGCGCTGGAGGAGATTCAGAAGATCGCCGCCTCGCGCCTGGAGGACCTGATCTTATCCGAGGAAGAAGGAGGTAGACGATGACGGAGGCGGCGAGCAAGGGAGTAGTCGGGGGAGAGATCGTCCTGGGCCAGAACAACTACGGCAAGTCGGAGATCCGGCTCGTCAAGGTGGAGCGCGGCGCGGACCACCACGGGCTCCGGGACCTGACCGTGGACGTCGTCCTCGAGGGCGACTTCGAGGCCGCCCACCTCAGGGGCGACAACGCCGGTTTGCTCGCGACGGACACCATGCGTAATACCGTCTATGCGATGGCAAAGGACTACCTGACAGGCAGCATCGAGGCGTTCGGGTCGGTGCTGGTCGACCACTTCCTCGACGCCGGACCTACCGTGGAGCGCGCCCGGGTGCGCATCGTCGAGCACCCCTGGAACCGCATCCGGGTGGACGGCAGAGGGCACGAGCACTCTTTTGTCAGGGCCTCCGGCGAACGAACCGCGGTCGTAAGGGGTGATCCGGGCGGCTCGCGGGTCGAGGCGGGGATCGACGACCTCCTGGTGCTCAAGACCACCAACTCAGGTTTCGAGGGCTTTCTCAGGGAACGCTACACCACGCTCCCCGAGACCGACGATCGGATCCTGGCGACTGTGATCACCGCAAGTTGGTTATACGGTGACGCCACGGGCCTGGACTTCGACGGCCTGTGGCGCGGGGTGCGGCAACGAATCCTCGAGACCTTCACCGACCACTACAGTCCTTCGGTGCAGGATACCCTGTACCGCATGGGCAAGGCGGTACTAGAAGAGTTTCCCGAGGTAGAGAAGATCCACCTCTCCCTTCCCAACAAGCACCATCTGCCCTACGACTTAGGGCGCTTCGGGATGGAGAACAACAACGAGATCTTCCACGCCACGAGCGAGCCATACGGCTTGATCGAGGGCACTGTGAAAAGGGAAGGCTGACGTTGCGACCGTGGCCGGCTACCTGACCACCCACGTCCTCGATACCGCGCGCGGTCGTCCTGCCGCCGACATGCGGGTGGAGCTCTTTCGTCTCGACCGGGCCGACGAAGGACGTAACCTGCTCACGGCGACCCGCACGAACGTCCAGGGACGGACCGACACGCCGCTGATCGAGGAAGGGGAGCTGAGCCGGAGCGTGTACGAGCTCGTCTTCGAGGTCGGCGAGTACTTCGCGGGGCAGCCGGAGACGGGCGATGCCGATCCGCCGTTCCTCGACCGGGTGGCGGTCCGCTTCGGCGTGGCCGACCCGGCGGCCCACTACCACGTGCCGCTGCTGACCTCGCCCTGGTCCTACGCCACGTATCGGGGGAGCTGAGATCCGCTTGCCTCCGAGCACTCCAAACCCAGGAAACAGCGACGAACGCCGTGGCCAGGGAGGACTTCCAGTGCAAGAGGTCGCCTCGACCGTCATGGAGCGTTGCGAACAGCTGGGCGACGTTAGCGAGGAAGCCGACGCCCTCACCCGTCCCTACGGCTCCCAGGCGATGCGTGAGGCCAACGAGCTCGTCTCGGGGTGGATGCAGGGGGCAGGGATGAGCGTGAGCCAGGACGGGATCGGCAACCTCGTCGGCCTCTACCGGGGAACCAGTGATAAGACCCTCGTCCTCGGTTCCCACCTCGATACCGTGCGCGACGCCGGCAAGTACGACGGCATACTCGGGGTGCTAGTGGCGCTCACCTGCGTCCAGCGGCTGCACGACCGGGGAGAGCGGCTGCCTTTCTCTATTGAGGTCGCCGCCTTCGCCGACGAGGAGGGGCTACGCTTCGGCACGACTTACCTGGGCAGTTCCGTGTACGCCGGAGCGTTCGACGCAGAACACCTGAACCTCCGGGATCAGGACGGCGTGACCCTCCGGGAGGCGGTCCGCGCCTTCGGCGGTGATCCTGACGCCCTGGAGCAAGAAGGTCGCGGAAGCGGAAACCTCCTCGGCTACTGCGAGATCCACATAGAGCAGGGCCCCGTGCTCGAGGAGCACGACCTGCCGGTCGGCATCGTTACGGCCATCAACGGGCAGAGCCGCGTCGGATTGGTCTTCGACGGTAAGGCCGGGCATGCCGGGACCGTGCCGATGGAAGGGAGACAAGACGCGCTGTGCGCGGCGGCGGAGTTCGTCCTCGAGGTAGAGCGTGCCGCGAGGGCCGAGTCAGGGTCCGTCGCCACGGTGGGCGAGGTCGCCACGCTCCCCGGAGCGGCCAACGTCATCCCCGGTAGAACGGAGCTTTCGATGGATGTCCGGCATCCGGATGACGAGGTGCGAGAACGGTTGCGGGATCACCTGAAGACGCGGGCACAGGAGATAGCCTCATCCCGCGGGTGCGACTGCGAGTGGCGGCTACGGCAGGAGACCCCCGCGGTCAGGACGGACCCGGACCTCAGCGCCGTGCTCGCAAGGGCCGTGGAGGACTCGGGTATGGCCGTGCACCGGTTGCCGAGCGGGGCGGGGCACGACGCGGCGCAGGTGGCCGGGCTCACTCCCGTGGCGATGCTCTTCGTGCGCTGCAAGGAGGGCATAAGCCATAACCCGGCGGAGTCGGTAGCGCAGGAAGATGTAGGCGTCGCGTTAGAGACGATGGGTCGTTTCCTCGAGCGGGTCAAGGAAGGGTTGACCCTTCCTTGACCCGCGCATGTCAGCACTTCAGCATTTCAGCCAGTCAGCTTTTCGTTCTTGCTGAAATGCTGAAGTGCTGAGAGCTTGCAAAGAGGTTCTCAACCTTTTTGCAAGCTGCTCTAGAAAGGAGCACGGGCAAATGAGCGACCTGAAGATCACAGCCGGACCGTTCGAGTTCGGAGCTCGCTGGGAGAGAGAGAAGGCGCCCAGAACCTGCGAGGCTTTCGAGAAGCTGTTGCCCTACCGCCAGAAGATCATCCACGTTCGCTGGAGCGGCGAGTCGTGTTGGATCCCGATGGGCGACTTCGACCTCGGGGTCGGCTTCGAGGATCCTATGAGCTACCCGGCCCCCGGGGAGGTCCTGTTCTACCCGGGGGGTATCTCAGAGACCGAGATCCTTTTCCCCTACGCGGGCACGCGCTTCGCGAGCAAGGCGGGGCAACTCGCCGGCAACCACTTCCTGACCGTGACCGAGGGGAAGGAGCACCTTCGGCCACTCGGAGAGATGACCCTCTGGGAGGGAGCCCAGGATATCGTCTTCGACCGCGCCTGAGCCTTCCTTGACTCGCTCCGAACCTATGATCCAGGGCTCTCTTCGACCGCGAGCCCTTCCCGTTCCGCGAGGTTCGCGCCGATGCGCCGTGCCAGCCCGGGCACGAACAGCACGATCCCCAAGCCCAAGAGAAGCCATGCCGCCACGACGTAGGGGAAGATGTTGAACGGAAAATCCGGCACCGGATATACGTTTGCGTAGATGACGTAGACCAGGATCACGAGTGCGACCACGGGTACTATGGCCTCCCAGACGCGCACCCTGCGGCTCAAGAACAAGAACCTGAGGGCCCCCACATTCGTGACGATGTAGGCCACCAGCAGGCTCAACACCCCGATCGTGCCCGGGTAGAAGAAGGCGTTCACCGCGGAGACCCCGCCGATGCGCTGGGCCACGAAGGCGACTATCGCGATTACCATGACGACGACCAGGGCGTTGGCGGGAGACCCCGTGCGGTCCGACGTCTCGCCCAGGCGGCGCGAGAGGAAGCCGTCGCGGCAGAGGGCGAAGAGCATGCGGGAGCCCGCGGTCGCGGTGCCCAGGGCGCTGGCGAAGGCGCTGACCATCACGCCGAAGTTTATGGCGTCGGCCATGATGGGGCCGACATAACTCCTGGAGAGCTCGCCCAACGGGGATGAGGAGCCCGCGAAGCTCTCCGTGCCCTGCTTGTCGACCCCGAAGCCCAAAGTCTGGGCCAGCATGACGATCGTGTAGAAGATGCCCATGGTGATCACGGCCGTCGCGATAGCGCGGGGGATGTCGCGGCGGGGGTTGCCCGTCTCTTCGCCCAGGGAGGCGGCCCCCTCGAAGCCCGCGAACGAGAGGAGTCCGAACACCGCCGCCAAGGCTACCGTGCCGAGGCCGACCCCGCTCGGCAGCGTAAAGGGGGAGAGCGTGAAGTCCTGGCCGCCCGGGGCCGAGCCGGCGAACACCCTGACGAAGATGACCACGACCACGATGACGATCAGCGTGACCGTCAGCCCTTCCATGCCGAGCAACGCTCGGGTCGCCACCCGGACGTCCCCGTAGGCGACGAACCAGATAAGCGCAGCAGCCACCAGCGAGATCACGAGCCACTCCGCGTTCGGCCAGATGCCTGTACTGTTGAAGAAGGCCTGCCCGAAGAGCCCTACTTCGGCGGTGGACGCGGCGGTGAACGCCAGATAGGTACCCAGGAGGGCCCAGCCGGAGAAGAAGCCGGCGCGGGGCCCGAGCGTCACCCCGGAGAGTGCGTAGACCGAGCCGGCGTGATTGAAGTAGCCCGTGAGCCGGATGAAGGCGTAGGAGACGAACAGGATGCCCACGGAGGCGAAGACGAACGCCAGCGGAACCGCCCGTCCCACCAGGCTGGCCGGCAGCGTGCCGTTGAGTGCCATCGCGGCGCCCGGAGCCATGATGCCGATCGACAGCGCGATCGCCTCCCAGAAGCGCAGCTCGCGCCGCAAACCCCGCTCGTGACCCGACTCGGCCTCCGCGCTCACCTGTTGCCTCCTCCGGTAAAGATGTCGTCGGGGAGGAACGCCCCGACCACCCAGTTGGGGGCGTCCACCACCTCATGGATGCGCAAGTCCACCGCGACGCTACACAGGGCGTACGCCTCCTCGCGCGAAAGGCCGTGGCTGTCCCCGAGGTGCTCCATCGTCGCGCGGATTGCTTCCTTGGTCGCCTCCATCAGGTCGGGGGCCACCCCCGTCGAGACGTGGTATCCGGTACCCCCGGACCGGGGTAGGGCGCCGGGCGGGATGTGGAACTGTGGCGCCTCAATGCCGAAGTCGCGCCGCACCGAGAGGCGCAACGAGACGTCCATCGCGGTCTCTATGGCAGTTCCGCAGACCTCCCCGTCGCCCTGCGCCGAGTGGGTGTCGCCGACCGAGAACAGCGCCCCCTCCACGCCGACCGGGAGGTAAAGGGTGGTGCCAACCCGAAGGTGCTTGGTGTCCATGTTCCCGCCCCAACGAGAGGGGGGCACGATCGAATGGGATCCCGGCTCTGCAGGAGCGACCCCGATCGTGCCAGGGAACGGCTCATAGGGCAGTTCGATGCCTTCCGCGAAGATCACCCGTTCCCGCTCCGCCTCCACCCGCGAGATCCGGAGCCAGGGCTCGGGAAACTCGTCGGCCAGGAGCCCGAAGCCGGGGATCAACGCCGTCCACCCCCAATCCCTGGGCCCGAACTCCAGGATCTCCACGGCCAGTACGTCGCCCGGTCGCGCGTCCCTGACGTAGACGGGTCCGCTGACCGGGTTCACGTGGTCGAAGTCGAGCTTGGCGACGTCCTCGGAAGTAGAGTCGGCCCTTAGCTGTTCGTCCGAGGCGTCGCGCACACTAAACTCGACGGCTTCGCCCGAGTCGATCTCCAGTTCGGGCTCGATACTGTTGTCCCAAACATAGTTAAAGGAATCCGGGCGAACGGCATGAAAGGAGCGCCCTCCGCCACCCGTAGCGTGGTCTCGATCACCCCGTGTAGCCACTTTCCTCCTTCCCCAAAGCCGCACTCCCGGCCGTCCCCTGCCCTGCCGTGGCCCAGCATTTTAGCAGTGGCGCGTCCGGTCTGTGCAGGTAAAACGTCGCCAGGTTCGCATTGGTGATCCTTCGGCTGCCTGGAAGCCCACCACAACCAGCTTTGCGGGTTGCACGCTCAGTTGCCTGATCGACGTTCAGACCTCCGGGGCGCTAGATCATAGAATCCAGGCAGATGTGGATCCTCGGAAGAAGGTGAGCGTGATCGACGATGGAGCAATACTGAGAGCATCGCTCCTCTTTGCTGTGGAACTGACCGTACTGTACGCGGCTGGTTCCCACGTGATGGGCCGCCTGATGAGGATGTCTGGGTTCGGAGAAGGCGGGAGCGTTCTCGGGCGTATGGTCTTCTATCTTCTGGTGTTCCCCGGTGTGGTACTTCACGAAGGCGCCCACTTCCTGGCGTGTCTCCTCACGGGTACCAAGGTCTCCCGCTTCGCGCCGTTCTCGCCGGCCAGATCTAGCGATGGTCGCCTCGTGCTGGGCTACGTCCGTCACGAGCGTCGCCCATTTCCCATTGGAGCTCTTATCGGGCTGGCGCCGATACTCTTGAACCCTTTGGGACTGCTGTTGGTCACCGCGTTTTTCACCCCCCTCACATTTCAAGAGGTCGCCAACCCATCTGTTGGGATCATGGCAGAAGGGATCTTTGCAAGCGGGTTCGTATCTGACGCGCCGGTGCTGGCCGCCATCTGGGCGTACCTGTCTGTAAGCTTCGCGCTCGGAAGCGTGCCCAGCCGAGAGGACCTCTCGAGTCTGCCGATGCTGCTACTGCTCTTCGGAGGCGGGATCCTCTTGCTCGGTCTTCTAAGAACAGGTTCTCAGGGTGTGCTCTCCTCAGCGATCTACGACCTGTCCGCGCTGGCGGCGGGACTCTACGCCCTGCCGGCCACGGTCGCCGGCGTCGCTGCGCTGACGGTGGGATTTGCAGGACGGGCGATTCAGCGCTGAAGCATTCGTCTGCCCGAGTACCAGAAGGCGACCGCCAGAGGCTGGATGTACCCACACGGGTCTTCAGCCATGTGCCTCCTGGTCTCGCCATGAAACGCCGGATAGCCGATAATCTCCTTGTCGGAAAAGCGCCAGGAAGATTGGGACTAGAGTCAATGACAGGGCATCCGAAAGGCACAGTCACGTTGTTGTTCACCGACTTAGAAGGCTCTACCAAGCTGTGGGAACGCGGCCCCGAAGCCATGTCCCAAGCCCTTTCCCGCCACGACGAACTGCTGCGAGACGCTGTCGAGGCTCATGGTGGATTCGTCTTCAAGACGGTGGGCGACGCCTTTTACGCCGCCTTTCCGACTGCCCCGGAGGCTGTCGAGGCAGCTCATGATGCCCAGAGGTTCTTGCTCTTTGAGGAGTGGGAAGAGACGGGCCCTCTGAGGGTTAGGATGGCCTTGCACACTGGAACGGCCGAGGAGAGGAACGGGGATTATTTCGGTCCTACAGTAAACCGGGTGGCCAGACTCCTCTCGGCCGGACACGGTGGGCAAGTGCTTCTCTCGCTTTCTACAGTGGAGTTGGTGCGAGACCACTTACCCCGCGAGGCCGGGCTGAGGGACCTGGGCGTGAGACGCTTGAAGGATCTCTTCGAACCCGAACACATCTTCCAGCTCACTGCTCCCGATTTGCCATCTTCCTTTCCGCCGCTCGAGACGCTGGACGTGCGACTGAACAACCTTCCCATACAGCCCACGCCACTCCTCGGGCGCGAACGCGAGGTGGCTGAGATCACAGATCTACTGAGGCGCGCAGACGTGCGCTTGCTCACGCTCACGGGAACCGGGGGAACGGGAAAGACACGTCTTTCGCTGCAGTCGGCCGCCGAGCTGGTCGACGAGTTCGAAGATGGGGTGTTTTTCGTGGCGCTGGCCCCGGTAAGCGACCCCCATCTGGTAGCGTCAACCGTGGCGGGGGCTCTCTCGGTGAGCGCCGGTCGAGTTCTCGAGGAGGATCTGAGGGATTACCTGAGCAACAAGGAGTTGCTCCTTGTCCTGGACAACTTCGAGCAGGTGGTCGATACCGCCCCGCTTGTGGGGGAGTTACTCTCGGGTTGTCCTGGCCTGAAGGTGCTGGTGACCAGCCGTACTCTACTCCGAATCTACGGCGAGCACGAGTACGCGGTAAGACCGCTCGAACTGCCTGATCCCAGGCACTTGCCGCCGATCGAGGAACTGAGGCACTACGAGGCGATCAGGCTTTTCACCGAGCGTGCCAGGGCCGCAAGGGCCGACTTCTCCTTGACGAACGAGAATGCTCAGGCGGTCGCTGAGATCTGCGCCCGTCTCGACGGACTGCCCCTGGCAATAGAGCTCGCCGCAGCGAGGATAAAGTTGCTCTCGCCCCAGGCGATGTGCGCCAGGCTCGGCGATCCACTGAAGTTCCTGACGGGTGGAGCCCGCGATCTCCCAGAGAGACAAAGGACTCTGAGGGGCGCAATCGCATGGAGTCACGTCCTGCTCAACGAAGACGAGCAGGCACTCTTCGCGAGCCTTTCAGTTTTCTCTGGTGGGTGTGCCCTGGACGCCGTGGAGCCCGTATGCGACCTCGAGGACGACTTGTTCGTTGATGTCCTCGAGGGCCTCTCCTCCCTCGTGGATAAGAGTCTTTTGAGGCAAGAGGAAAAGGTGGAGGGAGAGCCGCGCTTCGTGATGCTCGAGACTATACGTGAGTACGCTCGAGAGAGGCTGGAGGCCAGTGGCAAAGCTGAGGAGATAAGGAGGCTGCACGCCGAGTACTTCCTCGCCCTGGCAGAACAGGGCGCGTCGGAACTGCAGGGACCGGAGGAAGCGACGTGGCTGGAGCGCCTGGAGATCGACCACGACAACATGAGAGCGGCTCTCTCCTGGACGCTACGGTCGGAGGAAGCCCAACTGGGGATGCGGTTGGCAGGTGCGTTGTGGCGGTTCTGGGATTTAAGGGGATACTACGGTGAGGGTAGGAGGTGGCTCGAGGAGGCGCTGGCCAAGGACGGGCAAGCCTCACGGGCGCGAGCCAAGGCGTTGGAGGGTGTGGGCTGGCTTGCAGATCTTCAAGGCGACATCGATCGGGCGGTAGCAGTGGCCGAAGAGGGCCTGAGAATAGGCGCGCGGGTAGAGATCCCGAGCAGTGATAAGGCTTCCTTCCTACGAATACTGGGATCGGCTGCTTATGTGCGCGGAGATCACGACCAGGCGGCACGACTCTACGACGAAAGCCTCGCGCTAAGCCGGCAAGCGAGGGACGAGCGGGGTGTTGCCTCGGCCCTGCTCCAACTGGGGAACGTCTCGAGCGACCTAGGGGATCACGAGAGAGCGAAAAAGTTCTATGAAGAAGCGTTGGCCTTATCCCGGAAGTTCGACGACAAAGCCCTGCTCGGTTCCGCCTTGATCAGTGTTGGCGCAGAGTACCTGCTCCAGGGCGACCACGAGCGAGGAGCCATGCTAAACGAGGAGGCTGCAGGGTTGTACCGGGAACGGGGGAATAGAGGTTACCTCCAATACGCCCTCGACAACCTGGGATGGGCAGCGCTAATGCGGGGGGATCTACAGGAGGCTGAAGCCCTGCACCGAGAAAGCCTCGCACTGAGCAGGCAGCTTGGTGACAAACTGGTCGCCGCGGAGGCTCTGGAGGGGTTGGCATGTTCTGCCAGTGTAAGAGGAGGAGCGGAACGGGTGGCGAGGCTGTTCGGGGCGGCCGAGGCCCTGCGCGAGACGGTAGGCTACCGGCAGGAGCCGAGAGAGCGCGCATTGCGTGAGCCTTACCTGGCGGTTGCGCGCCCACAGTTGTCAGAAGCAAGGTGGGATGCGGCGTGGGCTGAAGGGAGGTGGCTGGGCTTCGAGGAAGCTATTACGTACGCACTGGGGAATGACTCTTGACCGACCTCTATCGGCCGCGACATCGTTCTGGGCCGCAGACGCTGCGGCATGCGGCCAGGGGTGACTCAGGTAGATGCCATTGTTGGTGTTCTCACTCCCGGTAGGAGGTAAGTCGCCAACTCGCGCATCTCCAGTGGGTCGACACCCTGAATGATGCCACCCGGAGGAGTCTGGCGCATCAAGCGGAGGCTTATTCACCCGAGTTCCACAGGGGTCGGCTTGTCGAGTATGTTTTACTATGGCTGTTTCTTGGCATAGAGGTGAGGTTCGATGCGCAGGCTTTTCGACCATCGGGGGTTCAGTGACGAGTTGAGAAAGAGCGAAGCGCGCTACCGCACCGTTCTGGACGCGGCCTTCGACGCCATCGTGACCATAACGCCTGAGGGGATAGTCAGGTGGTTTAACCGTGGGGCGGAACGCGCCTTCGGCCACAGGGCAGACGAGGTGATCGGGGAGCCAGTCACGCTGCTCATGCCCGAAAGATACCGAGAACTATGCGTGGCCGGACTGCACCGCTACCTCAGAACGGGCGAAGCGCGAGTGGTGGGTGGCACGACCGAGCTGGTGGGACTGCGCAAAGACGGTAGCGAGTTCCCTATCGAGATGTCGTTGGGCGAGACTCACGAGAACGGGCAACGTTTGTTCACGGGCGTGATACGCGACATCACCGAGCGCAAGAGAACCGAGGATGCGCTGCGCGAGGCACGAGATCGCTTTGAAAGCGTCTTCGATCATGCTCCTATCGGGGTGACCGTGGTCAGCCCCGAAGGGCGATACTTGCAGGTGAACCGCTCGCTGTGCGAGATACTCGGGTACTCTGAGGAGGATCTGCTAGACACCACGTGGCAGGAGATCACACACCCCGACGATC
>Ga0126309_10000374_pt1 | contig 15050 bp, 13 predicted proteins | sample Plot56_FD_92541 | JGI IMG/M metagenome (GOLD analysis project Ga0126309, IMG submission 92541) | Serpentine soil microbial communities from UC McLaughlin Reserve, CA, USA - Plot56 | ecosystem: Environmental > Terrestrial > Soil > Grasslands | place: USA: UC McLaughlin Reserve, Lake County...
ACTTCACGGACGAGTCCAGCGCCGACTTCGCGACACCCATGACGTTGTAGTGCGGGACGGCGCGCTCGCCTCCGAGGTAGGTCATCGTGAGGACCGAGCTGCCGCCGGCCGCCTCCATCAACGGCTCGGCGGCCCGCACAAGCGCCACGAGCGAGTAGGCGCTGACGTCGAGCGCGAGCCAGAAGCGGTCGCGCGGAGTGTCCGTGAAGCGGCCCTCGAGGTCCTCGGCCGCGGCGAAGGCGACCGAGTGGATCAGGAGGTCGAGCTCCCCGCCGAACGTCTCCCCCACCTCGCGCATCACCCGATCGACGTCCTCGTCGGACCGGACGTCGCAGGAGGTGATCAGCGGGCTGTTCACCGACTCGGCCAGCTCGCGGACGCTCTTCTCGATGCGCTCGCCCTGGTAGGTGAAGGCAAGCTGAGCGCCCTCCTCGGCCAGGCGCCGACCGATCGCCCAGGCAATCGAGCGCTTGTTTGCGACGCCTGCCACGAGTCCCCGCTTGCCCTCGAATCTCGGCACCACGCGATCCTAAGTGGTGGCTACTCTGTGCGTCTTGCGCCGCCAGTTCGTGCTCTTCGTGCCGATCGCGGCGCTTGCCCTGTCAGCGTCAGCATCTGCCGCGCTCCGGCCCATCGACCGGACCTTCGGCGAGCTCACCGTGCCGCGAGTCCAGGCGGGGACGATCCGGATCCCGGCAGAGCATCGCTCGGGTCGCGTCACCGTCATCGCATCGCTGAGGCTTCCCCCGCTGGCTGCCGCAAGAGGCGGCTTCTTCGCTGCGCTCGGGGCGAGCCGGCTGGACACGACGAGCTCTTCGTCCCGCGCCTACCTCACGCGAGTCGCGGCCGAGCAGGCCGCGGCGGCGAGAGCGATTCGCACGGCCGTGCCGGGAGCAAGGCTGGGCCGCCGCTTCCAGGTCGTCCTCAACGGGATCACGGTCGACCTGCCCGTGACACGGCTCCCGGCGCTCCACGCGCTCGGAGCTGTCAGCCGCGTGTATCCCAGCGTCCGCTTCCTCCTGAAGCTCAACCGCAGTCCGGCGATCATCGGCGCCCCCGCCTACACGGCCGCGACCGGGGCAAGCGGCGCCGGCGTCAAGATCGCGGTGGTCGACGACGGGATCGACCAGACGAATGCGTTCTTCAACTCGGGCGGCTTCGTCTACCCGCCCGGATTCCCGAAGGGACAGCGCGCCTACACGACGCCGAAGGTGATCGTTGCCCGCAGCTTCGTTGCGCCCGGCTCCGGAGCGCGCAGCCGCCTGCCGGTCGATCCAAGCGCCTCGTTCCACGGGACGCATGTCGAGGGCATCGCAGCAGGGCGCTCGGGGACGAGCTCGCCGGGCGGACGGGACCACCCGCCGACCGCAGGGCTCAGCGGCGTGGCCCCCGGCGCCTGGGTCGGCAACTACCGGGTCTTCAACGTCCCGTCGCCGGCAGGGCACCTCTCGACGACTCAACAGACCGTGGCGGCGTTCGAGTCCGCCGTCAGAGACGGCATGGACGTGATCAACTACTCCGGAGGCTCGGCCGCGATCGATCCGCGCTCCGACGCGATGGTCGCGACCGTCGCCAACGTGACGAGGGCAGGCGTCGTCGTCGTGGCATCCGCAGGGAACGACCGGGACGACTTCGGCTTCGGCTCGACCGGTTCGCCCTCGACGGCGCCCGAAGCCATCGGAGTCGCGGCAACTTCCAACACGCACGTTTTCTCACCGGCCCTGACCATCAGCGACCCGGCCGCGCCGCCGAGCGTCCGCCGCTTCCCGTTCCGCGCCGACGCCTTCGGGGTACCGTCGTCCTGGGGCACGTCCGACCGCTCGCTCGTCGATGTGGCATCGATCACCGGGGTGAACGCCCAGCCGGTGGAGACCCACCTCTGCGGGATCGGGCGCGACCCGAATGCCGGCCGGAACCCGTTGCCGCGCGGCGCGCTCGCCGGCCAACTGGCGCTCATCTCCCGCGGCCACTGCACGTTCTTCTCCAAAGCGGTGCGCGCGCTCGAGGGCGGTGCGGCCGGGATCGTGATCATCGACAACCGGACGGGAGAGCCCAATCCGATTCCGCTCGTGCTGCCGATCCGCGGCGGGATGATCTCCGACCTCGACGGGGCCAATCTCCGCGCCTACCTGGCAACCCGCGGCGGCAGGGCGCCGATTCGGGTCGGGCCCGGCGTCACCGAGATCGAGACCGGCCGCGGCGGAATGATCACGAGCTTCTCCGCCGGCGGGCCGACGGCCTTCGGCCATGCGCTCAAGCCGGACATCTCCGCGCCGGGCGGCGAGATCCTGTCCTCGACGCTGCGCCAGTTCACCGGCGGATCCCCGTTCGCGTCCTTCGACGGGACGAGCATGTCGGCGCCTCACGTCACGGGCGCGGTCGCCCTGCTCCGGGAACGTCACCGCGACTGGACGGTGCGCCAGATGAAATCCGCGCTCATGTCCACCGCCGGCCCGGCCTGGGGCAACACCGCGCGGACGCAGGAAGCCTCCGTCCTGCTCCAGGGCGCGGGCCTCGTCAACGTCCCGGCCGCCGACGATCCGAAGATCTTCACGGAGCCCGGCTCGCTCTCCTTCGCCGACCTGAATCTCCTCGCAAACGTCACCTCGAAGCAGCTGCTCCTCTCGGTACGCGACGCGGGCGGAGGCGCGGGCGCCTGGACGGTCGAGCTGCGGCCCCAGTCCGCGAGCGCCGGCGCCAACATCGACGTCCCGTCGACGGTCGTCCTCGCCCCCGGCGCACAAGCCGAGATCCCGGTCACCGCCCGAGCCGATGCCAATGCCCCGCAAGGGGACAACTACGGCTTCCTCGTGCTTCGCCGCGGCACCGTCACGCGACGCATCCCGTACGCCTTCTTCGTCACGCGTCCGGGCCTCGCCAATGTCCCTGCGCGGACCTTGCGCCGCATCCAGAGCGGCACGACCAAGACGGGGCAATCGTTCGCCGATCGCTACCGCTTCCCGTCGGCGCCGTTCGGGCACTCGCCGGACTACGGCGTCGGCCCGGACATGCGCGAGGACGGAGCCGAGCGGCTGTACTCGATCCGGCTGCGACGGCGCGTCGTGAACGTCGGAGCGGCGGTCGTGACCTCCTCGCGCGGCGCGCTGATCGACCCGTTCTTCCTGAGCTCGAAGGACGAGAACGACGTCGAGGGCTACGTCGGAACGCCGACGAACATCAACGGCCTGACGCTCGGCTACCGGCTTCCGATCGGCGCTGCCGGTTCCATCTTCGCGCAGCCGGGCACCTACTACGTCTCGGTCGACTCCGGTCGCGACGAGTTCACGAACCGCCGGCTGGCAGGGACGTTCCGGCTGCGCTCGTGGGTGAACGACATGCGGCCCCCAACGCTCCGAGTCCTGACGACTCAGGTGACGACCGGACGGCCGACCGTCGCCCTCCAGGTCCTCGACCGCGGCGCCGGCGTCGATCCGTACTCGCTCGCGCTCGGCTACGGACGGGTTCTGGTCGCCGCAGCAGCCTACGACCCGTTCTCGGGCGTCGCGCTCTTCCCGCTGCCGCCGGCCGCCCCGCGGCTCGGAGCTGGGCGGCTCCGCATGACCTTCCTCGCCTCGGACTACCAGGAGGCCAAGAACGCCGACGTCTACGGGCGCGACCTCATGCCGAACACGCGCATCTCGGCCAGGCGCCTCCGGGTTGTGCGTCGCCCGACCCTGACCTGGCTGACGCCGTTGCCGCGACGCTGCGTCGGCGCGTCGGTACAGCTCCTCGTCGTCGCGAGCCCGCCGAACACGGCTCGGACTGCCCGGTTCTACGACGGGAAACGACGGCTGCGGGTTCTCAGGCGCGGCGTCGCGGGCCTGTACGCAACCACCTGGCGGGCCCGTGGAGCGAAGCGGGGCCGGCATACGCTTCGCGCTGTCGTCCGGGTGGGCGGCAAGCGCCTCGAGGCGTCCCGCGTCGTTCGCGTGTGCAAGTAGCCGTCGTCACGGGCGGTAGCTCCGGGATCGGAGCGGCCCTCGCCCGGCGCCTGACGGAGAAGGGCTGGCACTGCGTCCTCGTCGCCCGAAACGAGGATCGGCTGCGCACGCTGGCCGAGGAGATCGGCGGCGAATACGAGGTCTGCGACGTCGGCGACCGCGAGGCCGTCGACCGCATGGCGGCCGCAGTCCGTGAGCGGCATCCCGCGATCAAGCTGCTCGCCAACAATGCCGGGCTCTCGGGCCGGACGCCGGGCAACCCGCGGCGCCGGGGCTTCATCGACACGGAGCCCGACTGGATCGAGGAGCTCTTCCGGATCAACTTCCTCGGCGCAGTTTGGTGCCTGCGCGCCTTCATGCCGGCGCTGGAGGCGGCACGCCCGTCACACCTCGTCAACGTCGCCTCGGTCGCCGGCACGGTCGCGGTCCCGCCCGGCCTCTACTCGGCGACGAAACACGCGCTCGTTGCCTTCTCACGCTCGCTCGCCGCATACCTCCCCGCACAGGGGATCCAAGTCCACACCGTCAATCCCGGTTTTGTCGAGACTCCGGGGTTCCCGCAGCGCGGCAAGCTCGGCAGCCGGCTCCTCGAACGACTCGTGGTCGAGCCGGAGGACGTCGCCCGCCGGATCGTGTCCGCAGTCGAGAGCAACCGGCCGGAGATCTTCGTGCCCGGCTGGTACCGGGTGCCGGCGCTGGCCCAGGCCGTCGCGCCGGGGCTCGTCAGCCGGGTTCTGGCCCGCCGCCGCGCCTGATCAGATCGAGCGCATCCTCCCGCGTGGAGATCGTCCCGGCCGCGCGCTCCTCCGCGATCCGCGCCAGCCACTCGCCGATCTCCGGGCCCGGCGGCAACCCGAGCTCATCGCCTCGGAGGAGCGGCGCCCGCGGGTCGGTCGCGCGGGCTTGCTCGATTGCTCGCACCAGCGCCTCGTCGCCGCCCGCAAACCGAGCGGCATCGGCCGCCCAGGGCTCCGTCGCCCGGCGGAAGCGATGGATCGCGCGGGTAGAGAGATCCGGCGGCAGCTCGGCCCGCAGCAGCTTGCCGGCATAGCGTCTGAGCTCGTTCGAGACCGGCAGCCTGCCGAGTCCCTCGCCGAAGACTGCGACGAGGCGCAGATCCGGGGTCGTGTCGTCGAGCGACCGAAGCCGGCCGATCGTGCCACCGAGTGGAGCGAGCAGGCCGATCTCGTCGAGCCGCTCGAAACCGGCCGCCGAGAGGCGTGCGAGCTCGGCGAGGATCCGCTCGCCGGCCGGCCGGGTGACGAGTCCGGCGTTGGCGCGGACGAGCCGCTCCGTCTCGGAATCGAGCTTGAACCCGAGCTCGTCCTCGAGGCGAACCGCGCGCAGGAGCCTCAGCGGGTCGTCCTGGAACACTGCCGGGCCAACCGCCCGCAGAACGCGCCCGCCGAGGTCTTCGAGACCCCCGAACGGGTCCAAGGGATCGCCTCCGGCGAGCGGCCTGGCGATCGCGTTGATCGTGAAGTCGCGCGTGGCGAGATCTGCCTCGATTCCGTCCGGCAGCGGCGTGAAGTCGACGGTCCGGTCGTCGGAGAGCGCCACCCGCCAGGCGCCGTGCCGCTCGGAGAGCGGGAACGGCGCACCCTCGGAGCCACGGGCGTAGCGGCGCGCGGCCTGCTCGGGCTCGGCGCAGGCGATGTCCAGGTCGACCATCGGACGGCCGAGCAGCTCGTCCCGGACCGCGCCGCCGACCACCCACGCCTCCTCGCCGTCAAGCACCCGGCGGGCCAGGTCAAGCATCGATGACAGTCCGCCTGGCCCGGGTCGGGCGCGACTCGATTCCGCAGACGATCTCGTAGTTGATCGTGCCGGCAACACGGGCGTGATCCTCCGCGAGGACCCCGTCGCCGAGCAGCGTCACGGGCGTGTCGACCGGAAGCTGGCCGTCGAGCTCGACCGCGATTGCGTCCATCGAGACCGTGCCGATCACCGGGCGGCGCTCGCCGCCGACGAAGACCTCGGTGCCAGTCAGATCCCGGCGGAAGCCGTCGGCGTATCCGACCGGAACGATTCCGATCCAGGTGTCCCGTTCGGCCACGAATCGGCGTCCGTAGCCGGTGCTCTCCCCGGCGGACAGGCGCTTGACCTGTGCGAGGCGGCTCTCCCAGCGAAGCGCCGGCTCGAGCCCGTCATCCGCTGGATCGGAGCCGAACGGCGAGAGCCCGTAGAGGGCGATCCCACAGCGGGCGGCGTCGAAGCGCGACTCGGGCAGCCGCAGCGCCGCGGCGCTGTTCGCGGCATGGCGGACGAGGTGCGAGTAGCGGGCCGTGCCTTCCTCGAAAAGCGCGACCTGCCGGCGGGCGAAGTCGGGATCGGTGTCAGCGGTCGCAAGGTGGGTCATCAGCCCGACAACCTCGACGGGTGCCTCGTCGAGCTCGGCGAGGCCCCACCGTCCCATCCCGGTGTCGAGCTTCAGGTGGACGCGAACGTGTTCGGGGGCGGGGAGCTCCGAGACGGTCAACTCGAGTTCGGCGGCCCGGGCGAGCGCGATTTCCCGGCCGGCCGAAGGCCCCATCACGACGATCCGCACCGTCGCGAACTGGGCGCGGAGCTCGAGCCCTTCCGCAACGGTGGCGACGCAAAATGCCGAGGCGCCCTCGGCGAGAACCGCTCCGGCGACGTCGACCGCTCCGTGTCCGTAGCCGTCGGCCTTCACGACCGCCCAGAGGGCCGACCCGCCGAGGACGTCCACCAGCCTGCGCGCGTTCCGGCGCACGGCGCCGAGGTCGATCGTGAGCTCCGACCTATGCATCCAGGACGCGCGGGAGGGCGTCGAGCAGGTCGCTCGCCATCAGCCCGGAGCGCCGGCCGGACGCGGCGGCGGCGGCGGTGTGCGCCCGGACCGCGGCGGCGGCGGCGAGCCGCGGCTCCATGCCCTTGGCGAGGAACGCCGCGACGACGCCCGTGAGGACGTCGCCCGTCCCCGCCGTCGCGAGCGGCGCGGCCCCGCCCGCCACCAGCGACCCCTCGCCGGGCGCCCCGACGAGCGTGCCCTGGCCTTTGAGGATGACAACGCAGCCGAACCGCTCGACGGCGCGGCGGAGCGCCTCCAGCCGGTGCGCATCCACCCACGCCGACTCCTCACCGAGCAGCCGGCCGAGCTCCCCCGAGTGTGGCGTCAGGATCGTGGGCGCGGCGCGGTCGAAGGGCTCCAGCTCGAAGAGGGCGTCCGCGTCGACCACGGCGGGCAGGTCGGTCTGCTCGAGCAGCCGGCGGACAAGCTCCTTCCTGCCGCGTCCGAGCCCGGGCCCGATCGCGAGCGCCCCCGCCCGCTGAGCTGCGTCCCACACGTCCTCCAGCGGACGCTTGACCGCCTCCAGCAGACGTGTCTCGATCACGGGCAGCGACTCGGCCGGCGCAGCGACCGTGACATAGCCCGCGTCGGAGCGAAAGGCCGCCTCCGCCGTCAGGCAGACGGCGCCCGTCAGGCCAGGCGAACCGCCGACGACGAGCACAGAACCGGCCGTGTACTTCGAGTCGGCCGGGCCGCGCCGCGGCACCAGCCGGAGGATCTCTGAGGTGACGCGCGCATGCTCGGTCTGCTGGTCCTCGAGACCGAGATCGACGGACTGGGAGTAGCCGTCCAAGAACGCTCCGGGCGCGACGTAGCTTCCGACCTTCTCGCCGTGGAGGGCGATGGTGTGCCAGGCGTCGACGGCAGCCCCGGCCACCTCTCCGGTCGACGCATCGACGCCGGAGGCGATGTCGATGGCCACGACCTCCACATCGAGCTCGTTGATCTGTTCGATCAGCCGGGCTGCCGCTGGACGTGGCGCTCCGGAGAAACCCGTGCCGAACAGTGCGTCGATGACCAGGTCCGGTTCGCCGAGATCCTTCTCCTCCTCCTCTGGCTTCGATTCGACGATGCGAACTGTCTTGCGCGCTTCGGCCAGAATCCCGGCGGCGATGCGGCCGTCTCCCCCGTTGTTTCCCGGACCGCAGACGACCGTGATCGCCTGCGCGTCCGGGTACACCTCGAGGACGAGCTCAGCGACCGCCTCACCGGCCCGCTGCATCAGCTCCTTGACGTCGTGGCCCTCCTCCGCGGCCTTCATCTCGGCCGCGGTATAGAGCGGTTCAAGCATCAAGCCTCCGGTTCGGAGACCACGCAGACCGCGCTCGCCAGCTCGCGCGAGTGCGACATCGAGAGGTCGATGCTTCCCGCTTCCACCTTTCGAGCCCAGCGGGCGACTCGGCCCGACAGCCGCACCGAGGGCTTCGGCCGGCCGGCGATCTCGATGTCCCGCCAGGCGAAGAGGCGGGCGACGCCGAGGCCGAGCGCCTTCCCCACCGCTTCCTTTCCGGCAAAGCGGGCCGCATAGTGCTGGGCGGGGTTGGGCCGGGCGTCGCAGTACTCCTGCTCCGTTGCCGTGAAGCAGCGGTCGCGGAAGCTGCCGTATCGCTCCAGCGCTTCGCGGATCCGCCCGATCTCGATCATGTCGACGCCCACCCGTGTCAGAGCCGAGCCTCCAACCAATCGGGGAGGTCGGCAATCGAGGAGAGGATGACGTCGGGCCTGGTGCTCCCCCGCTCGACGGCGTCGGGGCGAAATTTGCCTGTTCGGACGAGCGCCGTCTTGAGGCCGTGCTTCTGGGCCCCCTCGACATCGACCTCGATGTCGTCGCCAATCATCCAGGTCATCTCCGCGTCGGCGTCGAGTGCCTCGAGCGCCGCTGCGAAGTACAGCGCGCTCGGCTTTCCGACGATGGTTGCGTCGACGTCGGCCGCGTACTCCAGCCCGGCGACGAAGCAACCGGAATCAAGCAGAGGGCCCCGCGAAGTCTGCCACCAGCGGTTCTTGTGGAGGCAGTAGAGCTCGGCACCGGCTTCGAGCTCGTGGAAGGCACGGGCGAGGTTCATGTACGAGAAGACGCGGTTCGTCTCGTCGGTCTCGTCGGCTCCCCCGACGAGCACTGCCTCGGCGTCCTCGCCGACCAGCTGGACATCGCCGAGATCGTCAAGGACCGCCGGCATCGTGAGCGCGAGTACCCGTCTTCCCGCCAGCTCTCGTGCCGCCGCGCGTCCGGTCGTCTGGAGCTCGTCGTCGTCGAGCTCGAACCCGAGCTGGCGCAGATCGTCCGCGAGCATCTGCCGGGACTGCGTCGTGTTGTTGGTGACGAAACGGAGCCGGTGGCCGTCGGAACGGAGGCGGCGAACCGCCTCGGGAGCTCCCCTGATCGCTTCGCCGGAGACGTGCAGGACGCCGTCGATGTCCAGGAGAATGGCCGCCATGGATGGCGAGTCTATTCAGGTGACCAGATCGGTGGCGCTCCCGGTTTCGGAGATCGATCTGCGTTTTTCCCGGTCGAGCGGACCGGGCGGCCAGCACGCCCAGAAGACGGAGACGCGCGTCGAGGCGATCTTCCATGTGGAGGCCTCGAACGCCCTCAGCCCGGTCCAGAAGGGCCGCGTGCTCCGCAAGGCCGGCCCCGTGTTGCGCGCGGTCGCCCAGGACGAGCGGAGCCAGGCGCGGAACCGCGAGCTCGCCGTCGAGCGGCTCGTCGAGGCTCTTCGCCAGGCCCTCAGAGTCGAGCGTCGGAGGCGGCCGACGAGACCGACCGCGGCCGCGCGGGAACGACGGCTGGACGCGAAGCGGCGCCGCAGCCAGACGAAGCGGCTCCGGAGGCCCCCGGCGGACTAGTCGTCAGGAGACTGCGCGGGGACGAACCGGGGGCTGTACGCCGCGGACATATCCACGCATGACCTTGCGCGCGTAGAGGCGCTCGCTGGCCGCTCGGTAGACGGCAAGCGCGTTCTCGCCCTCCTGTGGGAACACCGCCCAGCCGAACGTCGCCTTCGTGCCCTGCGACGAGAGGATCCACTCGAGCCGCGTGCTGAGCTCGGAAGCCTCGTCCAGGGTCTGGCACGAGGCGAGCACCGCGAACTCGTCACTGCCGACGCGGGCCACCTGATCCTCGGGTGAGAGCGACTTCGAGAGGCGGTCGGCCACCTGACGCAACGCCTCGTTGCCCGCCGCCGGACCGGCTTCGTGGTTGATCTCCTGCAGCGCATCCATGTCGGCGAGGAGGAGCGCGAAGGGGCGTCCGGCCTCCAGCCGTTTCGTGATCGCCGCCTCGAACGCGCGGGTGTTTGGGAGCCCGGTGAGGATGTCGCGCTCGGCGAGGATGCGGAGTTCCTCGACCATCAGCCGGTTCCGCCCCGCGAACCAGCCGATGAGGAATCCGATCGACACGTAGGTGACGCAGCGGATCGCGGTGCTGGCGGTGAGGACCTCCGTCGAGGGAATCAGCGGGTTGAGGAGGACGGCCAGCACGTAGAGCGCCGTCGCACACAACCCCGCGAGCGCGCCGATCCGCGGACCGGTCGCAATCGCCGTGGTGGCGATCGAGAGGTAGAAGAAATGTGCGATGCCGAGGCCCGGCCGCTCGTACAGCATGAACGCCCCGAAGACGAGCGGGTACGACGCTCCAGAAGCTGCGAGCAGCAGCTGGCGCCCAGTAAAGGCCGCAGGCACAACCCCACTTTCTCGGACGCCGCCTCCGGCGGCGTCCCTCCAACGGGGGGTCGAAGCCGGGCGCCCCTTCGTGGCGCGCGGCGCGACTGCCCGGGGAATCTCGATCGCGATGGTCGACTGCTGGTGAGCGGAACCGGCAAAGCCGGTTCCGCGGCGGCCGAGAGTTACTCCACCGTGACGGTCTTCGCGAGGTTGCGGGGTTGGTCGACGTTCAGGCCGCGAAGCCGGGCGATGCGGTAGGCGAGCAGCTGGAGTGGGACGACGGCAAGCGCGGCCTGGAGGAAGGCCGGGGTGCGCGGGACGTAGATCACGTCGTCGGCGTGGTGCTGGATGTCCTCGTTCCCGTCCGTGGCGATGGCGATGACGTGTGCGCCGCGCGCCCGCGTCTCCTGGATGTTGGAGACGATCTTGTCGTAGACGTGGATGTTCGTCGCCACGACGACGACGGGCGTCCCGGCCTCGAGCAGCGCGATCGGCCCGTGCTTCATCTCGCCCGCGGAGTAGGCCTCGGACGGGATGTACGAGATCTCCTTCAGCTTGAGGGCGCCTTCAAGGGCCACCGGCAAGCCGATGTGGCGGCCGAGGTAGAGGAAGAACGACTGCTCGTAGACGCGCTGGGCGATCTCGTCGATCGGATGGTCGCCGTCGAGGAAGCGGGCGATCTTCTCCGGAAGGGTGTAGACCTGGTCCGTGATGTAGGAGATCTCCTCGGCAGGCAGAGTCTCCCGCACCTGGGCGATCTTCAAGCCGACCAGATAGAGCAGCGCGATCTGGGCGGTGAACGTCTTGGAGGCGGCGACGCCGACCTCGAGCCCGCAGCGGGTGTAGAGCGACGAGTCGACCTCTCGCGTGATGTGCGAGCCCATCATGTTCGTGACCGCCACGGTGTGAGCGCCCTTCTCGCGGGCGAGACGCATCGCCGCGACGGTGTCCCGCGTCTCTCCGGACTGCGAGATGCCGATCACGAGCGTCTCCTCGTCGATCACGGGATTCCGGTAGATCCACTCCGACGCAATGTCGGGCTCAACCGGGATGCGACCCCACTCCTCCATCACGTAGCGGCCGACGACGCCGGCGTGGTACGCCGTCCCACAGGCGAGGATGACGACCCGGCGGAGCCGGCGAAGGTCGTCGTCGTCCATGCCGAGGCCCTCGAGCACGAGCGTGCCGTGCCGCGCACGGTCGCCGATCGTCTCGGCGACAGCGTCGGGCTGCTCGTAGATCTCCTTGAGCATGAAGGTCTCGTATCCACCTTTCTCCGCGCTCTCGTCGTCCCAATCGAGCTCGAGCGGCTGGTGGTCGACCGGATCCCCGTCCGCGCGGACGAAGTCGACACTGCCGGGGGTGATCGAGACGATGTCACCGTCGTCCGGGAAGACCACCTGGCGCGTCTCGCTCAGGAAAGCCGCGGCGTTGGAAGCCAGGAAGTTCTCGCCCTCGCCCAGGCCCACGACGAGCGGTGTCTGATGGCGGGCGCCGACGAGCAGATCGGGGTGATCGCGGTGAATGACGACGAACGTGAAATGGCCCTCGAGCTCACGGAACGCCTTCACGACCGCGTCGGTCAGGTCACCGTCGTAGTGGGTCTCGATCAGGTGCGCGACCGTCTCGGCGTCGGTCTCGGAGCTGAACGAGTGGCCCTCCTGCTGAAGGCGGGCCTTGAGCTCTCGATAGTTCTCCACGATCCCGTTCAGGACGATCGCGAGCTTTCCGTCCTCGCAGGCCGTCAGCGGATGCGCATTTCCGACCGTGACGGCGCCGTGCGTCGCCCAGCGGGTGTGGCCGAGGCCGGTGCTCGAGGAAGAGCCGTTGGAGGAGGTGGCGTCCTTGAGGAACTGGAGGTTCCCGACGGTGCGGGTGTAGTCCAAACCGTCATCCTCGAGGAGGGCGATCCCGGCCGAGTCATAGCCTCGGTACTCGAGGCGCTCCAGGCCTTGAATCAGAAGCGGCTTCGCTGCTCTGGGCCCGACGTATCCGATGATGCCGCACACTCCGGACCTCCTTCGACGCTGGCCGCGGACCCCAACCCCTCGAAACGCACAAGAGCCCGGCCCCTGCCGACCCCTTCTTCGCGGTCGGTTAGCCGAGCTCTCGACGAACGAGAGCGCTGATCCTAGCACACAGAGTTGCTGCTTCTTGCTGGTTTTCGGCCTCCGCCAGAACCCTGACCAAAGGTTCGGTTCCCGATGGACGGACGAGCACGCGGGCTCCTCCATTGAGCCCGTCGTTGACACGCTGGACCTCGGCCAGCAGGTCAGCCGAGAGCTCTCTGACCCGGACCTGGAGGTTCTCCTTGACCTGTGCGAACCGGGGCATCACGGCGGCTGCTTCCGCGAGTGTCCGCCCGTCCAGCGCGCGACAAAGCAGGAGCGCGGCGGCGAGCCCGTCGCCGGTCACGTGACCGTCGAGGTGGATGATGTGGCCGGACTGCTCACCGCCGAGAACGGCGCCTTCGCGCCGCAGCGCCTCGAGGACGTACCGGTCGCCGACGTCTGTCGTCAGCACTCGAATTCCGTGCTCTGCCATCAGCCGGTGAAAGCCGAGGTTCGTCATCACGGTGACGACCACGACGTCCACTTTCAGGTGGAGCGCGAGGATCGAGAGAATCTGGTCGCCGTCGACCGCCTCACCTTCGGCGTCCACGGCCAGCATTCGGTCGCCGTCGCCGTCGAAGGCGATCCCCAGGTCGGCGCCGCTCCTGACGACTTCGGCCTGCAGCGCAGCGAGATCAGTGGCCCCACACCCCACGTTGATGTTCGTGCCGTCCGGCTGGTCGGCGAACGCGACGACTTCGGCGCCCAGCCGCTCGAACGCCTGGGGAGCGATCCCGGAATACGCGCCGTTCGCGCAGTCCACGACCACCTTCAGGCCGTCGAGCCGGGAGCCGAAGCGCTCGAGGACGTGCTCCGTGTAGCTGTCCCGCGCGACCTGAACCGTGTGGATCCCCCCGGACTCGGACTCCCGTGGTTGCTCGTCCAGCAGCGCCTCGATCTCCTCCTCGGCTGCGTCGGTCAGCTTCTGGCCGTCGCCTCCGAAGAACTTGACCCCGTTGTATTCCGGCGGGTTGTGCGACGCAGTGACGACCGCGCCGAGGTCGAGTGCGAGCAGCGCGACAGCAGGAGTGGGCAGGACGCCTCCGAGGAACGCCTCTCCCCCCGCAGACGCGATGCCACGGGCGAGCGCCTGAGTCAGTTCCTCGCCCGATGCTCGGGTGTCACGCCCGACAAAGACGCGGCCGCCGTCGGACCAGAGAGTGGCGGCGCGGCCGAGCCGCTCCACGAGCTCGGGCGTCAGCCCCTCGCCGACGATCCCGCGGACTCCGTCTGTTCCGAAGTAGCGCCGCACGGCGCGCGAGGCTACCTCTTCGAGAACTGCGGGGCCTTGCGAGCCTTGTGCAGGCCCGCCTTCTTCCGCTCGACGATCCGCGCATCGCGCGTCAGGAAGCCCTCGCGCTTGAGCGCAACGCGAACCTCCGGGTCGGCCTCGACGAGCGCACGGGCGATGCCGTGGCGGATCGCTTCGGCCTGACCGGTCGGGCCGCCGCCCTCGACTCGGACGCGGAGGTCGTACGTTCCCTCGGCTCCGGCGACCTTCAGCGGCGCCAGCAAGGACGTGCGATGGGTGGCCCGGGGAAAGTACTCCTCGATCGTCCGTCCGTTGATCCAGGTCGCGCCGTCGCCGGGGCGAAGGATCACACGGGCGATCGACGTCTTCCGCTTACCGGTTCCGCGGTACTGCGCAGCCGCAGCCACTACGAGTCCTCCGGAAGGGGCGCCGGCGACTGGGCGTCGTGCGGATGGTTGGGCCCCGCGTAGATCTTCAGCTTGTTGATCTGGGCGCGGGCAAGCCGGTTCCTCGGGAGCATCCCCTTGACGGCCTTCCGCAGCACCTCGGTGGGGCGCCGGTCGAGTTGCTCGCGCAGCGTCCTCGTCCGCAGCCCGCCCGGATAGCCCGAATGCCGGTGGTAGAGCTTCTCGTCGAGCTTCTTGCCGGTTACGGCGATCTTCTCGGCGTTCACGACGACGACGAAGTCGCCGGTGTCGACGTGCGGCGTGTACTGCGGCTTGTTCTTGCCGCGGATGGTGTCGGCGATGCGCGTCGCCAGACGCCCGAGCGTCTGCCCGTCGGCGTCGACGATGTACCAGCGGCGCTCGATCTCGCCAGGCTTTGCGTTCCAGGTCTTTTGCATGTCTACGGAAAAGCGGCGGACACTCGGCCCGCCGGCCGCGAAGGATAGCAACGGCGCCGAATCAGGGCTCTTCGCGATCCTTGCGGCCTCCGATCCACGCCGCCAGTCCGATTGCGAGGATCAAAACCGCTCCCAGAGCTTCCATGACCGCGCCGGCGACCCCTCCGTGCGCAAAAACTAGCCCGAGGACAGCAGCCACAGGCCTGTGCAGGTGTAGGCGACCATCAGCGCAAGCATCGCGTACTGGGTCCGCACCGCGGTTCGAGCGGACGAGAAGAGCGAAATCGCACGGTCGTGCGCCAGGATCAGCCCCAGGACGTGGCCGGTGACCAGCACTCCGACCTGGACGTACCAGATCATGTTGGGCGAGATGACGCTCTGTTTCGGGCGAAAGTCCGCCGTCCCGAAGAGATCCCACCCTTTGCCG
>Ga0126309_10000375_pt1 | contig 15045 bp, 15 predicted proteins | sample Plot56_FD_92541 | JGI IMG/M metagenome (GOLD analysis project Ga0126309, IMG submission 92541) | Serpentine soil microbial communities from UC McLaughlin Reserve, CA, USA - Plot56 | ecosystem: Environmental > Terrestrial > Soil > Grasslands | place: USA: UC McLaughlin Reserve, Lake County...
TCGCGCACCTGGCGGGCACTGTTCGACGCGGGAAAGAGCTTGCCGGTCTCCGGCTCCAGGACCAGCTCCAAGCCCACCTCCTCCTCGAAGAAGCGCCGCTGCTCGGCGAGCGGCCAGGAGAGCAGCATCTTGCGCAGCGTGTTGGGAGAGGAGCCGGTGACGAACCGCGCCGGCTCGAGCTGCGACGGCAGGACGTTGCACCGGCCGCCGCCGCTCACCAGGATCTTGCGTCCGCCATCGCGCGTGCGCTCCAGCAGCAGCACGCGCCGGCCCGCGCCGGCGGAGGTGATCGCCGCGAGGAGCCCGGCGGCTCCGGCGCCCACGACCGCGATGGGAAGACGGCTCTCCGGCATGCCGGAAGCTTAGACCACCGGATACCGCGGAGCTGCGAGGAGGATAGACTTCCCGCGTGGACGCCACCGATCTCTGGAAGCGCATCGCCCTCAAAGCCGCCCTGTCGCCCGTCGTGCTCGCCACCTGGGCCGGGACGGCGGGGACCGCGGTGTGGCTGCACAGCGCCTGGCCCTTGTCCGTCGGCGCGGGGTTGTCCCTGGCCTGGGTGCTGGCTGGCTCGCGCAGCTCCCGCTACCGCGAGGCGGCGCTGGCGGACGTGCGTAAGGAGAGGGAGGCGCAGGCCACGGCCGAGCGGGCCCAGGTCGTCCAGGAGGTCGGGGCGCAGCTCGACGAGCCACCGCTGCGCGGCTGGATCCAGAGCGGCATGCTCCCGGACTACCTGCAGATCTATCGCCGCCTGGTCGAGATCCGCGACCGGGTGGCCCGCGTCGCCCGCGAGCGCGCGCAGGTGGAGGCGGTGACCCGCGAGGAGATGATCGGGCAGCTCGACGGTATGCTCGGCTCCTATCTCCAGTTCGTCCGCGAGCGGATCAACTACCTCCAGATCCTCAACAACATCCGGGTCGGCGGCGACGCGGATGGCGTGATCCCGCACGCCCCGGCCCCTTCGTCCATCGCACAGCCTTCTCTCCCTGGGTGGGCTGTGACCGCGCCGCCGCCCGCCGGCTTCGAGGCGGACCGCTGGCAGCGTGTCGGTAAGGCCGCTCCGGCCTGGGTGGCGCGTCCGGACGCTCCGGAGGAGGAGCCGCGCGGGCTGCCCAGCTTCGAGCGGCGGCTGGCGGAGGTCGAAGGCAAGATCGCGCGTCTCCGCGAGCTGGCGGAACAGGAACCGTCCACGGCCAAGACCCGGGAGTGGCACATCGCCATCCTGGAAAAGCAGCGCGATCTGCTGCGCGAATGCCGCGAGCGCGACCAGCACGTGGTGGCGCAGCTCGGGGTGTTCACTGATGTATTTGAAGTCATCCTTGGCCGCGTCACCGCGACCCAGTTCAGCCCGGGCGAGATCGTCAGCTCCATGGCCCCCGTGGTCGAGCAGATCGAGCAGACCGAGCAGTTCATCGAAACGCTCCGGCCGGCGATGGACGAGCTGATGGGCAGCGCGCGAGCGGCTCACTGATGCCGGTCTGGCTGATCGCCGGTCTCTGGGGCTTCCTGGCCGGGGGAGCCCTGTTGATCGGCGCGGTGGTCGGTTACTTTCTCCGTGTCCCGCAGAGAGTCGTCGCCGCGATCATGGCCTTCGGCAGCGGCGTGCTGGTCTCGGCGCTGTCGTTCGAGCTGATGAACGAGGCTTTCAAGCGTGGAGGCTTCGGGTCGACCGCCATCGGCTTTCTCGGGGGAGGCCTGATCTACACGCTGGTCAATTGGCTCCTCGCGAGGCAGGGGGCCAAACACCGCAAGCGTTCCGGCGAGCATCAGCCCTCCGAGGAAGAGCACGGCGGCAGCGGCATGGCCATTGCCGTGGGCGCCCTGCTGGACGGGATCCCGGAATCGATCGTGATCGGTCTGAGCCTCCTCGCAGGCGGGGTGGTGAGCTGGGTTGCTGTGACGGCGGTCTTCCTGTCCAACATTCCCGAGGGGTTGTCCAGCGCGGCGGGCATGAAGCAGGCGGGACGCTCGAAGGCTTATATCTTCAGCGTCTGGGGAGGCATCGCCGCCATTTCGGGGCTTGCCTCGATCCTCGGCTATACAGTGTTTCGGGGTTTCTCGCCGGAGGTCATCGCCGCGACCACGGCCGTGGCTGCCGGGGCGATCATGGCCATGCTCGTGGACACCATGATCCCCGAAGCGTTCCAGGAAGCCCATGATCTCGCCGGCTTGATCACCGTCCTGGGCTTCCTGGTTTCGTTCCTCCTGTCGAAGCTCGGTGAGTGAGGCTGCCTCGTTACCCGCCCCTCGGAACCGGGCACGCATCCGAAGGCAGCACGACCGTTGGGTACGCCCCTCCCTGGGCCTGGCCGAGGGTGGCGGCGTCGAGCTGCTGCAAGGTCTCGCGCTGGAGCTGTAGCTTCTGCGGGGTCTTCTTCTTCATGGCTCGTCTCCTTTCTCTTCAACCTCTCCAACGAGCCGCCGGGCTGGTTCCTCTCAGGCGAAGCGAGAAGAGGGGTGGTATAAAGCTCTCCATGAAGACTCCGCCCGAGCCGCCCGTTCCCGCCCCGCCGCCCGTCGAAACCTTCCAGGATCTCGGCCTGAGCGACCCGCTCCTGCGGTCCATCGCGGAGGTTGGCTATGAAGCCCCGACGCCGATCCAGTCCGTCGCCATCCCCCCCCTCCTCGCCGGGCGCGACCTCATCGGCCAGGCGCAGACCGGCACGGGCAAGACCGCCGCGTTCGGGCTCGCGCTCCTCCAGGCGATCGATCCGGCGGACCGCAACGTCCAGGCGCTGGTGCTCACTCCCACGCGGGAGCTGGCGATCCAGGTGGCGGAGGCGCTCCACACCTACGGCAAGTATCTCCAGCGGTTGGTCGTCCTGCCGGTCTATGGCGGCCAGTCTCTCGACGTCCAGCAGCGGCGGCTGGAGCGCGGCGTCCACGTCGTCGTGGGCACTCCCGGCCGGATCATGGACCACCTCCGCCGCGGCACGCTCCGCCTCGACAAGCTCCGCATGGTGGTGCTCGACGAGGCGGACGAAATGCTGCGCATGGGGTTCATCGAGGACGTGGAGTGGATCCTGGCGCAGGCGCCGCCCCCGGCCGCCGGGCGCCAGACCGCGCTCTTCTCGGCCACCATGCCGCCGGAGATCCGGCGCATCGCGCAGCGGCACCTCAAGGACCCGGTGGGGATCGAGCTCGAGCGCAAGGCGCTCGCCGTCCCGCTCATCGAGCAGCGCTACGTCCTCGTCCCGCAGGCGCAGAAGCTCGACGCTCTCACCCGGCTCCTCGAAACCGAGCCGATCGAGGCGGTGCTCGTCTTCACCCGCACCAAGACCGCGGCGGCGGAGGTCGCGGAGAAGCTCGAAGCGCGCGGCTACTCGGTCGCCGCGCTCCACGGCGACATGAACCAGCCCATGCGCGAGCGGGTCGTCGAACGGCTGCGCGGCGGCAACGTCGAGATCGTCGTGGCCACGGACGTGGCGGCCCGCGGGATCGACGTGGACCGGATCACGCACGTGGTGAACTTCGACGTCCCCTACGACCTCGGGGCCTACATCCACCGCATCGGGCGGACCGGGCGCGCGGGCCGGGCGGGGATCGCCGTCCTCTTCGTCACCCCGCGCGAGCGCCGCATGCTCCAGGACCTCGAGCGCTTCACCGGACAGCGCATTGCGCCGATGAAGATGCCGACCGCCGCGGACGTGGCGTCGCGCCGCTCGGAGCTGTTCAAGGAAACTCTGCGCAAGACGATGGCGGAGGAGGACCTGGAGCTCTATCTCGCGCTGGTCGAGCAGCTGGTGGAGGAGGGGCTCGACGTCGCGGAGGTCGCCGCCGCCGCCGCCTACCTCGCCCGCCGCGAGCGCCCCCTGGAGGTCGCCGTCGAGCCGGAGTCTGCCAGCCTGCCCTACGCGGATGGAGGAATGGTGCGCCTCTTCCTGAACGCCGGCCGGATCGCGGGCGTGCGCCCGGGCGACATCGTCGGAGCCATCGCCAACGAGGCCGGAGTCCCCGGCAAGGAGATCGGCTCGATCGACATCAACGACCGCTTCTCCTTCGTCGAGGTCCCAGCCCGCTACCAGCAGCAGGTCGTCGAACGCATGGCCAACGCCACCCTCCGCGGCCGTCCGATCGAGATCCGCATCGCCGGAGAAGGAGAGAGAAGGCCAGCCCCCGCGCGGCGGCCGGGTCCCCCCGGCCCCCGCGGCGGCGGCCGGCCGGGTCCGCCCGACCGCGGTGGGCCGCGCGGACCGCGCAAGGGACCGGGTCAGGACGGGGGGCCGAAGCGGTCACGGTGGCCGTAGGCCCTCGCCGCCGGCCCTCATAGGCTAACTTTGCCGCCAAGCGGCATGCGGCGGCCCCACTGGAGAGACGCCAGCCGGGGCGTCTCTCTCGCGCGCGCCAGCCGGGTCCGCCCTTAAGTTATACTCGCTGTGAATCGTGTCTCAGGATCTGGTCGAGGCTCGGTAGGGTTCAGCCCCTCCTGCAGCAGGGCTAGAGCTATGGAAAAATCTCTACTTGTCCGTCCAAACGAGTAGCGGATCAGCTCCGCCCTCAGCTCGACCGTGAGAAGGAAGACCGATGCGGAAAACCGTGGTCAACATCCACACTTACCCAGATGCAAGAGATGCATCCAATCAGGGCTTTTCTGCCCAGGCGCGCCAGAACCAGATCGCTGCGGATTTGGAAGCCCTCTTCGCGATCCCCGGCCAGTTCTCGATCAAGGTCCATTTCCAAGGGGCGGTCCCTCAGGCCACTCAATCTTCGGAGATCGAGGACTCGAAGCTCCTGGCGGACATGCAGAATTGTCTCCCATCCAGCTCCCCACCCGATTGGTTTGCCCGAGTCTTGATCGCGCGCTCCTCTGTCCGCGGCCTCGACAGTCTTGGAGTCATCTTCGACACCCAGAAACGGCAGGGATGCGCCGTCTTCACGGAGGGCATCAAGGATACGTTCACCAGCTTCGATCCTCTGCTGATCCGCACGCTCGCCCACGAGCTCGGCCATGTGTTCAACCTCGCCCACGAGGACGGAGAAGAGGAGGCTGATGGGAATGGCATTTTCGAGATCATGAGGTCCGGCCTCCCGACGGCGAACAGTCAACCTGTGTTCTCCGCCTTCTGCAGGTCGCACCTCACCGGCCACGACGACGCCTCCGTCCAACCCGGAAAATCGGGTTTTCTCACGCGCTCCTGCAGCGGGCATCCCGTGGCGTTCCTGGATCCAGGCTCCGTCGCCCGGGGCGCAGGCTCCTCGACCCGCAAGGTGCGCCTGAGAATTCACGTCCATCCCGGAACCGTCTACCCGGGCACGAGCACGCCGACGTTCGTCATCGGAGAGCCCATCCACGTGAGCCTGGAGCTGGAAAATCAATCGCAGCGCTCCCTGCGGCTTCCGTGTCATCCCTCCACCGCCAATCAGGACTTCGTGCTTCTGCGCTCCGACGGAAAATCTTTTGTTAACCTTCTCCCTCCCTTGCTCTTCTGCGAAACGAGAGTCAAAGCCGGCTGGCGACGTCTAGAGCCCGGCGCGCACGCTGTCTTCCATGAGACTCTGCTGTTCCGCAACGGCAGCCTGATCTTCCCTGAGGAGGGCAAGTACAAGTTGATGGCCGGGCTGCGCTTGCAGAAGGGATACCTCTGGAGCGAAGTCCAGGACGTGCGCGTCGCTCCTCCCTTGAAGCCGAGACAGGAGAGCTCTTGCCAGGCCGCTGCCGAACCTCAGTCCGGGCTCTTCGTCGAAATGGGAGGGACCGGACGCCTGGGCCCGGAGCACGAGAGTCTACGAGCCTTGCAGAAGAACAACCCTGATTTTCCTTTGAACGATGTCGTCAAGCTGCTCCTTGGACGCCATGCGGTCCTCGCTCCGGCTCGGACCCCCGACCATCACCGGACCCGGCTCCGGCAGATCTCGGTAGACAAGCGGCTTCCGCGATTCGTCCGGAGCGAGGCTCGGCTTCTGTTGGATCTCGATCGACTCCAGGAGGGGGAGCTCCGCTCGGCAGCCAGTCTCCGGCGCCGGCTCGTGGAAGGAGCGATCCCACTCTACCCAGCAACCCTCATCCGGAAGAGGCTCGAAGAGCTTGCCCCGACCGGATCTAAAAAGGAGGAAACTTGATGAAACCTCTGCGGTCCTTGCTTGGGATCTTCTTGCTCCTGGCCGTCGGCTGCGCCAGCCTCGAGGGCAAAAAGATCCAATCCAAACCCGAGGACGACAAGGCTGAGGATGGTCTGAGCTACTACCTGGTCAAGCCGGTCTTCACGGTCGAGGTCAAAGACAAGCACGAGAACAAGAGCGCCGAGCCGGTCTACGACCTGAAGGTCGGTTTTGTCCCCGATCTCAGCGAACGGTATGAGGTACGGCTCAAGAACGGGTTGGTGTCCAACGACAGCCTGAGTCTGAAGATGTTGGACGATGGCCGCCTGGTCAGCATCAACAGCAAATCCGACAGCCAGGTGCCCGAGGTGATCAAGTCGCTCGGCAACCTCGCAGGATCGGTCGTGGCTCTGGCAGCTTTAGCCGAGGCGGATACTTCCAAGATATTGAACAAGGCCGCCTGCGAGAAGAAACTGACGCCCGAAGAGTACGCCATTACCGTCTGCGTTTTCGAGCAAGTCGTAAAGAAGCAGAAGGATACCACGTGCTCTTTCAATCTCGCTTGCGAAAGTCCTCTGCCTCTGCCCCCCAGTCTTGTTGTACCCTTAAACGAGAAAAACCTCGACACGGCTTCCGCGTCGGTCCAGAAGCTGATCGCCCTCCGTGAAAAGCCGATCGTCGACAGTTTTGAGAAGGGTGGCTTTGCCAACGAGAAGGAAGCCCCGGCTTCGGAGAAGAAGTCGCTGGAGGCGTACGAGGAGATCCTCAAGCTGGAGGCGTTCCAGGCCGCGATTGCGGCAGCCAGGCCCGCTGGTCCCCGGCAACAGATCGCGAAGCACCTGAAGGAAAAGAAAGAGGAGGCCGAACGGCAATACCTCAGGTACGTCAAAGGTGAGATCGACGAGAGAACGTTCAAGGAGGCTGTCGCGGGATATTCGCAATCCGTCGACCGTTTCCTGCAGTTCGACGACCGATTCGACGAGACCGACCTCGACACGCGCCAGACCAAGCTCGCTGGTTTCCTGTCTCGGGAAATCCCGGCTCCTCCGGGTCCGACAGACAAGCAATCCAAGGCTTTCGTCGACTACCGCTCGGAGCTTGATCGCGTGATCAACGAGATGAGCTCACGGGTCGGAGGTCTGGCCGCAGAGAAAAAGACGGAGCCTCTGCCGCTCGGCACCCAGGTGACCCGCAAGCTGGAAGACGTCATCACCTGCACCCTTTGCCGCGGCGACCAAATTTTCTCGGAGGAGCAGAGGCTCTTGAAGCTTGCGGATCTCTGGATCAAATATGGCAAGAAGGATGCCGTCGTCTTCCAGGTTTCGGAGTCTGGAGCCTCAAAGGTCGAGTGCGACAAGTTCTTCAACAGCAGCGGAGGTCAAAAGACCTGCTCCCAGGGAGGTGCCCAATGAAGACCCGTCTATCTGCGTCGCTCCCGCTGCTTCTGCTGCTTGCCGCTTGTGGCAGCATGAACGTCGTGCACGTGGTGAGGAAGCCCCAATCGGCTCAGGCCCAGCCTCCGGTGCAAGCCGCTCCTGCGGAGAAGGTCGACGGCCTGCGGGTCCAGGTGCCTCGCCCGCACGAGGTGATCGTCGTCCTTCACGATCCGGCCGGCAAGCGGGTCCTTAAGACCACCACGCTCAGTCTGCCGGCGAAGAACGAGTTCTACGATCTGAGCTTCCAGGGAGGGCTTTTCAGCGCCCGTGAAGTGACCGTCAAGGTCCACCCGAACGGCGCGCTCGACGAGTTCAAGTTCGATTCCAAGCAGGAGGTCGATGCCGCGATCCAGAACGTTGCGGACGCTACGGGCACCGTCACCAAGGCGCTCAAGGAAAACGCTCCCGTTACGCCAGACCCAGTTGAGACCGAGAACAGTCAGCTGAAGCTGCAGTTGCTCAATGAGATGCTCAAGGCCAACCTCAAAGCCATCGAAGAGGGACGGCCTTTACCATTTCCAGATATTTTTGGATGAAATAGGTCTGAGGCCCCTACCCTTGGGCCCGCTCCCGGCCGCGGGAGCGGGCGAGGGCTTCCTCCCATTTGGGGGTTCCTTGGCGAGCTTCTCTATTTTAGCCGATGACCGTGGGAAAGGTTCTTAGGAGGGTGAACCCAGCTACTCGCCAGCAAGCTCCCGAATCTTTCTGATCAGCCCAGGCGACAGCCGGTACCCGCCAGCCGTGAGTTGGTCAAGGACCGGTGATACCTGCTCGATCAGCTTGTGCTCTTTGGCCGAGAGGAGCACCCCGCCGGTCCCTACGATGCGAAGCCCGCGGCCCTTTGCAAGGGCCCGCCCTGCTTGTCATCGATGAGGAGGAATCGCGCACCTCTTTGGATTGCCAGGATAATGGCCTCGGCCTCGCCCGGATCAACGAGCAGCAGGAGGCTTTGAAGCTCCTCTGTCGGCTCGGGTTGCACACAGACGAGCCATTGCAGGCGGATGGCTTCCAGCAGGGCTCTGGAGCCGAGGCGGCTCTCAGATACCCGGAGCTCGTCGAAGACACGAGGCGGAATCAGGATCTCTTGATAGAGATCCCTGAGAAGGTCCAGCAGTCCTATCCTGGCAAGCCCGACGAGCGGACCTGCGTCTGCGATGACAGAGCCTGTCACCGGGCGATCTCGAGCTCCTCGGCCAGCTCATCCGGGGAGTAGTCCACGGCAGGAATACCTGCTTCGGCCAAGAGATCCAGAAAAGCTTCCAGGGAAAGGTCTGCCAGCTCGGCAGCTTGCGCGAGGGTCAGTTGGCCGGCTTCAAAGAGGTGCAGGGCGACAGAACGGTGAACACCCTGCGAGAGGAGGCGTTCATCGAACGGGACGGCCAGGATGGCGGGGCGGCCGTGCTTTGTGATGATGGCCAGCCGGCCCTCCTCAGCGTCCCGAAGGAGATCGCCCGACCGCTGCCGCAGATCCCGTACCGTGAATACATCGAAGGGCTCCATGGTGGCCTCCTCTCTTGTGCCTACACTTCGTAGCACACTTGGGGGCGCATGCGCAAAGGAGTGCCCTACCCCCCTACCCCGGCATAATCCGAAAAAACGCCCACAGCGCCAACCCGCTCAGCGCCAGCACCGTAGCGTTCAAAAACAGCGCGATCTTGGACGCCCCTCGCCCTTCCGGCCGGCGCAGGCCGACCAGGGCGAAGAGGAGGCCGATGCCGGCGAGAAGGGGGACGGTGAAGGCAGTCAGGACTGGACGCCAGATGATCCCGACCAGGAGCTCCCGCGGCACCAGCGCGGTGAGGAAGCGGGCTCCCAGGGCTGCCGCGAAGAAGAGCAGCGAGAAGACGTGCCAGGCGTGCGGGAAGGTAATGGTCCCGTACTCGCCGGCCAAGGGATCGGGAATGTCGTCGTGGATGTGGACCACCGGGTCCAGTCTACTAAAACTAGGCGGCGTCCGGGCCGTCGGTCGCGGGAACGTTGATGGTCTCGCTGGCGGTCTCGCGCGCTCCCGCGGCGAGGAAGAGCAGGAGACCGATCGTGATCGCGACGTCGGCCAGGTTGAAGATCCCGGTGCGCAGCGGGCCGATCCCCAGGCTCACGAAATCGACCACGGCGCCGTGGGCGATGCGGTCGATCAGGTTGCCGATGCCGCCGCCCACCGCCAGGATCAAGCCCATCTTCTGGGCCGGAGCCGTCCGGTCCGCCTTGAACGCGAAGGCCAGGCCGGTGATCAGGATGGGGCCGACCAGGCAGACGAAGAGGAGGAAGCGCGCCTCTTCCGGCAGGTCGGCGCCCAGGCTCAGGAAGGCGCCGGTGTTCTCGGCATACTGCATCCGCACCGCCCCGTTCAGGAACTCCAGGGGCAGCCGCGACGCGAGATGACTCTTCGCGAGAATCTTGGTGGCCTGATCGCAGCCCACGCAGGACAGGAGCAGCACCATCAGGCCGAATTGCAGCGCTCTGCTCATGACGGTCTCCGGGAGCCTGGGCCTCCCACCCGCGCCACGATCTCCTGGAACCGTGGGTCCGCCCGCACAGGATCGAAGGCCGGGTCCACGTCCACGGAGACGAGCATCGGGTCTCGCTCCTCCAGCGCCCGCGTCAACGCGGCGAGTGCCTCGTCCTGGTTTCCGATCTCGGCATGCAGCGCGGCCAGGGCGTAGGGCGAGACGTAGGCTGTACTCCCTCTCCCTATGAGGTGCTCCAGACGGCGTTTTGCGAGCCGCTTCAACGCGGCGTCCGGATGGGCCGGATCGGCGGGGAGCTCGGCCAGAGCTTCGGGGAGCAGGCCCTCCTGCCGCGCCGCCTCGCGGGCCTGCCGGAGCGCCTCCTGCGGCCGCCCCGCGTGGACGAGCGCGCCCTCCAGGCAGCGGCGGGCGGAGAGGAAGCGCGGCTCCATCTCCAGCGTGCGCTCCATCTGACGGATCGCCTCGCCATAGCGCCGCGCCCGGTAGTAGACCCAGCCCACGTCGGCATTGGCGCGCACGGACATCGGCTCGAGCTCCTGCGCGGCGCGGATCTCGGCGATCGCCTCGTCGAAGCGGCGCGAGGCGAGGAGGAGCCACGCCAGGTCGTGATGCACCGCGGCCGACCGCGGATCGAGCTGCACGGCGCGGCGCATCTCCGCCTCGGCTCCGCTCCAGTCCCAGTGATACCGGAACCGGATGGTGCCGAGCGTCGAATGCGTTGCCGCCAACGTGTCGTCCAAGGCCAGCGCCTTGCGAGCGGCCTCCTCCGCGGGAGGGATGCCCTCTCGGGGGTGCACAGCTCCGAAGAGGACGAGCAGATGCAAGGCGTCCGCCAGACCGGCCCAGGCCGCAGCCGAGCCGGAATCGAGGGCGGCCGCCTGCCGGAACGCGCCGGCGCTCCGGCGCAGGTCGTCCGGCATCCCGCGGCTGAGGAAGTACCGCCCGCGCAGCACCGCGTCATGAGCCTCGGAGCTCTCCGCCAGGAGAGCCGGGTGCGGCGTGGCGGGCGAGGCCGTCTCCAGCCGGCGGACGCCCAGGAGGATGATCATTGCGATGAGCGCGAAGCCGGCGAGCAGAGAGAAGCCCAGGACGCTGCGCGGAACGAGGTGCTTGGGAGGCGGAGGGGAGAGGGGGACCGGGGCTGAGGGCTCCACCAGGCGGTAGCCGCGCTTGGGGATGGTCTCGATGGCGCCGCGGGCGTCGTCGCCGAGGGCGCGGCGGAGCTCCCGGATGCTCCTCCAGACCACGTCGTCGCTGACGAAGCGCCCTTCCCAGACCGCCCGGACCAGCTCTTCCTTGGAGACCACCTCGCCCCGCCGCTCCGCGAGATGGACGAGCACCTCCATGACCTTCGGCTCCACCTGGACCGGACCGGCCGGGCCGTCGATCCGGTTCAGTCCGGGGCGGACGATCCGATCGCCGACCCGGAAGTCGGAGCGGAACGGAGGAGCCGAGGTCTCGGATTGCATCCGCACCAGTGTAACCGGCTCTGAAGAGGAAGTCTGCGGAGCGGGAGGACGAGAGGAATGCGCGGGCGGAGGGCCCGGAGGCCCTCCGCGATGCGCGGCCGGCGTCAGTCGGCCATTTTTGTGCTTCGGGGATCGTAGCTCGCTGAGACCATCCACCTTGTGCTGGCCGTCTCACCTCCTGGAAAAGCGGTGTCGTCCAGGTCTGGCACTTCGGCTTGGGCCGCGGGACGCAACGGAGTCCGGAAGCCCGCGCGCAGGAGCGCCGGCTCGCCGATCACCTGGCGGCCCGCCTCCAGAATCGAAGGCCAGCGCCATACGCGCCACGTCCGGAATCGCTGGTTGCCCACGGCCAATCTCATCGAAAACCCCTCTACAAGAAGCAGTGCTTTACAAGCGGCGGACCGGGACAGGACCACGGCCAGACTCTGGCCCACGACTTGCAAACAGGGAAAGGTATGTTGTTGATGTCGTGTCAGGGAAAGCCCCACCTTGCCGTCGTATGACGTATCACGAAGACCTAACGCTGAGAGAGACGACACACTACGATCTGGAGAGGATCTCGATGGAGAGAATCGTTCGCCGGGCACTGACGCTGGGTTTGGCCGCCGGACTGGCGTGCACCCTCGCCGCCTGCCGGACCAAGGAACGGACCGATGCTCTTTTGCCTGCCGCGCCCTCGGGCCAGGCCTCCTCAGGCGTTCCGCCCGCCATCGCAAGCCGCGAGGCGGAGGACGGCCAGTGGCTCATGGCCGCCAAGGACTACGCCAATACGCGCTTCAGCGGGCTGCAGCAGATCAACACGACCAACGCCTCCCATCTAAAGGTCGCCTGGACGTTCTCCACGGGGCTCGTCCGCGGCCACGAGGCGGCGCCTCTGGTCGTGAACGACACCCTGTACGTCGTCACCCCTTTCCCGAACGACCTCTATGCCCTCGACCTGACGAAGCCGGGCGCCCCCACGAAATGGGTCTACCGGCCGCAGCCCACCGCCGCGGCTCAGGGAGTGGCCTGCTGTGACGTGGTGAACCGGGGAGCGGCGTACGCGGGCGGTCGTATTTTTTACAACACGTTGGACAATCATACGGTCGCCGTGGACGCGACGACGGGCCAGGAGGTCTGGAAGACGAAGCTGGGGGACATCAACAAGGGCGAGTCGATGACCATGGCCCCCGTCGTGGTCAAGGGCAAGGTGCTGGTCGGCAACAGCGGCGGCGAGTTCGGGGTGCGGGGGTGGCTGACGGCTCTCGATGCCGCGACCGGGCGGATCGCCTGGCGGGCCTACACCACCGGCCCGGACAAAGACGTGCTGCTCGGCCCTGACTTCAAGTCGTTCTACCCGCAATACCACGGGAAGGATCTGGGGGTGCAGACCTGGCCGTCCGAGGCCTGGAAGATCGGCGGCGGCACGGTCTGGGGGTGGATCTCCTATGACCCCGAGCTGGACCTGATCTATTACGGGACGGGCAACCCCGGTCCCTGGAATCCCGATCAACGACCTGGAGACAACCTGTGGACCTGCGGCATCTTCGCCCGCGATCCCGATACCGGGGAGGCCCGCTGGTTCTACCAGTGGAGCCCGCACGACCTCCACGACTACGACGGGATCAACGAGAACGTCCTGCTCGACCTGAACGTGAACGGCCGCCCCCGCAAGGTGCTGGTGCGGCCGGAGCGCAACGGCTACGTCTACGTGCTCGACCGCGCCACGGGCGAGGTGCTTTCGGCGGACCCGTTCGCCTACATCACCACCAGCAAAGGGATCGATCTGAAGTCCGGCCGCCCGATTCTGTCGCCCGATACGAAGCCGGAGGTGGGGAAGGTCGTGCGGTCGATCTGTCCCGCCGCGCCCGGAGCCAAGGACTGGCAGCCCTCGGCTTATTCGCCGCGCACCGGTCTGCTCTACATGCCCGGCAACAACCTCTGCATGGACTTCGAGGGCGTCGAGGCGAGCTACATCGCGGGGACGCCGTTCGTGGGGGCCAACGTGCGGATGTACGCGGGCCCCGGCGGCAACCGCGGCGTGTTCACGGCCTGGGACCCGGTGGCGCGGCGGGCGGTGTGGAAGATCGAGGAGAAGTTCCCGGCGTGGAGTGGCGCCCTGGTCACCGCGGGCGACGTGGTGTTCTACGGCACCATGGACGGATGGTTCAAGGGGCTCGACACGCGGAACGGCAAGGAGCTGTGGAAGTTCAAAGTCGGCTCCGGGATCATCGGACAGCCGATTTCGTACCGCGGGCCGGACGGCAAGCAGTACGTCGCCATCCTCTCGGGCGTGGGCGGATGGTCCGGCGCGATCGTCGCCGGTGAGCTCGACGCGCGCGACGCGACCGCGGCTCTCGGCTTCGCTGCCGCCATGAAGGATCTGCCGGACAATTCGACCCGGGGCGGCATGCTCTACGTGTTTTCCCTCCCATGAGCCGGCCATGAGAACGAAAGGGTTTTTCCTCCTCGCTCTGCTGGTTCTGCCGCTCTTCGCCGCGGCCTGCGCCCCGGATGCGGCGGCGCGGGCTTCTCGCGAGCTGCGGCGCGAGCTGCGGGTCTGCGCCGATCCCAACAATCTCCCGTTCACCAACCAGCGGCTGCAGGGGTTCGAGAACGAGATCGCCGCGCTTGTCGCGCGCGACCTGGGAGCGACCGTGCGCTACACCTGGTGGGCGCAGCGGCGCGGCTTCATCCGCAATACCCTGAACGCCGGCGTCTGCGACGTGGTGATGGGTGTGCCCAGCAGCTTCGACATGGCGCGGGTGACGCGCCCCTACTATCGCTCGACCTACGTCTTCCTGTCCCGCCGGAGCCGCAAGCTGGGCGTCCGCTCGTTCGACGATCCGGCTCTGCGGAAGCTGAAGATCGGCGTCCAGATCATCGGCGACGACTATGCCAACTCACCGCCGGCGCACGCGTTCACCAAACGCGGCATCGTCGGCAACCTGATCGGTTACACGGTCTATGGCGATTACCGGGAGGACAGCCCGCCGGCGCGGATCGTCCGCGCCGTGGCCCTGGGGGAAGTTGATCTGGCGGTCGTCTGGGGGCCGCTGGCGGGGTATTTCGCGCCCCGGCAGCAGGTGCCGCTCGACATGGTTCCTGTATCCCCCCAGATCGATCTTCCCTTCCTTCCTTTCGTGTATGACATTTCGATGGCGGTCCGCCGGAGCGATCCGCAGCTCCAGGAGGAGCTGGACACGATCCTGGAGAAACGGCGGCCGGAGATCGATGCCATTCTGAACCGCTTCGGGGTTCCGCGCGTCGGACGCGGCGCGATGGCCCGCGGGGGGATCTGACAGCCATGCGATGCGAACGGTCGATTCGAATTCGATGCGGCGCGGTTTTGCTGCTGACCGGGCTGCTGGCCGGCGTGCTGCTCGCCGGCTGCGAGCGCGAGGAGCGCCGGTTCCGCAGCCTGCCCGCGTCCTCCGTGCGGCCCGAGGTCGCGCGGATGAGCGAATTGCAGCCGGGACCGCCGACGACGGATCCGGCGGCGGCAAACCCGTATATCAAGAACGCTCCTGGCATCTCGGACGGGCAGCAGCTCTACATCCAGATGAACTGCGTCGGATGCCACTTCCACGGCGGCGGCGGCATCGGACCGCCGCTGATGGATCAGAAGTGGATCTACGGCAGCGATCCGGAAAA
>Ga0126309_10000376_pt1 | contig 15034 bp, 12 predicted proteins | sample Plot56_FD_92541 | JGI IMG/M metagenome (GOLD analysis project Ga0126309, IMG submission 92541) | Serpentine soil microbial communities from UC McLaughlin Reserve, CA, USA - Plot56 | ecosystem: Environmental > Terrestrial > Soil > Grasslands | place: USA: UC McLaughlin Reserve, Lake County...
AGCGACGCGGGCGCCGCCTTCACGGGCTCCCCGATCGTGATGGACCAGGGCTGGACCGCTCGGTGAGGCACATCCTCGTCGATCGCTGGTAGGTCAGCAGATCGGGGCCTCGTCGAGGTTGGTCCTCGTGTTGTTGTCCTCGTTGGACTCCGGGACGACGTTGCCGGAGTCGGCCACGGCGGCCCAGTTGCCCTCACAGGAGCCGCTGTTGTAGGTCATGGTCGCCGAGGCGCCCGCGGCCAGCCCCGCGAACTGGACGGAGTCCCGTGGGGTGGACCCGTTGTAGACCGTGACGGTGAACGGCCCGGCGGCCGCGGTGCCCTGGTTCTTGACCGTGACGTCCCCGATGGTCAGGTGAGTGACGATCAGGTCCGCGTCGCCCGCCGGTCCCGGCGGCGGCGTCGGGGGCGGGTTGTTGTTCGGGGGCGGAACGGGCGGCGGCGGCGGGTCGGAGGCGAAGGAGGTGAGCCGATACGTCAGCCTCGCCTTGTCGCCATTGTCCAGCGGGAGCCGCCCGCTCAGCCGCGCGCCTCCGGTCACCTGCCGCGTCACCGCGGTGCCGAGATGGAACGCGATCGGCAGCGACGTATGGCGGTCGAAGATGTTGATGTCGCCCGTGTCCTGCGGGCCGAAGTCGTCCTCGCGGAGCTGGAGCCAGACGGGGATCACGTCCTCGGTGCGGTGGTCCCTCACCACATTCGAAGCCGTCCACACTCGTTTCGAGTTCTCGAGCCAGCGGTCGATGTTCCGGTCGCGCACGAACGTTCGGCCGTTCACCATGAGGGTCACGCCGTGCAGGAACCAGCCGCCGGCGATGCCGTCCTTGCTCTTCTCGATCGAGACGCGGCTGATGTCCTCGATCGACAGGCCGTCGCGGGTCGCGGTTCCGATCGGCACGCTGTAGGTGTCGTCGTCACCGCGCTCGAAGTCGTCGTAGAGGCGCTTGTCGAGCGAGAAGCGGTGGCTCCCGATGTTGAGGTAGACGTCGTCGTCCGTGCCCGCCGAGCGGCGGTTGCCCGTCTCGATCCGCACGGTCATCGACTCGATCGGCGGGCTTCTGCGCTGGAAGGTCGGCACGGAGCGGATCCAGGTGAACGGCGCGTACGAGCCGGGGAAGCTGAAGGAGTCCTCGCCGTTGATGACCGTGGAGGTGTACGGCTGCCCGTCCATGCGGGCGTTCGAGTAGATGTCGGCCTCGCCCACCGGGTCGCCCAGGTCGATGCCCTTGTACCTGAGCACCTCGAGCTTCACGAAGCGCGTGAGCAGCTGATCCGTCCGGGTCGATGGCAGGTCCGGCATGTCGATCGGCTCGGTCGGGTACTCCCGGAAGGCGCCGATGTACCGGTTGAAGGCCTTCCGGTACGGGGTCGGCCCGCGGTCGTGGAAGTCGCCGAGCGCGATGCGCAGGCTCGTGACGCTGCCCGCCTTGCCCGTGCGCTCCCCGCACTTGAACGGAAGGCAGGGCTCGCCTGCGCCCTGCCAGTGCCCGCTGAAGATCGAGATCTCCTCGGCGCCCGTCACGTCGTGCCGAAGCGCCGGCGTGCCCGGCAGCGACATCGCGCGCTTCCACAGCGGCTCGTTCCCCAGCCAGTTCCGGACCGCGCGGATCCACTGTCGCGACGCGAAGTACGCGGTCACGTAGGACTTCTGGTACTTCGGGCGTCCCGGCCAGTCCTTGTTCAGCCCGCCCCTGAGGTTCTTGTTCTTGTTCGACTGCCAGTTGCCGTGCCCTCGCGGGATCCCCTTCACCCCCGTGTAGACCGCGCTATTGCCCACCAGCTTCCGGCGCTCCTCCGGCGGCACGTCGAACCAGGTCGGCGTCGAGCCGTACCCGAGCGAGGCGATGCCAGGACCACCGCGCCCGTCCTCGGGGTTGGGGTCCTCCACCCAGTTGCTGTGCGTGTAGAAGTCCTGGATCGAATGCAGCGAGATGCCGAGCACGGCCATGACGTCGAGCGGGTTGGGGCGATCCTGGCGCCCCGCGTACTGGACCCACTTGCGCGTCAGGAACATCAGCCGGTCCCATTCCTTCTCGACGCCGGCGGTGTTGGACAGGTCCGGCATGCCGACCTGGCGGACGTTCGCGTCGAAGTGCAGCCGCTGGGCCGCCTCGACCCACTGATGCCGCCAGTCCTCGCGATTCAACTTGAACCGGAGCAAACCTACGAGGGCGTTCGCGTGTCCCGAGTACGGATTGTCGTCCGGGTTCGTGTAGTAGTCCACGAACCAGTTGTTCACCATGCCGACGTTCGCCGCCGCCGCGCTGAAACCCTCGGCGGTGAGCGCGTCACGCGTCATGTCGGCGTGCGGGCCGGTGTCGTAGGCCCGCGCCGACGCCGGAACGAGGCAGAGCCCCAGGGCGAAGGTGACGGCAAGCAGCCTGCGCACGGGGTGGCGAGCCTCTCACGTGCCGAGCGGGAGATCAACGGTCACCTCAAGCCTGTGCCGCATGACAGCTCAGCTGAGGTGCTCTCAGATCAGCGAGCCGACCCGCCGCTGTGGCACGGGGCGGCTGGATAGCATCAGCGATATATGCGGGCCGGGGAGGAGCGCGCCAGCGGGCGTTCGCTCAGCGCGAACCAGGAGCTTTCGATCGGGCAGATGGTGCGCGCGAATCGGCCGTACCGTTTGGTGCGCGACCTGTCGAAGGTGCTGGTGGCGACGCTTGCGAGCGCCGGGTTCTTCGTCATCAACTCAAATGCTTGGGGGATCGCAGACCAGCTCACGGTGCCCAGCCTGCTGCTCATCGCGCTGCTGGCCGTCGGCGGTCTCGGGGTCTGGCTCGTGGTCGCCCACTCGCTCTGGGAGCAGCCTTCTCAGTCGCACGACCGCGCGCTCACGCAGCGGGCCAACGCGGCTACCGCGCTTACGTTGCTGCTGGGATTGCTCTTCAGCTACCTGGTGCTCTACGCCCCCGTTTTGGCTGCGATGGCGCTCGTGGTTCCGGAAGGGTTCATGACGTCCAACCTCGGACATCCCGCAGGCGTCGGCGACTACCTCGCCGCTGCCTGGTTCGCCGCCTCGATGGCGACCGTCGTCGGGGCGATCGGCTCGGGGCTTGAGAGCGACGAAGAGGTGCGCGACACGATCAGCCGCTACCAGGTCCGGCCCCCACCCGAGTCTCGGTAGCGGCGTACGGCCGAGAGCCTCGAACGCGCGCGAGCCCTATCGCTTCCATGCACCACACGCCCGCTCGGGCCCAGAACCCGAATGCTGCGGGCGCAGACGGGCTGCCCGAAAAGCCGAAAGCCCTGCGATTGCAGGGCTTTCGTATAGCGGGGGCGGGATTCGAACCCGCGACCTTCGGGTTATGAGATCGCCCGAACCGCCTCACCTCACGCCTACGGCCGCATGACAGCTCGGTTGAGGTGCTCTCAGATAGCCCATGTCCGCTCAACATGGAACCACGAATGGAACCACGACGGAGCGCGAATGGTCCGACGGGATCATGGGGCGTGAAGACCCGGCCTTGCGAGAAGAGCTCGCCGGGTCGATCTCCTTCGCGGCCCGTCGCTAAGCGTCGCGCGGGTGCGGTGGCCCTCGAGCGGGGTCGAAGGGCTTGGCCGCCGCCCGGCGCACCCGGCCCGTGGTCGCGGGACGCTCGGTTCAGCTCTGGACCCGCTGCTCTGGAGTCGATGCGGGACGCTAGGAGGCCTTCTCGGGGTGCGTCCCGACGCCAGGCCTGACGTGGTGCAGGTGCCGTGCGTCGACGAGTGCTCCTACAACCCCTATGGCCGTAGCGTGACCCAGATCCCCTCGCTGGCTACGGCGACGCTCTGTGGCCGGTGCTCGACCGGGATGGTCTTGACGACCTCGTTCTTACGCGGGTCGATCTTGGCGACGGAGCGATCATCGGCGTTCGCGACCCAGATCGCCCCTTCGCCGACCGCCACGGCAACCGGGCTCTCGCCGACGGAGATCGCCCTGATCACCGAATTCGTCTGCGGGGCGATGCGGGAGATCGAGCCGTCGGCTCGGTTCGCCACCCAGACCGCGTCGTGGCCCGCGGCGATTGCGACCGGGTCGTTCCCCGTACGGATCTTGCGGATTGTCCTGCCGCTATCCGGATCGATTCTCCTGACGAGGTTCTGTTCGTTGTCGGTCGCCCAGACGGAGCCGAAACCGGAGGCGAGGGCTGCCGGCGCCCGTGGGAGCGGGACGGATCTCACGATTCGCGATTTCGCTGAGCTGCGTTCGTAGTCGATTCGGGCGAGGCCCTGGGGAACGTTTGTTGCCACCCACGCGGTCTCCCCCTCAGCCGCGAGCCCGCAACGCGTGGCCGTCTGTAGGGGAGCCAACCGAGGGGCCTCGCTAGGGAACGCGTGCTCGAGGGGAACCTCTTGGTCGAGCTCGATGCCACCCTCTGCGGCGGTGTAGATGTGCAGCAGCTTCCCGGGGTCGCCTCCGATCGAGCAGCCGTCCGCGACCCACACCTCACCGGCGGCGGTGGCGACGTTGTCGGGCGTATCTCCGATTCCGTAGCTTCGGATAACCCGTCTGGTCCCCGGGTCGATCCGCGAGATGGTCGAGCTACCGACGCTGAGCACCCACACACCCCCCGGCCCTTCCGCAATCGGACCGGGACTGGGGTCGAGCTCGATCGCCGCAGCAACTTCATCCCGGGCGGGATCGATGACCGCCACGGAGTTGCGCGGAATCGCCGGCTCGTCGGAGTCGCGTCCGGTGAGCAGCAATGCCGCAGCGACGCAGACGATGGCCGCCGCGAGCACCACCACTCCACGCCGCACCCCCGGCCGCTTGCTGGGCGGGAGCGTCTTCGGTTCGGGATCGAGCGCGGGGTCGTGACTGAGGACTCGGCGCTGGAGGTCACGTAGCGCCGGTCCGGGCTCGAGACCGAGTTCGGAGACGAGCGTCTGACGGGCGCGGCGGTATGCGTCCAGCGCGTTCGCCTGGCGTCCTGAGCGGTAGAGGGACAGCATGAGCTGACCCCAGAGGCGCTCCCTGAGGGGATAAGCAGAGACCAGCCGCTGGAGTTCGTCCACGAGCTCGGCGCTACCGCCTGCGGCGAGATCTGCATCGATCCTGTCTTCAAGGGTGACCACCCGCAGGTCCTCCAAGCGAGCGGCCTCGGCTTGGATTGATGGCTCCGAGGAGATGTCGGCGAACGCGTCGCCACGCCAGAGCTCAAGCGCCTTTCGCAGCTTGTCCGCGCTCGCGTCTGGGTCGCCCCGCTCGAGCGCGGAGCGTGCCGCTTCCCGCAACCGTTCGAAGCGCCCCAAGTCGACCTGCTCGGGGTCGATCTCGAGGACGTATCCCGGTCGGCACGTCGCGATTACACCCGGGCCCAGCGCCTTGCGCAATCCCGAGATGTGCCCTTGGAGCGCGGTCGCTGCCGTCGCAGGTGGCTGCCCATTCCAGAGCTGGTCGATCAGCCGGTCGCTCGAGACGATTCGGTTCGCGTCAAGCACTAGAAGCGCCAGAACGGCGCGCTGCTTCCCACGGCCAAGCGAGACGGCGCGCCCGTCTTTCCATACTTCGACCGGCCCAAGAATGCGGAACTCCATCGAGCGCTCGCGTTCACGCTAACAGCGTCATATCGGGCCGTGAACGCTCGTTAGCGCCGCGTTAGTCGAATTTTGGGGCGCCGTTAGACGGCGCCTCGAGACTCGCTCAATGTCGAGTCAGCGAAATAGATGGGAGCGGCAATGAGCGAACGAGCACCACGGGTTGCGGCCATACTGGCGACAGCGGCGCTGTTTGCGGGAGCCGCCGGGACGGTGGGGGCGAGCCCGTCGAGCGTCGACCAGCGGACCGGCGCGACGCAGGTGCCCGAGCGGGCCTGGATGCGTGCGCTGCGGATCCGAAGCGAAGCGCTTAACCGGATCTACGTGCTGGCCCCAAGGCACGCGCTCGGAATCCGAGGCGAGGCCCTGAACCGCATTTACGGCCTCCATGACGGCGAGCGCTCCCAGGCTGGCGGATCGTAGGGTGGCGCTCACGGAGACGATCAGTGGGTGCACGGTCATCCACTCTTCCGAGGCGTCCGAGCCGGTACGCATCGAACCCTCCCTGGTTCGTGGGGCGTTCCTGGCTCAAGCTGGGATGTTCCCGCCGAGCCAAGCCGGACCGCCCCTTCACCTTCACCCGCACACCGACGAGATGTTCTATATCGCGGACGGAGACGCCACGTTCCACCTCGGCGACTCTGGACTGCAGCTGTCCGCAGGCGCCGTTGTCATCGTGCCGCGGGGCACTGCGCACACCGTATGGAACTCGGGGGGCCGTCCGTTGCGAGGCCTGCTGGTGATCTCGCCCGGTGACGCCGAGCACCAGTTCGTTCCCCAAGGACCCGCTCGCGCTAGGGATCCATCGAGACGCTCACGAGCGCAGCACCGAGCTCGCGGAGGTTCATGACCCGGCTGAACACAGGGACCCCCATCGAGCGGAAGACCACCAGGGAGTAAAAGTGCCGCGAGGCGGACGACCACGATGACGATGGGCAGCTTGTTCGAGAGGACACCTTGGAACCACGGCGCTCCGTTCGCACCGGCCCCCCAGAAATCGCAAAACCCGCCTGGCGAGAGGCGGGCTTTGCAGTAGCGGGGGCGGGATTCGAACCCGCGACCTTGGTTATGAGATTCGCGAGAACCGCCTAAGGTCCGGCGTGCCGCCGCATGACAGCTCGCCTGAGGTGTTCTCAGATCAGCCCAGATCCGCTCAATGTGGAACCACGAATGGAACCACGGGCAGCTGGTTTTACCAGGACCACGACATCGGCGGACCGCACTAGCGCCGCGCTAACGCCTCGAGGCCCGCCAGGCGGGCCTCGAGGCAAGACAACTGGTCAGCTCGTCAGGGGTGGGCCGGCCCGTATCGGCTCGCCGGTTTCTGGCAGTTCGTGCTCGTGCTCGTCACGCAGGAGCCGGTGGCGTTCCTCGGCGACGATCTCCTGAAGCTCTGCCTCGATCAGGACGTCGGGTGGGAAGGGCATGGGCCGGGCCACCACGGGAGCGGATCCGCCGCCGCGGCGCCGCCAGAGAAGCGCGACGAGCGCCGCCATGCCCATCAGTCCGAGCAGCGCGAATGCGATCGTGGGGAGGGCCGGAGCGCGCCCGTCGGCAGCGACGCCATCTGGTGCCCGCAGCGCCGGAATCGGCGTGGGAGCCACCCGCTCGGGGACGGGCCCGCGGCCGAACTGTGGTCGAGTGCTTTCAACTCGGGGCGCCACGGTCTCTCCGCGCGACGCTCGCGTGCTCAGGGGGTCTGCCGATGTCGTCTCGGCGCGCCCGTCGAAGGCTGGAGCGGCGGTGGCCGGAGTTGTCGTCGAGACCGGAGCTGCTCCAGTCTCGACGGGGTCGGGCGCCGGCACGGGCGTGCGCGGCGCGCGAGAGCGCTCGCGGCCCTTCGGGTCGCGCCCGGCGGGCGTGTCCGGGCTGCGACGTGGGGCTGACGTGGGCTTCTCCTCCTCCGCCCCCGAGCCGGGTGTTGCTGGGGTCTCCGTCGGAGCGTCCGCCGGTGGCGGAGGCGGCGGGCGGTACTCAATTATCGTGTTGGCCAGCCACGGGCCGCCCTCTTCGTCGTGGGACACGACGGTGCTCACCTCGACCCGCATGGTCCGCTGGCCGAGGTCCGGCATCACGAACCTGCCCTGAGGCTTCGTCTCGGTAACCGTGCTCCCAGACTGCACGGTTCGCCCCGCGATCTTCACGTCGCCGTACTCGGCCCCAGCCTCGGCGTTCGCGAGTGTCCAGTGGACCACGTCGCCCGGCTGCGCGCCTGCCTGACTAAGAGACAGATAGGGGTTGTTGCACGCCCGCGCGACACCTGGGCCAGCGGCGAGTGCCGCCACCGTGACGGCGGCGACTGCTAGTACACGCAGGCGGGTGGTGCGGATAGGTCCTCCCTGAAGACGCCGTCAGGAAGACAACACCTGCGAGGCGCGCGTGTCAAGGCCTCGTTCGACGCAGCACCTCAATCCGCTCGGAGTCTGAGACGGCCCCGAGGCAGCGCTCCGACTGTCCGACGCGAGCGCGGTATACGAGCGTCCGGCGGGGCCTGAAGCGAACAGCGAAGTCGCCGTCGGAGTCCGTCCTCCGTCGCGCGAAAGTCGAGAAGCGCGCTCGGCCGGGGCGCCGGCGCTGGAGCTCGACGGTCTGATTCGGGACGCATCCAGCCTGGTCGCTGAAGGCCTCCAGCACCCCCGCGAGCCGAACTCGCGCTGTGCGGCTGGCCCTATCGCGACGTGTGTCGCGGACCCTGCGCCTGCTCGCGGCAAGACTCAGGCTACGCCCGGCCAGGACGGCAGCGGTACCGCCACCGCCGCCACCGCCGCCACCGCCGGTGGGCGGCGGGGCCACCGGGGCGGGCGAGTTGTCGCTCCGCAGCAGGTAGATGCGACCCTGCCCCGGATTTGGTGGACCCGTGCACGGCGAGCAGGTGACAGGCGCGCCGGGGTCGTAGCCGCCGGATCCGATCGCGAAGTCGAGGAAGCCGTCGTCGTTCAAGTCGCCCATCGGTGCGAGCGCGCGCCCGAACCCCGCGCCTGGCTGATTGGCCGGATCGGAGATCGTCTGCAGCACCTGCTCGCTGAGCGGGCTGAAGATATGCACGTCGCTCACGACATCATCGACAACCTGGGGGGCGTGCGGGCCGTATGCGCCGATGGCGACTTCCTTCCGCGAGTCTCCCGCGACATTCCCCACGCCGGCGGAGGACGTCCCGAAGTTGCCGATCTTCGCGGGTGTGGGATCGTCGAGCTTGCCGATCTCGTAGTGGTTGGCACCGCCCGAGCGGAAGTCGCCGCTGAGAACGTAGCCGCGGCCCTGCGCATGGAATTGCACGTCTTGAATCATCGCGCCCTGGTACACGTCGGGCGCGGTGCTGCTGCCGGCGTCGCCGAGCGCTGGCTGGTTGTAGTTGGAGAAGGCGAAGACCGCACTCTGCTGCGGCTGCGGGTGGTTGTAGATGTCAAGGACACGCCCCGTCGCCCCGTCGATGGCCAGCGCGACACCCACATCTCCCAGGCCCGCGGAGTCAACGCGGTGGGAGGAGAGGATGAATTCCGGCTTGCCGTCGGGAGTGGTCGTGTTGCCCGCGTTGAGGCAGAGGTACGAGTCTGGGTCGTCCCCTGGAGCCACCGGCGTGCTGTTGTTGCACTTCCCGAGATCGCCGACCGGGGCCACCGAGTAGCCGAGCGCCTCTCGATGGAAGCGTGAGTTCACGATGTCGAGGTCATCTTGGACCATCGGGTTCTTGATCGTGTAGAGCGTCGTCTCGAGCGGCGTGCTCGGGGACAGACCGACCAGGTCCTCTCCGCGATAGACGAAGTAGCGCCCCGTCTGGAAGCACACAGCCGTCGTGCAGTTGGGGTTTTCGGCCGGATTGGTGCCGGCGGTGCCATCGGTGAAGTCGGATGCCCCGACGCCGATGTCGGGCTTGCCGCCCCCATCGAGGTCGCCACGCGCTGTGAAGGACGTGGCCGAGTAGGCACACGGGTTCTGGTCGATCCCTCCGATGATGAAGGGAGCTCCGCCGAAGTTGTCGCATGGCGGCTGGCCCGAGGGCGATAGGACGGTTCGGCCGAACCCGGGGCCCTGCGAGGCGGACGGGAGGTTCTCGGCCTGCTCCGCGCGATCGGCGGCGGGCATGCGGATGCGTTTTACAACGGTGCCGGTCGCGCCGTCGAGTACGTAAACCATCCCCATGTCGTCGCCGTTGACGATGTCCACTCCGATGGCAGACGCGATGTGATCAGGCACGCCGTCCGGCGTGTCCATGGCGAGCTGCGTCGCGGTGCAGTCCTCGCCCGGAGCGTCGCCCCGCGCCACCGCACCCGGACAGCCCACGAGGTCCGCGATCTTGCCGACGAAGGTGCCGAAGGCGTCTGGGTTGTCGCCGCTGCCGCCGGCATCGGGGTCGGGGGCCGGAATTCTGTGAAGCAGCGATCCGTCAGCGCCGCTGAAGACGAACACCTCGCCCGTGATCGTCGCGTGCTCATCGATGCCGACGAGCACGTCGTCCTTACCGTCACCGTTCACGTCGCCGCCGTTTACGAGCCCGTCGCCGAAGCGCTCGTTGACGTCGGGGGTGGGGTTGTCGATCACCTGCACCTGATAGGTGCGCGGAAGGTCCGCGGTCGCGGTCGGGGCCATGGCCAGGACGCTCGCTACGGCAGCTGTCGCCATAACCAGTGCGCGTCCGAGTGGACGCAGGTCGCGCAGAATCATGCTTCCCTCCGATCGGCCACGCCAACCCGTTTCGGCGCGGTCGCGCGACCCTAAAAGGCCTGCACGCGCCCGGTAAGTGTCGGACTCACCTACGCGCCGCGGTCCGCCCTGGCCTGCGCCGGATCTCTACAAACTCGGCGTAGCGCCGCAGAAACAGGTCGAGGAGGTCGGACGCCTCAGCCAGTGCCCTCGAGGAGCGATGCAGCTCCTCGACTCCGGCACGACTGAGCTCATAGATTCGGCGGTCCGGCCCTGTCCCTGAGCGCTCCCAGGCGGAATGGACGAACCCGTCCTGCTCGAGCGCCCGGAGCGCCCTGTAGAGCCGGCCCGGGTCGTCGCGCTGGAACCCGAGCGGCCGCATGCGCTCGAGCAGGTCGTACCCGTGCGCCGGTTGCTCGCGCAGGAGCAGGAGGATGCATGGGCGCAGGAAATTCCGCGGCAGCGCCGGATCAGGAGCTGACACCCGTCCGCTCCTCCAGGCAGCGAGCCGCCTCCTCTGGCGAGTCATGGCACCAGCAGTCGTCGTCGCAGTCGCCGTGCGTGGGCCGCGTCAGCTCGGCGAACTCCGCGGCGAATGTCCGCTTGCCGAGCTCGGTCCCGCGTTCCGTGAGCCCATAGCCGTTGGCAACGCTCTCGAGGTAGCCGTCGCGCACGAAGCGCTCGAGGTAGGGCCCGAGCGTGTCGGGCGACACCGCAAGGAAGCGGGCAAGCTCGGCGGCCACCGGGGCGACGGCGATCCCCTCGGAGCGCATCCAGTACATCGCCTGGAGCACCTCGTCACGGACGCGAAGTGCCTCGAGCTCGCTCATCCCGCGGCTGCCACCGGCACGAGCCTCGGCGCGATGTCCTCGATCGCCTCGACGAACGGCATCTCGGGGTCGTGCTCGAGCGGCGAGACGCCGGCCTGCTCGGCGGCCTGCATACCCTCGTCGAACGGCACCGCGCCGATCACCTCGAGCTCGTGCGCCTCGGCGAACTCGCGCACCGCCTCGAGCTCACGCTCGTCGCGGATCTTGTTCGCGAGCAGGACGACGCGGTCAAGGCCAAGCTCGTTCGCGAGTGCGGCCATACGACGTCCGGTCTCGAGCGACTTGTAATACGGCTCGACGACCGCCACCAGCACGTCCGCATACTTCGCCGTGCCGCGGCGCAAGTGTTCAGGGGAGGCTTCGGTGTCGAGGATGGTCACGTCGTCGTCTGTGTCCGGCAGCTCCCCGATCAGGGTCCGCACGGTGGCGTGCATCCCGCACAGGCACCCCTGGCCCGCCTCCTCGGGGCCGGGATGCGCCATCACCAGCAGCGTGGTCCCGTCCGGTCCGGTGAGCGAATGCGACGCGCGCACCTCATCGACGGATTTCGTGAGCTCGATCCCATGCTCGCCGCGGCGGGCGAGGTCCCGGGGCAGCGTTGGCAAGGACCCCCACTGATCCGCCGGCACGCCGAGCGTCAAGGCAAGATTCGGGTTCGAGTCGCCGTCGATCGCGAGCACACGGAGACCGCGCCGCGCGAGCACCCGCGCCAACGTCCCGGAGACGGACGTCTTGCCGGAGCCACCCTTGCCTGCCACCGCGAGCTTCATCCAGGCCCCAAGGCTACAGCGCGCTGTCGCCGTGCGGGGCGGCTTGAGCCGAGCGTGCTGATCAGTGACGCAAGGTTCCGCGCGGCCCGCGGATCGTGGCCGGGGATGAAATCGTCTACGTGCGGAAGCGCCACCCGCATGCCGACCGCCAGAGGTTGGTCGTGGAGCATGCCGGGTCGAGGATTCAGCCATGCCAAGCGGCGGCACTGGAGGCGGAGCCGCTCCAGTTCCCGCACGAGCACGTCGGGGTCGCCGCGGTCCCAGCCATCGGAGACGATGATTACGACGGCTCCGCGGGCGAGCCCGAGGCCGGCGTAGCTCTCGTTGAACTCGCGGAGGGCATGGCCGATGCGCGTGCCCCCAGACCAATCCGGGACCGCCTCGCGGGCCCGCTCGAGTGCCTGCGAGATGTCGCGGCCGGACAGCTCCACGGTCACTCGGGTAAGCCGGGTGGCGAACACGAAGGCTTCGGCGCGGATCCCCGCCATCACCGCTGCCTGGAGAGAACCGAGCAGAGCGCGTGAGTAGCGGTCCATCGACCCGGAGACATCGCACACGAACAGCACGCGGCGCGGGCACCGAGCAGCCCTCGTGAAGGCCGGGCGCAGGGGCTCACCATCGGTGGCCATCGCGCGCCGGAGGGTCCGGCGAACATCGAGCCGGCCCCTCCGAGAATTCGCCCGCAGGCGCCGGGAGCGGCGCGTGGGTGCAACCCTCCGCAGATCCTCGGCGAGCCGGCGCACCTCCGCGACCTCCTCGCCACGGAAGGACAGCGGGTCCGCCGCCGCCGCGTGCTCTTCCGGGCTGTACGCGGCCAGGACGCCGCGGCGCTCACCGCGTCCGGCTTCCTCGCCTGGCGCCGTCGGGATCTCCCGCGCGGCCGGTGCTGACTCACCGCCCAGCAGATGACCCGAACGCAGCTCGGTTCGGTACTGCGGCAGAGACTCGCCGCCGTGCTGGGGCCCTGGCATCCGCGGGTCGCTCTCGCCGTGCTCGACGCCGTGCTCGCCCAACATCAGCTCCTCGCCCGCCCAGAAGCGCGCAAACAGCTTCTCGAACACCCCCAGCTGCTCGGGACCGGTGACGAATGAGGCCCGCGCAGCCCAGTACACCTGCCCACGGCTGCGAGGGTCGACCTCCGCGAGAACGCGGCAGAAAAGCAGCTCACGGTCGACGCTCGCCGGTACGCCGGCGTCGCGTAGGGCGCGCCCCAGCGCCACGGCCGCATGCAGCGCGGCGAGGTCATGGAGCTGCATCGGCACCCCCCTCGCTCCCGCGGGCATGTTCCCCGAGCTTGGCGAGCGCGCCAGCTCGCCGCACCCGCTCGAGGTCCTCGCGTGACTTCAGGAGCGACCCGAGAGTGCGGTCCGCGGTGTCAGCGTCCACCTCGTCGCGGCCGAGCTCGGCGAGGCAGCGGGCCCAGTCGAGGGTCTCTCCGACGCCCGGAACGCGGTAGAGGTCGAGCCAGCGCAGCTCCTGCACGAAAGCGCAGACCTGGTGCAACAGCGCCTCGGAGGCCTGGGGGAGCCTCATCCGCGCAATCGCGACCTCACGGCTCAGCTCGGGGTGCTCGATCCAGTGGTAAAGGCAGCGCCGCTTGAGCGCGTCGTGCAGGTCGCGGGTGCGATTCGAGGTGATTACGACGGTCGGCGGCCGCTCCGCGCGCACGACGCCAATCTCGGGGATCGTGACCTGGAAGTCCGAAAGGAACTCGAGGAGAAAGGCCTCGAACTCGTCGTCGGCCCTGTCAAGCTCGTCGATGAGCAGCACCGCGCCCGGCGCCGCCAGCGCCTCGAGTAGCGGGCGTCGCACCAGGAACTCCTCGGAGTAGAGCGGGGTCGTGCCACCCGCCCGCAGGTGAAGCAGTTGCCGCGGATAGTCCCAGTCGTAGACCGCGTGGTGGACGTCGATGCCCTCGTAGCATTGAAGGCGCAGAAGCGGCGTGCCGGCGACCCCCGCCAGCGCCTTCGCCAGCTCCGTCTTGCCAACGCCGGGCTCGCCCTCGACGAGCAGCGGCTTGCCGACGCGGAGCGCGAGGAAGGCGACCGTCGCGAGTCCCTCATCCACGAGGTAACGCTCGTGCGCGAGCCCTTCCCGCAGCTCGTTAATGGACTCAGGCGGCGGCATCCTCGAGCCAGCCACACACGGTGCGCTCGACCTCGCGGGCAGCTATGTCCAGGGCCCGCTCGACCGCCGGAGACAGTCCCTCGCCCAGTTGGTCGATCTCGGCGGGTTGGCACCCGATGATCACGATCCGCTCCGGAAGGACACCGAGTCCCTTCGCGGTCGTCAGGACCCGTTCCGGGTTGGCGAGATGCACGTCAGGGACGTGCACGGCCTCGCCAACCTCCGGCACGACGGAGACGACGGTGCCGGGCGGCGCGCCGGTGTCCATGGCATCCACCAGCACGAGGCCGTCCCAGCCCGCCATCAGCTCCTGAAGCAGTGCGATGCCACCAATCCCTGTCTCGACGACGTGTGCGCCCGCAGGGAGGTTTAAACGGTCCGCCACGGCCGGCCCGAAACCGTCGTCTCCGCGCAGAACGTTCCCGACGCAGCCGACGAGCACGCGCGTCAAGCGACGTTCACCGCCACCTGCACGGCGCCGTCCCGCACGGCCACCGGTATGACGGCGAGCCCCGCCTGACCGGCATCGTCCACCCGCCTGCCACTGCGCGCGTCGTACGCGCAGTTGTGCCAGGGGCAGACCAGCACTCCATCTTCGGTCAGCCGCGACCCCTCGAGCGGAAGGCCGTCGACGGCGCAGCCGTTCCGGAAGGCAAAGACCTCGCCTCCGACGGCCGCGAGCAAGATGGGCGCCTCGTCGAGTACCAGCGCCCTCAGCTGCCCGGGGGCAGGTGGATCGACATCTGCGAAAACCGGGCGGCGCAGGTCATCGATCTGAAGCAGCGTTGCGCCCGCCGGTTCCTCCGCGACGACCTCGCGGAATCCCGGGTAGCCGGCCCGAAGCGCTTCCTCGATGCCCCGCCGCAGCGTCATGGCCGAGGCTGCGCACCCGTGGCAAGCCCCGCTCATCCGCACGCGCACCACTCCGTCCTCCACCGCAAGCAACTCGACCTGGCCGCCGTGCGAGTGGATGTACGGGCGAACCTGCTCGAGGGCCTCCTCCACGAGCTCCTCGTCATCCGCGTCCAGAAGCGCGTACATCGCCAGCAGCGCCTGTGCCGCGGGATGCTCCGCATTGCCCTCGGCAAGCGCCGCGATGCCCGGTCGGTGTACCGCAGCGATCAGCTCCAGCATGATCAGG
>Ga0126309_10000377_pt1 | contig 15001 bp, 12 predicted proteins | sample Plot56_FD_92541 | JGI IMG/M metagenome (GOLD analysis project Ga0126309, IMG submission 92541) | Serpentine soil microbial communities from UC McLaughlin Reserve, CA, USA - Plot56 | ecosystem: Environmental > Terrestrial > Soil > Grasslands | place: USA: UC McLaughlin Reserve, Lake County...
GTCGCCTTTCGCCCCTCCTCCTTGAGACCGGGATTGCTCTGGAGCGCATCGTAGGCAGCACGAAGCTTCCTATGGAGCGCCGCCTTCGACAGAGCTTCGTCCGCACGCGCGGTCCCGGTCGCCGCCACGGCGACAACGCACAAAGCGGTCAGCAAGTTACGTGTCTTTTGTTGCATAGAAACCAACCTCTCCGTCTGGGTTCCAGCCAAGCCGGATCATCCGGCTCGGTACAACGCACAGCAGCGGGGCGGGCTCCAGCGCCCGGATCGACGTGAACAGCCACGCCGGCCGATGTCCAGGGTTGCGAGCTCGAAGTGGTTTGGGTGGGAAAACTCTGGCCCAAAAAGATCTGGTGCGCGCCGGGGACGAAAGCGAGCCGGCGTTCCGTGCCCTCCGGGGATTACGGCCGGAACGCGGTCTTCACCAGGAGCAGATCAGATCGGCTCATCCGGCACCGAGCCGCGCGCGCGCCGCGTCCGCCGTGGCGGCGAGCTCCGCTTCATTGGTGATGCACACGCCAAGATCGCGCAGCAAGCCATCGCCCAGGTCATAGATCCAACCATGCACCGCCAGCGCCTTGCCGCGCGTCCAGGCGTCGCGCACGACCGTCGTCTGGCTGACGTTCACAACCTGCTCGATGACGTTCAGCTCACAAAGACGGTTGTGACGTTGCTCCTCTGTGTCCAGCGCCTCCAGGTGCTCCTGGTATCTCGTCCGGACGTCCTGGACATGGCGCAACCAATTGTCGACGAGGCCAAATCGATCATTCCGCAGAGCCGCCAGCACGCCACCGCAACCATAATGGCCGGAGACAATGATGTCGCTGACGCCGAGCACGTCCACCGCAAACTGAATGGTCGAGAGGCAGTTCAAATCCGTATGAACCACCAGATTGGCGACGTTGCGGTGCACGAACATCTCCCCAGGGAGAAGGCCGACGATCTGGTTGGCCGGAACCCGGCTGTCGGAGCACCCGATCCAGAGATACCGGGGCGCCTGCTGATCGGCCAGGCGCTGAAAAAATTCGGGATCGGCACGGGTCATCTCCGAAGCCCATGCGCGGTTGTTTTCGAACAGGTGAGCCAGAAGGCGCATTTCGTTCCACCCCTCCCCTTCGATCAATCCTTGGCCGCCGGCCCGAACAAATGGCGCAGCACCTGCGGAGCCAAAGCGCGATAGATCGTTCCATGGGTTAGATCCGGCCGTGGTTTGTACTCCCAATGCAGCCCCGCCGGAGCGCCCGCGCGGAGCACGTCCGCCAGACGCACGGCCGCCGAAGCGATGTCCTCCTCGTCGGCGGACGACAGATACAGGGTCTTGCGCAGGTCCGTCCGCGCCTTGAGACGCTCGCCGGCCTTCCGCACCAGCTCCTCGTGGTTCCACCAGAGGCTCGGGCTGAGAGCGATATAGGTGTCGAACATCTCCGGCTCCAGGAAGAACGTCTCGACGATGAACAGACCCGCCAGGGACTCGCCGATGATCGCGGTCTCATCCGTCACACGGTACCGGCGGCGCACCTCCGGCATCAGCTCATCGCGGATGAAGTCGCGGAACACAGCCGAGCCGCCCACGCGCGGAGCGATCTTGCGGTCCTCCTCCACCTCGGTCGGCCCGGTCACGTCGCGCCGCCGCTCGGTGTTCTCGATCCCGACCACAATCATCGGCCGCATCTCGCCGACCCGGATCCCGGCATCGACAGTAGCGGCGATGTGCGGGAAGTCCTCCTGCACCCCGCCGTCCGGCATATACAGCACCGGATAGCGCACGGCACCCGCCGCCTCGTAACTCGGCGGCAGATAGACGTTGATGTGCCGGGTCTCCTTGAGCCCCCTGGACTCGATCGGGAACGGCTCATGAGCCGGCACCGGCTCGTCCACAGCCAAGGCCGGGACGGCCCAGGCGACGACGATTGCGGCAAACAGGAACAGGACGGCCAACTTCATCAACTTCTGCATCGGAACCCTCTCCAGGGCGGGTGGATTGCGCCCGTGCCGGGATTGTAGTGGCGGGTGGTCAGGGGATCAACCGAGGCAGGCGCCAGCGAACACATCCGCGACCCGTCGTATGAGGTCAGGGATGTCGGGCTGCTCTTCGGTGCTCACCTCGACCAGAGAGCCCAAGCCCAGGGGTCCCAAAGACGCTTGCAGATCGAAGTTGGCGACCAGCTCAGCGTAGGACCACCGATCATCCAGATGGCCCGGGTGTCGCTTCCGTGCCAGGAAGCGCGCCGCGGCTGCCTGGGCACTGCACCGGCAGTGCACCTCGACCTTGAATCCGGGCAGAGGATCCAGCCAGTCGGTTGGAGTGCCCGAGTCCGCAGTCGACTGCGGATGCTTCCACCAGGACGTGAGCACGGCACCCGCTGACTGCTCGGCGCGCTGCCGAAACGACGCATCCGCTTCCTGGCTGAGGTGTCTCCGCCACCGCGCGTCACCGACGCCCTTGCTGTCGAAAAGCGTTTCCAAGAACTGATCTTTGTCGAGCAGTGGAAGGGAAAACGCCTGAGAGAGCGCCCGGGCGAGCGTTGATTTGCCGCTTGCAGGAAGGCCGCTGAGGACGACGTAGCGGTTCATTGGAGAGGCCTGACGTTTCTATTCCAGGTCGGGAAAAGGCCCCAAAGGGGCCAGAGCGTGTAGCCCGGGGCAGAGCGAAGCGGCGACCCCGGGTTAAGAAAGTGCGACCACACCGAACATGAGCAGGGTGGTGCCGAGCGAGATTAGTATCTTTGCGCGCAATGGTGGTGTCCAAGCTGTCTTTATTTTGATATCTTCACTAGCCGGTCTTCTGCGCTTAACGTGGGATGAGCCCACGCATCCTCAAAGTGATACTTCTTGTATCTGCGGTATATGTCGATATCGGAGCCGGTATTTCTCAGCAATAGGCTGAAATTGAAGATCCCAGGCTGCATATAAAGATAAGGATTTAGCAACATGAAGTCTCCAGTGGCAATCATGAAGCACGTTGGCGCCCCCTTGAAGAACCTCCAAGTCAGGCGCTCCCGAGCGCGGTGGCTCTTCCGAATTTTTACAAGCTCCTGCCTACACCTCTTGAGCTCACTCTTGATGACCCCATTCTCGGCACCCTCTTGTTTTTCTCGATAGGAGATGAATTCGGGATGGGTAAGAAGAAGCCGAATCTTCGTGTCAGCGCTTGCTTGTAGCTTTTTTCCAAGGAGCTCTCTTGGATCAATTCCGAGCCCCTTCCTAAAGCCCTCAAGAGTAGAGGCAACGATTGATATTTCATGACCCTGTTCCCAGAAGCGGAAGAACTCAAGAAAGGCGGCAGCACGTGAAGGGTATACACCTAAGATACCGAGCTTTGATGCTGAGGCGAGGAGTGCTTGAGGTCCACCAGGGATCAAAAAGGCTGAGCTGAGCTTGCCGATGATCTCCTCTTTGAGGCGAGGGATCTGCACGGAGCAATCCCGCAGATCCTTGAAGGTAGCCCAAGTACACAGCTGTGGCAGAATCCCCCCAATCTCTACTCCTTCCCGGCAAATAGCCACAACTGGCTTGCCGAGAGTGTGAGCCATGGCAATCTCGCCCTGCACAAATGCGGAATCGCCATCGCTATCGAGAGCAATCACAACGAGACAGTCAGACTCTGCAATCTTATCCTTGAGCGCATAAGCCAAAACACCGATCTTGGGCTCCTCAGAGATGTAGGCTTCGAACTCACCCTCAAGCATGTTGGCAATAGCCCGCACATCGTCGTGCACTGGGAAACGGCAGCTTATGAACGCACGGAACCGCATGTGTCACCTCTCTACGGCCGCGCCGGCCATCTGCGCGCAGGATTCCGCACAGCGCAGGCAGACGTCGGCGCATTCCTGCATCTTCGGGTCGTTGCCCAGCCGCTGGCAGTCGCTGGCGCAGCGCTGGCACACCTCGGAGCAGGCGTGGCAGGTCTCCATGTGCAGCTCGGAGCCGCGGATCATGAAGTTGGCGCTGGTCTCGCAGATCTCGGCACAGTCGAGCAGCATCCGGATATGAGCGGCCTCGGCATGCTGGCCGCCCTTCTCCAGGCAGTGTGGAACGGTCTGCAGGCAGACCTCGTGGCACTCCTGGCAGAGCGCGATACAGCGTTCCATCTCGTGGGTTTGTTGTGGCATGAGGGCACCTCCTTGCGGTTGGACTGCTTCACCACAGTCGGTGTTGGGGGGACCTGCGGAGGCGGGTCCGCGCGGAGGGGCCCGTTTCCGTGGAATCTCAGGTTGGAAAGCCTGCAGAGAGCTTGCCAGCGATTCAAGGGATGTTTCGGAGCAAAGTCAGCGCCTCTGGGGCCTACCCGGGCGCCACCGCCACCGGCAGCCCCGCATCCACCCACGCCTTCCACCCACCTTGCAGCGCCACCGCCTTCGGCCAACCCGCCTTCCGGAGCTCGAGCGCCACACGGGCGCTCGTGGCTTCGTCCCGTCAGGCACAGAAGGCGACCAGCCAGGCCTCCCGCGGCAGGTGCAGCCGCTCCGCTTCCTGCACGGATCGCTCAGGGTCCAGCCGGGCTGTACCCGGAGCGATCTGGCCGCTCGTCTCATAGGACCGGGCGGCGCGCACGTCGAGGACGACCACCGGTTCTCCCGCCTCTTGCAGGCGGAGCATCTCGGCAAGATCGATCTTCTCCGGAGCTGTCGACGCGGCCGGCGCGAGGGCTGCGGCGGGTGCGGCGGGGCGCTCGTCTCCGCTCTCCCGCAGCGGCTCCTCGCGGCTCTGGCTCGGCAGGAGCATCAGAGATCCGCCATGCAGCACGACCGAAAGCAGGACGACCAGGCTGCACAACGCGAAGAGCCGGTCGCTTCCGGGCATGCCGGCGAAGACCGTCACGAGCACGAGGAGCAGCGAGCTCAAGCCCCGCGGCCCGAACCACGAGATCAGCAGCAGGCTGCGCCGCTCGAGACGGGTCGGCCAGAGCGACGCCAGGAAGGCGACGGGCCGGACGATCACCACGGCCACGGCGAACAGCACCTCCCGCCATCCGGCACCGACGAAACCGGTCCAGATGAGCGAGCTGCCGAGCAGCACGAAGGTGAAGAGGAGCGTCATCTCGGCCGTGGTCTCGCCATACTCATGGAAGCAGTCGCAGAGCTCCACGTCGAAGACGGAGATGGTCATCCCGGCCGCGAAGGCCGCCAGGAAGCCGCTGCCGTGGACCGCCTCGGCCGCCGCGAACGCGGCGAAGGCGATTCCCAAACTATAGAGCGACTCGTAATCGCGCCGGACCCCGATCCGCCGCCGCACGAGATCGAGGGTGGCCACTCCCAGAAGGCCGACGGCGACTCCGGCCCCAGGCCCGAGGAGGAACAGCTCCAGCCCCATGCGCGGCCACGCGATGGCCTCCCCCGGCCCGTGGCGCACGCCCTGGAGGGCCATGGCAATCAGCACGATCGGCAGCAGCACGATGTCGTTGAGCCCGCTCTCCAGCCGGAGCGCCAGCCGCGCGGGGGCCGGCAGGTCGGGCCGCCGGAGCAGCCCGCGCAACAGGACCGGATCGGTGGAGGCCAGGGCCGCTCCGAGCACAGCCGCCGCCAGCCACGGGAGGCCGAGCAGGGTCCCCGCCATCAGAGTGACCAAAACCGCCGACAGCAGGGTCCCAGGCCCGAGGACGAGCAACGTGAGCCGGACGTGCCGCCGAATCTCGGCGAGGTCGAGCCCCAGGGCATCGGTGAACAGCACCAGGGTGAGGCTCAGAGTCGAGACGGCTCGCAAAACGGGCGAATCCAGCTTGGGATCGATCAGAGCGAGCCCATAAGGCCCCAGGACCGCGCCGAGACCGAGCAGAACGCCGACCTGGGGGACCCCGCTGCGCTCGATCAGCCCCGACAGAAGCGCGGCAATGATGATGACCACCCCGATCAGAGCGAGGGTGGCCAGGAACGGATCAGCTGCGATCGGCATGACGGCGCCAGACTATGCGCGTGCGGGGTGGGCGGCAAGGGGGAGGCCCTCGCTGCCGGCCCCCATAGGCACTAACTTACCGACGTCCGCGGCGCCCGCCAGGGGTCGAGACCCCTGGCTACCTAGAAGAAAAACCGCCCACTGAAGGGGCGGACGGGGGGCGTTGTCCCCTTGGGGACGATTGTTGGTGTTCGGTAGCCAGGGGTTTCAACCCCTGGTGAAGGCCGGCACGGCCAACAAGTTAGCGCGTATGGGGGCCGGGGGGTGAGGGCCCCTCACCCCGCCTGCAACGCCTGCGTCGGAGGCACGCTCGCCGCGCGGAGCGCCGGCACGAAGCTCGCCAGGAGCGCCGCAACGGCGAGGACGGCGACGACCGAGGCGAGGGTCAGCGGGTCCGTGGGCTCGACGCCGACCAGGTAGGCGGCCAGGACACGCGTGGCCGCCACGGAGGCGGCGAGCCCCAGGACGATTCCGGCGATCACCGGAATGGCCGCTTGCCGCAGCACGAGGCGGACGACGTGCCGCTGCGTCGCTCCCAGCGCCATCCGCACCCCGATCTCGGAGGTCCGCTGGGTGACGAAGTAGGCGATCACGCCGTAGATGCCCACGGCGGAGAGGATCAGACCGATCACGCCGAGCAGGGTCAACAGCAGGGTGTTGAAGCGCGCGGTCGCGGTGGACTGCACCATCCTCTTCTCCATGGTGCTCTCGCTGTACAGAGGGATGTCGGGATCGATCTCCGTGACGGTCCGGCGCAGGGCCGGAGTGAGCGATTCCGGCTCGCCGGAGGTGCGGGCGACGATGTACATGGTCCGCTGGAACCACTCCCAGGCCTCCGGCGGCGCCTGGGCGACCGGCAGCCAGAACTCGTTGTCCACCGCTTCGGCGAGACCGTTGGAGTGGAGGTTCGCGGCGACGCCGACGATCACTTTGTAGTCCGGAGTCTCGCCATCCGGTCCCGTCTCGCAGCAGCCGACTTTCTTCCCGAGAGGGTCCTGTCCCGGGAACATGGATTCCGCCAGGGCCTGGTTGACGATCATCACTTTCTGTGCGCCCCGCCGGTCGGTGGCGTCGAAGCCGCGCCCGCGCAGGAGGGGGATGCCCATGGCCTGGAAGTAGCCCGGCGTCACGATGCTGAGCTGGGCGGCGATGACGTTCGCCATGTCGACGGCCTTCCCCTCGGGCAGCAAGCCGTTGCCGCCGCCGCCGGGCGACACGGGGATCTTGGTCGCGACCGCCGCGAAGCGCACCCCGGGGATCACAGAAACCTTTTCCGTGAGCCGATCGAAGGTGTCGACCACGCGCGCGGCGTCCGCGTACTCGGCGGCAGGGAGCGAGAGGCGGGCGGTCATCACGCCCCGGGGCTCGAATCCCGGCCGGATGCGCTGCATCTCCAGAGCGGAACGGATGAGGAGACCGGCGCCGACGAGGAGGAGGACGGCGAGCGCCACCTCGGCGGAGATCAGCGCCGAGCGGAGCCAGTCCCGGCCGCGGGTGCCGGCCGAGCCCCGGCCTCCTTCTTTCAGCGCCGCGCTGAGGCTCGACCGGGCGGCACGCAGCGCTGGGGCCAGACCGAACACCACGCTGCTCAGGATCGCGAGGCCGAGCGTAAACGCCAGGACGACGCCGTCGATCGAGGCCTGCTCGATGCGCGGCACGCCCGGCGGGACCAGGAAGAGGAGGGCGCGGATCCCCCACCAGGCGATCACCAGCCCGATCGCCGCGGAGACGAGCGCGAGCACGGCGCTCTCGGTGAGGAGCTGGCGGACGATCCGCCCGCGGCCCGCTCCCAGGGCGGCGCGGATCGCCACCTCCCGGCCGCGGACGGCGCTGCGCGCCAGCAGCAGGTTGGCCACGTTGCCGCAGGCGATCAGGAGCACGAGCCCGACCGCGCCGAGAAGCACGAGCAGGCGCGTCCGGTAGTCGCCCACGAACTCCTTCATGAAGCTGTCGAGATGGAAGTGGAAATTCACGTTGACGCGATCCACCGGCCGGAGCACCGTCGCGATCCTCTCCAGATCCTGCTGCGCCTGCTCAGGCGTGACGCCGTCGCGGTATCTGCCGACGACGGTCAGGTACTGTTCGTCGTACATCGCCTTCTGCTTGGGGGTGAAGGCGATGGGCACCCAGAGCTCTTCCCGGTCCGACCTGAAGCTGAAGAAGGGCGGCATGACGCCGAGGACCGTATAGGGCTGGCCGTTCATCCGGATTTCGCGCCCCACGATGCCGCGATCGGCTCCGAACCTCCGCTGCCACAGGCGGTGGCTGAGGACGACGACGTCCTCGCGCCCCGGCTGGTCCTCCTCGGCGCGGAAAACACGGCCGAGGGCCGGCTGGATGCCGAAGACGTCGAACAGGGAGGCGGTGACGCGGGCTCCGAGCGTCCGCTCGGCGCTCTCGCCCTGGGACAGATTGAAGCTGTCGTTCCGGATCGCGGACACGCCGGAGAAGGAGCGCTGGTTTTCCGCCAGCACCATGTAGTTGCCGACGGAGAGGTTGGTGAGCTCTCCGTTGAGCTCACCGGAGATCAACGTGAGCTGCTCGGGGCGGGGGACCGGCAATGGCCGCAGGACCACCGCATTGACGACGCTGAAGATCGCCGTGGTGGCGCCGATGCCCAGGGCGAGCGTGAGCACGGCGATCAGGCTGAACACAGGATGGGTCACGAGCTGGCGCACGGCGAACGTGACGTCCTGGCGGAGCTCGGTGAAGGTTTCGCGGCGGCGCATATCCTTGTCCCTCTTCCGGCCGATCTCACGGCAGGTCTTGCGTACGTTGTCCAGGTCACCGAAGCGGCGGATCGCGGTTTCGCGGGCGGTGTCCGGGTCCAGGCCGCGCGCGACGTATTCGCGGGTTCGCATCTCGAGGTGGAGCTCGAGCTCCTCGGCCACCTCGTCGTCGACGTTCTTCTTCCAGAGCCAGCGCATGGAGGGCTTCAATTTGTCTTCAATCTGCTTTCACAGGGCCTGCAACGCCTCGGTTGGAGGCACGCTCGCCGCCCGTCGCGCCGGCATGAAGCTGGCCAGCAGCGCCGCTCCGGCGAGGACGGCGACGACCGTCGCGAGCGTCAACGGATCGGTGGGCTCGACGCCCACCAGGTAGGCGGCCAGGACGCGCGTGGCCGCCGCGGAGGCGGCGAGCCCGACGAGGACCCCCACCCCCACCGGGATCACGGCCTGCCGCAAGACGAGGAGGATGACGTGCCGCGGCGTCGCGCCCAAGGCCATGCGCACCCCGATCTCGGCGGTCCGCTGGGTCACGAAGTAGGCGATCACGCCGTAGATGCCCACGACCGAGAGGATCAGACCGATCACCCCGAGCAGCGTCAGCAGCAGGGTATTGAAACGTGCGGTCGCCAGCGATCCCGCCATCCGCTCCTCCATCGTGCTCACCTGGTAGACCGGCACGTTGGGATCGATACTTGCTACGGCTTTACGGAGCGCCGGAACCAGCGCCTCCGGAGACCCTTCCGACCGCGCCACGAGATAGAACGTGCGCTGCACCCAGTCCCAGGCCACGTCCGGCACCTGGCCGGCCGGCAGATAGAACTCGGGCTCGACCTTGTCGGCCAGCCCGAACGAGTGGAGGTTTCCGGCGACGCCCACGATGATCTTGTACATGGGCTTCCCGTCCGGCAGGGACTCGCAACAATCGACCTTCTTGCCGATCGGATCCTGGCCGGGATAGAGAGCCGCGGCGGCCTGCTCGTTGACCACCATGACCCGTTGCGATCCCTTCCGGTCGCTGGGCAGGAAACCCCGGCCGCGCACGATCGGAATTTCCATGGTCCGAAAGTAGTCGGGCGTGACGACGTTCAGGATGGACTGCACCAGATCTTCCGCGGTCATGGACTTCCCCTCGGCCAGCAGACCGTTGCTGGTGACGCCGCGCCCCATCGGAATCGGCGTCGCGATCGCGACCGACCGGACTCCGGGGGATTGGGAGACCTCCTCGGTAATCCGGTTCATCGTGACCAGGATGCGCTCGGGATTCACATACTCCTTCGGGGGAAGGGACAGCCGCGCGCTGATCACCCCTTCGGGATTGAATCCCGGGCGGACCCGCTGCAGCTCCAGCGCGGAGCGGATGAGCAGGCCGGCGCCGACCAGCAGCAGCACAGCCAATGCGATCTCGGCGGAGATGAGCGCCGGCCGGAGCCAGTCGCGGCGGGTCCCGGCCGAGCCCCGGCCCCCGTCCTTGAGAGTCTGGCTGACGCTGACGCGCGCCGCCCGCAGCGCCGGCGCGAGGCCGAACACGAAGCTGCTCACCAGGGAGAGGACCAACGTGAACGCCAGGACGGTGCCGTCCAGCGAGGTCTGCTCCACCCGCGGCACCCCATCGGGAACCAGGGTGACCAGGTAGCGCATGCCCGCCCAGGCGAGCAGCAGGCCGACGGCCGCGGAGACCAGAGACAGCACGGCGCTCTCGGTGAGGAGCTGGCGGATGATCCGGCCGCGGCTGGCACCCAGGGCGGTGCGGATCGCCACCTCACGCCACCGCGCGGCGCCGCGCGCCAGCAGCAGGTTGGCGACGTTGCCGCACGCGATCAGGAGCACCAGGCCGACGGCCCCAAGCAGCACGAACAGTCGTGTGCGGTAGTCCCCCACGAAAGTCTCCATATAGGGTGCTAGGCGGAAATCGAGCGCTGAGTTCTCGGCCGGCGCGATCTGCCGGATCCGTACCGCGACGTTCTTCACGGCTTGCGTGGCCTGCTCCGTTGTCGCGCCATCCCGCAGGCGTCCGACGACGTCGAGAGGCTTCGAGTCCCAATCAGCCCGGCGCTCGGGCGTGAAGGCGATCGGCACCCAAAGCTCTTCGCTTTCCGACGTGAAATCGAACGAAGGCGGCATGATGCCGATGACGGTATACTGCAGCTCGTTGATGCGGATCTGCTGGCCAAGAATCGCGAGATCGCCGCCGAACCGGCGCTTCCACAGGCGGTCGCTGAGCACCACGACCTGATCGCGCCCGGGCTGGTCCTCATCCGCCCGGAACACGCGGCCATGGGCTGGAGCCACCCCGAAAACATCGAAATAGGAAGCGGAGGCGCGCATGCCGATCGTCCGCTCCGACTCCCCCTCCGACAAAATGAAGCTTTTGATCTCGCTCACAGCGATTTTGGAGAAGACACCCTGAACGCCTTCCAGGCCGGTGTAGCCGCCGCCCGCGATCCCGGTGTCTTCTCCAGCCCACACGCCGAACACGTTGACGAGCCGCTCGGGCCGGAGGACCGGCAGAGGCCGCAGCACGACGGCGTTGACCACGCTGAAGATGGCGGTGCTGGCGCCGATGCCGAGGGCGAGCGTGAAGACGGCGATCAGGCTGAAGGCTGGATGGGCGATGAGCTGGCGCACGGCGAACGTGATGTCCTGGCGGAGCTCCGTGAAGGTTTCGCGGCGGCGCATGTCCTTATCCCTCTTCCGGCCGATCTCGCGGCAAGTCTTGCGTACGTTTTCCAGGTCGCCGAAGCGGCGGAGCGCTGCCTCGCGCGCGGCGGCCGGGTCCATGCCGCGCGCGACGTATTCACGGGTTCGCATCGCGAGATGCAGATCGAGCTCTTCGCTCACCTCATCGTCGACGCTCTTCTTCCAGAGCCAGCGCATCGGCGGCCTCCCCTCCGTCAAGCGGGGAGGAGGACCTTCGAGACCGCGGAGGCGAACTGCGCCCACTGCTCGGTCTCGGCCTTGAGCTGCTGGCGTCCCTGGGGCGTGAGCTTGTAGAGCTTGGCGCGGCGGTTGAGCTCCGACATCCCCCACTCGGCCTCGATCCACCCTTTGCGCTCCATGCGATAGAGCGCCGGATAGAGCGAGCCTTCTTCGATCTGCAAGAGCTCGTCAGTCGTCTCCTCGATCCACCGCGCGATGGCATAGCCATGGCGCGGTCCGGTGACGAGAGTTTTGAGGACCAGGGCTTCGAGGGTTCCGTGGAGCAGGCTGTTCGTTGGGTTCGGCATATCGGTTACCTAGATAGCCTGGGTACAGTACCGGAGGATACTTAGACTGTCAAGGTATTGGGGAAACTCCGGTGAACATCCTCGTCGATACAACCGTCTGGTCGCTTGCTCTGCGCCGACGCCGAGGCCCTGTTCGCTGAGCGGAAGGTTCCGCCGGAGCGGCGGAAGGTTCAGTGTCGGCTGTGACGGGAATCTCCGGACGCACGGAAAGTTCCGCCAGAGCCGCGGAACCTTGAGAGCCGGCCGCGGATCTTTCCGCGGAGCAAATCGAAGCTTCCGTGCGCCGCACGAAACCTTCCGCAGGATCGGCGGTGAGTGTCACCGCGCGCTCAGAAGCTTCCGCGGGCAAGAGGATTGCTTCCGCGCCGGCGGCAAACCGGGTCATGGCGCGCATCGAAGCTTCCGGGAAAGAGCCGGAACGGGAAGGGTTTAAGACGACCACGGTCGAGTTGAGCTCGAACGGAGTCGGGTTGCACTCGACCGAAGTGGGGTTTCACTCGACCGGAGTCGAGTTGAGCTCGACCAGAGTCGAGTTGAAACCGACCAGAGTCGAGTTGAACCCGATCGAAGTCGAGTTGAGCTCGACCGGAATCGAGTTGAACCCGACCGGAGTCGAGTTGAGCTCGACCGGCGTCGAGTTGAGCTCGACCGGCGTCGAGCTGGACCCGACCAGAGTCGAGCTGAACCCGGCCGGAGTCGGGTTGAGCTCGACTGGAGTCGGGTTGCACTCGACCGGAGCCGGGTTGAGCTCGACCGGCGTCGAGTTGGACCCGACCAGAGTAGAGCTGAACCCGGCTGGAGTCGGGTTGCACTCGACCGGAGTGGAGTTGAGCTCGACCAGAGACGGGTTGAGCTCGACTAGAGTCGGGTTGCACTCGACCGTAGGATTGGCGCGAAGGATCCACCCTCGCCCCAAAATCGCTAGGAGGGGGCCGGGGGCTGGATGCCTCGGGAATGCGCCTCTTCAAAATTGACATGCATACGCAAAGGGCGTAAGTTGAGCGCATCAGGAGACTTGAGGTGCCCTGGGCCGCTGGTCGTGGGACGAGCGAGGGGGGTGGTTGTCGTATAGGAGGTGGCTGGGGTTGAATTCTAGGTTGGCTGCAAAGGGAGCAGAATGGCACATTTATCGAACTCCAGTGAGCAGAGCAGGGCGAGGGCGAACTCGTCCGTCAATTGGCGGCAGACCTCGGCGTGCCGCTACAGCCTATGCCGATCGAATTGAAAGAAGGTGTGCGTGTCAACATCGATGGATTTAATCAGGAGCACCGAATCCTGTGCGAGGTCTATGCCCACATCGGCCACACTCGCGGAGGTCAGCCGCATAAAATTGCCAAGGATATCCTCAAGCTGATTGCTGTTGAAAAGCGCCATCCCGGGCCGTGGCGAAAGATTCTCTGCTTCGCGGATCAGGCGGCGGCGCAGTGTGCAAGCGGCAGCTCTTGGCTTGCAACGGTCTGTGGCGATTTTGGTGTTGCAGTTAGCGTCTTCTCGCTCCCGCCCGATCTTCACGAGGCCGTCGTTTCGGCTCAGCAAAGACAGGTCATGGTGAACCCAACGTGAGAATGCAGCCAACCCCAGCCTGACCCGGACGGCACCGCTTCGCGGCACCTCCGGTCCATTCGTCCCTGGGTGTTCATTCCTGAGGCACTGCAGCCGACCTATAACCGAAAGCTCAGTGCAATTCTGGAGCTCCCGGATTGTCAGAATGGGATGCCGGCGCCTCGACTGACGTATCTTGAGAATGTGGTTCCATGGAAGTACCGTACCTGGGACAGAACGTGTGACAGTGAGAAGCTGAGCCGACTTCGGCAGAAATTCTCGCGGCCCTTCAGGCCGCGGTCGTTGTTCGCCTTTCCGCCCAGGGCATCGGCCTGCGGCCTCAGCCCTGGGCTAAGCTCTGCCGGCCCGTTGGGCCGGTAGGAGCGTAACGTTGCGCGACGTGCGATGCGTGATGAGACCGTCGCCCGGCTGAACAAGAACAACGCGGGCGTCTATGGAACGGTGGTGCAGACCGGCACCATCCGCGTCGGTGATCCAGTGAGCCTCATTTTGGACGCGCGGCGCTGAAGACGAGCGTTTGGCCATGGCTTCGGGATGCGCAAGCAGGGCACCAGCAGCGACTACTGGATCGATGCCTTCTATGGCTGGCTGGAGGCGCAGGGATTCACCAGGCGACCGTAGGCCGGCGAGACGCCGGCGGTCCCAGGGGGGTGCTGGTCCCTGCCGGTGAGGATGATTCGAAACCTACGCGCCTCGACTGCTCGCGGGAGCGGACGGCGAGGGAGAGCCGAGGCGTCAAGACCAGGGCTGTGTAAGCCGCTGAGGAGGTCTACTCAGGAGGCAGGAACGGGTTCAGGAAGCGCACGCCTTCAACGATTCGACCGGATCGAAGGCATAAGCGAAGACGTTGGTGTCAAGCAGAGCAGCACTCACCTATCTGATCCTCGCCTGTAGATCTCCTCTCGAGTCGGGTAGGGTGCACCACCCAGTGGGATTCCGGCACGCATCCGGGCAAGCATCCGCTGCCGAGCCTGCTCCGCGAGCTTCGCCGCATCTGGTACCGGCAGGAAAGTGACGATCACGCGCGCCTCGCGGAGATCCTCGGGCCTCTCGAGAAGCACCACCTCCCCATCCTTGTAGATCCCTTCAACCGTCTTGAGCACCTCGACTCCTTTCTCGATCCTCAGATTGTACGCTCCCCGGAGCGCTCAGATCGGGGCTGTGCGGCTGCCCTCTCTCCCGGGGGCTGTGTGTGCGATGGGAGAGGGCTCGGGGTGAGGAGCCAGGGCCTGCGCCGCCACCACCAGATAGGAGATCCAGACGAGGTCCGCGAGCAGCAGGTGGATGAGCTGCATCCAGATCGGCGCGAGGAGGACGACGTTCACGACGCCGGCCACGATCTGGAGGAAGACGAGGCGGAGGGTCCAGCGGTTGGCCCAGCGGGCGGCGAGGGAGCCGGGTTGCAGGCCTTCGAGACGGAAGGCCAGGTTGATTGTTAGGGCGGCGGCGGTCACCGAGAGCGCCGGATGCAGGAGGCGCAGGCGGATCAGCAGGTGAGCGGTTGGCGAGAGGTCCTGCTTCAGTGCTTCGGTCAGGCTGGCCACGGGAAAGAGGGTGTCTCCGAGCGCGGCGATCGCTCCGCTCACTCCGGCAA
>Ga0126309_10000378_pt1 | contig 14985 bp, 15 predicted proteins | sample Plot56_FD_92541 | JGI IMG/M metagenome (GOLD analysis project Ga0126309, IMG submission 92541) | Serpentine soil microbial communities from UC McLaughlin Reserve, CA, USA - Plot56 | ecosystem: Environmental > Terrestrial > Soil > Grasslands | place: USA: UC McLaughlin Reserve, Lake County...
GGGTCGAGGACGTCGCGCAGGCCGTCCCCGAGCAGGTTGAACGCGAGTGCGCAGATGACGATCGCGAGACCCGGATAGATCGCGAGCTGCGGCGCCTCGTTGAGGTACGGCTGAGCCGCGTTGAGCATCACGCCCCACGACGGCGTCGGCGGCTGCACACCGAGGCCGAGGAACGAGAGGACGGCCTCGCCGATGATCGCCGCCGGGATCGTCAGGGTCGCCTGCACGATCAGCGTGCTCGTCATGTTCGGGAGGATGTGGCGGCCGAGGATGACGGGATCGTTGGCGCCGTTGGCGACGGCAGCGCGCACGTAGTCCTCCTCGCGGAGCTGGAGCGCCTCGCCACGCGAGATCCGGATGAGCGGCGGGACGGCCGCGATCCCGAGAGCGAGCGTCGCGTTGAGCAGCGAGGGCCCGAGGATCGCCGCGAGCCCGACCGCGAGGATGAGAAACGGGAACGCGAGGAGCACGTCCGTGATCCGCGCGATCACCGTGTCGACCCGCCCGCGGTAGTAGCCGGCCACCAGGCCGATCGGTACGGCCACGGCCATCGCGAGCATCGTCGCGAAGAAGCCGGCCTGGATCGACGCGCGGGCCCCCCAGATGATCCGCGACAGCGTGTCGCGGCCGAGCTCGTCGGTGCCCAGCAGATGCTCCCTCGACGGGCTCGCGAGGATGGCGTCGAAGTCGGTCGCACCGGGCGGGTGCGGCGCCACCCAGCGCGCGAACACGGCCGCGAGCACGAAGAGCACGACGATCACGAGCGACCCGACCGCGGCGGGGCGCCTGAGGAAGCGGCGGCCCATGACCCGGCGCCGGCGGGCACGGCCGCTGAGCGGCTGGGCCTCGACGTAACTCACCTAGGCGCGCCCTCCGGCCACGCGGATGCGGGGATTGATCAGCGAGTAGGTGACGTCCACGAGCAGGTTGACGACGACGTAGCCGACCGCGGCGACGAGGACCACGCCCTGCAGAAGGGCGTAGTCCCGCTGCGCGATCGAGTCGACGGTGAGGCGCCCGAAGCCCGCGATCCCGAAAATCTGCTCGGTGATGACCGCTCCCGAGATCAGCGCGCCCAGCTGCAAGCCGATCACCGTCGTCACCGTGATCAGGCTGTTTCGCAGCGCGTGCTTGCCGACCACGACCCGCTCGCTGAGGCCCTTGGCCCGTGCCGTGCGCACGTAGTCGGCGCCGAGGGACGTCAGCATCGCCGACCGCATCTGGCGCATCAGGACGGCCGAGAGCCCCGTGCCCAGGACGAGCGCCGGCATCAGCATGTGCTCGAGGTTGCCGATCGGGTCGTCCCGGAACGGGACGTAACCGCCGGCGGGCAGCCAGCCGAGGTTGACGGCGAAGACGATGATCATCAGCAGGCCGAGCCAGAAGTGCGGCACCGACAGGCCAAGCAGCGCGACGGTCGTCGCCGCGTAGTCCGACGCCTTTCCGCGCCGCACCGCGGCGATCACTCCCGCGGGGATCCCGACGAGTACGCCGATCAGCAGGGCCAGGCCCGCGAGCTCGAGCGTCAGCGGCAGCCGGGTCACGATCGTCTCGCTCACGGGGAGGCCGCGGCTGTCCGTGCCGAGGTCGCCCTGGAGCGCCAGGCCCGCCCACCTGAGGTACTGGACCGGGAGCGGATCGTCGAGCCCGTACTTGTCGCGGATCGCCGCGAGCACCTCGGGATTGCGGTCCTCGGCGGCGAAGGCGAGCGCAGGGTCGCCCGGCAGCGCGCGCACGCCGGCAAAGACGACCACGCTCGCCAGGAAGACGACGATCAGGGCGGCTCCGACCTTGCGCCCTATGAAGACCGCCATGATCACCCAGGGGAACCCATGGTTCCCCTGGGAAACCCCTCCTTCAAAGTTCTTCTGAATGTCAGCCGGAGCCGGCCAAGCCGGCTCCTCTTAACGGACGGCAGCCGGTCCCGTCGAAACGGCGAGCCGGCTGCCACCCGCATCTCCACGAATCCTCGCCGTTACTTCAGCTCGGCGTAGTAGGCCCTGATCAGGCCGTCGCCGTAGGTCTGCACCCCCGTCACGGTCTTGGCGACGCCGTGCCGGTTGACCGGATGCCAGAGGTAGATCAGCGGCAGCTGCGCACGCAGGATCCTGTACACGGAGCTGTAGAGCTTCTTCCTCGCCCCGAGCGACGTTGCCTTGCGCGCGTTGTCGAGGAGCAGGTCCATGCGCGGTGACGACCAGCCGAGGTTGTTCAGCGAGCCCTTCGAGTGGACGAACTGGTAGATGTTGCCATCGGGGTCAACACGACCTGACCAGCCCACCGCGAAGGAGTCGTACTGACCGCGATCCTGGCGGGCGAGCGCCGTGACGAACTCGGTCGGCTGCAGCTCCACCTTGAAGCCCGCCTCCCCGGCCATCGACTGGATCACCTGCCCGAGCCGGGCCTGGACCTGGTCGGTCCCGATCATCAGCTTGACGACGACGGGCGGCGAGGCGCCGGCCTTCCGGAGCAACTCGCGCGCGCGCGCGACGCTCCGGCCCGGGCACTTGGTGCTCGCGTCGTAGTACGGGCTCGCCTTGGGCACCGGCAGGCAGCCCGGAACCACGGTGCCGCCGAAGACGACGCGGTTGATCACCTTGCGGTCGAGCGACGCCTCGAACGCCTGGCGGATGAACTGCTTCGACGCGAGCGGCGTGCCGACGTTGTCGAACGGCTTGCCGATGCCGTTCTTGTTGCCGACGTTGATCGAGATCCCCTGGTAGCCGATCGACGTCGACTTGATCACGCGCAGGCTCTTGTCGCGCTGGATCGCCGGGAGGTCGGTCGACGCGATCCGGTCGATCACGTCCACGTCGTGCGAGCGGAGGTTCGCCGCGCGCGCGCTGGTGTCGGTGATGATCCGGAAGACGATGCTGTTGAACTTGACCTTGTTCTTCGCGTAGTAGAACGGCGACTTCTCGAGCACGATCCGGTCGCCGGCTGTCCTCGAGACGAAGCGGAACGCGCCGACACATACTGGATTGGACGCGAAGCGGTCGCCGAGCGCGGTGAGCTGCTTCGGCGACATGGTCATCCCCGCGCGGTCGGCGAGCTGCGCAGTGAGAGGCGAGTAGCGCGCGTTCAGGGACAGGCGGACGGTGTACGGCCCGGCGACCTGGACGGCCGTGACCGGCGAGATCTCGCTCGCGCGCGCCGAGCGCGGCAGCGTGCGATGTCGGTCGAGCGAGATCTTGACCGCGTTGGCGTCCAGAGGCGTGCCGTCGTTGAAGCGGACGCCGCGCCGGATCCTGATCGTGATCGTCTGCTTGTCCCGCGACAGCGTCGGCATGCCGGCGGCGAGCTGCGGGACGATCTGGAGCTTCGCGTTCAGGTCGTAGAGCTTCTCGCACATGTGCAGGAAGACCATCCGGCCGACGAAGGTGCGGGCGAGCGTCGGGTCGAGAGCGTCGGGATCCTCGGCCAACGCGATCGTCAGCGTGCCGCCGGCCTTGCTTTTCGAGGAGACCGAGCCGGCTGCTCCGGATGCGAGCAGCCCCGTCGCCGCGAGCACCAAAGCGGCGCCCAGGACCCTCGGCCCTCGTCTGCGAATCACGTTCATCTACGTCGCCTCCTAATCCGTGCCAGGAGACTCCTGGCGAGGTCTGGGCGCACCCACGGGCTCACGGGGCGGCGAGCACTCTAGCACTTTGGATCCAGTCACAAGTCGATTGGATACAACCTTGCTAAGGTTGCTCGCGTGTCGCACGACCCTCGCTCGGGGGAGGTCGCGGTCGCACCGCGTCCTCGGAGGCGACCCGAACCGACGCCGCCGCCGAAGCGCCCTCAGCGCGGCCGCCGGCTGCGCCTCGGGACCATCGGCCTGTCCGGCGGCTTCCTCTCGGGGCTGCTCGGCGTCGGAGGCGGCGTCGTCATGGTGCCGCTGCTCGTCCTCTGGGCCCGCTTCGGGCAGAGGGAAGCCCACGCGGCCTCGCTCGGCGCGATCATCCCGATCAGCGCCGCCGGCGTGCTCACGTACGGCGTCGCGGGCGAGGTGCGCATCGGGCACGCGGTCGCGCTCGCGCTCGGCGCCGTTCTCGGGGCACAGGTCGGCGCACGCGCCCTCGCGCGCGCGAGCGAGCGGTCGCTCAAGCTCGCGTTCGGCGGCTTCCTCGTGCTGGTCGCGGTGCTGATGGTGGTGACCGGGTGAGCTCGGTCGCGCTCCTGCTCGCGCTCGTCGCGGTGGGCGCGGCGTCCGGCATGCTCGCCGGCCTGCTCGGGGTCGGCGGCGGCGTGCTGCTCGTCCCCTTCCTGGTCCTTGCCGTCGGGATGTCGCAGCACGAGGCAGAGGCGACCTCGCTCCTCGTCGTTCTCCCGACGGCGATCGTCGCGAGCCTCACCCTCTGGCGCCGAGGCGTCGGCGACCTCCCGGACGCACTCGCAATGGGCGTCGTGGGTGCGGCCGGCGCGGCCGCGGGCGCGCTGGTCGCGCTCTCGCTGCCCGGCGCGGCTCTACGGACGGTCTTCGCCGTCTTCGTCGGGCTCGTCGGCGTGCGCCTCGTCCGCGACGGCCTGCGCACGGCCGCGATGGGCGAATGACGACCGTCGCCGCCGTCCACGCGCGAGACGGCTCGCCGCTCGTCGACCGGCTCGCGGCCGCGATCCAGGGACGAATCCTCAGCGGCTCGATCCCCATCGGCACGCGCCTGCGGCAGGAAGCCCTCGCCGAGGAGTTCGGGGTGAGCAGGACGCCCGTCCGGGAGGCGCTGCGCAAGCTGCAGGTGACCGGGATCGTTGAGCTGCTGCCGCATCGTGGCGCGGTCGTCCGCGGCCCCTCGGCGCGAGACATCCGGGAGGCGTATGACGTCCGCGCGGAGCTGGAAGGGCTCGCGGCCGAGCTCGCCGCAGCCCACATCAGCGACCACGACCTCCGCCGGCTCCGTGAGGCCGAGGCGCTCTTCCGCCGGTCGGTCGCCACGCTCGTCGCGCGACGCGGGCGGCCCGACTGGACGGACTCGAGCTCGTGGGTGCAGGCCAACGACCTCTTCCACCAGGCGATCCTCGAGGCGTCCGCGAACCGGCGCCTGATCGCGACGATCTCGGACCTGCACCGAAGCTTCCCCCGCGACCTGACCTGGGCGGCGCTGAGCGGAAACTCACGGCTGCTGGAGGAGAACGTCGAGCAGCACGCCGCGATCCTCTCCGGGATCGAGCGCGGGGATCCCGAAGAGGCGCGGCGGCGCATGGTGGAACACGTCCGGAGTGCGGGCGAGTTGATCGCCCGTCATTTCGAGCGGGCTAGGCCAGCGCGAACGTCACCGTGACCGTGGCCTCGATCGCCTGCTTCCCGGGCTCGATCGGGGTCGACTCGGGGGCGCCCGCGGCCCGCATCGCGTACGGCATCGGCGGCGGCTCCTCGTAGCCGGGCGACTCGACGACCGCGTTCACTCGTCCGACCTTGACGCCGGCTGCGTCCGCGATCGCCTCGGCCTTCGCGCGGGCAGCCTCGACGGCTTTCTCCAGCGCCTTGCGGTAGAGAGCGTCGCGCTCGCCCACCGCGAGCGTGGGCCCGCCCACGACGTTCGCGCCCGCCGCGACGGCGGCGTCGATCACTTCGCCCGCCTTGGCGGCGTCGACCTCGGCTGCGACCGTGTTCTGCGCCTGGTACCCGGTCACGGTCGTGCCGTCGGAGTCCTCTTGGGGCCAGAGCGAGACGTTGCTCGTCCGCACGTCGTCCTTCGCCACGCCCGCCTTCCTGAGCGCGTCGATGACGCGGCGCAGGCGCTCGGCGTTCTGGGAGAGCGCGTCCTTGGCGTTCGTCGCGTTCGTCTGGACGCCGAGCTCCAGCGCGGCGCGGTCCGGCGTGGTCTCGACGGCGCCGGACGCGTTGACGGTGATGCCGCGGGTCGGCGTCCCCTGCTCGCTTCGCGCCTCCTCGGGACGGCCGACGCCCGCGAGTGCGGCCGCGGCGAGCACCAGCGCGGCGAGGGCGGCGATACGAATCGGTTTCATCGGTTCCTCCTGCTCGTGATGCCGGACATACGGCGCCGGGCGCGCCGGGCGTCACGTCGCATTCGTCGACGCGCCCCCCGGCGCGCTTCCGCGGCGAATCGAACTCGGTCGACCGCGTTCCCGGTCGCATCCCCGGCGCGGTGAACGTTCCGTGGACCGGCGACGGCGAGCTCCCGGCGGCAGTGCTGGGAGCGGAGGAGGTGATCGCTATTGCGGCTCGGGCGTCACCGCCTGCGTGCCGTTGCTCGCGCTCGCCCGGGCGGGCCGCCCGGACGCGAAGCTGTACGCCGGCTCGTGGAGCGACTGGGAGTCGAGAGACGTCCCGGTCGAACGGGACTAGGCCGAGCGCTCCTTCGCGGTGCCAGGCACCGTCACGAAAGCGTCACGAACCACGCACGCGAACATGCCCCAGGGAGACATCTCGACCCTGGCCGCTAGTGCATGACAGTGGTGGCCAGCTCTTGCGCGCGCGCCTCGCTGATGCCGTTCTGCTGCTCGCCGCGGAGCCGATGGTCGGTCTCGACCAGCTCAACCCGTGGGAGGAGGTCGACCTCGCGTAGCTGAAGCATGACCGGCAGGCCGAATGTCCCGTCGTAGGGTGCCAGCTCGTTCGCGAGCCGGCCGGGGAAAGGCGGCTCTTCGCGCCCGCGCTCATCGGCCCAGAGCTCGCCGATCCGGTTGTAGCTCTCTCCGTCGACCTCGATCCAGGCGCCGTAGCCGAAGTAGCGGTCGAGCGACGGGATCGGAATCTCGAGCAGCCCGCGCACGTAGTAGTGCTCGCGACCGTCCGCGGATCGGTAGATCCCGCGGTCCTCGGCGAGCTCGGCCCGTTCGGCGCGCTCCGCGTCGGGCAGCTCGAACACCGGCTCGGGAAGACCCATCCGGATGTCCAGCATCAGCTCGTCGTGGTGCTCGCCGCAGACGCTGCAGACGAAGCCCAAAGCCCTAGGCCGCCGATGCCTTCGCGCCGAACGACTCGAGGTACGGCTGCCACCGCTGCGGGATCCGCTGTGCGGCCAGCCGAATGAAGAGCACGGGCGCCGGCGGCTTCGGCAGCGAGCTGAGCGCGAGCCCGCTCTCCTCGAGCGACCGGTCGCCCTTGCGCAGGTTGCACGGCGCGCAGGCGGTGACGACGTTCTCCCAGACGGACTCGCCGCCTCGCGAGCGCGGCACCACGTGGTCGAGCGTGAGCCGCCCGCCCGAGGTACCGCAGTAGACGCAACGCCAGCCGTCGCGCGCGAAGAGCGCCCGGCGCGAGATCTTTCGCTGGATCGCGCGAGGCACGCGCACGTAGTTCAGCAGCCGGATCACGTGCGGCCACGGAAACGACGCGGTGGCGGCGCGGAGCGGCTGCTCGAGCTGCTCGATCACCTCGGCCTTCCCCTTGAAAACCAACACATGGGCACGCCGAACCGTGCACACGTTCAGCGGTTCGAAGCTCGCATTGAGAACGAGAACCTGCCCCATGCCCCTCGTAAATGTACCCGTCGACTGCGCTGGCCATAACTAGGATGCCGCGTCGTGAGCGCAACCGTCGTCGCGCTGATCGCCCTCGGCGTCGCCGTCCTCGCCCTCGCCACCGCGGTCGCGTTGTTCCTCAAGCTCCGCCGCGTGCGCGCCGCTCAGGCGATCCTGCTCGGGGGCAGCAAGAACGACATGGTCGACTTCGCGGTTTCGTTGCAAGGCCGGATCGACGACCTGCACCGGGCGGTCGACGAGGTGGCGACCGGCCTTTCGCGCGTCGACCGCCGCGTCGACGGCTGCGTCTCCAACACGTCGATCGTCCGCTACGACGCCTACGAGGGCGCAGGCGGGCACCAGTCCGCGTCGCTCGCGTTCCTCGATTCGGCCCGCTCGGGGGTCGTCGTCAGCGCGATCCAGGGCCGCGACTACGCGCGGGTCTACGTCAAGGAGCTCGACCGCGGCAAGGCGCCGATCGCGCTCAGTCCCGAGGAGCTCGAGGCCGTCGAGCGCGCGATGGCTTCGTAGCGACTCACTGCCCCAGGGAAAAGATGACCGGGTACTCGGCCGAGTTGTTGTCGGTCTTCGACTCCTTGGGCACCGGCTTGACCTCGACCTTGATGTTCGTCCGCGTCGCGAACGGCACCTGACCGATCCGGCGGAAGGTCGCCGTCTGCTCCTCGCCGGGGTTGATGATCCCGATCGTCTGCGTCTTGACGATGTTCTCGGGCGATTTCTGGATCGTCAGGGTGACCGGGATCCGGACCTCCTGGGAGCAGCCGGTGTCCTCGACGGTCACGGCGACCCCGAGCTCCTCCGAGGCCTCGACAGTGTTGAGCGTGGTCGTCGAGAGGTCGGTACCGCCGGGGAGCGCCTTCACCGAGACGAGCCCGGTCCCACGGGGGCTGCACTGGCTCGCCCCGGAGGACGCGCCGCGTACCCGTCGCCAGACGGACGCCATCAGGCTCGGCGTGGCGAGGTCGGGGTTGCGCAGGAAGTTGGAGTCGGGCACCTGCACGCCACGAACGTCCTGGTCGACGAGGACTCTGCGGGACGGCTCCTTGTAGAGGTCGTCCCAGACGACGTCACTCGCGAGCAGACGCCGCGCCTGGATCGCGAGCGCCCTCCCCGCGATGTTCTCGTTCCGGATCTGGGCGGTCCGCTGGAAAGCGCGATCGAGCCCCTGGAGGCCGCTGACGCGCAGCTGCAGCGACTGGATCACGGCCGGATGGATCTCGCGAAGCGGGCCCGGCGGGTCGATGTCCTCCGCTCGCGTGACACCCTGCTCCTGCTGTTGCGCGAGGCCGGAAAGCCGCTCGCGGATGTCGGCGAGCTTTGCGGCCGGGTCGGTGAGCAGGTTGTTCAGCTGGCGGCCGATCTGCTCGGACTGCGCGGCGACCTCGTCCACGTCGGCCATGTAGCTCTCGTACGTGTCGCGCTTCTGCGACCCGCGGCAGCTCTGGACGCCGAAGACGAGCAGCACGACGACGAGAATCGCGAACGCAATCAGGCCGATCAACCGGAGGAGCGGTGTGACCCCGGCCGGAGGGCGGATGGGCGGACGCCGACCCCGCCGGCCCGGACGCGCGGTCTGTGCCTCCGTCGTCGCCGGTTCGTCTTCGAAGAAGTCGAACTCGATGTCGGTGTCGCGTTCGCTCATAGCGAGGTCCTGGACCCCCCGGATCGCCCACTGTAACTGGACGACCGGCCGGAAAGGACTTCGTCCGCCGGTCGCCAACCGGGAGCCACCGTGTCGACGACCGTCGCGCCCCCTCCTCCCGCTGAGCTCGTTCTCGACCGCTATCGGCCGCTCCGGCCGCTCGGAAGCGGAGGTTCGGGGTCCGTCTGGCTGGCTCGGGACGAGGCGTCGGGCCTCGAGGTCGCGCTCAAGCTCGTGCCGCGCGAGGGCAAGCCGGCCGCGCGAGCCGAGCGCGAGGCCGCCGCCGCCGCCCGCCTACGGCACCCCAACTGCCTGCGCGCGTTCGCCCTCGCCCACGACGACCGGCACGTCTACATCGCCTACGAATTCGTCCCCGGCCACACGATGCGCCAGCGGATGCGGGCCGGGACGCTCGACGACCGGGCTGCCGTGGAGACCGTCGCGCAACTGCTCGACGGGCTCGCGCACGCGCACCGCCACGGGATCGTCCACCGCGACGTGAAGCCCTCGAACGTCCTGATCGAAGACGGCGACGAGGTCCACGCCCGGCTCTCCGACTTCGGCCTCGCGCAGTTCGAAGAAGCCGAGACGCTGACGGCGCAGGGCGACGTGCCCGGCACGCTCGCCTACATCTCGCCCGAGCGGCTGCACGGACGACCGGCGACCGCGGCCGCCGACGTCTGGGCCGTGGGAGTCCTGCTCTGGGAGGCGCTCGCCGGCCGTCACCCCTTCCTGACCGGCTCGCCGGTCGAGATGGCCAAGAAGATCGAGCTGGGAGCGCCGCCGCTCGGTGAGTCGCGGCCCGACCTCCCGGACCCACTCGTCAAGCTCGTCGCCCGCGCGATGGCCACCGAGCCCGCGCGTCGCCCGTCGGCCGAGAAGCTGGCCACGGACCTGCGTCGCTCGCTCGAGCCGCCAAAGACGAAGGCGAAGGCGAAAGCGACGGGCGCGGCTCGGCCGACGTACACGCGCCCAGAGCTCCCGGCCGTCGACGTCCACAAGTTCACGGCGCCGCTGCTCGCGGCCGCCGTCACCGGCTGGAGCACGGCGACGATGCCCTTCTACCCGGCCGGGTGGCCGCTCGGCCTGGCGGCTCTCGCAGCCGCCGCGACCGCGCTGAAGCCGAGAGCGGGCCTCGCACTGGCCCTCGCGGCGCCGGTGTTCCCGCTCGGCAACGTCTCGCGCGGCCTTGCCGTCCTCTACGCGGCGCTCGCCGCCGCCTGGCTCGTCGTGTCATGGCGGCGCCCGCGCGAAGCCCTGCTGCCCGCGGTCGGCGCCCTGCTCGCACCGCTCTCGCTGCTGGCCTTCCTGCCGCTCCTGCTGACGAGCGTCGGCAGCACCGTCAGACGCGGGCTCTACGCCGCGCTCGCCGTCGTCCTGGCGACGATCGTGGCAGGCATCCGCCGCGCGCCGCTCCCCCTGACCGGCGACGGGCCTCCGCTCGTACCGCTCGCGGGGCTCGACGGGCCGGTCGAGGCCGCGCGCAGGCTCGTGGATGCGCTCCCGCCCACGATTGCACTCCAGGGACTCGTTCTCGGCCTCGGAGCCGCGGCGCTCCCGTTCGTCGCCCGGCGCGGCCCGTGGGAGCTGGCCATGTTCGGGGCGATGTTGATGGCGGCGCTGCTGCTGCCGGACCCGAGGATCGCCGCGCTCCCCGCGGTCGCGGCCGTCTGGCTGACTTGCGGCTTCATGGTGCTGAGACGCACGTGAGCCCGGTTACCCTGTCGCGGTGAGCGTGCTGCGGACGATTGAGGGCAAGATCGAGGCGCTGTTCGAGGGCGTGTTCGGGCGCGCTTTCCGCACGCACGTGCAGCCCGTGGAATTGGCGCGAAAGCTCGCGAAGGAGATGGACGACCACCGCACGGTCTCGGTCTCGCGCGTGTACGTCCCGAACGAGTACACGATCTACCTCTCGCCGCAGGATCGCGAGCAGTTCGAGAGCTATGAGAGCTCGCTTCTGCTCGAGCTGCAGGACTACCTCGCCGAGCAGGCGAGGCGCGAGCGCTACGCCCTGCTGACGCCGCCGAAGGTGAAGATGGAGACCGACGACGACCTCGACATGGGCGAGTTCGGGATCGCGACCCGGGTGGTCCAGCCGAAGGGCGCGCCGCCGCCGGCGGAGGGCACTCCGGCCCCGCAGGCCGAGCCCGGCGCCACGATGGTCTACCGCCCGCGCACGCCGCAGCCGACGGAGGCGGCGACGCCCGAGGAGCTAGGCGTCGAGCGGGAGACGGCGTCGCTGACGGTCGACGGCCACCGGCACACGCTCGACAAGCGGAGTGTCGTCGTCGGGCGCTCTCGCGACTGCGACGTTCGGCTCGACGATCCGAACGTGTCCCGCCACCACGCGGAGATCCGTCAGGAGGGCGCCACGTACTGGGTCGTCGACCTCGGCTCGACCAACGGCCTGGAGGTCAACGGGCGCCGCGTCAAGCGGGCGAAGCTCGAGGACGCCGACCGGGTGACGATGGGGTCGACGGAGCTAGTCTTCGGCCGCTCATTCCAGTGATCGCCGTGTCGACCGTCGAGGTCGAGGAGCTGCTGCTCGGTCTCAAGATTGCGTTCCTCGTCGTCCTCTATCTCTTCATCTGGCGGATCGTCCGCACCGCCAGCAAGGATCTTCGTTTGCCTCAGGAAAGCTTCATCCTCGATCCCGAGCAGGCCGCCGCGCTGCGCCAGCCCGCCGAGCTCCAGACCGGCGAGCTCGTCGTCCTGCGAAGCCCCGCACTCGCCGAGGGCGAGCGGCTCCAGCTCAACTCGGCGCCCGTGACGATCGGCCGCGGGTCGGACAACGACCTGCCGCTCGACGCGGACGAGTTCTCCTCGTCACGGCACGCGCGGGTCGAGCCCCGCCGCGACGGCGTCTGGATCGAAGACGTGGGGTCGACCAACGGCACGTTCCTGAATGGCTCGCGGCTGAGCAGGCCGCGGCGCCTCTCGCCGGGCGACGTGATCCGCGTGGGCGAGACCGACCTGAGGTTCGAGCAATGACGCTGCGGACCGCACACTTGACGCACCCGGGCCGCAAGCGCCGTCACAACGAGGACTCGTACGTCGACGAGCCGCCGCTCTTCGCGATCGCCGACGGGATGGGCGGCGCGAAGGCAGGCGAGGTTGCTTCGGGGCTCGCGGTCGAAGCGCTCCAGCTCAGGCCGGACGTGAGCGGCGACGGGGAGTCCTACGTCGTCGACCTGATCCAGGAGGCGAACCGGCGCGTGTACGACCGCGCGCACGCGGACGCCGACGCGTCGGGCATGGGAACGACGATGACGGTCGCCCTCGTCGACGCCGAGCACGGGCGCGTCGTCTTCGGTCACGTCGGCGACTCGCGCGCCTACCGCATCCGCGACGAGCAGCTCGAGCAGCTCACCGACGACCACTCGCTCGTCGGCGAGCTGATCCGCAGCGGCAAGCTCACTCGCGAGGAGGCCGACGTCCATCCCCAGCGCTCCGTGATCACGCGTGCGCTAGGAACGGATCCGAACGTCGACGTCGACACCTTCGCGGTCCAGACGCAGCCCGGCGACATCTTCCTCCTCTGCTCCGACGGCCTCAGCGGCATGGTCAACGACCAGGCGATCCTGAAGATCGTCCGGGACAACCGGCGCAACCTCTCCGAGGCCGCCAAGGCGCTCGTGGCCGCGGCGAACCGCGGCGGCGGCGACGACAACATCACGGTCGTGGTCTTCGAGGTGGACGGCGAGGTCGAGGAGGAGGCGACGCGCCGGATGGACGCGATCGCGCCCCCGGAGGCCGACGAGCCCGAGCCCGGCGACGAGGACACACTCGCGGGAGCGGAAGCGCCGCCGGCGGTGGGGACCATGGTCGTCTCCGTCGACGAGCTGCAGCAGCAGGCCGCCGCGGGCGAGGCCGCCGACGACGGGCCGCCGAAGCGGCGACGCGGCACCCTGGCCGCGCTCCTCGCCCTGCTCGCCTTCCTCGTCGTGATCGCGCTGCTCCTCCTGTGGGCGGCGTCGAGCGGCGAGGCCGCGGTCCTCCCGTGAGCGCGCGCAATCGAGAGCTCTTGAACCTCACCGTCGTCGGGGGCCTGACCGCGATCGGGTTCGCGAGCGTCTACATCGCCCGCCAGGAGGTCGTCTCCACGAGCTCGCTCTCGTACGCCGGCTTCTTCTTCGCGCTCTATCTCGCCGCGCACATCGTCGCGCGCGTGTGCGTGCCGTACGCAGATCCGTACCTGCTGCCGATCGGGGCGCTGCTGACGGCGATCGGCGTGACCGAGATCTACCGCCTGAACCCCGACGACGCGTTCCGCCAGGGCCTCTGGGTGGTGATCGGCGTCGGCCTCTTCGCGGGCACGCTCTTCTTCCTGCGCCGCGACTACCGCCGCCTCGAGAGCTACCGCTACCTGTTCGGGCTCGCCGCGATCGTCCTGCTCGTGCTCCCGGCCGCGCCCGGCATCGGGAGGACCGTCAACGGCGCGAACCTCTGGGTCGGGATCGGATCGTTCCAGTTCCAGCCGGGTGAGCTGGCCAAGATCCTGCTGATCGTCTTCCTCGCCGGGTACCTGCGCGAGAAGCGCGAGGTGCTCGCTCAGGGCCGGCTCAAGGATTTCGGGCCGCTGCTCGTGATCTGGGGCGGCGCGATGCTCGTGCTCTTCCAGACCAACGACCTCGGGAGCGGGCTTCTCTACTTCGGGATCTTCCTCGCGATGCTCTATGTCGCGACCGCCCGCGCGTGGTTCGTCGCCGCCGGAACGGCGCTCTTCGTCGCCGGCGCGGCCGTCGTCTACGAGATCGTCCCGCGCGTCCAGGAGCGCGTCTCGGTCTGGCGCGACCCGTGGCCGCTGGCGGACGACGAGGGCTACCAGATCGTCCAGTCCCACTACTCCATGGCGGCCGGGGGCTTCGGCGGCACGGGCCTCGGCAAGGGAACGTTCACGACGATCGAGGGGGACTACGTCATCCCGTTCCTGAAGACGGACTTCATCTACTCCGCGCTCTCGCAGGAGCTCGGGCTCGTCGGCTCGGCCGCGCTGCTGCTCGTGTTCATGCTGTTCGCGCTCCGCGGGTTCCGCGTCGCGCTGCTCGCGACCGACGGATTCTCGAAGCTGCTCGCTGTCGGGCTGACGTTCGGGTTCGCGCTGCAGACGTTCATCATCGTCGGCGGCGTCGTCCGGCTGATCCCGCTGACGGGCATCACGCTCCCGTTCGTGAGCTACGGCGGGTCGAGCCTGCTGGCGAACTTCCTCCTGCTCGCGGGCCTCCTGCTGGTCTCCAACCGCGCCAACGCGCGCCTGAGCGGCGCATGAACAAGCAGATCAACCGCGTCGCAGTCGCCGCGCTCGTCCTGCTCGCGTCGCTGATCGTCGCCACGACGTACTGGCAGAGTTGGGCGGCCGCGGGGCTCGAGGACCGGCAGGACAACGCGATCCAGCGGGTCGCGCAGTTCGAGATCAAGCGCGGGAACATCTTCGCCGCCGACGGGCATACCTACCTCGCCCGCCGGGTGCTGCGGAAGGTCAAGGGCAAGAAGCTCTACTTCCGCCGTTACCCCGAGGGGCCGCGGACGGCCCACCTCGTCGGCTACTCGACGGCGGTGCGGAGCCGCGCCGGCCTCGAGCGCTCGATGAACGACTACCTGACCGCCTCGAACGCGAACCTCAACACCGTCCTCGACACCACCCTCGACAAGCTCCGCGGCGCGACGATCGAAGGCAACGACCTCATCCTCAGCCTGCGGCCGGGCGCCCAGAAGCTCGCCTACGAGCAACTCGCCGGCCGCTGCGGCTCGGTGGTCGCGCTCGAGCCGAAGACGGGCCGCGTGCTCGTGGCGGCGAACTCGCCGAGCTTCGACCCGAACCTGTTGGACAAGCCGGGCGGCTACGCCAAGATCCTGAAGACGCAGGCGCCCTGCTCGTCGCCGTCGCCGCTGGTGAACCGCGCCACGTTCGGCCA